>Ga0326728_10021213_pt1 | contig 12253 bp, 10 predicted proteins | sample MB3enrmetagenome_FD_207602 | JGI IMG/M metagenome (GOLD analysis project Ga0326728, IMG submission 207602) | Lab enriched peat soil microbial communities from McLean, Ithaca, NY, United States - MB31MN | ecosystem: Environmental > Terrestrial > Soil > Wetlands > Peat | place: USA: New York...
GAGATAGTCGAGTTGGTCGCCGTAGTCGGGTCCCCACACGGCCTGCAGCAGTTCGCGGTGGGATACCGCCTGATTCGCGTGCTGGGTCAAATAGCGAAGCAGATCAAGTTCTTTGGGCGTCAGATGAGTGGTGCTCGCTCCGTTGTCCACCGTGCGGGCGGCAAAGTCGATCACCAGCCGGCCTACGCACAGCCGGGCGGGCGCTGATTGTGGAACCGGCAGCCTCCGCAACGCGGCGCGTATGCGCGCGAGAAGCTCCGGCGTACTGAACGGTTTGGTGACGAAATCGTCTGCTCCGGCATCCAGCGCCCCGACCTTGTCCGCCTCCGAGTTCCGCACCGTCAGAATGATAATCGCAACATTCGAATCCGCCCGGATCTCCTTGCAGGCGGCCAATCCGGTCATGCCGGGCATATTCATGTCGAGCAGAACCAGATCGGGCCGGAATTCTCGTACCTTTTCCAGCGCCTGCTCACCGGTCCTGGCCTCGTCCACCTCGTAGCCGGCGCCCGCCAAGGTGGTGCGCATGAAGCGACGGATTTGCGGCTGGTCATCCACCACCAGGATGCGGCCGGCGCTCAATTCTTATCTCCTGTCGTATCCTCCGGAAAGGCTATCCGGAAGGTCGTCTCGCCGGGGTGGCTGATCACCGACAGCGTTCCGTTATGGGCTTGCACGATGCGATTGGCGATACTCAGCCCCAGGCCGGAACCCGGTATCTGAGACTTGATGGCGGGACTGCGATAAAATCTTTCGAATATCCGCATTTGTTCCTGGGGCGGTATTCCGCCGCCATGATCGGTAATCTCGATCGTCAACCGGTCCTCGCCCTTGACCCGGATGATCACCGGTCTGCCGGGAGGCGAATACTTGAGAGCATTGTCGACGAGCTGTTTGATGGCCAGCTTTATCAACCTTTTATCCAGAGCAAACACCGGCAATGGCTCATCGCAGAGGACCTGCAAGGGCCGCCCGTCCAATTCACTTTGCATGGCGGCGACCACTTCGCGAACGATCTCGCGCGCATTACCCGGCTCCAAATGAACCTCGATGCGTGCCGTGTCGAGCCGGGCCATCTCTACCGCGTCGTCGATCAATGCCCGCAAACGCTCGGCTTCCTCGTCCGCGATGGTGAGCTGTTCCCGTCTGCTCTCAGCCGGCTCCTCCGGGCTGGCCAGCAGTGCCGTCGTCGTGGCCTTGATCAGAGTTAACGGCGTCTTGAATTCGTGGGCCATGGCATCGATCAACGTCGTTCGCAACTGCTCGCTCTGGCGGGCGGCCTCGACCTCCCGTGCCAGGTCCTGCGCCCTTGCCCGTTCCAAACCAATCGCAACCAGATTTGCGATTCCCTGAAGAACCGACTCCGGCATTGCTGAGCCCCGCAGCCCGAGGCTGGCGATTGGCTCGGAGCCGAGCCGGACCGCTACGATTATGCAATTCTTTTGCGGGTCGGAGAAAGACATTCCGCGAAGGGCGGCATCGCGCAGCGATTCATCCAGTGCTTCCAAGTTGGACGAACCTTCCCGATAGAAGCTGCCGTTGCGGTGGTCGTAGAGTGCCGCAGCGCCGAGCGCGAAGGTTTCGGTCAGCTTGCCCAGCAGTCGATTCGGGAACAAGTCATTGCAGTCAAGCAGGAGGATGGCACGGCTGAAGGCATACAGCCTTTCCAGGTCTTGCCCGCGCGCAATCGCCTCAAGGGCCCGCCGCTTTGCCTTGGCCGATAGCCGGCTGGTAATGAGAGAGGTAGCCAGGAAGGCAAACAAAGCAACCCAGTTTTGCGGATCGGCGATCGTGAAGGTCCCAATGGGAGGAAGAAAATAGAAGTTAAAGGCCAGAGTCGCCAAAACGGAAGCCAGCCCAGCCTCCACGAACCCCCAGGTGCTGGCAATAACCAGCACCAGCAGCAGGTACGCGAATCCCATGGCCGTGGCGTTCACCGGGACGATCCGATAGCCGGCAAACGTGACGATCGCAACGCCAGCAAAGGACACAAGCACCCGCAGGGGACGCCTTAGCACGGCCACCACCACCTCCAACCGTATTTTAGTCTCTGGCCGATGCGCAGAGACATTCTGGCGCGCATCGGCCAAGCTGGCCCGCACTCGCTCCGGAAACTGGGAACTCTGCAGGTGGGCCACTGGAAACCGGAAGCTGGAAACTCTGCCCTGATCCCGCTGCTTGCAACCAAAATCCTCCGATCCACCTTCTACTCTGGGTGGGCTAACCTGCGGATTCGTGTTTCGACCGCAGGCGGGGACAGGCTCAGGGGCCTGTGTGAGAACCCCAGGTCGTACCTGCAAACTCGGAGCTATAGGTCAAAAGCCGCGCAGCGGCGATGTATGTTAGCCCAGCGTTTCCACGCTGGGGCGGCAATAGTAGAACGTTGAGTCCCGTAGGGACGACGCGAAGGCGCTCTCACATACGCTCTCAAGGCCTTCCGCATCAAACGTGGTCACAGGGGGCCCGGAGGCCCCCGCAGCAATCATCGGAGGCGCCGGTTGGATTTCCAGCTTAGCGAAGAACAAGAGCAACTGCGCCGCAATGTGCGGCAATATGCGGAACGTGAGATCCTGCCCCACGTCATGGAGTGGGACGAGGCCGCCCGCTTTCCCTTGGAAACGGTGAAAGAACTTGGCCGCCTGGGCCTGATGGGAGTGATTTTCCCGGTGCAGTATGGCGGCGCCGGCATGGGGTATGTCGAATATGCCACGGCGGTCGAGGAATTATCCCGCGTCGATGGCTCCGTCGGTATTATCGTGGCGGCGCATACCTCCCTTTGTTCCAATCACATTTTTCTGGCTGGCAATGAGCAACAGAAGAAGCACTATATTCCGAAACTGGCAAGCGGAGAGTTCATCGGCGCCTGGGCACTGACCGAGCCGGGTTCGGGCTCCGATGCCGCCAGCGCGCGCATGTCTGCCGTACGCCAAGGCCATTGCTGGGTGCTGAACGGAACCAAGACGTTCTGCACCAACGGCCACTACGCCGACGCCGTGGTCGTGCTTGCGGTTACCGACCGGACGGCGCGTACCCACGGTCTTTCCGCCTTTGTGGTGGAAAAGGGCACCCCGGGTTTTCGCTCCGGCAAAAAGGAGAACAAGCTGGGGCTGCGCGCCAGTGACACCTCCGAACTCATCTTTGAAGACTGTGTGGTCCCGGCCGGCAACCTGCTGGGACACGAAGGTGATGGCTTCATCGACGCCATGCGCGTACTGGATGGCGGCCGTATCTCCATTGCCGCCCTGGCCCTCGGCATGGCGCAAGGCGCCTACGAGGCGGCCCTGAAGTATTCCAAGCAGCGCCGCCAGTTCGGCCACCCCATCAGCGATTTTCAGGCGATCCAGTGGAAGCTGGCCGACATGGCCATGGAAATCGAAGCCGCCCGCATGTTGATCTGGCGGGCCTGCTGGATGAAAGACAATAACCGGAAGAGCACCCTGGAATCCTCCTATGCCAAACTCTATGCCGCCGAACTGGCGGTACGCGCCGCCAACGAATGTGTGCAGATTCACGGCGGCTATGGCTTTATCAAGGACTATCCCGCCGAGAAGTTCTACCGCGACGTAAAACTGTGCACCATCGGGGAAGGCACCAGCGAAATTCAACGGCTGGTGATTGCGCGTCAGTTGCTGAAAGATTGCGCTTGAGCCGGGCCGGCGCGCATGCGGCGGAGGCCGGCCGCGTTGGCGTCGGGAGACTGTTATCCCGAGTGCAGTCTCGAACAATATCATCAGCCTTGTCATCCCGAGCGCAGCGCGGGATCTGTAGTTTGTTCTTGCTCGCAATAGGGAAACTGCAGATCCCTCGCTGCGCTCCGTCGAAAATGTAGCGCTGGCCTCCAGGCCGGCTGTGGCGGGGGCCTCCAGGCCCGCGCACAAGCACGCTGCCGGCCTGGACGCCGCCAGCACAGCCGGCCTGGAGGCCAGCGCTACACAGTTGCGCCGTTTTCATTCTGATAGGTGGGCCACAGGCCCATGCACCACTCGGGATGACAACGGTGGAGATGTTGTTCCAGATTGCCGGGGCGCACGCGAGCAGTTGGCGAAGCGGAATCGCGCTGATTTTGATTTCTGAATTTTGAATTTTGAACTATTTTGTGTACGTTTATCTCTTGCGCCGCGTGGAGGGTGAGAAAAATTCCAAAACCCCCTGCCGCGCGGAGGACGCAGGGGTACGCAGGTAGAGAGACTTGATTTCTATGCTTTTTGCGGTGTACCTCCGCGTCCTTCGCGGTGAAAAGGGTTGCGAATTTTGCTCACCTTCGTTGCGGAAGAAATCAAAATTCAAAATTCAGAAATCAAAATTGCTATGTTCGATTTCCAACATTGGGTAGAGCGGCTTCGCGAAGGCGATACGCGTGGGCTGGCGCGCGCGATTACGGCGGTCGAGAACCGCACGCCCGAGGCGCTACCGCTGTTGAAAGCCCTCTTTCCCCTTACTGGCAAAGCGAGCATCGTCGGTTTGACGGGTGCGCCCGGCACCGGCAAGAGTACCCTGGTCGATCAACTGGCGCGCGAATATCGCAAACAGAATCGCTCGGTCGGCATTATTGCGGTGGATCCCACCAGCCCCTACTCCGGCGGCGCCATCCTGGGGGATCGCATCCGCATGCAATCGCACTATGCCGATCCCGGTATCTATATCCGCAGCATGGCGACGCGCGGCGCGCTCGGCGGCCTGGCGCGCACTACGGCGGATGTAGCTACGGTTCTGGATGCCAGCGGGCGCGACCTGGTCCTGATCGAAACCGTAGGGGTAGGCCAGGACGAGGTGGACATCGTGCGCCTGGCCGACACCACGGTGGTGGTGCTGGTGCCCGGCATGGGGGACGACGTGCAAACCATCAAGGCTGGCATCATGGAGGTAGCCGACATCTTTGTCGTCAACAAGTGCGACCGGGACGGCGCGGAGCGGGTGGAAAGCGAGATTCGCGCCATGCAGTCGGTCGCTACCCGCAGCGATCGATGGGTCCCGCCCATTGTGAAGACCGTCGCCAGCGCGGGCAAGGGCATCGCGGAACTGGCCGCGGCCATCGCCGGCTACGAACAGTACCTGGTCCAAGAGAACTTGCGGGTGCAGAAGAAAACGGAAAACTGGCGGGAACGGCTGCTGGAAATGCTGCGCGACGCGGTGCTGCAGCGGCTGTTACGCGAGCATATTGGAGATGGTGCGGTGGGGAAGTACGCTGCGGAAATCGTTGCCCGCAACCGCGATCCCTATTCGCTGGTCGAGGAGATCGTGAGCCGGTGGGAAACCCGGGAGTAGCGGGTACGCAGGATGCTGATACTCTCCGTCGATACATCCGGCCGTCAGGGTTCGATTGCGCTGGCCAACGCGGCGGCGGATTCGTTGACCGTAAGGGAAATTGTGCCGCTGGCCGGCCGGAGTTATTCGGCGCTTCTTATCCCGGAGCTGGCGGCGCTGCTGGCGCGGCATAGCGTGGGAAAGCACCAGGTAGACGCTTTCGCGGTAGTTGCCGGACCGGGCTCGTTTACCGGTTTAAGGGTGGGGCTTGCGGCAGTCAAAGCCTTGGCAGAGGTAGGGGACCGGGCGATCGCAGCGGTATCTATGCTGGAGGCCATCGCTGCGCAGGCTGGTCATGATGGCCGGGTTACGGCAGCATTGGACGCCGGGCGCAGGGAAGTTTACGTCGGGGAATATGAATTCCGCCGGGAGGGACCGGTCTTGCTGCGCGAATTACTGATGAACTATGAGCAATTTGCCACCTTACTCAACGGCACTCCCGGAGCGGAGCTGATCACCCCCGATCCATCGGTCGCGGCAATAGCGACGGCGCACCTGTATGTCCGGCAAATCGACTGGCCGGATGCCGGTAAAATTGCCCGCCTCGGATTCGACAAGATTCGCGCTGGACGAACCGTCACGCCAGATGTTCTGGAGGCGAACTATATCCGGCGCTCGGACGCCGAAATCTTCTCGGCGCCGCCCAAAGATCGTTGAAATGAGAAGAATTCAGAAACATCCAACGCAGAGACGCAGAATCGCTGAGGAAACCCAAAGCGTTGCGTTTCCCGGTTATGCTCGGGTGTCTCTGCGTCTCTGCGCTGGGTTTTTCTTTTCTGGCGGTCTGAAATGAGCCCAACTTTGTCTCGGCCTGCCATGATTCTCCGCTGCGCCACCGCGGCAGATATACCTGCCATGAGAGGGTTGACGGCGCATGCTGCGGACGCAGTCCGCTGGGAAACGGAGACTTACCAGGGACTTTTCCGGGCGGGGGCCTTGCCCCGCCTCCTCCTGGTGCTGGAAGAGGCAACACAGGTTGCGGCCTTTATCATCGCTATATGTTGTGGTTCCGAATGGGAGATCGAGAACATCGCCGTCAAGAGCGACGCGCGCCATCGCGGGTTGGGTGACAGGTTGGTGGGTGAGCTGTTAGTCCGCGCGCAGGCGGACGGGGCGGAAGCGGTCTTTCTCGAAGTGCGCGAGTCTAACCGGGCGGCGCGCAAATTGTACGAAAAGAAGGGCTTTTTAGAATTCGGCCGCAGGCGGGCTTATTACTCCAACCCGCCGGAGGACGCCATTTTGTACCGCTTCTCCCTCACCTAGGCAAGAACGGGCGGCGAAATCATTGATTCCAGGTAACATGAAGTGATTGAAGCAGTGAAAAACGTGTGATAGTTTCAACCCCAGGTTTTCGGTCAGGAGGTCGTCCGGGATGGCAACTCAGGTGCGAGACCTTTTGTTGGCCAGCAACGAGAAATTCCGCAAACTGGCCGTGGAGCACCAGCAGTATTCAAAACGCCTCGAATCGCTTTGCGAGAAGCGCTACCTCTCCGATGAAGAAAAAATGGAAGAGGTACGGCTAAAGAAACTCAAGTTGCGTTTGAAAGATCAGATGGAGTCCATCGAGCGGCAGTTCCGGAACAACCAGCAGATCGCCTAGCCGCCGCTCCCAACTTGCAGGCTTTTAGCCGAAGGGGGGAGGAGTGTTTTTACCTCCGATCAGCGGATCGCCCGATCACCCAATATCTTGATCCCCCAATTCCCCCAATTCCCGAAATCGGAGGATCTGCCTCTCCGATCACCCGATCACCCGATCGCCCGATGAAGGTGATCACCCGATCGCCCGATCACCCGAAGAACATCCCGAATTTTGATCATTCGACCTCCTCTTTGCTTTTAGCTTGCTGCTTGTTGCTTGCGGCTTGTTGCTCCCCTTCTAAACAACCCGACCAACCCGTCCAAACCGACCAACCCGACCAAACCGACCAACCCGACCAACCCGACCAAACCGACCAAACCGTACACAGGGCCGGCGAGAAACCGGCTACTCGGCTGCTACAGGAGGCTCCCGATGGCTGCCAAATGCATGGAACGAAATGGGTTCGATCCATTCTCCCCTGCTGAGTACCGGGTTGAAAAAAACCGTCCAACTCGACCAAAGCGTACACAGGTGTAGTGGGAAAGCGGTTACTCTCTGCAACATGAGGCTCGCGACGGTGGCAGCCGAGAGGTTTCGCGGCGCACAACTGAGAACTGATCCCGCTAAGCGGGAGGGAACTGAGAACTATCCCGATGGTGGCCGGCGTGGGAACGAAACTTGAGCCGATTTGCGGGCGTGAGGCCACGGCAGCGGCCGGGAGCCCGCAGACGAAATCCCGATCCCGCCCAAGCGGGAGAGGGACCTGCAGACAGGTGCGCCCCTTTTTTGCTTCTAGCTTGCGGCTTGTTGCTTGCGGCTTGTTGCCGCTATCTGTTTTGCCGAGAGCTGCCTTTCCCGGCTTGTTGCTTGCGGCTTATTGCTTGTCGCTGTGCCAAGCCTTGCCCGCGATTGCCCGCCATTCAGAGATTTTTTTATTTTTTGCTCGCCGGTCACCGGCTTTCTCAACGGCTAAATGGCAAAGTAAATGCCAATCGCCAAGCGAACGAGGCGCACAAACTGAGAACTGAGAACTATCTGCTATGGTGCACCTTGCATATCGCGAAATGCGCCGCGCATCATATAAATAAAGCTATGTACAACGCAAAAGCTTATTCCGCTGCCAGCTCGACCTCGCCGCTGGCCTCCACCCGGATCACGCGGCGCGCTCCAACCGAAAATGACGTACAGATCGAAATTCTCTACTGCGGCATCTGTCACTCCGATCTCCACCAGGTCCGCAATGAGTGGAGCGGCGTAATGCCCACCGTCTACCCTTGCGTCCCCGGCCACGAGATCGTCGGCCGGGTCACCAAGGTCGGCTCTGCCGTCTCCAAGTTCAAACCCGGCGACCTCGCCGCGGTCGGCTGCATGGTGGACTCGGACCGCACTTGTCCCGAATGCCAGGCAGGCCTCGAGCAGTTTTGCCCCAACATGACCCTGACCTACAACTCCCCGGACAAGCACCTGGGAGGTGTTACCTATGGCGGCTACTCCGATAGCGTGGTCGTCGACGAGCGCTTTGTCCTGCGCGTCCCCGCGAACCTCAATCTCGCCGGAGCCGCGCCTTTGCTTTGCGCCGGCATCACCACTTACTCGCCCATGCGCCACTGGTGCGTCACCCGGGGCAAAAAAGTTGGCGTGGTCGGACTTGGCGGACTGGGCCACATGGGCGTCAAGTTCGCGCACGCGCTCGGAGCCCACGTGGTAGTCTTCACCACTTCCCCCAACAAGAAAGAGAGCGCGCTCCAGCTCGGAGCCGACGAGGTCGTCGTCTCCCGGAATGCGAACGAGATGCTGAAGCACGCCGGCAGCTTCGACTTCATTCTCGACGCCGTCTCCGCCGAGCACGACATCAACGCTTACCTCAGCCTGTTGCGCCGAGACGGCAACCTCACGATGGTCGGCGCGCCGGAGAAGCCGCTCCCCGTTTCCGTATTCAACCTGATCATGGGCCGGCATAGCCTTTCCGGTTCGCCCATCGGCGGCATCGCCGAAACCCAGGAGATGCTCGACTTCTGCGGGCAGCACAACCTCACCGCCGATGTCGAAGTCATTCCTATTCAGAAGGTCAACGAAGCTTACGCGAGACTGCTCAAGTCGGATGTGAAGTACCGCTTCTCCATCGACATGGCATCTCTTAAGGCTGAGTAACAGACGCAGAAGTCAGAAGTCAGAAGACAGATTCGGAAAGCAGAAGTTCTCTTCTGGCTACTGACTTCTGACTCCCGTGAAGGAATTCAGAAAAATGGAGATCAAAAGAATCGGCTCGCAACCTTCCGCCAAGGGACCGGCAGAGTGGTTCACCGGCACTGTGCGGATCGATCCGCTGTTTCAGGCGCCCGATCCGGCGCTGGTTCAATGCGCCAGCGTAACCTTTGAGCCGGGCGCGCGCACCGCATGGCACACGCATCCGCTCGGCCAGACTCTTGTCGTCACGTCCGGCTGCGGCCGGGTACAGCGCTTCGGTGGACCTGTTGAGGAGATTCGGCCTGGCGATGTGGTCTGGATACCCCCGGGCGAGAAGCATTGGCACGGCGCAGCGCCGGCCACGGCCATGACGCACATTGCTATCCAGGAAAAGCTCGACGGGAAGGTCGTCGACTGGATGGAACACGTCAGTGACGAGCAATATCGGTGAAAACCTAAACCTATTTTCGCCGATTGCCGGAGCTCACTCCCGAACTACAGAGTCTTGCCTTTTAAGTGTGGGCCGTAGTTCTTGTCTGACTTCTGCATGTGTTGAACCAGCCAGGATTTCAGGAACAGCAGAATCTCGATCGACATGGCCGCCCGTCCCGCAGAAAAGTCTCCGGCGAATTTGACTACCTGAGAACGGAGCTTCTGATGTTCGTCTTTGTGCACGGCTAAACCCGGCACATTGAATTTTGTCATGGCGACTTCTTCGTCCACGAAGTGGGTATCGGTGTACGCCACCAGGCGGTTAAGGATGTCCCCAAGCGCTTGATTCGCCTGACCAGCCGCCATCGCGGCGTGGAGCTCGTTGACCTGGGCGACGAGCTGTTTGTGTTGGCTGTCAAACTTTGCGATCCCAACGCTGTATGCATCCGACCATTGGATTAACGACATAAATGCCTCCTAACCTTGCGAAAGGGCTCAATCCTTATACATCGACGTTTTCGGCGGGGACTTGAAAATGAATTACGACGTCTGAGCCAGCGCAGGTTTGCGGGGCCGGGCCGCGCCCGGCTCCCGCTGCCAGAACAGATCAGGATGGGCAAGGTGACCCGGCGATTTAGCATTCAGCAAGAAAGTGAGTAGAAGCCCGCCTATGCGCTCCTGGCCATGCTCTTGGCGGAGGAAATCGACGTATCCAGCAACTGTATGTAATGCATGACCGGCAGCAGATGTCCCTTCTGGTTCAAAAGGGACGTCATTTGCAACTGGCAGCCGGGGTTTCCGGTTACGACCGCCTGCGCTGCGGTGCTTACGATTTTGTCGACTTTTCGTTGTCCCAATTGCTTCGCAATTTCCGGTTGCAGCAGGTTGTAGACGCCGGCGGAACCGCAGCAGAGGGCGGCCTCGGGCAGTTCCAGCAACTCCAGGCCGGGGATGGTGCGCAGCGCGGCTCGCGGCTGCTCACGCAAACCCTGGGCGTGTTGCAGATGACATGGGTCGTGGTACGCCACCTGCCACGGTATCGGATGCCGCGGCGCAACCGGTTTCAGCTCCGCCAGCAATTCGGAGACGTCCTTGCACTTGGCGGAGAATGCGCTTGCCCGATCACGGTATTGCGGATCGTCGCGCAGCAGATAGCCGTATTCCTTTGTCTTGGCGCCACACCCGGCGGCATTCACCAGGATGGCATCCACCTGCAATGGCTCGAACAGGTCGATTAATTGCCGCGCCTGTTTCAGTCCTTCACGCTCCTGCCCCAGGTCCATCATCAGGGCGCCGCAACAGCCCTGTCCCGGCGGCACCAGCACCTCGCAACCTTCGGCGGCCAGGACCCGCACGGTTGCGGCATGTACGTCGGCCAGGAACACGCTCTGCACGCATCCGGTCAGCAAGGCCACGGTGCGGCGCTTTTCACCCTGGGCAGGCGTGCGCGCCGGCAGGCTCGTCGAAAACCCGTTGCGCGAAAGATCCGGCAGCAACTCCTCCATCGCGCGCAACCCGCGCGGCAATAGCGCCGTCACTCCCAACCGGCGGACCAGGCGCTGCAATCCCAGCCGCTGATACGCCCGCAGCAGAAATGCCACTTTGCGCAAATGGCTGGGGTAGCTGAAGACCGTGGCAATCATCTTCCGCAACGCCCGTTCGCCCAGCGAACGGCGATGCTGCCTGGCAATCTGCCCACGCATCGCGTCGATCAGCTTGCCGTATTTCACTCCCGAGGGACAGGCGCTGACGCACGCCTGACACCCCAGGCAATGATCGAAATGGGAGATGTACCCTGGGGTTAATTCCGCTTCCCCCTCCATGGCCATACTGATCAGGTAAATGCGGCCACGCGGCGAGTCCGTTTCTTTGCCCCAAAGGGTGTAGGTAGGGCAGGTTTGCAGGCAGAACCCGCAATGGACGCAGACATTCAACAGATCGGCGGAAGGTGGGTGAAATGCATCAAATACCGGGTTGCCGTCTGATGACCTTGCGATGGGTTGCGCGCTCATATGCCTCCCAGGAAACGGCCCGGATTCAAAACGTTCGCCGGGTCGAATTTCGCCTTGATTTGCCGCATTAACGGCAAGGTTTCCCGGCTGCCTCCCCAGAGGTCGAGCTCGGGCTTCATCGCTACCGGGCACCGCTCCACCGTCACGACTCCATCTAAACCACTCAATTCGCCGCGCAGGGCACGCACCAGCGTGGCACACGCGCCGGCACTGCCGCCCTCCAGGCGCACTTCCGCCAGTCCGGTCGCCTGCGCCACCAGGGTAGCCGCAACCCCCAGCATTTCCGCCTGGCAAAAGACCATTTCGCAGAGAGAACCAATCTGGGCAGGCAGCACCCTGGCTTTACAAATCACCGCACTGGCCGCGTCAACAAGCAGTTCCGACCGGGCCTGCCACACCTCCGCGGCAGATTCCTTAAACCGGTCGGGGCCGGCAACCTGGCCTAGCTTCGCGAACTGGTCCTCGAGCGATTCTGCGATGCCTTCGAACCGCACATCGATGGCGATCTGGTCCGCTCGCTGCGCGCGTATCTGCAGGCCCGTATAGACCAGGTGGGAGTCCAGGATGGCCAGCGTCATTTTCATGGCATCCGCCACAGAACTCACCGTCGCGCTGTAGGTGGCGCTGGAAAAGGGGACGGGATACAAGCGGAAAACCACCTGGGTGATCACTCCCAGCGTTCCCAGCGACCCAATCGCCAGTTTGGTGAGGTCATAGCCGGCAACGTTCTTTACCACCT
>Ga0326728_10021216_pt1 | contig 12251 bp, 10 predicted proteins | sample MB3enrmetagenome_FD_207602 | JGI IMG/M metagenome (GOLD analysis project Ga0326728, IMG submission 207602) | Lab enriched peat soil microbial communities from McLean, Ithaca, NY, United States - MB31MN | ecosystem: Environmental > Terrestrial > Soil > Wetlands > Peat | place: USA: New York...
ATTTCCTGCAGCGCGTGACGAATTCGCGATTTCTGGCGGTGGTGATTCCGGCGTTCGCGTGGAGTTTCCTGCACGCGAACTATCCGCAGGAGCCGCCGTACATCCGCGGGATCGAGATCGGCGTGATGGGGATCGTGGCGGGACTCGTGATGCTGCGATGGGGGATTCTGACGACGCTCGTGTGGCACTACACACTGGATGCGGGGCTGATCAGCCTGCTGCTGCTGCGATCCTCCAGCCTCTATTTCCGTGTTTCCGGCGCCGTGGTCGGCGCAGGGGCATTGATCCCGTTGGCGTTTGCGGGCGTGATGTACTTGGCGCGAGGCGGCTTTGAACCCGCCGGCGCGATGCTGAACAGCGCCGTGACGGAGGAGGAAGCGAAGGCTGAGGCTGCGGCTGGGGAGACCGCCGAGGCGCCGGCGCCCGCCGGTTCAGAGGCGGAAGTTTCTACCGAGAGAGTTACCGAGCCAATGGTGCCGGCGTACGACGCGGGGGAAACGGCAACGAAACCGGTGGTGGCCGGGAGGCGGCGTTATGAGGCGCTGACCGCGCGAAAACTCGTCATCCTGGCGGCGTGCGCGCTCATTGGAATTGCGCTGATCGGGCAAGTGAAGACGCGCGAGGTCGGCAATTTCGTGCGTTTCTCGATCGACGCGCAGGAGGCGCAATCCCGGGCGGATCAAGTGATGCGCGATCGGAAGCTCGATCCGGCCATCTATCGTCGCGCTGCCACAACCACGTTCTCCTTCGATCCGTCCGCGAACGAGTACTTGCGCCGCGCCGTGGGAATTGACGGCGCGAACAAGATCTATGAAGAGCAGGTGCCGCTGTCGTATTGGGCCGTGCGCTACTTCCGCGATTCGCAGAAGGAAGAATACCTCGTGGTGCTGCTGCCCGACGGCGGGCTGCATTCGGTGCATCACACCCTGGACGAGGATGCTCCGGGCGCGAACTTGACGAAGGAGGACGCGCAGGCGCGAGCGGAATCCTATTTGCGCGAAGCGAAGCATCTCGATCTCACGCAATGGAAGGTCGTCGAAGCGCAATCAGAAAAGCAGGTACATCGCACGGATCATCATTTTGTCTGGGAACAGATCGCGCCGCTGGCGACGGCTCCGGGCGCGAGCGAGCCGGCGCGCGTGCGCGTGCAATTGGACGTGCAAGGCGGCGAAGTGTCCGGCTACCGGATTTTCGTGCACGTTCCGGAGGAGTGGGAACGCAAAGAGAGCGAGAGCACGCTCGCAGGAACAGCACAGGTCGTGGGATTGATCGGCCTGCTGGCGGGCCTGGCAATCTGGGTCGTCGTCATTTTCTTTCGCAACCTGAAGGATCCCGAGATGTCCGCGGCCAGGTGGCGGCGAATGGCCAAATGGAGCGTTTGGGTGCTGATCGCCGCGGCACTGAGATTCGCTTGCCTCTCTCCCATCTTCCTGTCCGGCTACACGACCGAGACGCCGTTGAAAATTTACATCGGCGGAGTATTGATTGCGATCACACTTGGCAGCGTCCTTCTGTACGCGGTGACGTTTTTTGTGTTGGGTCTCGCGTGGTTTTTCCTCGCGCGCGCGTTCGGAAGAGACCGCCTGCCGCAGTGGAACGGAATGCCCGCCGCATATTACCGCGACGCGCTGTGCATCGCCGTATGCGGAGCGATTGCGGTGGCGGGGTTCCGGCAACTGCCGTCTTTGTTCTGGCGCGCGCCGCTGTTGCAACACTCGCTGCCTGCCGCAGTGCCGAGCGCACTTGATGGCCGATGGCCGGGGCTATCGGCAGTGGCGAGCGCGGTGATTGTCAGCTTCTTGCTGACGGCTATGCTGGCGCTCGCGGCCGGATTCCTTGCGGATCGCGTGCGAAGCGGATGGCTGCGCGCGGCGCTGGTCGTCGCGCTGGCGGCGCTGGCCTCGAGCGGCTATGCGAGCGCGGGATCCTACGCGCGCGGCACGGGGCTGACGTTGTTGATGCTGGCCGTGATCTGGCTGGGCGTGACGCGATTGGCGCGGTTCAATCTGATGGGCTATTTTCTGCTGTTGATGCTGCTGGCGCTGGCGGAAAGCGGCGGAGAATTGCTGCGGCAGCCGAATCCATTCTTCCGTTCCAACGGCTACGGAGTTGCCGCGTTCGCGGTGCTGCTGCTCGCGTGGCCGCTTGTGGCATGGCGGCGGGCGGCTGGACAGACCGCAAAATGAACGAAGAGCGAGATCGGGCTCCGGCGCGCGTCTCGACGGCGCGGCAATGGGGCGAGTACGTGCTGGCCATCCTCGCGGGCAACATCTTCTACATAATGATCGAGCCCGAATTACCGGCTGCGTTGCATCACCGGCTGTTCCGCGTGGACGCGGGCGTTCTGATTGATTTTCTGCTGTGTGTGATGATCTACGGCGCGATCCGGCTGGCCCGCAGCAGCTAATTTTTTCGAGCGCGGGCAAGCCGGCGCACGCGGCTAAGAAAGTAGACCAAGATCCCCGCCAGGACGGCAATTCCCGCGACTGTGAGCTCGTTGGTCGAGCCGATCGCTTCCCCTCGATTGCGGATGCCCGCGGCCACCAGCAGAGCAAGCGGCGGGAGGCCGATCAGAATCGTTCCCGGCACGCCGCCGGGCACGCGAGACGGCCGCGGCAGATTCGGCTCACGAATGCGCAGCGCCACCAGCGCCCAGAATTCCAGCAGGATGCTCAGGCCGGCCAGGAGCACGTCGAGGAGAACGAGTTTTTCGAAGCCGAGCGGCACGAAGGCGGCCCAGCACGCAGCGCACGCGACAATCGCAACCCACGGCGCTTGCGTGCGCGAATGCCGGCGCGTGAATACGCGCGGCAGATAACCGTCTTCGGCGAGCACGACCGGAAGACGCGTGAACGACATCATCAGCGCGCCGAAGGTCCCGAATGCGCCGATGACGCCCGCGACGGCGACGCCAATCGCCAGGCCTTCGCCGCCCAGTAGCTTGCCGACATCCACCCAGCCGCCGGTCGTCCAGAGATTGGGATCGAGCCCGGTGTGCGCGACCGCGGCGACGGGCGCGAGATAACTCACGGTGACAAGCGCAACCGCCCCGATCATCGCGAGCGGGTAATTGCGCCGCGGCCGATCCACTTCGCCCGCGACGGTCGAGAGATTGTCCCAACCCATGTAATTCCACATGGCGATGAGCAAGCCGCCCATCAGGTCCGCGTGGCGCAACGGCGCGGGAGCGGATGCGAAGCCGTGCTGCCGAAACAGGGCGACGGCGATGATCCCCAGAAAGGGCAATAGCAGAATGAAATTCAGCCAAATCGAACCTTCGCCGACTGCGCCCGCTCCCAGGATATTCCACGCCGTGCACGCGACGATCATTCCAATTTCCAGCGCGATGCCGGCATGGCCCGTGGCGAAGCGCGGAGCAAAACGCGAAAGATACTCGACGAACAGCACCGGGTAGAGCGCCATCTCGAGCAGGCTACCCATGAGCGTCAGCCACGCTTCCTGAAACCCCCAGAAGGGCCCCATGCCCCGGCGCACCCAAACGTAAAAGCCGCCCTCTTCGGGCAAGGCCGTTGAAAGCTCACTGACCATCCAGGCGGTCGGGATGCTCCAGAGCAACGGCGTGAGAATCAGGATGAGCATCGAGCCGGCATAGCCGGTCTTGTGGACGACATCCTCGAGGCCGTAAGGGCCGCCCGCCACCATGAAGTACGTGGCAGTAATCATGCCCAGGAGTGTGAGTCTGCGGGCGGAGCCGGGCCGTAGGTGATTCGCTGTGTGTTCGCTTGGGCGGCGGGTCACGTGCGGTCTCCCAGTTCCAGTGTGAGGCAGCGTTATACCTCAGCTGGCGTGGACGCGGGGCGATTTCTCAGGGGGGAACCCCGAAGGCGGAACAATGCCCGGGCCTCGGACGTTCTTTACTCCAGAGAGGCTCCTGCTCACGCTCCGCGTGCCCGAGCGTCTAAACTGACATTGACGCGCCCACCGGCATCTGACTATTCGTAGGCAGCCGTGCTCCATCGTGGCGCCTACGGCGAACCGTGGATGCCGGCAAGTCTTGGATTCCGGCGACGGTCCCGGGCATACAGAGAGCGAGCAGGATGACGGCCGAAGGAATGGCGTTCGAGTTGCCAGGCGGCCCGAAGGATTCGAGCGGAAGCTCGGTTGCGGAAGCGCGCGCAACTTGCCGGACGCTGGCCGAAGCGGACGAAAGAGCGGTCATCGAACGGGCGCAAGCGGGCGACCGGCTGGCGTTTGAAGAGCTGGTGCGGCGCTACGACCGTGACGTCCTGCGGCTGGCGCTGAATGTCCTTCGCAAGGCCGAGGACGCGCGCGACGTCTACCAGGAAGCCTTCCTGAAAATCTACAAGAACCTTCCGCGGTTCCGATTCGAGTGCAGCTTCTACACCTGGCTCTACCGCGTCGTGACCAATGTGTGCCTGGATCACTTGCGACGGCGGCAGGCCCGCCCGGAAGACCAAGCGCCCGAACACGTGGCGCCATTGCGTGAGGAAGGCGCGGCGGATTTCTTCGACCGGCAAGCAGCCACGCGCGCCGGGAGCGATCCGGAGCGGCGGCTGCTGAATCAGGAGCTTGCGGGGCGGATCAGAGAAGCGCTCGCGCGACTCTCGCCGAGGGAACGAATGGTTTTCGCGATGAAGCATTACCAGGGATTGAAGCTGCGCGCCATCGGCGACGCGCTGGGAACCACCGAGGAGACGGTGAAAAATACGCTGTTCCGCGCGACGCGGAAGTTGCGGGCGCAGCTCGAGGGATTGTTGTGAGCAAACCGGAAAAAACACGCGCGCCGCGCGCCTGCCCGGAGATGGAGCAGAAGCTGCTGCTCTACGTCTGCGACGAATTGAACGCGGAGGAACGCAAGAGCGTCGATGAGCACGTGAACGGCCTGCCGGGGCAGGCAGGCTGCGTGGAATGCGCCGCGGCGCTGGAACGCGAGAAGGAGCTGCAAGAAGCAATTGAATCCCGCGAAGCGCCTGCGGATGCGCTGGACCGCTCCGAATTGCTGCTGGCGCAGAGCCGCAGCGAACTTGCGGAGGCGCTGGACGACGCGGAGGCCGGCGCCGCGCACGGACGCTCGCGCGCGTGGCGCGGGATTGTCGCACGGCTCCGGAATTTTGGACGCGCGTGGGCGCTGCATCCGGCGCCGAGCGCCGTGCTGCTGCTCCTCCTGGGGTTTGGGCTCGGGGTGGGCGCGCCGATGGTGTACCAGGCGATCCAATTGCGTGCGCCGATCAAGCCGGCGATGGTGGTGGATGCGGCGCCGCGGCTCACCGACCAGGAATTGCAAGACGTGGGCGTGGTCGGGCTGCGATGGGAGCCTGCGCCGGGCGCCGCGGATGCCCCGGGCGCGGCAGAATCGTCCGAGCCGCGCGTCGAGCTGCAACTCTACGCGCAAAGGCCGATGCGCATCGAAGGCGCGGCCGACGATACCGAAGTGCGGCGCGTGCTGACCTATATGGTCGCAAACAGCCAGCGGTTCGATCCCGGAGTGCTGCTCGATTCTCTCGACTTGTTGCGGCCAAGCGCCGGAGATCCGAACGTGCGGCGCGCCCTGTGCGCTGCGGCGCGGGAAGATCGGAATCCGGGGGTGCGCCTGAAAGCACTCGAGGCGCTGCGCGGCTTCGGACAGGACGTAATGGTCCGGCAAACGATGCTCGCGGCGCTGCGCAAGGACACAAACTGCGGCGTGCGCGTCGAAGCGCTGAACACGCTGGTCGCCGTGATCGACGCGCAAGCCGAGTCCGCAACGGAAGCTCCGGACCCCGAGATCGTCAACGCGCTGCACCAAAGCAGGGACAGCGACACAAATCAATACGTGCGCATGGTGAGCGCTGCGGCGTTACGCCAGATCGCGCCCGAACCGGCGCACTGAGGTTTTGCGGAATCATGTCTCGACCGGACCATTCACGCATGCTTCTACTCCGAAACGGCTGCCTGGCGATGCTGCTCGCCGCGACCGGCATGTTGCCCGCCGCGGCACATGGGCGTCGAGGACCGAGCCAGCCCGGAGACATTCCCCGGGTAACCGCTGAGAGGTCCGGGAGCGTGCCGACGCGCGCCGGGCTCCGCCTGCGCGCGACTTCCGACCTCGCCGACTTTCACATCTTCACGGACGCTTCGGGCGAAGTCCGCTACCGCGTCCGCATTGCAGCGGACGCGCGGCCGGCCGGCGCCGCGGAGGTGGTGAAGCGGTACATTGTCACGGCCCGCGCGACCGAGGCCGGCATTCAATTTGAGAGCCGGTTGGACCCGCGCGACGCGCGCGCCAGCGTGCGCGTGGACTGTGAAATCCACGTTCCACGAAACTACAGCCTCGAAATTTCAACTCGTGCCGGCAACATCGACACGCAGGACATCGATGGCAAGGTCGTGCTGGTGACCGGCGGGGGGAATATCACGACGGGCAACATCGGCCATCGGGCCGGCGCAGAGGAAGAGTCGTTGTCAGCTCGCCTGGAAACGCAAGGCGGACACATCGTCGTGGGCAACGTCGCAGGCGGCCTGCGCGCGACGACCGAAGGCGGCCACATCACGGCCGGCGACATCGGCGGCGAGGCGGAACTGCACACGGGCGGCGGGCACATTCGGGTCGGCTCGATCGGCGGAGACGCGCAAGTGGAAACCGGCGGCGGCAACATTCTGATCGGGCGCGCGGGCGGAGATGTCTTCGCCTCGACCGTTGGGGGGCAAGTCAGCTTCGGAGAGGCTAGCGGCTCTCTCCACGCACGCACGGGCGGCGGCGCAATCCGCATCGCGCGATCGACCGGCCCCACGCTGGTGGAATCGACCCACGGCAGCATCGTGCTAACGGACGCGGAGGGGCCGCTGCGCGCTTCGACGTCATTCGGAACCATCACCGCGTGGATTGCCGCGGACTCCGGCGAGGGAAACGGCTCAACGACCGAACGAGAGGGTCGTCATGGCATCGGCCCGTCGGAACTGGATTCCACACAAGGCGACATCGTCGTGTATCTGCCGCGCGAAATGAGCGTCACGATCGACGCGATTGTCGCGCAAGGCGGCTTGAGCCACATCGTCGCGGACCCGGACATCCCCATCAAGATCAGCTATTCCGGAGCCTCCGGCACTGGTCCCGTGCGCGCCGAATGCGAGATGAACGGCGGCGGCGAACTGCTTCACCTGCGCGTTCTCTCGGGCAACATCATTTTGAAATTGAGCGACGCGCAGGCCGCCCTCCGCATCGCCGCGCAGGAGATGGATCAACTGCGCGAGCAAATGGACGCGCAGACAAGAATGCTGGCGCAGTCGGGTTCGGAAGGGCCGATGGCCTTTCCGCCTCCCCCGGAGCTTCCCCAGCCTCCGGTGCCGCCACCGCCTCCCGGGCCGCCGCAGCCTCCGCCGCCGCCGGAGCAGTTTCAAAGCCGGTTCGACCAATTCGCTGGCCGGCTCGAAGAGCTCTTTTGGGGCGGGATCGAAGTGGATTCGGACACGCAACAGAAAAGACTCGTGCACAAAGTGGAGGCTGAGTATCCGGATGTGGCGAGGCAGGCGGGCATCGAGGGCACGGTTGTGCTGCGCCTGGAGATCGGCAGGGACGGCACTGTGCAGGGCGTGAAGGTGCTCTCCGGCGAGCCCGTGCTGGCGCAGGCCGCCATGGACGCGGTGGAGCACTGGCGCTACGCGCCGACGCTGTTGAACGGCCGCCCCGTCAATGTGCTGACAAGCGTCTCGATTGAATTTCATCTGAAGTAGCGAAGACGGGCCAAATCTCTCGTAGGGGTGTGAAGATGCGCAAACTCCAGCTTGTACTGATCCTTGCGGCAGCGGCGCTCGTGTGGGCTCTGCCGGCGCGCGCGGCGGACGAAGCGTTCGACAAGACGTACCCGCTTTCTCCCGGAGGCGCGTTCGCGCTGCAGAATGTGAATGGAACGGTCGAGATTTCCGGCTGGGACCGGAACGAGGTGCGGATTCACGCGGTGAAAACGGCGGCTCACAATGCGGCGGATCTGGCGAAAGTGACGATTCAAGTGGAGGCCGACGCCGACCACGTCACCGTGAAGACCATCTATCCGGAAGAAAAAGGCGTCGAGGTGTCCGTCGCGTACTCGGTGCACGTGCCGCGGCGCGTCTTGCTTCAGGGAATCACAACCGTGAACGGCGGTATTCAAGTGATGGGTCTGGAGGCCTCCGGCGATCTGCGTTCCGTGAACGGCAACGTCGAAGTTTTCGACAGCGCCGGCTCGCTCTCCGCTCACACGACCAACGGCGATATTCGCATGGAGCTGAAGCGATTGGGAGAGGCGCCGGTCGCCGCGGAGACCGTGAACGGCTCCATCGTCGTGGCGCTCGTTTCCGGCGCGAATGCCGCGCTGGATGTCCGCACGATGAACGGCGATTTCCACTCAGACTTTCCGGTTTCGGCGTTCAGCGCTTCCGGCGCGCGTGAATTCCACGGGCAACTCGGCAGCGGCGGTAGCGCGATCCGGCTGCGCACCGTCAACGGCTCGGTGCGAATCATCGAGTGGAAGCCGACGTTGTGATGCTTCCCCCGCGCTCACCTGAGCGCGCGCACAGCGTCGAATTAGGTGAGAGGAGATACAAGATGAAGAACTCCAAAGTCTGGACACTGCCGGCAGTTGCAATCGCCGCGCTGCTCGCGGCCTATTTGCCGATTCGCGTTCGAGCACAACAGCCGCCCGAGCCGCCGGCCCCGCCCGCTCCGCCGGGAGCGAGCGAAATGGTTTCTCCGATGCCGGACATGGTCGACCTCGACGCGCAACTCGCCCAGATCGGCATGGGCTCCGCCTGGATGGGCGTGACGATCGAAGAAGTCAGCGAAGACAAGGCCAAAGAGTTGAAGCTTCCCGCCGCGCGCGGCGTCTTGCTGACCGAAGTGCAGGACGGTAGCCCGGCGGCGAAAGCGGGACTCAAGCCGGGCGACGTGATCACCGAATACGACGGCGAGCGCGTCGAGGGAACCGCCGCGTTTCGCCGCATGATTCGCGAAACTCCTCCGGGCCGGACCGTGCGCGTCACGTACTGGCGGGATGCGCAATCGCAGAGCGCTTCCGTGGAACTGGAAAACCGGCGCGATGAGATGCAGGTCGCCATCCAGAAGGCCATGTCGCCTGAATTCGATTACCGATTCCGGATGGGTCCGAACATGTTTCCGGATATGCCGATGATGATGGGGCGAACGCCGAGGCTTGGAATCGAGGCGCTCGATCTCTCCGGGCAACTCGGCGAGTATTTCGGCGCTCCGGACGGCGAAGGTGTTCTGGTGACCGACGTGTTGGCGGACACGCCCGCAGCCAAGGCCGGACTCAAGGCGGGAGACGTCATTACGAAACTGGACGGCGATCGCGTCCACAACATGGGCGAGCTTCGCGCGAAGTTGGGAGAAAAACACGAAGAGAAATCCGTTACGCTGACGCTCCTGCGCAGGGGCACAGAGATGTCCCTCACGGTCGAACCGCAGCAGCCGGCTCCGCCGAAACCTAACGTCTCGACCAGCCGTCATATGAGTATCTAGTTTTTCCACCTCAGGAACTCAACGCTTCACGGGCGGCCCGGCAAGCACAACCGGGCGGCCCGCTTCATTTACAAACTGGCGAGGCGTCGAGAATGAACACGGCGAGCCCGCGGTGCGGGGTCGCCGCTGCGAAATCGCAGGAAAACATCGAGTGAATGAGGTTCCGCGTTACTCGCGCTCGACGACCACTTTCGAGGCGGGAACTTCGAGTCGGATCATCCGGTGATTCGCGTCGCAAAACAGATGAATTTCGAGATCGGGCGTCGTGACCACAAGTTCCGAGAGTGGCCCGCTGGAACCCGCCAATTTCACTTTGACAGTACCCGGAATCATGTCCTGCGGGATCACAACGTGAAAATCCTGTTCGCCGGCCGCGGCCCAATCATAGACGCGCGCCAGTACCGCATATTGATAGTAGAGATTGTTGTCCAGCACGACGACGTGGGGATCGTCAAAGTGAAAATCTCTGAGGAATGGGTCCGCGGTACCGATCGTAAGGGAACACTTGGCCGCGCCATTTTCAAAACTCACGCTTCCGCTCGCGGCCTTCGGCGCCACCGTTGACCACTGGTAGTGCAAAGGCGCGCCGTCCGCCGCCAGTCGCAATTCGCCCACGGCCTTCATCTCGCCGCCATTGGGAGCCTGCAGGTCGGTCGAGCTACGGGCGACCCATGTGTCCCCATTGGCGGCAATGTCGAACTGTTCGGTGCCGACCGTAGCGCCGTCCAGCATGATGCGAAAACGTCCCTTATCCGCGGAGAAAACGGGACCGGTTTTTCTCGGCTGGGCCTGATCGGCGCGCACTCCGGCCTGAAGGATCAGGAGAGCGGCGGCCGCAAGACATCCGGAAAGCGCGCGTCGGCTCATGCAATCACACTCCCAGTGGTTGGATTTGCCTCCGGCGAACTCTCCCGATCGAAGATGCGCAATCTCAAGATGCGCTCGACCGCTTCGCGGGAATCCGAGTGCGATTCGATGCGGTGGTCCGCCTGTTGATAGAACGGGAGCCGCTCCTCATACAGTTTACGGAAACTCGCTTCGTCGCGAAACAGTGGACGGTCCGCCATCATGACGCAGCGTTGGAGGAGTTCGTCCACCGGGCAATCCAGCCAGAGCACGGTGGCGCCGGCGTCGCGCAAGGCATTGACGTTGCGTGGTTGAACGAACGTTCCGCCGCCCAGCGCCAACACCAAGGGGAGGTTTCGCTCGGCCGCCCAGCCCAGCGCGCGCAGCAGACATTCGTGTTCGAGGTCGCGAAAGGCCGGCTCGCCGCGGCGCGAGAAAATTTCGGAGACGGGCAAGCCGGCGTGCTCTTCAATTTGCTGATCGAGATCAAGGAAGCGCCAGGCGAGTTGCGCCGCCAGGAGCCGGCCGACGGTGGTCTTCCCGGAACCCATGAAGCCGGCCAGACACGCGAGGCGGCGCCGGGGTTCAGGGCCGGACGGCATGGACGCAGGATTGTGAGATTCGAACAAGCGATCCGGTGCGCTCAATCACGCTTCAGGATCTTGATTGTACCACTAAAGGAAGAGAGCTCGACTTTGGCGTTGCCCTGGTTGACGGAGCCGAACAACAGCGCGTTGGAATATTTCGGCGGCCGCGTATTGCCGTGCACGTCCGGCTTGACCGGGGCCTCGTTGAACACCTTGCCGTAGAGGGAATTCGCCGCGACATCGAAGGAGTCGCTCGGCGAAAACCGGACTTCGATCGTGCCGCTGTAGTTTTTCAAGATGTAAATTCCGCGGCGGATGAAATTGCCGTCGAACAGGATGTTTCCCGAAGAAGTCTGGATGCGTACGCTGTCCATCGAAGGCTGAATCAATTGAAAGCTGCCGCTGATGGAAGTCGCGTCGAGGCTGCCCGCGCAACGCGTGCAGACGAGCGAACCGTCAATGCTCTTGATGACGACGTAGCCCTCCACGTCGAAAAGCTCGAGATTGGCGCCCACGGTATCGAACGTCATATTGCCGTGAACGCTGTCCACGGTGACATCGCCCGAGTCGGTTCGAACCTGAAGCTCGCTCTCCTCCGGCACCGAAACCACGTAATCGGCTTTCAACTCGTCCGAAGTCGGATTCTCACCGACGATTTGCGTTTCGACCTCGATGCGATCGCCCGCCTGTTCGCCGGCGACCTGGAGTTTGTCGCTCGCAAAGTTCGTCGAAATCACCACCTCGGGTTTATTCCAGGCCTTCACCTGAATGTTGCCGCTCGGATTGCGAACGGTCACCACCGGCCTGCCCGTGACCGGAAAATGCTTCTCGACATGATGCGCTTGCGCGGGAACTCCTATCAAAAACAGAGCTCCCATCGTGGCAATCGATACTCCGCTAATGCGAGAAAGTGCTTTCATGACGCTCACCGTCCCCCTAATGTGCCCCGGTCCATCGCGACGGCCAGAAGCTGGGCTTTTTGCTGGTACGCATCATTGAGATATTCGCGGGCCAAATCGTTATTGGGCTGTTCGCGGACACTTTTTTCACACATCGAAATCACGTTGTCAACCAAAGCGAAATCGCGCTTGAACACGGCCTGCACTTGGGGATCGACCTGCTGCAAAGATTCAATGCTGGCCTCCGAAGCGTCAAGCGATGCTTCCTGCACGTTTTCTTGGGGCGGCTGGGGTTGAGCTGGCGTTTGCACGCCGGCCGTAATGCCCGGGCCGGTACGCAAACTTCGCACGCCCGCAAAGCCGGCGGCCAGAAGAAGAAGTCCCAACACAGTTCCTGCAAACGCGGGACGCTGGAAGAAACTCCATACGGCGGAGCGCGGCGGCACG
>Ga0326728_10021217_pt1 | contig 12251 bp, 8 predicted proteins | sample MB3enrmetagenome_FD_207602 | JGI IMG/M metagenome (GOLD analysis project Ga0326728, IMG submission 207602) | Lab enriched peat soil microbial communities from McLean, Ithaca, NY, United States - MB31MN | ecosystem: Environmental > Terrestrial > Soil > Wetlands > Peat | place: USA: New York...
GGCAGCCATCGCTGAATCTCCCCGCCCAACACATCGCGGGAACGGCCGGGGCCGGGGACGCCTTTGCCGCGGGCGTGCTGATGGGGCTGCATGAAGGATGGGAATTGTCGCGCTGTCTCTTCACCGGCGTTTGTGTGGCGGCGGCGTCGCTGTCCCACCCCACCTGCACCGGAGGCGTCAAATCATTGCCCGCCGCCCTGAAATTAGCGCGCCAATTCGGCCACCGCAGGGAAATTCAGAATTAAGAAGGCAGAATTAAGAAACATGAAAAACAAGTTTTTTCCACTTCTTAATTCATAATTCATACTTCTTAATTCTCTTCCCTACGCTCGCTCCATGTATTTGCCGGTGCGCGTGTCCACCTTGATTTTTTCGCCGGTCTTGATGAAAAGCGGCGCCTGGACCGTAATGCCGGTTTCGAGCGTAATGGGCTTCTGCACGTTGCTTGACGAATCGCCCCGAATGCCCTCCGGCGCATCCTTCACCGTCAGCGTCACGCTCGGTGGAAGCTCGATGGAAACCGCCTTGTCCTCAACAAAAGTGACCGTGACCGTGGCATTTTCCACCAGATAATTTTTGGCATCGCCCACCAACTCCGGCGGCAGCGTCGTCTGCTCGTAAGTGGCGGGGTCGGAGAAAACAAAATCATCCCCGTCCTTGTAACTGAAATCCATTTTCCGCGTCATCATGGGCACGACATCAATTTTCTCCGTTGAACTGAAGCGCACATCGGAAGCCTTGCCGGATTTGATGCTGCGGAGAGTGGCCTGCACAAAGGCGCGGAGGTTGCCCGGCGTCCGATGCTGCGTTTCCAGGACCACGGCGATATCGCCCTTATAATTAATGGCCATGCCTTTGCGTAAATCGTTGGCTGATGACATAACGTGCTCTTTTTCCAGGCGCATGTCCGTCCATCGGAACACGCGGAACGTGGAACATACCGAAGCCCCGGCTGAAATCAAGTTCGGAAATGAACTTTCCCGCAAATTCCGGGCTTGACCCTTTGCGAAATTCCACGACCATCCCAACTACGAGCAAGAGGCCATGTATAACCCGTTAATCAAAGAATACCGGGGGCGGTTCGGCAAAGGCCGGACCATGGACGACATCGTGGATTTGGTTGAAGAATTGCCACCCATGCCGGATGTGATTGCGCACGCGCTCCGGCTGGTGGATGACGTGAACAGCACTCCGGAAGAATTGGCCGGTGTGATCATGCTCGACCCGGCGCTGGCGTCACCCATTCTGCGCACCGCCAATTCCGCCAGCCTGGGGCATCAGCGGGAGGTCACGACCCTGGCATTGGCAATCCTCCTGGTTGGCATGGGCCACGTTAAGACGATACTTCTCGCCTCGGCGCTCCGCCGGTGGAATCGCAACTTCGGGCCGGTGGAGCGGCTCGTGTGGGAAAAATCCATTGGGGCCGCCTCTGCCGCCCATGTTTTGTGCCAGCAACTGCAAAAAGGGTATCTGGACGAACTTTATCTGACCGGTCTGCTTCACAACCTCGGCCAGATCGTGCTCCTTTCCCACAAGGAACTGGGCAGCGAGTACCCCGCCGTGCTGGATCGAATCCGCGAATGCAACGAAGATTACGTCACAGCGGAACGCGAGATCATTGGCTTCTCTCATCCACTGATCGGCGCGTTGGTGGCGTGGAAATGGGGGTTTGCCCCCTCCACCTGCCGGGCCATTCTTCATTACAACGAGCCATTTGAAGGCATATCCGGAGAGCAGGATGAAAAGTTGGGGATGCTCAAATTGGCCGCTGGAATCGGCCTGGCTTTGGGTTTCGGCCGCCCGGACGGGTATTCTGTGGATGGCAACGAGGAGTTGAACACGTTGGCTGCTCTTGTCGGCTTTAATGAAGCCACGCTGCAGAGAGACTTGCAGGCATCCATGTCTGAAATTAAAACCCGCTTCGCTTCCGAAGTCGGCGCCTACACCTGACCAGGCATTACAGACAAGCGAACACTAAAAGGGGTCAAAAAGATAACGGGGGTTTCAAGGGCCGTTCAGGACGCTTTTCTGCGGCCACAAGCGCTGAATCGTTGAGAAATAGCTCCACAAAGGGCCGGTAACACCGCGCTGGCGCAGCCGCGACACCATCTTCAAGTAGCCGGGGTCGGCATCGCCGGGAATCCAATTCGGCGACCGGCGGGAAAACTCCTTGAGTTTGGCGAAAATTTCCTCCGCTGTCAGACCGGGTTCCACAAAATACACTGGCGCAAGCAGGTCGCTTTGGCGCCGAATCCGGCCTGCCGCGATGGCCCGTTCAAAAAGCGGGGTGCCGGGATAAACCCGCATGCCGACCACCGCCATCATGACCGCGCCTTGCAGCCGGAGAGAGTTTTGAAATCCACGTTCCAGGGTGCCCATCGTTTCGCCCGGCCCGCCTGCGATGAGAAAATGGCAGAAATCAACCTTCTCCTCCCGGGCCAGTTCGCTCGAACGCAGGATGTCCTCAAAAGTGAGATCCTTGTCATAAGCCGCCAGCACCTCGTCGCAAAAGCTGTCCGAGCCGAATTCGATGTGCGTCAGCCCCGCGCAAGCCATCAAGCGCATCAGCCCGGAGGTCAGCCCTTGCGGCCGCAAGAAGCAACCCCACGGCAGCTTCACCCCGCTCTCCAGCAGCGCCTCACAAACCTCCGTGACATGCCGGGCCGAGGAATTGAAGACCGAATCCACCACGAAGACATACCGTGCTCCGCGGCGTTGGAGTTGCTCAAACTCCGCCGCCACGACTTCCGGGGGACGGCGCCGATGCTGCCGGCCTTCGATGAGCGGGTAAGTGCAGTAGCAGCAACGGTGAGCGCAGCCGCGCTGGGTTTGGAGATTCAGCATGCCGCCGTTTTGCAGATAATAAGCCGTTACCGACCCTGGCCTGTCAGCGTCCGCCAACCCCCGCTCCAGACAGCCGGGGGCGGGAGAATTAGCGATGATGCGGTCCCCTTGCCGGAAGACCAGGCCGGGAATGCCCTGATAGTCTCCTCCCTTTTCCAGCGCCTCAATGAGAGCGGGCAAGGCCGACTCTCCCTCGCCTGCAATTCCAAAATCAGCTCCAGCCAGTTCCAGCAAACGCTCCGGGAAAATGCTGAATCCGCTGCCACCCAGGATAATGGGGCAATTCAGTTCGCGGCGGATGACAGCACTGAGCGAGGCCAGGTCATTGAAGAACGTCTCTTGCTTGCGGATGAGGACATCGTCGATGTTCCGCAGGGAAATGCCGACAAAACCAGGGCGGAACTGCCTCAATGCTTTTGCGAAACGTCCGGCGCCGGCGAGGACATCGAGCCAGACGATTTCGTGACCTGCCTGGCGCAAGGCGGCGTTCAAGTGCGCCAGTCCCAGCGGAAACACGGGGTCCGGCGTGGTGCAGCCGTTGGCGCTGATGAGGAGGACCCGGCTCGGCATGTCCCAAGAATAGCCGCCCCGCGCCGGCAGGAGCAATGGAAAAGCGCAAAAGGGGCCGGGGCAAAAGAAGGCTTCACACATCCGTCACACAATGGTAAAAATGCCTCTTAATGAGCGTTCCTGGCTGACGCCCCACATGGATATTAAGACGATTAAAATTCTGCTGGTCGAGGACAATCCCGTTGATGTCCTGTTCTTGAGCAATGCGCTGAACAAGGTGACCGGGACTCATTTTCAACTCGAAACCGCCCCTGATCTCGCCGCCGGCATCGAGCGCCTGGCCGCCGCGGACATTGATCTCGTTATCCTTGATTTGTCGCTGCCTGACAGCACCGGCCTGGATACCTTCAAGGGCATCAAAATCCATGCCCGCGATGTGCCCATCATTATTCTCAGCGGCATGGATGATGAAACCCTGGCGGTCAACGCCGTCCACGCCGGGGCGGAAGATTACCTGGTCAAAGGCCAGGCGGACAGCCAGTTGATCACGCGCGCCATTTTCTACGCCATTGAACGCACCGATGCCAGGAAGGCCTTGATCAAGGCGGAGGAAAAATTCCGCAGCATTTTCGAAAACTCGGTTTCGGGCATTTTCCAAACCACCCCGGAAGGCCGCTATTTAAACGTCAATCCCTCCCTGGCCCGCATCTACGGTTACAACACCCGGGAGGAATTGATGGCCCGAATCAGCGACATCGGACGGTTGTTGTACGTGGACCCTTCCCGGCGCGCCGAATTCATTCGTTTGATGCACGAGCAGGGTGTCATCAAGGATTTTGAATCTCAGGTTTACCGCAAGGATGGTTCGATCATCTGGATTTCCGAAAACGCCCGCGCCGTGCGCGATGGCAAGGGCCAAATCCAATACTACGAGGGCACCGTCGATGACTTCACCGCCCGCAAGGAAGCGGAGGAAAAGCTGCGTTTTTCGGAAACGCGCTTTCGTTCGGTCTGGCAGAACTCCTTCGACGGCATGAGGCTGACGGACGAGCTGGGCATCATCCTGGCCGTCAATCCTTCCTTCTGCCAGATCGTCGGCATGCGCCCAGATGAACTGGTGGGCCGCGCCTTTACCGCCATTTATTCGGAGTCTGAAGATTTGGCGGACATGATGCAGAAATATCAGCAGCGGTTCGCCGAGCGAAAAATCGGGAGCCAGCTCGAACGCCAGGTCGCCTTCCGCTCCGGCAGGACGGTGGACCTCGAACTGTCCAATTCCTTCATTGAACTGGAGGAAGGGCGGTGCCTGGTTTTGAGCATTTTTCGCGACGTCACCGTTCGCAAGCAAGCCGAAGAGCGCGAGCGCCTGGTCAATGCCGAACTGGCCCGCAGCCAGGCCGAACTGCGCAAAAAGAATGAGATTCTTGAGGACGACCTCAAAATGGCCCGCGAAATCCAGCAGGCCATTCTACCCCAGCAATACCCCTCTTTTCCGCCCGGCGCCCCGCCCGAGTCCAGTTGGCTCCATTTCTGCCATCGCTACCACCCCACCGGCCAGGTCGGAGGCGATTTCTTCAACATCCTCAGGCTCTCGGACAGCAAGGCCGGGCTGTTTATCTGCGACGTGATGGGGCACGGCGTCCGGTCCGCGCTCGTCACCGCCATGGTGCGCGCGCTGGTGGAGGAATTGCGGCCCGTGGCCATGGACCCCGGCCAATTGCTGACACGAATCAATTGCGATCTGCGCGCCATTTTGCAGCAGACGGGCACGCCGCTCTTCACCACCGCATTTTATTTGACAGCCGACCTGCAGAAACGCGAATTTCTCTTTGCCAACGCCGGCCATCCCAGGCCGTTGCTGGTCCACCGGCTCTCAGGCCAGGTCGAACCCCTCAAATACCCCGACGGCAAGGCGCGGCCCGCCCTGGGCTTGTTTGCCGAATCCACTTATCCGACGGCGTCCTCTCCGCTGGCGGCGGGCGACCTCGTCATGCTGTTCACCGATGGGCTGTACGAAGTGGAAGGGCCGGGCAACCAGCAATTCAGCCAGGACCTCCTTCTCCAAGCCGTGAAAAAAAATGCCGCCTTGCACTGCGCCGGCTTGTTCGACGCCATCCTGGATGAAATCAAGCAATTCTCCGCCAGCCACGAATTTGCCGACGACGTCTGCCTGGTGGGAGTGGAAGCGGACGAGAAACTTTAAAGTTGATTCCGGGCAAAAAGAAAATCAGCCACAATCCGCCCGCGCAGCAAATGTTCCTGGATGATCCGCTCCAAAACCTCCGGCGAGCACGAGTGATACCAAGCCCCTTCCGGATAAACGACGGCGATCGGGCCTTGCGCGCAGACCCGCAGGCAATTGGCTTTGGTGCGATAGACCAAAGGCTCCGCACCCGCCAGATTCAGTTCCTTGAGCCGCCTCTTGAGAAATTCCCACGACTCAAGCCCTTTCTCCTTCGAACAACATTTCGGCTCGCTTTGATCGGCGCACAGGAAAATGTGCCGCTTGTAATGCGTCAAACCCAGGGCGTCCGCTGCTTTCCGCAATTCTTCATTCATTTCTTATTCCTCGGCCGCCGCCAGTTTGGCCAGCACGTTGAAATCCTCCAGCGTCGTGGTGTCGCCCTTGACGTTCTCGCCGACGGCAATTTGTTTGAGCAGACGCCGCATAATCTTGCCGGAGCGGGTTTTGGGGAGCGCCTCGGCGAAACGAATGTCATCCGGTTTTGCCACCGGGCCGATCTCCCGGGCGACATGAGCGCGCAATTCCTCGCGGAGGGAGGGCGTGGGATGCACGCCTGTCTTCAAGGTGACGAATGCCACCAGGACCTGGCCTTTCAAGTCGTCGGGCCGGCCCACAACCGCGGCTTCGGCCACCATTGGGTTGCTCACCAGGGCGCTTTCCACTTCCGCCGTGCCGATGCGGTGCCCGGCGACGTTGAGCACGTCATCGATCCGTCCGACGATCCAGAAATATCCGTCCTTGTCCTGCCGGCAGCCGTCGCCGGTGAAATAGCAGCCTTTGACTTCACTCCAATAAGTCTCCATGAAACGTTGCGGATCGCCCCAAATGCCCCGCAACATGCCCGGCCACGGTTTGCGAATGACCAGTTTCCCGCCCGCATTCTTCGGCACGGGATTCCCTTTGTCATCCACGACTCCCGCCACAACGCCAAAAAAGGGCAGCGTGGCCGTCCCCGGTTTGGTCGGCGTCGCCCCGGGCAGCGGCGTGATCATAATGCCGCCGGTCTCGGTCTGCCACCACGTATCGACAATCGGGCACCGTTTATGGCCGATGACTTCGTGATACCACATCCAGGCCTCGGGATTGATCGGTTCGCCGACGGTGCCGAGCAATCGAAGCGAAGTCAGATCATGCTTGTTGGGCCATTCCACGCCCCATTTCATAAATGCGCGAATGGCCGTCGGCGCGGTGTAAAGAATGGTCACGCCATGCCTGGCTATGATGCGCCAGAAACGGTCCGGCTCCGGGTAATTGGGCGCGCCCTCGTACATCAGGCTCGTCGCCCCGCTGGCCAGCGGGCCGTAAACGACATAGCTGTGGCCGGTGACCCAGCCGACGTCGGCCGTACACCAATAAACATCCTCCGGCCGCAAATCGAAGACGTATTTGCACGTCAGCTTTGCCCCCAGCAAATAGCCGCCGGTGGAATGCAGGACGCCCTTGGGCTTGCCGGTCGAACCACTGGTGTAAAGTATAAAAAGCGGCGCTTCGCTGTCCATTTCCTCCGCCGGGCACCCGGCCCGCACATACTCCGACTCCCGATGCCACCAGACATCGCGCCCTTCCTGGATGTGGATTTCGTGGTTGGTGCGGCGCAAAACGATGACTTTCTCAATCGTTTTGGCCAGCAGATGGCCGTGGGCGTCCTTGAGGGTGAGCGCTTCATCCACGCTTTTCTTGAGCGGCACGACACTGCCGCGGCGGAATCCGCCATCGGCCGTGACGACCAGTTTGGCCTGGCAATCGAAAATGCGGTCGGCGACCGATTGCGCGCTGAACCCGCCGAACACGACCGAGTGAACGGCCCCGAGGCGCGCGCAGGCCAGCATGGCAATGGCCGCCTCCGGCACCATCGGCAAATAAATGATGACGCGGTCGCCCTTTTTGAGGCCGTTGCGCTTGAGCACGTTGGCGAACACGCAAACCTCGCGATGCAACTGTTTGTAAGTGTAAGTGCGCTCCTCGCCGGGAATGCCAGGCCCGGCCGGTTCGCCCTCCCAAATCAGCGCCGCCTTGTTGGCCACGGGCGTGCCCAGATGCCGGTCCAGGCAATTAAAACTGACATTCAAGCGGCCGCCGATGAACCATTTGGCATTGGGCAATTTCCATTGCAAAACTTTTTTCCACGGCTTGAACCAGACCAACTCCTCTTTGGCGGCGCGGCCCCAGAATTTCTCCGGCTGTCGGATCGATTCGTTGTAAAGCGCGCGATATTGGGCCATGGATTTCACCAGCGCCCGGCTGGCGAAGGATTTGGGTGGTGGAAAGACCCGTTCCTCCTGGAGCACGGAAGTGATATTAGCGAGGGCGGGAGAGGTTATTTTGGCCATAAAACTTGCATTTGAAAAGTTGGTGGATTGTAAAGGGCGCGAAGCCGCCGTCAACGCCAAAAAACTGGTTTGACCCGGTTTGACTGAGTTTGACCGGCCTGTACGTTGATTGTGTTGCAAGTTATTCATGTTAAAGTGTTTGCAAATACAATGGGGGTGGGGTGAGACTCTGTCGAATCCGACATCGGTTTGACTGTCCGAAAGCCAAATCGGTCACGAGGATTAACGATAAAGAAATAGCCGCGAAAAGGCGGGTCAAAAGGCTCATAAGTTTTGGAACGTCAGTGTGGAATTTTTTTATTTTTTGGTTTGAATCACTTTGAATCACTTTGAATTCAGCGAACAATTCAGGCCGGGCCGTCGTCCAAGACCGGTTGGAAGACTTTGCCCGATCCTTTCTCCAGATCGCTGCGACTGACTGCGACGCGGTGCGACCCGCCTTCGCCGCATTCCCCTTCGCCGCTGCGGCTATGGACGAGACGGCCATGGCGCAGCAAGCCCGCCTGCGCAAAGCGGGGATGGCGCGGTTCGACCGCAGATTGAATCTCCGTCCGATTCCGATTCGGCTTTTCATAGTTCAGTCTTCAGCCTTTCAATTCATGGCCTTAATTGGTCATTCATTAAATAAACACTACATCTAATGTATCATTTCGTCAACAGATTTTTTAAGAATTTTTCGCAAAACTGTGATTTTTGACGGAAACAGGTTTAAAGCCTTGCGCTGCAAAGACTTAAGAATAACGCAAAGGTTGTATTCACCGCCGCAAAGGCCAAGGCGAACAGAAAGACACGAAGAATTTTGACAGTTTGAACAGGATTCCAGGTCAGTTTTTCTGTGTGTTCAAGAATTTCAACTCTGCCACCGCGCTGTCGTATTCAATGAAAGCCTTTTCATCCGTGGCGATGGATTTTTGGAAATATTCCGTGGCCAGGGCCTTGTCGCCGGCGAAAAGGTGTTTTGAGCCCGTATAAAAATACGCTTCGCATAACTGGCTGGCTTCCTTGTTCGCATCCGCATTTTTGGCGGCAGCCAGAAATTCCGGTTCAGCCAATTGACCGGTTAGGAAATGACCGACTTTGGAAGGCCACGCGTTCGGCTTGCCGGTGTGGCGGCCATCCATATAAGTTTGCAGTTCTGTGGTTGCGGCCTCTCCCTCGCCCAAGCGGGTGCGGATTAACCAGACGCGAAAACGGGCATAATCACTGAAAGGGTCCAACCCAAGCGCCTTTCGAAAATCACCCAAAGCATCCGTGAAATCGTGCGAATCGTAATGGAAACAACCGCGAATGTGACGTGCCCAGGCAGATTTTGGATCGACTTCAATGGCTTTGGTGTAGTCGGCCATTGCGCCTTCAAAATCGCCCTTGGCTTTCTTGGCATTGCCGCGAGCGTCGTAGGCTTTCGCATAATCCGGTTTGAGTTGGATGGTTTTGCTATAGTCGGCGATAGCGCCCTCCAAGTCGCCATTGGCTTTTTTGGCAATGCCGCGACCGTAGTAGGCATTCGCATGATCCGGTTTGAGTTGGATGGCCTTGCTATAGTCGGCGATTGCGCCCTCCAAGTCGCCATTGGCCTTCTTCGCAATGCCGCGAACGTAGTAGGAGTCCGCATCATCCGGTTTGAGTTCGATGAATTTCGTATAGTCGGCGATTGCGCCCTTCAAGTCGCCGTCGGCCTTCTTTGCAATGCCGCGAGCGCAGTAGGCAGACGGCTCATCCGGGTTGAGTTCGATGGCCTTGGTATAGTCGGCGATTGCGCTGTTCAAGTCGCCGTTGGCCTTCTTCGCAAGGCCGCGAGCGTAATAGGCAGACTCCTCATCCGGGTTGAGTTCGATGGCCTTGGTATAGTCGGCGATTGCGCTGTTCAAGTCGCTTTTGGCTTTCTTCGCAAGGCCGCGATTGTAGTAGGCGTACGCAGCTTCTGGTTTGAGTTCGATGGCTTTGGTGTAGTCCGCCATCGCGCCATCCAAGTCCCCTTTGTTTTGCTTCGCATAGCCGCGATTGCCATATGCAAACGCATCATCCGGCTTGAGTTCAATGGCTTTGGTACAGTCCGCGATTGCGCCGTCCCAATCGCCTTTGGCGTTCTTTGCATGACCACGATTGTCGTATGCATGCACATGATCCGGTTTGAGTTCAATGGCTTTGGTGTAGTCCGCGATGGCGCCCTCAAAGTCGCCTTTTTCTTGCTTTGCCAGGCCTTTTTTATAGTAATCAACTGCCCGATCAGAACAGGAGGTGGTGGCCATTATCAGGAGCATGGCCATGAGCAGCAGGCGTTTAATGGCGAGGTTCATAATGTTCGTTCCCGGTTCAAATTTACACGGTTGCCTGTCCGGTGTGAAACAAAATCAAGGCGATGCGTGGCGATTACGATCGCCGCCACCCACCAACATTTGCATCTCGACTGGGGCGCCGCTTAAAAACAACTCATTCCCGAGGGAGACAACGTTAGGAGTCTCTGAATTACGGCCTTGTTTTCGACCAGATTTGAGACTCCTTACGTCGTCTCCTACATTTTAACGGGCTTGCCAGTGCAGGCAGGCGATGCCCGGACGGCAGGCGGGACTGGATTTTTGTGTTTCAATAAACGAACCGGCGGCTGCATATTAATGTCATGCGCTCCACCGTCCCTGTGGACGGCGGTTGCTCACCTTTGGCGTTCGGCACGGAGCAGCAATCATGAAAAAAACATACATTCACGGCTACGATCATCGGGAAAACATGCGTCTGCAGGACCAAGCCTCCACCCTGGTCGAGTTGTTGCACTTCGACACCTCTTATCCGGCCGGAAGCCGCGTTCTGGAAGCGGGTTGCGGCGTTGGCGCACAAACCATCACCCTGGCCAGGAACAGCCCGAATGCCTTGATTACTTCTGTCGATATATCCGAGGTTTCTCTCAGTGAAGCCAGGAGAAAAGCAGCGGCGGCAGGCTTGACCAATGTTCAATTTGAACAAGCGGATATTTTCAATTTGCCCTATGGGCCGGACTCCTTCGACCACATTTTCGTCTGTTTCGTCCTGGAACATCTCTCACGACCCGTCGAGGCGCTGCATGCACTGAAAAACCATTTGAGGCAAGGCGGCACGATCACGGTCATCGAAGGGGACCACGGCTCCGCCTATTTTCATCCTGACAGCGAAGCAGCGCGCCAGGCGATTCAGTGCCAGGTTGAACTGCAGCGGCGGGCCGGCGGCAATGCCTTGGTGGGGAGAGAGCTTTATCCGTTGTTGCGCCGGGCAGGCTATCGCTCAATCCGGGTCTCTCCTCGAATGGTCTATGTCGATTCCAGCAGACCTGAACTGGTCGAAGGGTTTACGAAGAAGACATTCACGGCCATGATCGAGGGTGTCCGTGAATCGGCGATCAAGGCGGGAATAATTGAACAAGATGTCTTTGAAAAAGGAATCAGGGACTTGTACCGAACGACAGAGTCGGATGGGGTGTTCTGTTACACGTTTTTCAAGGCCGTTGGAAACCAATCCATTTAGCCAATCCAAGGATGAAGAACACGGCAATTGCCGGGAACCGATGCGTCTGTCAAAACTGCCGCAGCAATAATGATCGCTAAACAGGACGGCGAACTTGATTCTGCCGGATTCCCGCCGTCGCAAGCATCGCCAGGAACATTCCGGCAATCAACGGAAGCGGCAATGGACTATCCGGGACGGCCGCATCGCTGAGCGTCAATCCAGCGACAAAGGCCGAGCCGTTACCCCCCTGTGCGTAACCTTCGAAATCAATAGTAGCAATGGTGTCTCCATCGAAGGTTGAAGGAAGGTCCAAGGTTTGCATATCCAGCCGTGTTTGAATGTAACCGTCCGTCGTCGGCGCTCCGTTTTGGAAATAAGTGGGTACAACCGTGGGATCGGTCAAGGTATTCACGTATCCATCGTTGTTATGGTCGCGGATGTTGTCGCCTTCGGTAAGGGTCAAAGTCGCGGTTTCTCCGCCAGTGCCTGTCACCACGATGCTGCCTACGTCGTAACCGGCTGAACCCCAAGCTGTATTCGCCAGGGAATAAAGGGCTGTGGCCTGCGTTCCAGCAGGCACCGAAAACGTAAAGTCAAATGGGCCAGGGGCACCACCGTGAGCGCTAGACTGAACGACGCCCGTTGTGCCCGAAGTCCCGTCCACTTCCGCCAATCCGAATGGAACCCCGGCAACAGTAAGCGTCGTTCCACCCACTTGGTAATTGCCTCCGTCCGTATAGGTCTGGATGTCATCGTTAGCTTGAGAGCTAATGTCAACTTCAGTAAATTGAGCTTGAGCGGACGAAGCGGCTACAAGGGCGGCGACAGTTATTAATGGGGCGATTGTC
>Ga0326728_10021218_pt1 | contig 12250 bp, 10 predicted proteins | sample MB3enrmetagenome_FD_207602 | JGI IMG/M metagenome (GOLD analysis project Ga0326728, IMG submission 207602) | Lab enriched peat soil microbial communities from McLean, Ithaca, NY, United States - MB31MN | ecosystem: Environmental > Terrestrial > Soil > Wetlands > Peat | place: USA: New York...
AAAATCTCCAACAGTGAGGCCTGCATGCGACAACCTCCGATTCGGGTTGTCGCCGATAGATTCACACATTCTCGCCGTTGGGAATCCCCAACGGCCCTTCAATGTCCGCAGAACTGAACAGCCCTGGACCGAAACGCCCCAGAGCAGTCCGCCAACAAGAAGATCCGTTCCATAATGACCTCCCATCGGAATTGTTGAAACATGAACAAGAATGCACCAGACCCATGCGACAGGCGCGACCCAACGAACGTCGCGCAACGCGAAAGCTGTCATCAGAGCAGTGGCTCCGTGAAAAGAGGGAAAGGTGACGACGCCAGTCAATCGATCGAAGTCGATCGTCGTGGAGGCCCCCGAGCGAAACGACTCGAAGACGGGCATGTAATACGTTCCTGCTCCCTTGGGCAGCCCGGCGATAACGTCGGAGGCGATATTGTAATGGGCGAACGTGCCTTCGGCAGGAAAAATGACCGAGATCACGCCGCATACTGTTGAGCAAAAGACGAAAGAGAATGCGAGATCCCACGAGCGTTGGCGTAGTTTTCCAAATGACAGAATGATCGCCGTCGCGAGAAGCCCCGGCATTGTGTTGTGGTACAAAAAGCTCAGCATTGCGAGAACAAGTGAGTGTCCGGAAACGACGCCGATCAGCCAAGGCGCGTTGAAGCCAAGCAGTGAATCCGAGCGCGCGAGCGCGCTGTCGATCAACGGATTGTTTGCGCGCAGCCCCGCGAACGTCGCAATCAACACCATCAGGCCGCTCCAAACAATCGCAGCGACGACGCCTGGAGCGCACTCCAACTCAGGCGTTTTGTTTCGAAGTCTGATTGCGCAGTGAATCGCCGCGAGCGCCGCGATGACGCCCATCGGTAGAACAAACCCAGCCCACGCAACGCGTCCGCCGGTTGAAAAAGTGACTAAAATTGTGAATAAAGTTGAAATAAGGCAAGCAATCCAAACTGGGGATGATGAATATGTTGTCGGAGCTGATGAGGTGCGCATTATTTTCACACTCTTGGTTACAAACCGGCTTAAGGTCTTAGACAAATAGCCCCTCATTGGCATGGCGTTCGGTTTCCTAGCAAGCAGGCGTGCGCGACCCTACGCCAGAAGGGTTGACTCTCCATTACGCCTACGGGTCAATCGCTGATCGACGCTCGCTCGTGGTTTTCGGGTGGCGTCGCATGCTCGCCTTCTATCCCGAATATTCAGGATATTTCGGCTCGACGGGCGTCGAGGATTCCGCGCGTTCGCGGTTCTGGTCCGCCGCTTTATCGACCGGCGAACGAGGCATTCTGGTTCGGGGCCTGCTCAAGCGGTGGCCGCGCCTCGCCGGACCGGCGTTCGTGACGGTCCTGGCCTCCTGGCTGCTGTTCAAGACCGGCGCCTATTTCCATCAGCCGGCGGCGGCGCTCACCCATTCGTCGTGGTTCGCGCACTTCGCCGGCGCCCACGCCGGCGAACCGCTCGAGGCGACGCTCGCCTCGGCGGCGCTGCAGGGCGCCTTCCTCACCTTTCTACGCGGCGATTACACCGATGACAGCAGCCTGTGGACGATGGGGTGCGAGTTCTATGGCGGTCACATGATCTACCCGCTCGCCTTTCTGCTCGTCCAGGGAACGACGACCGGCGTCCGGATCGTCGTGATCGCGGGAGCGGCGCTCGCTTGCCGCCTTTCGACTCCCGTTGTCGCGCCGTTCGTCGTCGGCGTCGCGCTGGCGGCCCTCCTGCCCCGGCACGCGTCCTGGGCGCCGGCCAGCGTCGCCGCCGGGGCGGTCGTCCTGGCGCTTCTCATGAGCGGCTACACACGCGGCACCGGCGGATTCTGCGCCGGCGTGACCGCCGCGCGCCCGGCTGCGCTGCCGGTGTCCTATGTCTATGCGATCGCCGCGGCGGAAGGTTCAAGCGGCATGAAGGCGTTTCTTTCGCGCCGCTGGGGAGTCGTCTCCGGCGAGCCGTCGCTCCCGTTCTATCGCGTTCACGTCCCGATGCCGGGCTCGCTGGGCGCGTTCACGCTGATCGCGACTGGCTCGAAGGCGACCGCCATCGCGGCGACGCTGACCTCCTCGCTCGCCGCCGCTTAGCTTCTCCAGCGGTTCAATCCGCGGTGGGTCGATCGCCTGAACGTCGGCGTGGCCGCGCTCCTATCGAGCGCCGAAAAGAGGCAGCGCCAACAGGCCTGAACTCTCGCTTCGTCCTCTTGACGCGCTCGCCTTCGCCCTCCGCCGTCCACGCGCGCTTCAGCCGTTCGCGGCGAGCGCCTCGGGTTTCACCGGCGTGATCGCCACGCTCTCGCCGCAGCCGCAGGCCGACGTTTGATTGGGATTGTTGAAGACGAAACTCGACGACAGCTCATCGACCTTGAAATCCATCTGCGCGCCGAGCAGGAACAGCAGGGCCTTGGGGTCGATCAGCAGCTTGACACCCTTGTCCTCGACGACTTCGTCGAGCGGCGATGCGCTTTCGGCGAACTCCATCGTGTAGGACATGCCGGCGCAACCGCCGTTCTTGACGCCGACGCGCAGGCCGACGATCGGCTTTTGCGCATTGGCGATGATCTCATGGACCCGGGCGGCCGCCGCCTCGGTGAGACTCATCGCCTTCAAACGAGAATTTTTCATCGAGCGCCTCTTTCTTTGACCGGGTTCAAGGCCCGGCGCGCCTGGGTTCATATAGCACCGATCGCGGCGATTTTACAGGCCGCCGCGGGCCGGCCTCGCTCTTGCGGCCCTCGATCCTCGCCTAGAGCTTCACGTTTCGAAGCCGCAGCGCGTTGCCGATCACGCTGAGCGAGGACAGCGCCATCGCCGCCGCGGCGACGATGGGCGAAAGAAGAATGCCGAAGGAGGGATAAAGGACGCCGGCGGCGATCGGCACGCCGACGGCGTTGTAGACAAACGCGAAGAACAGGTTCTGGCGGATGTTGCCCATCGTCGCGGCCGAGAGGCGGCGGGCGCGAACGAGGCCTTGGAGGTCGCCCTTCAGCAGCGTGACGCCGGCGTTTTCGATCGCCACGTCCGTTCCCGTGCCCATTGCGACCCCGACGTCGGCCGCCGCCAGCGCCGGCGCGTCGTTCACGCCGTCGCCCGCCATCGCGACCACATGGCCTTCGCTGCGCAGGCGCGCGACCGTTTCGGCCTTGCGGTCGGGCGGGATCTCCGCTTCGACATCCTTGATGCCGAGCTTGGCGGCCACCGACTCGGCGGTCGTGCGGTTGTCGCCGGTCAGCATGACGACGCGCACGCCCTGAGCAAGCAAAGCGCGCACCGCCTCGGGCGTCGTCGCCTTGATCGGATCGGCGACGGCGATGACGCCGGCGGCTCGGCCGTCGACCGCGACGAACACGACGGTGGCGCCGTCGCGGCGCAGCGCCTCGGCCTCGGCGGCCAGCGGACCTGCATCGACGCCGCGCTCGTCGAGAAAGCGCTCATTGCCGATGATGAGCGCGCGTCCCTCGATCTTGCCGAGGACGCCCTTGCCGGAGGGCGAATCGAATTCGCGCGCCTCGGCGAGATCGAGCCCCTTCTCCTTGGCGGCCGCGACGATCGCCGCCGCCAGCGGATGTTCGCTCGAACGCTCGAGGCTGGCGGCAAGCCGCAACAACTCGTCCTGCGTGAAGCCCGGCGCGGGCGCGATGGCGGTGACGCGGGGCCTGCCTTCGGTGAGCGTGCCGGTCTTGTCGACGACGAGCGTGTCGACCTTCTCCAACCTTTCGAGCGCCTCGGCGTTCTTGATCAGCACCCCCGATCGCGCGCCGCGCCCGACGCCGACCATGATCGACATCGGCGTCGCGAGCCCCAATGCGCACGGGCAGGCGATGATCAGCACCGACACGGCGGCGACGAGCCCGTAGGCGAAGCGCGGCTCGGGGCCGAATATCGACCAGGCGAGGAAGGCCAATACGGCGACGGCGATCACCACGGGCACGAACCAGCCCGCAACCTGATCGGCGAGGCGCTGGACCGACGCGCGGCTGCGCTGCGCCTTCGCGACCATGTCGACGATCTGCGCGAGCATCGTGTCGCGCCCGATTCGTTGGGCCCGCATGACGAAACTACCGCTCCCGTTGATCGCGCCGCCGATCAGTTTGGCGCCGACCCGCTTGGCGATGGGCATCGACTCGCCCGTCACCATCGATTCGTCGACCGCGCCCGCGCCCTCGACAAGCACGCCGTCGACGGGGATTTTTTCGCCCGGCCGGACGCGCACGCGGTCGCCGACGGCGACCTCGGCGAGATCGATGTCGCGCTCGCTTCCATCGCCGGATATCCTTCGCGCGGTCTTCGGCGCGAGATCGAGCAGCGCGCGGATCGCTCCGCCCGTCTGCTCGCGCGCCCTCAGTTCCAGCGCCTGCCCGAGCAGGACGAGCACGGTAATCCCCGCCGCGGCTTCGAAATAAACCGGCGCGGCGCCGTCGTGGCCGCGGAACGCCGGCGGGAAGATTTGTGGCGCGACCGTCGCGACGACGCTGGCAGTCCAGGCGACGCCTGTCCCCATCGCGATCAGCGTGAACATGTTGAGGTTTCGATTCTTGATCGACGCCCAGGCGCGTTCGAAGAACGGCCAGCCCGCCCACAGAACGACCGGCGTGGCCAGCGCCAGTTGCGCCCAGTTGGACGCCTGCGGGGCGAGCCAATGCATCTTCGCCAGATGGCCGCCCATCTCGATCGCGACGACCGGCGCGGCGAGGGCGAGAGCGATCCAGAAGCGACGCGTCATGTCCAGGAGTTCGGCGTTCGGTCCCCTCTCGGCGGTCGACGCCTCCGGCTCGAGCGCCATGCCGCAGATCGGACAGGCGCCCGGTCCGATCTGACGGATCTGCGGATGCATCGGGCAAGTGTAGATCGTCCCTGCCGGCAGGGCTTGCGGCGGCGCGGCGGGCGCTTCACCGCGATAGCGCTGCGGATCGGCGGCGAATTTTTCGCGGCAGCCGGCCGAGCAGAAATAATAGGTCCGACCCGCATCGTCCGTCTCGCGCTCCGCGGTCGCTGGATCGACGGTCATTCTGCAAACGGGATCTTTGACCTGTCCCCTCGCCCCGGCTTCGTCGCGGCCGCGATGAGGATTGGCCATGTCGCCCGGCTCGCGCCCGTCGCCGATGTGGGTCATTGTTGATCCTTGATTGAATCCAGCCGCCGCTATCGCTACACCTTCCCACCATTGGAACGTCAAGAGGTTTGAGATCGTGAACATCGGAGCCGCCGCCGCCGCGACCGGCGTCAGCGCCAAAATGATCCGCCACTACGAGGCGATCGGCCTACTGCGCCCAGCTGCGCGCCGACGGAACGACTATCGTGACTATGGCGAGTATGAAATTCACGAGCTTCGGTTCGTTCGCCGGGCTCGAAGGCTCGGTTTTTCGATCGAAGAAATCGCCGCCTTGCTTGCGCTCTGGCGCGACAAGAAGCGGCCCAGCCGTGAAGTCAGGAGAATCGCCTCGACCCATCTCGAGGATGTCGAAGCGCGTATCGTCGAGATGCAGTCGATGGCCGCGACATTGCGCAAACTCGTGCGCGACTGCCGTGGAGACGACCGGCCGGACTGCCCGATACTGGAAGACCTGGAAGCGGGAAAAGCGGAGGATTGCGCCGCGTCGACCGCCCCTCCGTGATCCCTCTTGCGCCCGGCGAAAGGGCGCCGCGACAATGCGGAGAGGCCGCCTCACGGCCGCGCGATCAGGGATCGACGTTCAAACCGAAGCGCTTATCCGATCGACCTTTCCCTGGAGCTTCGCGCTCACTTGTGCCAAACGGGCCGCCAATCCGCTGCATAGGATTTCTCATGTCCGTTTCCCCTCCCGCCTCCGGCGACTCCGCGGCGCTGCTCGCGCGCATCGCGGACGCGCTCGAGCGCCTGGCCCCGCCGGCCCGGCCTCGCCCCGATTTCGCCGCCGCCGACGCTTTCGTGTGGCATGCCGACCGGGGCGCTCTCATTCCCATCGGAAAAGTCAATCGCGTCGACATCGCGCTGCTGCGCGGCGTCGACCGCGTGCGCGACACGCTGCTCGAAAACACCGCACGCTTCGCGCGCGGGCTGCCGGCCAACAACGCGCTGCTGTGGGGCGCGCGCGGCATGGGCAAGTCCTCGCTCGTCAAGGCGGCGCATGCCGAGATCAACCGCGCCGCGAACTCGGGCGGCCGGCTGAAGCTGGTCGAAATCCATCGCGAGGACATCGAAAGCCTGCCGGCGCTGATGGCGTTGGTGCGCGAGGCGTCGCATCGTTTCATCGTGTTCTGCGACGACCTCTCCTTCGACCGCGGCGACACGTCCTACAAGTCGCTGAAAGCGGCGCTCGAGGGCGGCATCGAAGGGCGGCCCGCCAATGTGCTGTTCTACGCGACCTCGAACCGCCGCCACATGCTGCCGCGCGACATGATGGAGAACGAGGGCTCGAGCGCGATCAATCCGGGCGACGCGGCCGAGGAAAAGGTTTCGCTGTCTGACCGCTTCGGCCTATGGCTCGGCTTCCATCATTGCAGCCAGGACGACTATCTCGCGATGGTCCGCGGCTACGCCGAGCATTTCGCGCTTGAAGCGCCGGGGCGCGAAATCGAACGCGAAGCGCTGGAATGGGCGACGACCCGGGGCTCGCGCTCGGGTCGCACGGCCTGGCAGTTCACCCAGGACCTAGCGGGGCGGCTCGGGCGGCGGTTGGACGGCGAGGCCGATTGACGCCGAGCGAAGGCGCAATCGAGCGCGCCGGGGGCGTCGGGGGCGTCGGGGCGCCCCTCGAACGGCGAAGGCGGCGGGCCTTTCCTCGGACCCGCCGCCTCGCTTTCCGCTCACAGTGCAATCGTGTCTCGCGGTCATCCTGTGAGCGACGCAACCTCCGCACCGGAGGCTGGACCTCTAGCAATCCCGCCGGCCGCTCTAGAGGCCGGCGAGATAAGCGGTGGGATCGACGGGCGTCGTGCCCTTGCGCAATTCGAAGTGCAATTGCGGCGAATTGACGTTGCCGCTCTGGCCGGATTTGGCGATGATCTGGCCGCGTTTGACCGTGTCGCCGGCCTTGACGTCCAATTCGCCGTTGTTGGCGTAGGCGGTGACGAAGCCGTTGGGGTGACGGATCAGCACCAGATTGCCGTAGCCCTTCAATCCGCTGCCGGCGTAGGCGACGGTGCCGTTCTCGGCGGCGCGCACCGAGGTGCCCTCGGGCACGGCGATGTTGATGCCGTCGTTGCCGCCGGCCTTGAAGCTCTCGATGATGCGGCCGCGCGCCGGCCAGCGAAACTCCGGCGCGACGCCGGCGGCGTCCGCCTCAGCGCCGGTCAGCGCTGGCGCGGGGGCGGGATCGCCGGCGTGAGCGACGCCAGTCGGGGTCGCGTCGGTCGTCGGATTCTTCTTGGCGACCGCCGCCTTCGTATCGGCGTCCGCTTGAGCGGCGACGGGAGCGGTCGTCTTGGCTGCCGGTTTGGCCGGCGGCGGGTTCGTCTGCGCGACGGCGTTCGCGGCCGGCTTCTTCGCCTTCTCCTGCTTGACGGAGGCCGCATCGGGCGCGTCGGCGGAAGCGACGCGCTTGGATTTTGCGACTGGCGCCGCAGCGACGGCGGCGCCATCGGCGTTGTAGACGGGGACGATGAGCCGCATGCCGCTGTGGACCTCGCGCGGACTGTCCAGGCCGTTGCTCTTCAGCATGGCGGAAGCCGGCACGCCGTAGCGCCGCGACAGAATGTCCAGGCTCTCGCCGTCGGCGACGACGATCGGCGAGCCGCCGACGACGCTCCACGACCCGCCGAAGCCGGTGACGGGCTGATCGGTGGAAGCCGTGATCTGACTGGTCATGGCGGGCGCCGCGGACGGCAAGGCGGCGACGGCGACCGGACTCGGACGGGCGGCGGCGGCATAATCGGCGTTCGGCGCCGCCGCCGGCGAAGCCCCGGCGTCGTTGGAGGCGGTCGCAAACGGATTGGCGAATGGACTGTCGGACGCATCGCTGAACCGGGTCGAGTCGGCCGAGCACCCGGAGAGGCAAATTCCGATCAACCCCGCCAGAGCCGCGCCGACGGCGCTCCGCCTGACGACAACCGCTGCGCATCTACTCATCGGCTCAACCCACTCGAACGCGACCCAACATGGGCGCAGTTTGACCGCAACGTATTAAGAGATCGTTTAAGATGAACGATTTGCGCCCCCAGGCGCCGCGCCTCACAGCGCGCGCGCGAGGCCCGCGACCAAGGGCATGAAGGTCCGCGCCGCGCCGCGCGCGCTGACCGCGATCTCGCCGCTCGCTTGGCGCGACAGGCGGACGATGCGCTGCTCGCCGGAGGCTTCGTCTGCGGCGGCCGCGACCAGCGAGCCGCCCTCGGCGAGCAGGTCCGTCAGCCGCGGAACCGGCGTCGCGATCAGGGCGTGGACGAGGACGCCGTCGAAAAGTCCTCCCTTGGGATCGACCGCCAACCCGTCGGCCCAGGCGACGCGGACGTTGGCGAGCCCGAACGCCTCGAGGCGAGCGGCGGCCTCCAGCGCCAGCGTCTGGATTCGCTCCAGCGAAACCACTTCCCCCGTCAGTTGCGCCAGCAGGGCCGCCGCGTAGCCGGTCCCGGTTCCGATCTCCAGCACCCGGCGCCCCGGCTGGGGATCGAGCGCCTCGATCATCGCGGCCAGGATCGAAGGCGGCGGCGCGGTCTGGCCGCAGCCGATCGGCAGCGCGATGTCGCGCGCGGCGATGTCGCCATAGCGCTGCGGCATGAACAGGGCGCGCGGCGCGCGCTCCAGCGCGCGCAACAGAGGAAGGTCGCGGATGCCGCGCGCGCGCATGCGCAGCACGAATTGCACGCGCTCTTCGGTCTCCAGGCTGGTCACGGGCGCGTCTTCGTTTCGCGACGCCGGCATGGCTCAAGGGCTCCCGAACGCCTCGGCATAGCGCGCCAACGTCGCCTCGTCGGTCAAATCGAGCCGCAAGGGGGTGATCGACACTTTTCGGGCCGCGAGCGCCTCGATGTCGGTGCCTGCGCCCGGGGCGAAGCCGCCGCGTTGAAACATCAGCCAATAATAGGGAAGCGCGCGCCCGTCGCGCCGTTCCTCGATGCGCATCAATTCGGTGTCGCGCCGACCTTGCGCGGTCGCCGTCTCGCCCGTGACTTCGGCGGCCGCGCCGGCGGGGAAATTGACGTTGACGAGCACGCCATCGGGCACGCCGATGCGCAGAATCTTCCTGATCACGTCGGGTCCGAGCGTCACGGCGCAGTCCCAGTTCGTCTTGTCGCGGCCCTCGCGGCCGTCGTAGGCCTGGGAAAGGGCGATCGAGGGAACGCCGATCATCGCGCCCTCCATCGCCGCCGCGATGGTGCCGGAATAGGTGACGTCCTCGGCGACGTTCTGGCCGCGGTTGACGCCTGAAAGGATCAGGTCCGGGCGGGCGTCGGCCATGATCTTGCGCACGCCCATGATCACGCAGTCGGTCGGCGTTCCCTGCACCGCGAAGCGCCGCGGCCCGATCTGACGCAGGCGCAGCGGATTGTTGAGCGACAGCGAATGGGCGACGCCGGATTGGTCCATTTCCGGCGCGACGACGAAAATGTCGTCGGACAACTTGCGCGCGATCGCCTCCAATATCTTGAGGCCCGGCGCATGAACGCCGTCGTCGTTAGTCAGCAAGATTCGCATGCAGTGGCCTCTCCCGCGGGGCGCGGTTCGAAGCGCCATTTGTAGCGCGCCGAAGCGATTCGCGCGACGACGGATGCGCCGCCGGCCTCTGCAGGGATCGCCGACTCCGGTCGCCGCCGGGTCAAGCCGTAGAACCCTGCCCTACTTCCTCGCCTCGATGCGCGTCAGCCCGCCCATATAGGGCCATAGGACTTCGGGAATCGAAACCGAGCCGTCGGGATTCTGATAGTTTTCCATCACCGCGACCAGCGTGCGCCCCACCGCGACGCCGGAGCCGTTGAGCGTGTGGACGAAACGGGTGTGCTTGGCGTCGGCCGCCTTGCAGCGCGCGTTCATCCGCCGCGCTTGGAAATCGCCGCAGACCGAACAGGAGGAAATCTCGCGAAAGCGCCCCTGCCCCGGCAGCCACACCTCGATGTCGTAGGTCTTCTGCGAGGCGAAGCCCATGTCGCCCACGCACAGCGCCACGGTGCGGAAATGCAGGTCCAGCCGCTTGAGCACTTCCTCGGCGCAGGCGGTCATGCGCTCGTGCTCGGCGGCCGATTCTTCGGGCGTGGTGATGGAGACGAGCTCGACCTTCTCGAACTGGTGCTGGCGGATCATGCCGCGGGTGTCCTTGCCCGCCGCCCCCGCCTCGGCGCGAAAGCATAGGGTTCCCGCGGTGAAACGCAGCGGCAGGCGCTTTTCGTCGACGATGCTTTCGCGCACCAGATTGGTGAGCGGGACTTCGGCCGTGGGGATCAGCCAGAGGGAACGAGCATATTCCCCAAAGCTATATGCCTTGTTGACCCATTCCCGCTGCCTGACGAGCGACTCCCTTGCGATCACCGACGCGGTAGGGTTCGTCTTACGAAACTCTTCGATCTGTAGCTCGCGCTGTTCTTCGTAGGCCGACCAGAACTTGTCCTGGTCTAACAAGGTTGTTGCGAGAAATTGGTCCTCTGAAAACTTCGGAAGTTGGGCCGTCCCGAACATAACTTCGGGACGCACCAGCACCGGCGGATTGATCTCCTCGTAGCCGTGCTCGCGCGTGTGCAGGTCGAGCATGAAACGCAGCAACGCCCGCTCCAGGCGCGCCAGCGGCCCCTTGAGCACGACGAAGCGCGCGCCCGAGAGCTTCGCCGCCGCGTCGAAATCCATCAGGCCGAGCGCCTCGCCGATGTCGAAATGCTCCCTGGGCGCGAAGCCGTCGGGGAATTTCGGCGGCGCGCCGGTGCGGCGCACTTCGACGTTGTCGTTCTCGTCCCTGCCGTCCGGCGCATCGGGCGCGGGCAGGTTGGGAAGCGCGGCGAGTTCGTTGTCGAGCGCCGCGCCCGCTTCCCTTTCCGCCGCCTCGAGTTCGGGCATCACCGCCTTGAGTCCCGCGACCTCCGCCTTCAGGTCCTCAGCCGCCTGCAGGTCCTTGCGCGCCATCGCGGCGCCGATTTCCTTCGACGCGACGTTTCGCCGCTCCTGCGCCTTCTGCAATTCGAGGATCGCGGCGCGGCGCCGGTCGTCGAGCGCCAGCAGCGACTCGGCGCGAGGCGCGAGGGAACGCCGCGCCAGCCCTTCGTCGAACGCGCGAGGGTTTTCACGAATTGCCTTGATATCGTGCATAGATCACCCGAAGGATTGCAACTGGCGGCGCAGCAGCCGGTCGCCCAAGAGGTTGAAGCCGAGGCCAGCCATTACCAGAAGCGCGCCCCAAAGCTCAAACGGGCCGAAGGGCTCGCCGAACACGGCCGATCCCGCGACCATGCCGACGATCGGCACCAGCAGCGCGAACGGCGCCACCGCCGCCGCCGAGTAATGCGACAGCAGGCGCGCCCACATGCCGAAACCGAACAATGTGGCGGCGTAGGAGAGGACGAGGACGGCGAGAACGAGCCGCAGCGAGGGATGGGCGAGCGAGGCGAGGCCGCCCCGCCCCTCGACGATCACGGACAACAGGAACAACGGCGCCGGCGGCGCCAGGCTCGACCAACTGACGAACGCCAGCATGTCGACCCGCCCGGCGAATTTGGCGGCGATATTGCCCGCGCCCCAGAACGCCGCCGCCGCGATCACCATCAGGAAAGGCGAAAGGCTCGCCCCGTCGAGCCGCCGCGAGCCGATCAGCGCGACGCCGATGAAGGCGACGCCGGCGCCGATGAGCTGCGCGCGCCGCGGCCGCTCGCGCATCAGCGCCCAGGCGAGAAAGATGGTGAAGAACGCCTGCAACTGGATGACCAGCGAAGCCAGCCCGACCGGGAACCCCTGACGGATGGCGACGAACAGCAGGCCGAACTGGCCGACGCCGATGAACAGGCCGTAGAGCGCGACGATCCACGGCGAGGCCTTGGGCGGCGGCATGAAAAACACGGCGGGCAGCGCGGCGAAAACGAAACGCAGCCCCGACAGCGCCAGCGGCGTCGTCTCGCCGACGCCGATCTTGATGGCGATGAACGTCAGGCCCCAGACGATCGCAACCGAAATCGCCGCCAGAACGTCCCGCGTCTTCATGCGATCGGGCGCGCGGTCATGTCGCGCCCTTGGCCTTCGCCGCCGCTTCGCGGCGCCTCTCGACCATGCGCACCGCGATCACCGAGCCTTCGTAGAGCAGCAGCATCGGCAACGCCAGCGACACCATGCTGATGAGATCGGGCGGCGTCAGGATCGCCGCCATTCC
>Ga0326728_10021219_pt1 | contig 12250 bp, 9 predicted proteins | sample MB3enrmetagenome_FD_207602 | JGI IMG/M metagenome (GOLD analysis project Ga0326728, IMG submission 207602) | Lab enriched peat soil microbial communities from McLean, Ithaca, NY, United States - MB31MN | ecosystem: Environmental > Terrestrial > Soil > Wetlands > Peat | place: USA: New York...
GGATCGTCTTGGGCGACGCCATCGCGGTCACAGCCGAGGCGTTGATGTACCAGTGCGCCGAGACGACGAGGATCGCGGCCGGGCGCGGTACCTCGGCGCCGAACGCCCGCCACGCCTCGGTGTAGCGGTTGTGGTCGAGCGCGTTCATCGGCGTGCCGTGACCGAGGAAGGCGGCCGGCATGAGAGCCGCCCCCACGCCGCCGGCACCGGACGAAGTCGCAGTCACCGTCGCCCCACCGCCCGCCCTGAGTGCACCGGGACTTGCGCCTTCACCCGGGCGCGATCACGAACGTCGTGCCCGCCGGTCGGCCGTGCGGCGCCCGCGCCCGCGGGACGGGCCGCACCACCGTGCGGCCCCATCCCACAGCCTCCTGCCTACAGGTCCGCGCCCGTCTAGGGGTTGACCGTCGCGCAGAAGCCCTCGAACACCTCGACGAACCGGTCGATGTGGCTCTCGTCGTGTCGCACCGAGAGCGTCCACTGCTCCTCGTTGCCCGGCGTCATGAAGATGCCGCGGTTGACGAGCCACGCCCACGAGGCGTTGAACAGATCGGCGTTCGTCTCGAGGAAGCTCCGGTAGTCGACGAGCGGTTGCGGCCGGTACGAGACGCATCCCTTGCAGCCCAGATCCACGACGTGGGCCGGGATCGAGTGCTCGGCGATCGCCTTGCGGCACCCCTCCGCCAGGCGGGCGCCCATCTTCTTGAAGTGCTCGTAGGCGTCGGGGGTCAGTACCTCGGTGAGGGCCGCCAGCCCCGCCGCGACGACGAGCGGATTCCCGTTGAAGGTCCCCTGCTGGGCGATCCCCGACCCGATCTCGTCCATCAGATCGGCGCGCCCGCCGAACGCTCCCGCCGGCGTGCCACCGAAGACGGACTTGGCGAAGCACGCCAGGTCGGGCTGCACACCGAACAACTCGATCGCCCCGCCGGCGGCGATCGTCGCGCCGCACTTCACCTCGTCGAAGATGAGGACGATCCCGTGCCGCGTGCACAGCTCGCGCAGCCCTTCGAGATAGCCGGGACGCGGGAGCACGATGCCAATGTTCATCATCACCGGCTCGATGATGAGACAGGCGATCTCCGAACCCCGCGCGGCGAAGAGTTTCTCGGCCGCCGCGAGGTCGTTGTACGGGATGGCGAGGGTCCACTTCGCCATTTCAGCGGGGATCCCCCGCGAGGCGGGTGGCTCCATCGCCTGGTTCTCACTCGCCTCGAGGAGCATGAGGCTCGGCGTGACCGAGAACATCACGGAGTCGTGGTGACCGTGGTAGGAACCCTCGATCTTGCAGATCGTGTCGCGCCCGGTCGCGCCGCGCGCGACGCGGATCGCGTCCATCGTCGCCTCGGTGCCGGAGTTGACGAAACGGACCCGTTCCATCCGGAACCGGCGGCACAGCTCCTCGGCGAGCCGTACCGTCGTCTCGGTCGTCACCGCGAAGTGCGTGCCGGCGTGGGCGGCCCGCTCGATCGCCGCCGCGACGGCGGGATGGGCGTGGCCGACCGCCACCGAGCCGAAGCCGTTGTGGTAGTCGATGTAGTGACGGCCGTCGACGTCGACGACCTCGGCGCCGTCACCGCTTCTCAGGTAGATGGGGTACGGATCGGCCGCCTGGAAGGACGACGCGACGCCGAGCGGCATCACCTTCCGGGCCCTTTCAAACAGCTCCCGCGACCGCGGCGTGGAGTCGACGAGCTTGGCGAGCTCGGACTCGAACAATTTCACCGCCCGGCCGGTCAACTCCTCGGATCCTGCCTCCATCGATCCGCTATCTCCAATGGTCTTACTCATCGTCTCACGTCCATCCGACGCATCAAACGTGCGGCCCCGCGGGTCGCGCGAGGGTGCGAGGGCGCACCCTTTGCCCGCGATTCTCCCATCGGGGCTGCAGGGCCGCAAAGAGCCCCCGCCGACAGCCCGGACGCTGGGGCTCCCACATCGACAGCCGATCCCGCCGGGGCTAACGTCACCGAAACGATTTCGGCACGCCGGGGGGGTGGCCGATGACAACGGTGACCGGACTTGTCGGGGCGGCGGCTCCCGGTCCCGACGTCGCCCCCAGCAAGGGCCTCAAGGTCGGTGCGCTCGGCCTGTTGTCGAGCATCGTCATCGGTGTTGCGTCGACGGCCCCCGCCTACAGCCTGGCCGCCTCCCTCGGGCTCGTCACCGCCGCCGTCGGGCTGCTCGCCCCGTCGGTGATGGTGCTCGCCTTCATCCCGATGCTGTTCATCGCCTCGGCGTACTTCTACCTCAACCGCGTCGACCCGGACTGCGGGACGACGTTCACCTGGGTGACGCGCGCGATCGGCCCGAAGACCGGCTGGATGGCCGGCTGGGGAATCCTCATCACCGACCTCGTCGTCATGCCGAGCCTCGCCCAGATCGCCGGCCAGTACACGTTCCTGCTGTTCGGTGCCAACGGGCTCGCCAACAACCGCTTCTGGGTCGGCTTCCTGGGCGTGATCTGGATCATCATCATGACGGCGATCTGCGTCATCGGGATCGAGCTCTCCGCCCGCACCCAGGTGGGCCTGCTCAGCGCCGAGATCGTCATCCTCGCCATCTTCGCCGTCGTCGCCCTCGTCAAGGTCTACGCCTCGCACGTCGTCGGGAGCCTCCACCCGACGCTCGGCTGGTTCAACCCGCTGCACATCTCATCGACGGGCGCGCTGGCGGGAGCGATCCTCACCGCCGTCTTCATCTACTGGGGCTGGGACACGGCGGTGACGGTGAACGAGGAGGCCAAGAACACGAAGCGCACACCCGGCGTCGCCGCGGTGCTCTCCACCCTCGTGCTCGTCGGGATCTACGTCGTCGTCTCGACCGCCGCGCAGGCCTTCCACGGCGCCGGTTTCCTGACCGCCAACAGCAACGACGTCCTCAACGCGCTGAGCCGCGACGTGTTCGGCAACGGCTGGGACAAGTTCCTGATCGTCGCCGTCCTGTCCTCGGCGTCGGCGTCGACCCAGACGACGATCCTGCCCGCCGCACGCTCGGCGCTGTCGATGTCGGTGCACAAGGCCATCCCCCGGCGCTTCGGCACGATCCACCCGCGCTTCTTGACACCGGCGTACGCGACGACGTGGTTCGGCGCGCTCGCGATCGTCTGGTTCGTCGGGCTCTCGATCATCTCGAACGAGGTGCTCCTCGACTCCATCCTCGCTTTGGGCTTCGGCATCGCCTTCTACTACGCGATGACCGGTTACGCCTGCGTCATCTACTACCGGCGCCTGCTGTTCCGGAGCGTGAAGAACTTCGTGTTCGTCGGGCTCGCGCCCCTCGTGGGCGCGCTGATCCTCACGTGGGCCTTCCTCGACTCGATCTTCGTCTACTCGAACCCGGCGAACGCCGCCGGAGCCCAGGTCTGGTTCCGGTTCGTCCGCTTCAACGTCCACGTGGCCGGGATCCACTTCTACGCCGACGGGCTCGGGCCACCCCTCATCATCGGGATCGGGCTGCTCGTCATCGGGCTGCCGCTTATGTTGGCGTGGATGATCCGCCACCGGGAGTTCTTCCGGCACACGGCCGAGCACGCCGAGTCGCTCCACACCCCGGCGCCGCCGCTCACCCCCGGCGCCGCCGCGCCGACGGACTGATGGCCGGCGACATCGTCCTCGGCTACGACGGCACCGTCGGTGCGCAGTCGGCCCTGCGGGTCGCCGTCGCGCTCGCCGGGGCGTTCGACGCGACACTGGCGATCGTCTTCGGCTACGAACCGAACCCGATGGGGGGCGAGACCTCGGACTACCAGGACCAGCTGAGACGACTCGGCGAGGGCTTCGTCGGCACCGCCAGCGACGAGGCCCGCCAGATCGATCCCACACTCGCCGTCGAGCCGCTCGTCGTCGGCCTGCGCCCGGTCGACGCGCTGCTCGAGACGGCCACCGAGCGCGAAGCCCGGGTCATCGTCGTCGGCTCGATGGGTGAGATCCCGATCCTCGGCGCCATCCTGGGTTCGGTTCCCCACAAGCTCCTCCATCGCTCCAAGATCCCGGTTCTCGTCGTCCCCCACCCCGACTGAGCCGACCGGTCCCGCTAGCTGGGCGCCCGACCGGTACCCGGCCGGGTAGGCGCGGTCGGCAGACTCCCCGGCGATTCGGCGCACCCGACGGGCCCTTCCGGCCGGGTGCCGGCACGGGAGGTGGCGATGGCGGAGGTTCCCGAGGCGATCGCGTTCGGACGGTGGGTGCGTGTCACCCGTTGGGTCGACCCGCTGACCGAGAAGGCGGGCCACGACGCCCGTTCGGACTACGTGGAGCGGTTCTGGCTGCCGGTCCTCGGCCCCTCCACGACCTGCCTGCTGCGCCTGCTGGCCGCCCGCCTCGCCCGTTCACCGGCGGGGTGCGTGCTCGACGTCACCGAGACGGCCCGCTCCCTCGGCCTCGGCGGGCGCCCGGGGCGGCATGCACCGTTCCTGCGCACGCTCGCCCGGGCGATCGATTTCCAGATGATCCGGGTCGAGCCGCCCGACGCACTGGCCGCCCGCGTCCTTCTGCCGCCGCTCCCGGAACGCCACCTCGCCCGCCTCCCCGCCTCGCTGCGCGCCGCGCACGGTCTCGCCGCGGCATCGCCGGACCCGGATCCGGCCGACCGCCTGCGAAACCAGGGCAAACAGCTGGCCTTGAGCCTCGCCTCGATCGGCGCGGCGAAAGACGAGATCGAGCACCAGCTCCTGTCCTGGCGCTTCGCCGCCCCGCTCGCCGCGGCGTGCGCCTCCTGGGCCGCGGGCGAGGCCGTCCGCCCCGGCGCCGCACCGTGTTCCAGCGAGGTGGCCAGCTAGCGTCGGCGGCATGGCACGCCAGACCCCGCGCGGGCCTCGCGCCCGAGTCGCCCTGGCGACCTGTCGTCGCTCGCCGGATCTCGGCGGGGACGGCCCGGCACTGATCACGGCCCTCGCGGCCCGGAACATCACGGCGACGGCCGAGATCTGGGACGCGCCCGGCACGGACTGGTCGGCGTTCGACCTCGTCGTCATCAGAGCGACCTGGGACTACGTCGAACAGCGCGCCGCGTTCCTCGACTGGGCACGGGACGTCCCCTGCCTCGCCAACCCGTACGGGGTGATCGAGTGGAACACGGACAAGACCTACCTCGCCGACCTCGCCGCCGCGGGGGTGGCGACCATCCCGACCACCTGGTACCGGCCGGGCTCGGCGGTCGAGCTGCCGCCGGGCGAGATCGTCGTCAAGCCGTCGGTCGGCGCGGGCGCGCGGCATTCCGGGCACTACGGCCCTGAGGACCGGGCCGCGGCAGGCGACCACGTCACACGGCTGCTGGCCGAGGGTCGCACCGTGATGGTGCAGCCCTACCTGCACGAGCTCGAGGACTCGGGCGAGCGTGGCCTCGTCTTCCTCGGCGACCGCTACAGCCACGCGATCGCCAAGCCCGCGATCCTTTCTGCCCGCGGGCCCTACGTCGAGGACACACAGAGCTGGGATGCCGCCGTCGCCGCCACGACGGCGACCGAGGAGGAACGGGCCTTCGCCGAGTCGGTGCTCGACGCCGTGCCGGGTGGGCGGGAGAACCTCCTCTACGCCCGGGTCGACCTCGTCCCGGACCCGGCAGGGGCCCCGCTCCTCATCGAGCTCGAGGCGACCGAGCCGCGCCTCTACGTCGACCGCACCCACGGCACCGCGGCGGCGTTCGCCGCGGTGGTGGCAGCGCGCCTCGACCGGACCTGACCAGGCGGAGTACCAGCGGGCCCTGCCCACCTCCGGCGCAGCCGGGGCCAGAAGCGGACCGCCCGGTAGCCTGGGTGGACCGTGAGCGGATACCTCGACCTGCTGGCCGAGCGCGTCGTCATCTTCGACGGCGCGACCGGCACGAACCTGCAGCTAGCCGGGCTCGGACCGGACGACTTCGGCGGACCGGCGCTCGAGGGCTGCAACGAGATGCTCGTCGTCACACGCCCGGACGTCGTGCGGGACCTCCACCGCTCGTTCCTCGACGTCGGCGTCGACGTCATCGAGACCGACTCGTTCGGCGCCTTCCCGGTCGTGCTCGCCGAGTACCAGATCGCCGAGCGTTCGGCCGAGCTCGCCCGCCGGGCCGCCGAGCTCGCCCGGGAGGTCGCGCACGGCTACTCGACTCCCGATCACCCCCGCTTCGTCGCCGGCAGCATGGGGCCCGGGACGAAGTTCCCCTCCCTCGGCCAGATCACCTACGCCGCCCTGCGCGACGCCTACGAGGTCGAGGCGGCGGCCCTCCTCGAGGGTGGCGTCGACCTGCTCATCGTCGAGACGCAGTTCGACCTGCTGGGCGCCAAGGCCGCACTCGCCGCCTCCCGGCGGGCGATGGCCGCGACCGGCATCACCGTGCCGCTGCAGGTCCAGGTGACGATCGAGCTCACCGGCCGCATGCTCCCCGGCACCGAGATCGCCGCCGCGCTCTGCGCCCTCGAGGCGATGCGCCCCGACGTGATCGGGGTCAACTGCGCGACGGGCCCCGTCGAGATGTACGAGCCGCTGCGCCACCTGACGGGGCACTCGACCACCCCCGTCTCGGCGCTCCCCAACGCCGGGCTGCCCTCGGTCGTCGAGGGCCGGATGCACTACGACCTCACGCCCGACCAGCTCGCCGAGCACCTTCATCGCTTCGCGACCGAGCTCGGGGTGTCGGTGATCGGCGGCTGCTGCGGCACGACGCCGGCGCACCTCGACGCCGTCGTGCGGCGCTGCGCGGGGCTGCCGGCGGTCCGCCGGGCCGTCGAGCACGAGGCCGGCGCGGCGTCGCTCTACAGCTTCGTACCTTTCGACCAGGAGCTCTCATTCCTCGTCATCGGCGAGCGCACGAACGCCAACGGCTCGAAGCGCTTCCGCGAGGCGATGCTGGCGGGCGATTACGACACGACGACCGCCATGGCCCGCGACCAGGTGCGGGAGGGGGCGCACCTCATCGACGTCTGCGTCGACTACACGGGGGCCGACGGGGTCGCCGACATGGGCCAGGTGATGAGCCGGATCGCGACGCAGTCGACGGCGCCGGTCGTCATCGACTCGACCGAAGCCGCCGTCGTGCGCACGGCGCTCGAGCTGGTGGGCGGGCGCGCCGTCATCAACTCGGTGAACCTCGAGGACGGCGAGGCGAGCGGCACGCGCCTCGACGCCTTCCTGACCCTCGCCGCCGAGCACGGCGCCGCCGTGATCTGCACCTGCATCGACGAGAAGGGTCAGGCCCGCACCGCCGAGTGGAAGCTCGCCGCCGCCCGCGCGATCCGTGACCTCGCCGTCGGGCGTTACGGGCTCACCGACGAGGACCTCTTCTTCGACGCCCTCGCGCTGCCCCTCTCGACCGGCATGGAGGAGAGCCGCCGCGACGGCATCGAGACGATCGAGGCGATCCGGGCGATCAAGCGGGAGCTCCCGGGCACCCACACCGTGCTCGGCATCTCGAACGTCTCGTTCGGGCTCGCCCCCGCGGCCCGGCGGGTGCTGAACGCCGTGTTCCTTCACGAGTGCGTCGCCGCCGGGCTGGACGCCGCGATCGTCCACGCCGGCAGGATCGCACCGCTGCACAAGATCGACCCCGCGAGCCGGGAGATCTGCCTCGACCTCATCTACGACCGCCGGCGCGACGGCTACGACCCCCTCACCGCGCTCACCGGCGTCTTCGCCGGCACCGAGTCCGGGCCCGCCCCCGCCGAGGACCGCACTGGCTGGACCGTCGAGCAGCGCCTCGGCCGGCGCATCGTGGACGGCGACCGGATCGGGCTCGAGGCCGACCTCGATGAGGCGCTGGCGGGCCGCGGCGCCCTGCCGATCGTCAACGAGATGCTCCTGCCGGGGATGAAGACCGTCGGCGAGCTCTTCGCCTCGGGCGAGATGCAACTGCCCTTCGTCCTGCAGTCGGCCGAGACGATGAAGGCCGCCGTCGCCTACCTCGAACCGCACATGGAAAGGAGCGAGTCCGGCGGGCGCGGCACCGTCGTGCTGGCGACCGTGAAGGGCGACGTCCACGACATCGGCAAGAACCTCGTCGACATCATCCTCACGAACAACGGCTACAAGGTCCACAACCTCGGCATCAAGGTGCCGATCAACGACATCTTGGACAAGGTCGAGGCGACGGCCGCCGACGTCGTCGGCATGAGCGGGCTGCTCGTGCGCTCGACGCTCATCATGCGCGAGAACCTCGAGGAGATGAACCGCCGGGGAATGACCACGACCCCGGTGCTGTTGGGCGGGGCCGCGCTCACCCGCAGCTACGTCGAGCGCGACCTGCGCCAGTGCTATCAGGGCCGCGTCTTCTACGGCCGGGACGCCTTCGAGGGACTGCGCACGCTCGACAAGCTGATGGCGGAGAAGGCGGGTGGCGAGGTCGACCCGGATTTCGGCAAGGTTCCGACCGGCCGCAACCTCCCACCGCGACGCAGCGCCGTACTCGCCACGATCGACCCGGCCGGCCTGCCCCGTCGCTCCCCCGAGGTCACCTCTGACAACCCCGTCTTCCCACCGCCCTTCCTCGGCACACGGATCGCCAAGGGGATCGGCCTCGACGAGGTGCGCGACTACCTCAACGAGACGGCCCTATTCCGCAACCAGTGGGGCTACCGGCCGAACCCCGGCGAGGCCGACGACGAGTTCAAGGCGCGGGTGCGCGCCGAGCTGCGCAGCCGCCTCGACGGGGCCAAGGCCGCCGATGTCCTCGTCCCCCAGGTCGCCTGGGGCTACTTCGCCGCCGGTTCCGAAGGCGACGACCTCGTCGTTTTCGAGTCGGCGGAGCGCGCCGCCCCGCTCGCCCGCTTCCATCTCCCTCGCCAGCGCGAGCACCCGTACCTGTGCATCGCCGACTTCTTCCGGCCGGCGGACGGCCCCGAGGTCGACTACGCCGCCTTCTTCGTCGCCACGATCGGCGACGCCGCGTCGCGCGCGGCGGCAGAACTCTTCGCCGCCGACCGCTACCTCGACTACGTCGCGCTCCACGGGCTCGCGGTCGAGATGACCGAGGCGCTCGCTGAGTGCTGGCACCGACGCATCCGGGAGGAGTGGGGGTTCGCCAACGAGGACGGCCCGAGCCTCGCGGGCCTGTTCCGCCAGAAGTACCGGGGGGGCCGCTACTCGTGGGGCTACCCGGCCTGCCCGGATCTCGAGGACAACGCCAAGGTCGTCGAGCTCGTCGGCGCCGGCCGCGTCGGCGTCACGGTCTCCGAGGGCTTCCAGCTCGAGCCGGAGCAGACGACGCTGGCGATCGTCTGCCACCACCCGCAGGCGAAGTACTTCGTCGTCTGACCTCGCCGGGGCGGGGGACGCCATCCGGTAGCGTCGCAGCGTGAGCCGCGTGACGACCGACGCCACCTTCCAAGCCGACGTGATCGCCCGCTCGGACGAGGTGCCCGTCGTCGTCGACGTCTGGGCGCCCTGGTGCGGGCCGTGCAAGACGCTCGGCCCGCTGCTCGAGGCGGTCGTCGACGAGACCGGAGGCGCGGTCGAGCTCGTCACGGTGAACGTCGACGAGAACCCGCAGGTCGCCGCCGCCTTCCAGGTCCAGTCGATCCCGGCCGTCTTTGCGATGCGCGCAGGCAAGGTCGTCGACGGATTCATCGGGGCCGTGGCCGAGCCGGCTGTGCGCGACTTCGTCGGGCGGCTCGCGCCGGCCCCCTCGGCGGCGGACCGCCTCGTCGCCGCCGGTGACGAGGCCTCGCTGCGCCAGGCGCTCGACCTCCAGCCCGACCACCCCGGCGCCGTCGTCGCCCTCGCCGAGCTCCTGATCGCGGCCGACGGGACCGAGGAGGCGCTGGCGCTGCTGGCGCGGATCCCCGAGACCGAGCAGACCCGCCGCCTCGCCGCCCGGGCCCGCCTCGCCGCCCAGGACGACCCGGCGCCCGTATCGCTCGACGCGCGCCTGGCGGACCTGCTCGGGCGGGTCCGCACCGACGAGGCCGCCCGCCAGGAGTACCTCGACCTCCTCGAGACGATGGAACCCGGGGACTCCCGGCGGGGAAGCTACCGCCGGGCGCTCGCCTCGCAGCTCTTCTGAGCGCCGTGGGCGCGCCGACCGACCGCCCCGGCGTCGTGCGGCCGGCGGCACCCGCTCACGTCACACTCGGCCCCCGGCGCTACGACGTCACGGCCCGCGCTCTCGTGATGGGCATCGTCAACCGCACGCCGGACTCGTTCTACGACCACGGCGCGACCTTCGAGCTCGACTCCGCCATCCGCCGCGCCGAGCGGCTCGTCGCCGACGGCGCCGACATCATCGACGTGGGCGGTGTGAAGGCCGGCGCCGGCGAGCCCGTGGGCGTCGCCGAGGAGCTCGACCGCGTCGTCCCGGCGATCGAGGCGATCGCGGCCCGCTTCGACGTCGCGCTCTCGGTCGACACCTGGTGCGCCGCGGTCGCCGAAGCCGCCTACGCGGCCGGGGCGGTGCTCGGCAACGACATCAGCGGGTTCGCCGACCCGGACTACCTCGCCGTCGCGGCCTCAGCCGGCGCCTCGGTCGTCGCGACCCACATCCGCCTGCGGCCCCGCGTCGACGACCCCGACCCCCGCTATCCCGGCGACGACGTCGTCGCCGCCGTCGAGCAGTTCCTCGCCGACCACCTCGCAATGGCGGCCGTGGCGGGGATCCCGGCCGAGAGGGTGCTTTTCGACGTGGGCCTCGACCTCGGCAAGACGACACCGCAGTCGCTCGAACTCCTGCGGGCGACCGACCGATTCGCGAGGATGGGCCAGACCATGCTGCTGTCGGCTTCCAACAAGGGCTTCCTCGGCGACCTGCTCGGCCTGGGGATAGAGGCGCGCGAGGACGCCTCGCTCGCCGCCGTCGCCATCGGCGTCGCCTGCGGCTGCCGCGTGGTGCGGGTCCATGACGTCGCCCGGGCGCGACGCGCGGTCGACGTGCTCGCCGCGGTGCTCGGCGCATGACACCGGCCCATCTCGGAGCCGACGGCGCGCCGCTGCCCGCCTACCTCGTCCAGGGCGAGGACCCGGGACTCGTCAGCCAGGCGCTCTCCGCGCTGCTCGCCGAGCTCGAGGCCCTCGACGACGCCGGCGCGATGCCGGTCGAGGAGTACGGCGAGATCACCCGCCCCGAGGCGGGCGGCGCCGAGCCCTTCCCGCTCGGCCCGGTCCTCGACGCCTGCCGCACGCCACCGTTCCTCGCGCCCCGCCGGGTCATCGTCGTGCGCGACGCCTCCTCGCTCGACACCGGCCAGGTCCGTGAGCTCGTCGGCTACCTGGCCGAGCCGCTGGCGACGACGGTCCTCGTCGTCGTCTGGCAGGCCCGGCGGGTGCCGACCGCGCTGGCCGACGCGATTCGCGCGGCCGGCCTGGTCGTCAACGCCGAACCCGCGCCGACGGCCCGGGCCCGGGCGCAGTGGGTCACCGAGCGGCTGCGTCAAGCGCCGGTCCGCCTCGACCCCGCGGCCGCGGAACTCCTCGAAGAGCACCTCGGCGAGGACCTCGCGCGCCTCGACGGCCTGCTGGCGACGCTCGAGGCGGCCTTCGGCCCGGGGGCGACGGTCGACGCGGCGGGGCTGGCACCCTTCCTCGGCGCGGCAGGCGGGGTGGCCCCCTGGGACCTCACCGACGCGATCAACCAAGGCGACGTCCCCGCGGCCATCGCCGTCCTCGGCCGGCTCCTCGGCCCCGGCGAGCGCAACGCCTTCCAGGTCCTCGCCCAGCTCCACCGCCACTACGGCGCGATGCTGCGGCTCGACGGATCGGGGATCGCCGACGAGGCCTCCGCCGCCACCGCCACCGGGATGAAGCCGTACCCGGCGAGAAAGGCGCTCGAAGCCTCCCGACGGCTCGGGCACGCCGGTATCGTGCGGGCCATCACGCTGCTCGCCCAAGCCGACATCGACCTGCGGGGCGAGGCGGGCTGGTCGGACGAGCTCATCCTCGAGGTCCTCGTCGCCCGGCTCGCCCGGCTGACCCCGACCCGACTACGGGCACGGCCGGCGCCCCGCCGGGCACGGGTCCGGTGAGCGCAGGGACCTCCGGGGCGGACCCGGCGGCCCTCGTCGAGCTGGCGGAGGATCTCGCCCGGCGGGCGGGCCGGCTCCTCGTCGCAGCGGGCCGGCACCGTGACGACCGGGAGGCGCTCGCCGACTCGGCGCGGCGCAAGTCATCGGCGACCGACCTCGCCACCGAGGCCGACCGCGCCAGCGAGCACCTCATCGTCGAGGGGCTGCGCCGTGCCCGCCCCGACGACGCCGTGCTCGGCGAGGAGGGCGGCGAGCACGCCGGCTCCTCCGGCCTCACCTGGATCATCGACCCGCTCGACGGGACGACGAACTTCGTCTACGGCT
>Ga0326728_10021222_pt1 | contig 12249 bp, 9 predicted proteins | sample MB3enrmetagenome_FD_207602 | JGI IMG/M metagenome (GOLD analysis project Ga0326728, IMG submission 207602) | Lab enriched peat soil microbial communities from McLean, Ithaca, NY, United States - MB31MN | ecosystem: Environmental > Terrestrial > Soil > Wetlands > Peat | place: USA: New York...
TAGCGCGTGTGCAAATCACATCCTACAATCTTCATGTGCTCGGCTCCTTTCCTCCGAGCCCTGGTTGCTTGAGCGCACCCAGTGTACTCGGCGGTATGGGAGCCGACACGGTTATCTAATCAGCCCGGAGATGAAAATCGGTGAACGTAAAGTTAAACGATCAACGCAAGCTGAATGAAGCGCTTTACATAGGAAGCGTAAACAGCTCCGAATTACTTTCAATCCTTCTCTCCTTCTTCAAGCGCGCAGGTGGAATTTCACATTCAGTGCTGCGTTACGGCCCAAGTCTAAGTGGTTCCTATTTGGACATCGTATTTGACAGCGAAGGCTCGATTGAGGGGGTTACGTCAACTCTTAGCGATAGCGAAATAGATGCACTTTCGTGCCACGTTAGGGCAATGTTGGTTGAAAATCAAAAGGAGGCCCTAGCCCAAACTATCTGCTTCTCCCCGCATCTCACGGTGCGAGGTCTCTATCGATATAAGGATATGTTTCAGATCTTGCCGATCCCACAAAGTGCTGCGGATGTGCCCATGATCATGGCTGATCACCCACTTATATTGCAGTTCAAATTTGTCAGTTCTCCGGATGCAGGGATCAATTCGAAACGTCAAGTCAAAGAAGCAGCGACGTTCATACGGATTCTGGGGGTTGTTTGTAGACCTAAAATTTTACCGAAGTCCCGGTATACTCGCTTCTTTTGGAGTACTTCTTTTGACAATGAGATGGTCGCCAGATGGCTTCAAGAAGGGTATGGATATTCGGGCTTCAGACCCGAGCTAGCCGAGTTTTCGGCCGCATCAGAGTGTCCACCGATTAAGATCTATCCGAGTGCCGAGTACTACGGCGACAAATTCATGACGGATGACTACGAATTTGCCCTTCCGGACGTGGTTGACGAATACCTGGATAAAGTCTTTGCGCTAAATATCGAGGATTCCAGGAAGTTTTCAATTGCCAACACCTGGTTCTCTCAGGTACATGCTCTTTGGTACGAGTCGAGTTCTTCAGCTTTCGTGGCGGGTGTTTCAGCTGTTGAGGCATTGATAGAAAAGAAAAGCGATGTCTGCAAAGAATGTGGGCAGCCGAGACATCGCGTCACCAAGAAATTCAAGGATTTCCTGGAAGAATACGTGCCGAACGTCAAAACGGAATTTCCAAAAGAATTAGACCTGATATACAGTGTACGATCCGACCTAGCTCATGGAGGCAGATTGCTCCTAGCAGACCTCGAATACTGGAACTTTTTCGGTGGTTGGCGAGAGCAGCAGGAGGATGCGATACAGAGGAACACTCACGAGATTGTGGCGAGTGCTTTGCGGAATTGGATTCTCAAACATTAACGTTTTTCATTCGGTAGGGGGTTCATACTCCATTCCGTGTTGTTCTCACCCCGCGTCACGTTTGACCCATCTTTTCTTGCGCCTGTAAGATCAAAGATTCCCTCCTTCTTCTGGGAAATCTGCCGAGCTTCGCTCGGCTGGGGACGGACGAATGCGTCCGTCCCTACGCGAGCGCTGGAGCTACACACAACATGCCTCACGAATTGCCAAAAGCTTACGAACCGGGCGCGATTGAAGCGCGCTGGGCCGAGTATTGGGTGCGGGAAAAGCTGTTTCATGTGGAGACGCCGGAAGTCCCCACCCTAGCCGCTCCAAAAGCGGGAGCGGCTAGGATGGGGCACCCAACGGAGACCCGTCCAGTGTTCACGCTGCTGCTGCCGCCGCCGAATGTGACGGGGCGCTTGCACATGGGCCACATGATGGAACAGACGCAGATGGACGTCATCGTGCGCTGGCATCGTATGCGCGGCCACGTTGCGCTCTGGCTGCCGGGCACGGACCACGCGGGCATCGCTACGCAGATGCTGGTGGAGCGCCAGCTTTTGAAAGAAGGCAAGAAACGGCGCGAGATGGGGCGCGAGAAATTTCTCGAGCGCACCTGGGAATGGCGGCGCGAGTATGGCGGCGCAATCCTCGACCAGATGAAACGCCTGGGCGCGTCGGTCGATTGGGGACGCGAATATTTCACCATGGACGACAATCTGTCGCGCGCGGTGAAAGAAGTGTTCGTGCGGCTCTACGAAGACGGGCTGATCTATCGCGGGAAGTACATCGTGAATTGGTGCCCGCGCTGCGGGACGGCGATTTCGGACCTGGAAGTGAAACACGAAGATGTCGCGGGCAAGCTGTATGAGATCCGTTACCCAGTGGTTGGTGGAGTCGCTGGGAAAGAGGAATTCATCACAGTTGCAACGACGCGGCCGGAAACGATGTTGGGCGACACGGCGGTTGCGGTGAATCCTAAGGACGAGCGCTACTTGCATCTGCATGGCAAGCGGGTGATGCTGCCGCTGATGAATCGCGAGATTCCGATCATTGCCGACGAGCTGGCGCAGCCGGAGTTTGGCACCGGTGCGGTGAAGGTCACGCCGGCGCACGATCCCAACGACTTCGAGGCCGGGCAGCGGCACAACCTGCCGCAGATCGAAGTGATCGACGAGCACGCTAAGATGAATGCGAACGCCGGCCGTTACGCGGGGCTGGACCGCTTCACCGCGCGCGAGCATGTTGTCGAGGACCTCGCCGAGCAAGGTTTTTTGGTGGGCACAAAGGATTACACGATTGCGCTCGGCAAGTGCGACCGCTCGGGCACGATCGTCGAGCCGCGGCTGTCGACGCAATGGTTCATCAAGATTGCGCCGCTGGCCAAGCGCGCGATTGAAGTCGTCGAAAAGGGATACATCCGCTTTACGCCGGAAAATTATGGGCAGATTTATTTGAACTGGATGCGCAATATCCACGACTGGTGCATCTCGCGGCAGTTGTGGTGGGGGCACAGGATTCCGGCGTGGTACTGCGGGAGCTGCAAGGAAGTGGTGGTGGCGCGCGAGGCGCCGTCGGCGTGCAAGTGCGGCAGCACCAGGCTGGAGCAGGACACTGATGTGCTCGACACCTGGTTTTCGTCGGGCCTGCTGCCGTTTACCACGCTGGGCTGGCCGAATGCGAAAGACACGCGCGACCTGGAAGTCTTCTATCCCAATTCGCTGATGATCACCGGCTTCGACATCCTGTTTTTCTGGGTAGCGCGGATGATCATGATGGGGTGCTGGTTCATGGCGCCGCGGGTGGGCGAGGTCGAGAACGAAGATACGAGAAAAGTTTCAGACGATGCGCTGCGCGCGAGCGTTCCCTTTCGCGAGGTCTACATTCATGCGCTGGTGCGCGATGCCGAGCGGCAGAAAATGTCGAAGACGAAGGGGAACGTGCTCGATCCCATCGAAGTGATAGGACAGTACGGGACCGACGCGACGCGCTTCACCCTCGCCGCAATGGCGGCTCCGGGGACGGACATCGCGTTCAGCGAAAGCCGCACTGCGGGCTATCGAAATTTCGCCAATAAAATTTGGAATGCGGCGAGGTTCATGTTTATGAACGTGGAGCGGATCGAGCCAGGTCTGCGGCCCGGCGATACTGGTGTGGTGGCGAGTCTCCGACCCGCCCTGGACGGGGCAGAGCCCCGTCCCCACATGGGCATTGCCGGGTTCCAGACGCAATCGCTCGAAGACCGCTGGATTCTTTCGCGCTTCAATCGCGCGGCGAAGGATGTGAACGAGTCTCTCGAAGCTTATCGTTTCGATGAGGCGGCTACGCGCATCTACAATTTTTTCTGGGGCGAGTTCTGCGACTGGTACATCGAGCTGGTCAAGCCGCGGCTGAATGAGGAAGATATGGCGGCGGGTCTCCGACCCACCGTGGACGGGGCAGAGCCCCGTCCCCACACAGGAACCGCGCGAGTGGCATGCGCGAACCTGGTCAATCTGTTTGAGGCGTCGCTGCGGCTGCTGCATCCCGTGATGCCGTTTATTACGGAAGAAATCTGGCACGCGATGTACGATGGCAAGCCTCCGCTGAAGTCGATTGCACTGGCGGCGTATCCGGCGGCGGACGAAAAACAAATCGATCTGAACGCGGAGACGGAGATGGCGATCTTGCAAGACCTGATCGTCAGCGTGCGCAATCTGCGGGCGGAATTGAAGGTCGAGCCCAAGGTCAAAGTGCCGGTCGAGATTTTTGCCCATGAGCCGGCGATCCGCAAGATGATCGAACAGAATCTCCACACGCTATTGCTCGATCGTCCGGCGAATGTGGAGACGGTCGCGTTTGTGGAAAGTTCGCTGGCGAAGTTGCCGGGCGCGCGCAGCACATCGCGCTTCGACGTTCATGCCATCTACGAAAAAAAGATCGACGTTGAGGCCGAGAGCGCACGGTTGAAGAAGGAATTGGATGGACTCAACAAGCAGATCGATGCCGCGACCTTCCAATTGGGAAATCAAAACTTTCTGGCCAAGGCCCCTCAGAAAGTTGTTGACGGGCTCCGTAAGCAACTTGCAAACACACAGTTATTGCGAGACAAGGCGCAAAGTAAGCTGGATGAATTGAAGTGATACAAGCGGCTCTTCGAGCCGCATGGACGGGCGAGGGCGCCCGTCCCTACACGAACATGGACTGGAATTCACGACGCATTACCGCGATGATCGAGAACGCGCTGGCCGAAGACCGGGCGACGCGCGACGCGACCAGCTACGCCTGCATCGATCCCAACCAGCGCGCTGCGGCGACGGTCATCGCCAAGCGGGAGTGCATTCTGGCCGGCCTCGGATGCATTCCACGCATCCTCGACGTTTACGCGGCGCTCGACGGGGCGGTCACTTCGCATTACGAGGTGACGAGCCATCCTTCGATTTTCGACGGCATCCGCGCGCAGGCGGGGCAGCAGATCGCGGTGGTGCGGCACAATGCGCGGGTGATTCTGTCGTGCGAGCGGGTGATCTTGAATTTTTTGCAGCGCATGTCTGGAATCGCGACCACCACGCGCAAGTTTGCCGACGCGGTCGAGGGCACGGGCGCGCTGATCCTCGATACGCGCAAAACGGCGCCGGGGTTGCGCACGATCGACAAGTACGCGGTGCGCTGCGGCGGCGGGCAAAACCACCGGTTCGATCTCTCCGACGGCGTGCTGATCAAGAGCAACCACATAGCGCTGGCCGGGGGCGCGGTGCCGGCGCTGGAGCGCGCCATCCACAACCGGCGCGGCCGCCAGCCGATCCAGATTGAAGTGCGTTCGCTCGAAGAATTGCAGCAGGCGCTGGAGCACGGGGCGGAGGCGATCCTGCTCGACAATATGAGCGTTGCGGATGTGCGCAAGGCGGTCGAGATTTGTTCGCGCCACACGCGGCGCATTCCGATCGAGTGCTCGGGCGGAATCAACCTCGAGAACGTGCGCTCGTACGCCGAGAGCGGCGTGGATTTTATCTCGGTCGGAGCGCTGACGCATTCATCGACGGCGGTCGATATGAGTTTGCGGGTGGGGCCGGTTTAGGGCTGGGCCGCTGGCTATTCGCCGTTCGCTATTCGCTGTTCGCAAAACCAGGCTGCCGGTGAATAGCGAACGACGAATAGCGCGCAGCGAACGACGCGACTCGCTATAATTCCCTGCATCACAGTTTCCGGGAAAACTCGCAGCCTGCCATCCGTGCACAAGGCGACGGACGTGCGCCTGGGCCGCATCGTGCGCCTGCTGATGGACCACGCCATCGTTGTCGTCAGCGGCACAAAAATTGCCGAAGAGATTGGCACCAGCCGCTCGGAAGTTTGGCGGCTGATTCAGCAACTGCGCGGATTAGGCGTGGATGTCGCGGGACATCCGGCGACGGGTTATCAACTGCGGTCGGTCCCGGACTTGTTGCTGCCCGAAATGCTGTCGCCGCTCGTGAAGGGCACGATATTCGGCGGCACCAAGCAGGTCCATCACTATTACAAAATTGGCTCGACCAATTTCGAAGCGATGCAAGCGGCGGCGGAGGACGCGCCGGAAGGCAGCGTATTTCTCGCTGAAGAGCAGTTGGCCGGGCGCGGACGTGGCGCGCACTCCTGGCATTCGGCGAGGTCGGCGGGCATTTATTGTTCGGTGGTGCTGCGTCCGGCGATGCCGCCTTCGGAGGCGCTGATTTTTTCGCTGGCGGCGGGACTAGCGGTGCGCGCGGCGGTTGCCGAGATTGCGCCGCAGCTTGTGGCCGACCTGAAATGGCCGAACGACCTGTTGCTGGGTGGCAAGAAGTTCTGCGGCATTCTCACCGAAATGAGTGGCGAGGCGACGCGCGTGCGCCATTTGGTGGTGGGCGTGGGCATCAACGTGAACCAGGTGAAGTTTCCGGTCGAGCTGCGCGAAATCGCAACTTCATTGCGCATCGAAACCGGCACCGAGTGGTCGCGCGTCGAGATCTGCGCCGCTTTGCTAAAATCGCTCGACCGGGAGTATCGCAGTCTGGTTGAAGATGCGGGAGCGCGAGCTGCGATCTTACGCCGTTTTGAGGAAAGTTCTTCGTCGGTGCGCGGCAAAAGAGTGAGCATCGATGAGAACGCCGCCCTGACGGGCGTTACCGAGGGATTGGACGAACGCGGATTCCTGCGCGTAAGAACAGCGGACGGCTTGAGCACGGTGGTGAGCGGGACGGTGAGAGCGATTTAGAATTGGTAATTTGTAATTGGTAATTGGTAATTTAAGAGCGGCAGCTTTACCAATTACAAATCACCAATTACCAATTACAAATATGCTCTTAGTCATTGACGTCGGAAATACGAATACAGTACTGGGCGTTTTTGCGCAGGTGGCGCACCGGCCGGGCGAGGATGTGACCGGCACGGAAGTGACGCGCTACGAGCGGCTGGTCGCGCACTGGCGTGTCGGCTCGCATCTGACCCGCACGGTCGACGAGTATGGAGTGATCTTCCGCAATCTTTTCTCGATGGACAACCTAGAAGTTTCCGGCGTGAAGGGGATCGTGATTTCATCGGTGGTGCCACCGCTCGATTCTGTGTTGCGCCAGGTGTGCGAGCGTTATTTCAATACCAGGCCGATGTTCATTGAGCCGGGCGTGAAGACGGGCATGCCGGTGCTCTACGAAAATCCCGCGGAAGTGGGCGCGGACCGCATTGTCAATGCGGTGGCGGCGTTTGAGAAATATGGCGGGCCGTGCGTGATTGTGGATTTCGGCACAGCGACGACCTTCGATTGCGTTTCGAAAAAAGGCGAGTACATGGGCGGCGTGATTTGTCCGGGCATCGGCATTTCTGCGGACGCGCTGTTTCAGCGCACGGCGCGTCTGCCGCGCGTTGAGATTCGCAAGCCGGCGCGCGTGATTGGATCGAACACAGTCGGCAGTTTGCAGTCCGGGCTGTATTACGGCTATCTCGCGCTGGTGGACGGAATTTTGGAGCGGCTGATCCATGAGCATGAGTTGGGCACGGAGACGCGCGTGGTTGCGACCGGCGGCTTGGGATCGCTGATTGGCACCGCGTCGCGCTTCATTAAAGATGTGGACGAATTTCTCACCCTGGATGGGCTGCGCATTATATGGGAGCGGAATCAGTCGTCCTTTGTCCGTCGCGAAGCCGCGCCGAAAGCGGCAAGAACGCCGAAGACAAGACCCTAAAAGACTATGGGAAGAACAAAGGGTTTATACAAAGAAGAGTTCCCGAAGGGGTCTAGCGTACGAATCTTAGGCAGACCGATGCTGGAAGGTTTCCTAGCATCCTGGAAGTACCACAACAAGCTGACCTCGGAACAATTGAACTACGCCGGTCAAATTGCCGAAGTCGAGTCGGTGAGTTACTACCACGGCGGCGATGAACTCTATGTGCTGAAGGGAATACCTGGCATCTGGCATGAGCAGTGTTTGGAAGCCTATACCTCTTAAGGAAACTCTGATTAAGTCTTAGCTGGAGCGACGGGATACTCTGAAGGAAGGATCCCCTCAGCGGCTAAAGCCGGTTGTTTAGCGGGTTCTGGTGGCACGGCTGAAGCCGTGCCCTACCCAAAACCAATTTGCGAAACCAGTTCTGGAGACTCTTTTCCCCTGTCGTGGAAAACTACTTCAATTACTTCACCGAAATCGAAGAGCACTATCAGCGGCGGCGGGGGACGATCCTGTTTCTTTCCACGCTGGATTGGGCGCTGATTGAAACCTGGAAGAACGCGGGAGTGCCGCTGGAAGCCGTGTTTCGTGGGATCGACGACGCGTTCGACAAATACGACCGGCGTCCGTCGAAGTCGAAAAAAGTGAACAGCCTGGCGTACTGCTCGCAGGCCGTGCTGGCCGCGGCGGAAGACATGAAGGAAGCGGCGGTGGGCGCGGCGGGCGAAGAGAAGACTGAGCGAAGGCCGGGATTTGAAGCTGCGCAAATTGCGGCGTTTTTGCGCGCGAACGCCGAGAAGCTCGAAAAGGCGAAGCTGCCGGAGCGCGCGGGATTCGCGACTGGAACGCTGGCGCGGGAACAAGCGGGGACGCTGCGTGAGATGGCAGAATCAATCGAGCGCAATGCCATAGATAACGCCAAGTTCCCGCGGCTGGAAGATTTGGAGCGGCGGCTGACGGTGCTCGAAGAAAAGCTGTACGCGGTGCTGATGGCGGCGACTCCGGACGACGATTTGGTGCAAGTCCGCGCGGAAGCGGACCGGGACATCGCTCCCTACCGGCGAAACATGACGGCCGCGCAGGTTGAGCAACTGCATAAACAGTATGTACATAAACGTCTGCTTGAGCGCTGCGGCGTGCCTCGGCTGAGTTTGTTTTACATGCATTAGGATTATGTGGGGCAGACACTCCTGTCCGCCGCTGTTTGCCCAAACGGCCAGCGAATCCGCGTTTCGTCAAAGTGACGCTCCCCAGAAGCTCGCATCGTCCGGCGCGGGCAGGAGTGCCCGCGCTACACTACGACTTGCTACTTTCCATCGAAAAACTGATTTACGGCGGCGACGGGCTGGCGCGCACTCCGGCGGGCGCGGACGGGCGGAGCATGGCCGTGTTCGTTCCCTTCGTGCTGCCCGGCGAAAAAATCGACGCTGAAATTCGGCGGGAGAAGCCTGGCTTCGCGCGCGGGTCGGTGACGCAGGTGATTGAAGCGTCGCCCGATCGCGTCGAAGCGCGCTGTCCGTATTTCCGGCAATGCGGCGGATGCCATTACCAGCACATTCCCTATGAGCGGCAACTGGAGTTCAAGGCTGGAATTTTGCGCGAGACGTTGCTGCGTATCGCAAAAATCGAATTGCAATGCGAGCTTCGCGTTCATGCTTCTCCGTCGTGGAATTACCGCAACCGGGTGCGATTGCAGGTGCGTACTACACCGGCATTTGCGCTGGGGTATTTTCAGTTCGGCTCGCACAAATTTCTTGCGGTGCGCGAGTGCCCAATCGGCTCGCCGCTGCTCAATCGAGCGATGGCGCGGCTGCTGGAGCTTGGCGGATTAAATTGTCCGTCATCCGTGGAAGAGATTGAGCTGTTCGCGAACGCTGCGGACGAGAGTCTGCTGGCCTGGGCATTCTGTGGGCGCGAGGCCGAGAAGAAAGATTTGCTGCGCTGGGCCGAGGCGTTGGAGCGCGAGTTGCCGGAAGTTCGCGGCGTGACGTTTTTTTCGTCGCGGCGGCGAGCTTCAGAGCGGCGATCTTCAGAGCGGCGATTTTCGGAGCAACGAGCGGAAGATGACGCGCCGTTCGATTCGAAACCGCTGGCGCAATCGGGCGCGAAGGCAATTCGTTATCGCACGAAAAATCATGAGTATCAGGTCAGCGCGGGGTCATTTTTTCAGGTGAATCGTCATCTGATCGACGAGCTGATAACGGTTGTGACCGGCAGTGCGAGCGGCGAAACCGCGCTCGACTTGTATGCCGGAGTGGGGTTGTTTTCCGTGGCCCTGGCCGGTTTTTTTCATCACATATTTAGTGTAGAGGCGTCACAGACAGCGCAGGGCGACTTCGTGGAGAATGTACCTGCGAACGTGAAAGCGGCCGGCGCGCGAACCGAGGATTACTTGAGAAGCCGGCCGGTGCGAAACAGACCTGAATTGGTCGTGCTCGATCCTCCACGCACCGGCGCTGGCCCAGCGGTCATCCGCTCTTTGGTGGAACTCGGAGCGCCTCGAGTCCGATATGTATCGTGCGATCCGGCGACGCTGGCCAGGGACATCGCCCCCCTCCTGGCAGCCGGGTACCACATCGAGGAAGCGCACTTATTCGACCTGTTTCCTGGGACGTTTCACATCGAATCGGTGCTGCTGCTGGCGCGCTGACCGCTTTCACTTCGCGCCAAGTTCCTCCTGGAAGACGGGTGGGTTGGCCGAGGGCCCTGGCCGAAGCACGCATGCGCCGGGGCCCCCACCCGTTTCGCCGCCTTTGGGAGTTTGGGGCGGTTTCATGGAAAATATACTTCGGCTTGCACGGCGGGAGGTTGCATTGAATGAGGAAGATAATATTAATATTAGCACTGATTTATGGATTCACATCTCTTGTTTCCGCACAGAAACTTGATGTGAAGATTATCAATCGAGAGAACAACGCGCAGAGCTACCAATATGCCACATTCTTTTCAAACACGGCTGCGGGAGCTACATTTCAGGTTTCAGGGGCGACTCTTACATTACAACTGCCTGATGGCCGTGTTACTGTAGTTAACTGCAGCTCTAAATTTGCGGAGCATTTCGCCGGACCTATCGGGAATCGCCGGAGTTGTCATGTGCCTTTGGTAGATGATATTCGGGCGGAATTTCACGGTGACTCAGCAAAGTTGATCTGGGTTGTTAGTTTAGATGGCAAGAAAACACAAGAAGAAACATACAAGATACTGGCAGTTATGAATTCAAGTAAATAAGTGGGGAAGTAAGAATGTATGATTTCTTTTTGAAATCATCACGCCTAATTTCACTACATGGAATTCACGCTGAATCCTTGGCCCTCAGCGGCTGAAGCCGCATTGAACGTACATACCGCAGCGCTGAAGCACTGCGCCACCCAAAATCAAGAGTAAAGACGACTTTTTGTGCAAGCAGGAAAGTCGTGCCTTTCCATTTTCAGGTTGAGACTTCGAAACTCTTCTGTGCTGGGATAGAAACGACCGCGTTGCATCGAGCTAGCCATGATACGCGACTACAAGCCGCCACCGCAGCCGTTGTTCTGGGCGGCGGTGGCATTTTCGGTTGGGCTGTGTACGGGGGTGCGCGCGTGGAGGCCGCCGTCGTGGTGGGTGATCGCGGTTGTGGGCTTCGTCTTCGCGGCGTCATTTTTTCTTACGAAGCGGGCATGGCTGGCCAAGGCACTTTCTTTAGGCGCGTGGTTTCTTCTGGGCGCTTTTCTGATTCAGGTTCGTGGCCAGCCGCTCGGCGATCTTCGGCAGAATGACGCTCAAATCTTCGCCCTGGCCGATGGCCGTGAAGTCACACTCACGGCGCATGTGATGCGCGAGGGCTATGCGCGGGTCTCGGGGCCGCGGATGCTGGAATCCATCGACGTGGAAACGGAAGAGGTCGCGAGCCAGGGCGAAAGCTGGCCGGTGCGGGCTGGGGTGCGGCTGACGATTTATGAGAGGGCAGAGACGGCGGAGATGGGGGAGCGGCTGGCGCCGCTCTGGACGGGCGGGGCGCCCGTCCCCACACTTGCCCTGCCCGTCGCTCCACTTCCCTTCACCTACGGTTCGCGGCTGCGGATTCTTGCCAAGCTGCATACGGCGCGCAATTATCGCAACCCTGGGGCCTTCGATTATGAAGGCTATTTGCGCGACAACGGCATCAGCGTGTTGGGATCGGCGCAGGCAACGGACATCGAGCGACTCCCGGGCTTTGCTGGCAGCCGGATTCAGCTCTGGCGGACGCGCGTCCACGCCAGCATCATTGCCAAGATTCACCAGCTCTGGCCCGCGTCGCAGGCATCGCTGATGGACGCCATGGTGCTCGGCGAAGAATCGTTCCTGCGCAACGCGACCCGCGTCGAATATCAGCGCTCGGGCACGTATCACGTGCTGGTTGTTTCCGGGATGAACCTGAGCATTCTGGCGTTCGCCATTTTTTGGACGCTGCGCCAGTTTCGCGTCGATCCGGCGATCGCCGCCGTCACCACCGTCGCGGTCTCGTTCGCGTATGCGTTCGTGGTGGGAGTCGGGCCGCCGGTGTGGCGCGCCGCGCTGATGCTGGCGGTATATCTGGGCGCGCGCCTGCTCTATCGCGGGCGCAACATGATGAACGCCATTGGAGCGGCGGCGCTGGGAGTCCTGATTGTCGATCCGCACGCCTTGTTTGGCGCGAGCTTTCAACTGACGTTTCTAGCGGTCTTCATCATTGCGGGCATCGGCTCGCCGATTCTGGAGCGGACAACGTGGCCCTATGCGCGTGGTTTACGCCTGTTGCGGGTGAAAAGTTACGA
>Ga0326728_10021223_pt1 | contig 12249 bp, 7 predicted proteins | sample MB3enrmetagenome_FD_207602 | JGI IMG/M metagenome (GOLD analysis project Ga0326728, IMG submission 207602) | Lab enriched peat soil microbial communities from McLean, Ithaca, NY, United States - MB31MN | ecosystem: Environmental > Terrestrial > Soil > Wetlands > Peat | place: USA: New York...
CACCGAATAACTCGGCGGCGCGGGCGATCACGGCGGGCTGTTTCTCGCGCTCGTATCGGGCGAAGGTCGCCTCGATCAGCGCCTGGGCGAGACCGAGCACGGTCCATTCGCGCAGCGCGTCCTCGAGTTCGGTCGCGAGCGCGGCGCGCTCGATCTCGAGCCTGGCGATCTCGTCCGAGGACCGCACGGCCTCGAGCGATTGTTCGGCGTCGCGCTCGGCGTCACGGGCGTTCTGGAACACGGCTTCGGCGGCGGCGACCTCGGCCTTGATCGCCGCGCTCTGCGACTCCCAGTTCGCCGGATCCCCCGTGGCGAGCTCGTCGCGCAACCGGTCGGCCTCCGGGCCGAAGCCGGCCGCCTCGGCGAGATCCGAGTTCGCCCGGTCGATCGTGTCTTGTAGGCCGCGGCGTTCGTCCCTCGCCTGCTCTGCCTCGACGAGTGCCGAGGCGAGTTGCCGGCATAGCTCGGCAGCGGACTCGCTGCCTTCGAGACCGCACGCCGCGGCAACGCGGCGGGCGGAGGCATCGAAGGCCTCGACCGTCGCGGTCTCCGCCTCGATCGCCCGGGACAGCCGCCGATGCGCGGCGTCGCGCTCGGCGATCTTGGTCTCGAGCTCGGCGAGGCGATGTTCGAGCTCGTCGAGGCGTCGTCGCGCGTCCCGTTCCTCGTCGAGGCGGGTGGCGACCGCGTCGACCTCGACGAGCGCAGGGGACCGGTCGAGGCCGAGCGACTCGGCGGCGCGGGCGATCTCGGCGGAGAGGCGCTTCGGGTCGACGGGCGCGAGACGCGAGTCCACCCGGTCGGGAACCGCGGTGGTCCGGGTCCGCGCACCGGTGATGATGAGCGCCGCCGCCGCGCCGAGGGCGAGCGCGGCGAGAGCGCCAACGGCGCCGAGCGCGGCGTTGTGCTTCGAGAACTCAAATGCCGCGACGACAGCGGTGGCGACGAAGGCGGTGGCGACGAACGCCAGCGCGATCGCGGGCCGCGACACCCCAGGAGAGCGCCTGGCGAGCCGTTCCATCGTCTCTTGCTGGCGCTGCGCGGCGAGCAGCTGGTCACGCTGGCCGATGAGGCCGCGCAGCAGCAGGACCTCCTGATCGGCACGCCGCAACTCCGCCTCGTTTCGGGGGGCCCCGCCCGGGTCGTCGGCGCGGTCCCGCCCGTCGGGCGCCGGCACGGGTGGACGGGACCCTTCGAGGTGCTTCCGTTGCTCGACGAGGTCGGCGCGTGACCGCTCGATCCCGGCCAGCTCGACCTGGCTCTGGCGCAGCGCGCCGAGACGGAGCTCGTCGGCCGAGCATTCGGCGTCCAGGCGCCGGATCTCCGACGCAAACCTGGTGAGCTGCTCGGCGGCCGCGCTCGGTGGTCCGAGCGCGGCGAGCCTCGCCTCGGCGTCGTGGATCCGGTTCCAATAGGGCCAGCACGACCGCAGGCGGTCGAGCTGGACGTCCCGACGACGGAGATCGTCGAGGCGCTCCCGGGCGGAGCCGGTCTCCGTCTGCAGTCTCCGGTATCCGGCCTCGGCCGAGGCGTATCCCTCGGCCGCGTCGCGCGTCGTGCGCAGCCGCGTCTCGGTGTCATCAAGTCGGTGGCGCAGCTGGTTGGCGCGGGCGTCGGAACTGCGTTGGCGGACGATCGCCCCGCGCCGGTTCTCGAGCTCGCGCATCGCGCGTGTCGCCGACCGGCCGGCCCCGAGCACCCCGGCCGCGAAGACGAGGTCCCGCACGTCGTCGTCGTCGAGGGTCTCGAGCGAGGTCAGCTCGTCGAGTCCGAAGGCGAAGATCGAACGGAACAGCCCGGCGTTCGCTCCCCCGAGCAGCGCGTGCAGCTCCGCGTCGCCGCCGAGGCGCCCGTCGGGGCCCGTGACGACGGGGTTGCGGGCGTCGGCGTGCCGTTCGATCACCCAGAGCCGGCCGTCCTCGTCGAGGAGTCGCAGCGACCCGCCGTGCCGGCCCCCCCGCAGCGGCGGGCGAGCGTTCTGGCGGCTTCTCCGGTCCGGGAAGCCGAAGAGCACAGCGCGCACGAAGTCGAGGAGGGTCGACTTGCCGGCCTCGTTCATCCCGTAGACGACGGTGAGGGTGGGCGCGAGTCCGTCGAGGTCGAGGTCCGCGAGCGTGCCGTAGCCGTCGACGTGGATCCCGGTGAGCTTCACGGCTCGTCTCCGGCGATCGCATCGAGCGCGGTCGACGTCGCCGTGTCGAAGAGCCGGGCGAGGGTGTCGTCGTCTCCGACGATTCCGTCGAGCGCCCCGGCGAAGGCGCGCGGCGCGCTGGCGACGACCCGGCCGGCGAGTTCGGAGGCCGCGGCCGGATCCGAACCCACGTTCTCGGCGAGCTCGACAAGGTCCGCCGCGAAGTCGCCGCGGCGACGGATCGCGTCGAGGTCGACGATTCCCTTCGTCAGATCCTCGATCTCGTCCCACCAGCAGAACGGCTGGCGGTCGCCCGTCTCCTCGCGAAGCGCCCGTACGAGATCGTCCGTCGCGCCGGGCCGGGCGAGGAGCGCGTGCAGGACACCGCGTCCGGTGAGGCGGGCGCGCAAGATGACCGAACGCCCCTCTGCCGCGGCGAGGCGCGCTGCCCCTTGTTCGCCGAGGTTGTCAACGAGGGAAGGGAAGTCGGGGACGCCTTCGATCGTTCCCTCGATCTCCTCGAAGCGGACGCGGTCGCACGGCACGAACTCGGCGTCGTCGACGACGCCCTGGCGGACGTGGACGACGATCGCCCCCTTGGCGCTCTGTTCGCTCGGCTTGGGGCTACGGGCCTGGCTGTTCCCGGGGTAGACGATCCAGGGATCCCCGGGTCCGTTCCCTTTGATCACCTGGCGGAGGTGGATGTGGCCGAGCGCCCAGTAGTCGAGGCGGCAGGATCGGAGGTCGTCGAGGCTGCAGGGGCTGTAGGCGTCATGGTCCACGCTCCCTTCGAGGTTGCAATGCAGCAGCCCGACGTGGACTCCGGGTCCGTCGGGGCGCCGGAACCGCAGGGAGAGGTTCTCGGTCGTCCTCCGGGTGGCGTAGCTGATGCCCTGGACGGTGGCGATCACCGCACCGTCGTTCTCCACGGGGACGAGGCCGACAGATTCGGTTCCGAAGATCGTCACGCCTCGGGGCCAGGAGCTGATCGCCGACCAACCTGTCGACACCGGGTCGTGGTTGCCGTGCACGACGAAGCTCGGGATCCCTTCTCCGGCGAGGAGCGCGAGCCCTTTGTGGAACCGCACCTGGGCGCGAAGCCCGCGCTCGGGTCCGTCGTAGACGTCACCGGCGACGACGACGAACGCTGCCCTGCGTTCGAGGGCGAGCTCGACGATGGAGTCGAAGGCCTGCAGCGAGGCCTCCCGCAGCGCTTCGGCGACGTGGAGCGGAAGGTCGTGGACGTCCCGGAACGGTGTGTCGAGGTGCAGATCGGCCGCGTGGACGAAACAGAACGACGCCTCGGGGCTGTCGGCCATCACGTTGAGGCTACCGATCGGCTGCCTCGTAGCCCGGTTTCAGACCGAGCTGGTGGCGCGCCCGCTCCCGAACGGCTCGCCGGGTCAGGAAGGTGGGAGCCGTCGAAGGTCCTTTTGCACGTCCGGCCAGATGAACGAGCCTTGGAACCTGTCCGGCGGCACGCCGAGCGCCGCCTTGAAGTACTCGAGCACGTATTTCACGGGCCGGCTCTGACGCACAACGGTGACCGCGCCGATGTCGTAGCGACGGAGGAAGATACGGAACTCGCGTGTCGTCGCGGCGTCGTGGGGCGGCGGTGGGCTCGGGCTGAGGTAGAGCCAGTAGACGAGGGCCTTTTCCACGGCGTCCGGCGGAATCAGGAGCGCGGCGTCGCGCAACGGCTTGCCACCGGCCCGGTTGGAGACAGAGCCGCGGAAGGCGATCAGCTTGAAGCGCATGTCACCCGCCGCCTGCCACAGCAGGGCCTGGTCGTTGAAGCCCACGTAACCGATGGGTAGCGGGTAGGAGAGGACGACCGAGCCGGGGCGCAGAGGAGAGTCGGCCGCGGTGAACAGCGCGGGCACCGCGGGATCGGTCGACGTGTACGGCAGGGCGGGGAGAAGCGGCACGAGCGCCAGGGCGAAGACACCGAGACTGGCGAGCCGCCGGCCGAGCTCACGCCGCGCGAACAGCCGTTCCGGCTCCGCGTCGCCGGGTGGCCCACTTGTCGCCGCGGCCCGGCGCGGGCGCCAGAGATCGGTGAGGATGCCTTCACGTGCCATCCGATCGAGCCCGATCGCCGAGACGATCGCGATCGCGAGGTACATGAGGAACGAGTAGCGCAGGTCGAGCGCGCCGTTGAGAAGCGGGATCTTCGTGATGAGGTCGTAGGGCAGTCGGACGCCGCGTCGTCTCGCCCCGAGTGTGACCACCCAGGCACCGAAGGCGACGACGGCGAACAGCTGGATCTGGGCGACCCTTCGGCACCGGTACACGATGTAGGCGAGCAGCACGAGCAGGGGGATGCCAACGTAGGTTGTCGACTCGACTCCGTTTTGCAGGGTGAGCGCCATCCCCTTGGCCAACCAGCTGCCGAACCCGAAGTGCTCCAGGTTCGTCGGGTAGATGAGCGACCCGAGGCTCGATTCGTAGCTCTCGAGTTCGGAGAGAGGGTGGGGAGCGCCGCTCACGTGGTAGGGCCCGCGGAAGTAGACCCAGAGCGGGTACCCCGCGACGGCGACCGCGGTGATGACGGCCGCCGCGGATCCCCGGCCGATGTCCTTGAGCCGCTCGCGGGTTGCCACGGGGTGCAGGACGACGAGCACGACGAGGCAGAGGGCCGTGGCGAACAGGGTGATGCCGAGGATCTCCGCTGAGATCATGAACTGCGCGGCGACGACGAGGCCCAACACGATGCCGTTGCGGACGACGTGGCGTCGTCTGACAAACACGTCGTCGAGAAGCGCCGCGATGATCGGCGGCAACGGGAGGAACGTCAGAAAGAGGTGGGACTGGGACTGCCCGACCATGAAGGGCGAGAACTCGTAGACGAGGCCGCCGATGAACGCGGCAGGCCACCACTTCGTCCAGCGCCTCAACACGAAGCACATCGAGATTCCCGAGAGGGCGAGCGCCAGTCGCATGAGCAGGCTGAACGTCGAGAGAGCCCCGAAGACGAGCGTGAACGGAGCGAAGACGATGCCGAGCAGCGGTGTCGACGTGTTGTTCATGAGGTTCACGCCGTAGGGCCAGTCAGCCCAGTTCGTGTACAGCGGGTTGAGGCCGTGGGCGAGGGCGTACGCCGGCCAGGCGAGGGACCACACCCCCCCAGGGATGTCGCCGCAGGCGCAGGGCGGCAGGGTCGCGCTCGTTGCGGGCGGGTGGACGCCGTAGACGAAGGCGGCGAGGACGCAGTAGACGAGCGCGCAGAGCGCCGGCGGGCCGTAACGCCGCAGTCGGGCCCGGCGGCGGGTGGTGGTTTGACCGATGGCCGTGAAATCGCTCATCGGGGGAGTCGATGGCCGGTTCCGGCGGCGACGAACCGTGGCCAGATCACGCGCGTCCGTCATCGGAGGTGGCCCGGGCACGCACTTTCGGGGACAGTACCACCCGCTCGTCCGTGGCCCGTGCGGCACGTCGCCACGCCTATACGCTTGGACCTTCAGCGGACGGAGGCAAGCGATGAGTTTCGATCTCAGCGAGGTGCTGGCGAGCCACAAGGGTGAGAACTTCCAGCTCTACGGCCGGAACATCAACCCCCAGCTGGTGAATGTCCTCCGGTCGATCGGCTTTGACCGCTTCTACTCGCGGGCCGAGGGCGCCTACCTCTATGACGACGAAGGCCGCCGCTACCTCGACTTCCTCTCCGGGTTCGGGGTGTTCGCCCTCGGCCGGAGCCATCCGGCCCTGAAAAAGGCCCTCCACGAGGCGATCGACGCCGACCTGCCGAACCTCATCCAGATGGATGCCGCGCTGCTGCCAGGAGTGCTGGCGGGCGAGATCCTGAAGCATTGTCACCCCGGAATGGGGCGCGTCTTTTTCACGAACTCCGGGGCCGAGGCGGTCGAGGCCGCGTTGAAGTTCTCCCGCTATGCGACGGGGCGGTCCCGGGTTCTGTACTGCGAACACGGCTTCCATGGCCTCACGCTCGGTGCGCTCTCAGCGAACGGCGGTTCCGAGTTCCGCAAGGGCTTCGGGCCGTTGATTCCCGGTTTCGTCCAGGTGCCCTTCGGAGATGCCGAAGCCCTCGAGGGAGAGCTGCGTTCGCGTGACGTCGCCGCCTTCGTCGTCGAGCCGATCCAGGGCCATGGCGTCTTCGTCGCGCCGCAGGAGTACTGGGACGCCGTCTCTGAATTGTGTCGCCGTTACGGGACCCTGCTCATTGCCGACGAGGTGCAGACCGGGCTCGGGCGCACCGGCCGCCTGTGGGCACACGAGCACTACGGCCTCGTCCCGGACATCGTGACGATGTCGAAGGCGCTGTCGGGCGGGTTTGTCCCGATCGGGGCGATGGTGTGCTCGACCAAGGTCTCCGACAAGGTCTACTCGTCGATCTCGAGGGCGCTCGTCCACTCCTCGACATTCAAGAACAACCAGCTCGCGATGGTCGCCGGGCTCGCCACGCTCGCGACGATCGACGACGAGAACCTCGTCGACCGCGCACGGATGAACGGTGACGCCTTCGACAAGGCGCTCGCGCCGCTCGTCGAGCGCCACGAGACCTTCCAGTCGGTGCGCGGCAAGGGGCTGATGGTCGGACTCGTCTTCGGCGAGCCGACGTCGTTCCGTCAGCGGACGCGCTTCCGGGTGCTCGAGGCGGCCCGGACGGGGCTGTTCTCGCAGATCGTCGTCGGGCCGCTGTTCACCCGGCACGGGATCCTCACCCAGGTCGCGGCGGACTCGATGAACGTCGTGAAGTTGCTCCCGCCCCTCATCATCGGCCAGTACGAGGTCGATTACTTCGTCGCCGCCCTCGACGACGTACTGGCGGACGCTGAGAAGAATTCGTCGTTGATCGTCGAGTTCGGCAAGACGCTCGTCAAGGGCTCGTTCCGGCGCGCCGGTTGAAACCGAGAATCAGGCGCAGCGGTACGACCGCATCCGACAGAGGCTTCGCGCGGTCGCTAGTCGCGATCGGCGTCCTCGCCTGTGTCCTCGCGGCCTGCGGCGATGGTTCCGTGGCACCCGGCGACGCGTCGACGACACCCTCGCCGACGACAACCCTGCCAGTTGCGATCACCATTCCGGGCTCAGCCGCCGGTGGGGCGTTCGCGGCGCTCGGTCCGGTCAGGCGCATCGATGTGCTGCCAGTCGCTCCAGGCGGAGTCACGCCGAAAATCCTCGCCAACGGGACGATGCCGGCCCGCTCGCTGAGCGTCGCCTACCGTCAGTTCGGCTCGGGGCCTGATCTGCTGCTCATCACGGGTGAGCACGGTTCCATGACTTCGTGGGACCCGCAGGTGCTTGTTGCACTTGGCGCGTACTACCGCGTGACGGTCTTCGACCTCCCCGGAGTCGGCTATACGGAGCCGAGCCCGAGCGCCGAGACGGTCCCGCGTCTTGCGGACCTGACGGCGGGACTGATCTGGTCATTGGGGTTGTCCCAGCCGACAGTGGTCGGCTGGGGGTTCGGCGGGGAGATCGCGATGTCCCTCGTCGAGCGCCATGCGGGTCTTGTGTGGCGCCTCGTCCTCGCGGACGCGACGGCCGGAGGTCCGAAGTCCTACCGGCCGGCCGGAGCAGTCTCGACGTTGCTCGCGTCGGGGTTGGCAACGACGGTCGAGCTCTCTCACCTCTTCTTCCCGGCGATCGCGCGGTTGGCGCGCTCGAGCTGGCTCGCCGATGTCGGTCAGGTCAGCCCAGACGACATCACCGCACCGGCGATCGAGGCAGAAGGCTCCCTCGTTGCCCAGACCGATCACACGAGCGCCGTCGCGCACGACCTCGGGATGATCGGGATTCCGACGCTGATCGTCGCTGGATCCGCGGACGTGGTCGTGCCGGCCGCCAACTCCCGCGAGCTCGCGCGGGCGATCGCCCACTCGAGGCTCATCATCTTCTCCGGCGCCGGATACGCGAGCATCTTCCAGCACTCGTCGGAGTTCGTGAGCGAACTGACGGTATTCACGAATTCGTGACGAGTCCGCCGCGCTGTCTCCCGATCCGTGGATGCGAATTCCAGCGAAGGGCATCTTGCCCCACGGTTAATCTCTCGTCGTGACCGACGCCACCCGCCGCCACGACCCTGAACTGCGTGGATTCGCGAGCGACAACTGCGCGCCCGTCCACCCCGACGTGCTAGCTGCCATCGAGCGCGCGAACGGAGGACACCAGGACTCCTATGGGGACGACGCCTATACCGCGCACCTCCAACAGATCTTCAAGCGCCACTTCGGCGAGAAGGCTCAGGCGTACCCGGTGTTCAATGGAACCGGCGCGAACATCGTGAGCCTCGAGGCGATGACGGAACGTTGGGATGCCGTAATCTGCGCGACCTCGTCGCATCTCAACACCGACGAATGCGCTGCCGCCGAGCGGGTGGCCGGGATCAAACTCCTCACCCTCGACGCGCCCGACGGCAAGATCGCCGCCGATTCCCTCGCTGTCCACGCCTGGGGATGGGACAACCAGCACCGGGCCTCACCGCGGGTCGTCTCGATCACGCAGTCGACGGAGCTCGGCACCTGTTATACGCCCGATGAGATCGCACTGATCTGCGCGCGGGCCCACGAGTTCGGCATGAAAGTGCACGTGGACGGCGCGCGTCTCGCCAACGCCGCGGCGACACTCGGGACCGGGTTCAAAGCATTCACGACAGACGTCGGAGTCGACGTCATCTCCTTCGGTGGCACGAAGAACGGACTTCTCTTCGGCGAGGTGATCGTCGTTTTGAACCCCGAGGCGGTCCGGGGGATCCCGCACCTCCGCAAGGCGGCGATGCAGCTCGCCTCCAAGATGCGATACGTGTCGGTGCAGTTCGAAGCGCTGCTCGCGGGGGATCTCTGGTTGCGGAACGCGCAGCACGCGAACGCGATGGCACGTCGGCTGGCGGAGCAAGTCGGGCGCCTCCCCGGTGTCGAGGTCGCGCGGCCCGTCGAGGCCAACTCGGTGTTTGCCAGGTTGCCCGCCGCTACGACCGTCCGGCTCCAGGAGCGGTTCCATTTCTACGTCTGGGACCAGGCGACCGGCGAGGTCCGCTGGATGACGGCGTTCGACACGACGGAGGCCGACGTCGACGCGTTCGCCCAGGCCGTCGCCGAGGAGCTGCGGTCGGCCTGACCGGCGGCTGCCGGAACACCTCCCGCCGTCGACCTCACCGGACGAGGCATCCTTCGGCTGGCCCCCTCCGCGAGGGTCCCGCGTCGACCGACAGACGTTCGGCGACCGGCCGAGGCAAAGTGGGTGTGGAGGAGCCCGATGGCGAAACGGCGCAAGCGGGGACCGCGGGCAAGGGACGAAGCGGACGATGTTCCGGTCGTCGAGGGGCCGGCGGCGTTCGTACGCGAGGACGCCGCCGACGTCGCCGATCGGCATCGTCCACGCCGGGTTCGATTCGCTCCCCGGCACCTTCCCGGTGCTTGAAGGCGACGCCATGGGCGAGATCGAGCACCGGCACGCCGCGCAGATCCTTCCCATGAGCGTCACGGGAAACGGCTTCGCCCAGGCAGTGCATTCTCTGGCGCAGTACGAACCGCACGTCGCCAAGCGCGCCGTTCTGGCTGACGGCGAGGTGCGCCTGCACCTCTGGCTCGTCGACCTGGGAAGCTACTTGCGCTGACGATCCCGCTGGTCATCCGAGAGCCGGAGCGCCCGAGTCACCGCAACGTGTCCCACCGTGTCGCATCTGGACTCGAAATACCTGGCAGCCGGCATGGATACCGTGCCGTCCGTCCGCGGGCAACCGAGACCGGGCCCCACCGTCTCACCCGCCCGTTCGCAACTCCTTTGCAACGCGACCGAAGGATGGAGAGGCATCATCTCGTGATGCGGGATTATGCGAGTTGAGTTCGCGCATTCGGCGCGTAGGCGTCAAAGTGCTGACGGTTTCGAGGACGCCCACGTTCTCCATGCCATCGAAAACGCCTCGTATGTGGCGACCCCAACCGAGGATCCGAACCAGGTCTTGTACCTCGGTCCTGACCGATTCGCGCGAATGCTCGAGATCGGCACCGCGATCCGCGAGCAACGGATGCGATAAGGCTCGGAGGTCCACTGCCGTTTCGCGCACCTGCTGCTCGAGCGCTCGTGCGGGCGAGAGGATTCGAACCTCCAACCCCGAAGGGACCGGGACCTAAACCCGGCGCGTATGCCAATTTCGCCACACCCGCATGGGGCGACGGGCACCCCAGCACGCCGCTCAGCGCAGGAGTTTACCGACGCCTGGGTCGCGGCTGGGGCGTGCTCCGGTTAGCCTCGGACCATGACTGAAGAGCTCTCCGTGCCGTCCGGCGGCGTCAAGGCGTCGCTCAACCTGACCGCGGACCCGTCGGCAGACGTCTATCAGCGCCTGCTACGGGAGCGGATCGTCTTTCTCGGGACCCAGGTCGACCAGAACTCGGCGAATGCCATCTGTGCGCAGTTGCTGCTGCTCGAGGCCGAGGATCCAGACCGGGACATCTCGGTGTACATCAACTCGCCCGGCGGATCGGTGACCGACGGACTAGCGATCTACGACACGATTCAGTATGTCCGGTGCGACGTCTCGACAATCTGCCTCGGGCTCGCCGCCTCGATGGGTCAGTTCCTCCTGTGCGCCGGCACCCCTGGCAAGCGGTACGCACTGCCGCACGCCCGGATCCTGATGCACCAGCCGTCGGGTCAGATGCAGGGCCAGGCGGCCGACATCGCGATCCAGGCGGAACAGATCGTCTACCTCAAGCGGATGATGGCCGAGCGCATCGCGTTCCACACGGGCCAGACCGTCGAGCGCATCGAGGCCGACTCGGACCGCGATCGTTGGTTTACCGCAGACGAAGCCCGTGAGTACGGCTTCATCGACAAGGTGATCGACCGGTCGAGCGCGCACGCGGGCAAGCACCACTGACCGGGCGGCGTTCGGTCGGTCGCCCAGCCGCCGAACGTCTGATGAGTCTCTCCGACTGGCCCACAGGGTGATGGTCTCAGAGGGAACTGTGCGAGAGTCCGCAGGTCGCCACGCCGTCGTGGGTGGCGTTCTGATGGAACATCGGCCAGGCCGGAGGCACCGTCGGCGGAGTCGGAATTCGGTACGACACGAGCCTGCCTGTGTAGTTGAACGCGGCGGGACCGCCGCAGGCTTCGATCACACTCCATCCCGTACTGGCGCCCGACCCGAGGACGTCGGCGACCGCGACGGAGTTGAAGACTCGACAGCCGGGGTCGATCGCCTCGCCGGCGAAAGACGTCCCGAACAGGTACGCCCCCGTCTGCCCGTTGATCGCGTAGAGGCCCGCGCCCGAGCCGATGAGAACGTCGTTCGACGTTCCATCCTGCAACGGGACGAGAACCGGTGACGAGAAAGTGGTCGGGCCGCGCAACTCATCGGTCCAGAGCTGCCGGCCGCCGCCGTTCCAGGCCGTCACCATGGACGTGTTCATTCCGAGGCAGCTCGCGTTGGTGACGCCGGAACACACCCACGATGTCTCGACGACCGCCGGCGTGCCGGTGCTGCTGATGATCCCGATCGCAGGGGAACCGAGCGCCGGTCCGCTCGTCTTCACGGGCCAGCCGGGTACCGGTGCGCCGTTGTCGGCGTAGTAGGCGAACATCCTGTAGGTACCCGAGGGGAAGGGCTGCCAGTAGAAACCGGTTCCGACGACGACCACGGCCCGTCCCGTCGAGTTGATCACCCCGACCGCGGGGCTCGACCAGATGGTCTGGCTCTCGCAGTGCTGCCAGACGATCGTCGGCGCCGTGCCGACGTAGCGGTAATCGGTGATCCAGCCACCTCGGCAACCGTGCCGACCATGAGCGTCGCCGCCGATGAAGATGCTGTCGCCGATCGTGCCCGGAACCCGGTAGAGCGCCGGAGACGACCAGATCGTGTCGGCGTTGTTGATCGGGAATCCAGGCAGGAGCCTCCCGGCGGGCGTGAGCGCGTAGATGTAGTGGTCCCACGATCCGAAGACGATGTCCTGTTGCCCGCTTGCCGTGAGGCTGCCGACGGCGGGCGTGGAAATGACGCCGACGGCGGTACCGGGCGCGCTGCGGACGTGGAAGATGAATCGGGTAGCCCCGCTGAGTTGGAAGGTCTCGACCTCGCGCGCCGTGTTGTTGACCCACGTCGAGGCGGCACCGACGATGATCGACGGCGGCTTGTTCGGTCCGTCGAGGAAGGCGAT
>Ga0326728_10021224_pt1 | contig 12249 bp, 2 predicted proteins | sample MB3enrmetagenome_FD_207602 | JGI IMG/M metagenome (GOLD analysis project Ga0326728, IMG submission 207602) | Lab enriched peat soil microbial communities from McLean, Ithaca, NY, United States - MB31MN | ecosystem: Environmental > Terrestrial > Soil > Wetlands > Peat | place: USA: New York...
CGCTGCCTCCGGCGGTGGCGGCGGCGCCGGCATGGGCGGCGCCGTCTTCAACGACGCCGGCACGGTGACCATCACCAATTGCACCTTCGGCGGCAACACGGCCCGAGGCGGCAAGGACGGCGGCGGCAATCCCAGCGGCAGCGGATTGGGCGGCGCGGTGTTCAGCTACAACGGCAGCACCGATATCCTGAGCAGCACGATCTCCGGCAACACAGCCGACGACGGCGGCGGCGTCTTCGCGGCGGGCTACGGCGGCACGGCCAACCTCAACGTCCACAATACGATCATCGCCAACTCGACATTGGGCAGCCCCAGCAACCTGGATATCAGCACCGAGCCCACGGCGGGCGGCAACGTGGCCGTGCAAGCCTCCGGCAACTTGTTTACCAAGTACGACCCCGGGGTATTCACCACGGGTGTGGTCAGCTCGGCTGACCCGCAACTCGCTCCGCTGGGTTCCAACGGCGGCCCGACCATGACCTTCGCCTTGCTGCCGGGCAGCCCGGCCATCGACGCGGGCGACGACGCCGCGGCCGCCGGCCTGACCACCGACCAGCGTGGCCTGCCGCGGATTTCCGGGGCGCACGTCGACATCGGCGCCTACGAGGTTCAGCCGCCGCCGGTGCCCGTCATGACAGGCTTGACGGGCGCGGCCAGCGTCGACGAAGGCAGCGTTTATTCGCTGACCCTGGGAACGGTCACGGATCCGAACCCGGAACATGTCATCAGCGCGTATGTCGTGCATTGGGGCGACGGCACGACGTCGACGTATCCCGCCGCCACGCTCCCGCCGGACCGCGTGGTCACCCACACCTATCCCGATGGTCCGGCCACGGAGCAGATTTCCGTCGACGTGGTCGAAAACCCCGTGCTGGACGGCAGCTTCGGCAGCGGCGGCGAGACGACCACCGACTTCCCCGGGCGCGGCAACGGGGACTGCGTGGCCGTCGCTCCGAACGGCGATCTGGTGGTCTTCATGGACAGCGGCAGCGCCGTAGATTTCATGCGCTACTTGCCCAACGGCACGCTGGACACGAGCTTCGGCGGCGGCAGCGGACGCGTCGCTATCGCTTGGCCCAGCGGCTTCGACCTGGGCCAAGACAACCTGGCCGTCGACAGCGCGGGCCATATTCTGGTGGCGGGATATGTTTACGGGAATGGCACGAACGCGGACTTTGCGGTAGCCCGCTTCAACGCCGACGGCAGCCTGGACACCACGTTCGGCAGCGACGGTGTGGCGTCGCTCGACCTGGGCTCCTCGCAGTACGACAATGCCTTGAGCATTGCCACCGACGCCAGCGGCGACATTCTCCTGGCGGGCGAGACGGTAGACCCGTCTACCCATTACTACGACGTTGGGGTGGTGCGGCTGTTGCCCAGCGGGGCCCCGGACCCCGCCTTCGGCAACAAGGGCGTCGTGATCGGCACCGACCCCGGCGGCGGCACGATTTCCTGGTTTAATGGGATGGCCGTGGCCGTTGATCCGGCGAGCGGCAAGGTCCTGGTCTTCGCCGATTATGGCACCACCAGCGGCGCGCGGGCGCAAGAGTTTTTCCGCTGGACTTCCAGTGGCAGCCCGGACACCATGTTTGCCTACAGCGCGCCCCCCAGCGGCGACTTCGTCGCCTCGTATCGCAGCTTGGCCATCGACCGAGCGGGCAACATCCTGGTGGCCGGCACGAACTATGCCGGCGGCCCGTCCGAGTTCGCGGTAGCCCGCTACACCTCGGCAGGCGTCTTGGATGGCACTTTCGCCAGCAACGGGGTGGCCTCGATTGGTTTCGCCTCTAACTACAACGTGGCCGAGGGCCTTGCCATCGACGCGTCGGGCCGCGTGGTCTTGAGCGGCCAGTGCAACATCTACGGCGCCAACCCGGAACTCGGCCTGGCGCGGCTGACGGACAGCGGCGCCCCGGACACCAGCTTCGGCAGCGGCAGCGTGACCACGACCCTGCCTAGCGGCGACGAGGTGGGGTATTCTCCGGCAGTCGATCCGACCACCGGCGACCTCGTGGTCCTCGCCTCGACCTTCAACGGTCTCGATTTTGTCCGCTATCTGCCGGACGGCAGCCTGGACACCAGCTTTGGCGGGGGCAGCGGGCGCGTGCCCGTGCAGTCGCCAAACGGCTTCTACCCTGGCGCACCCGAGCAACTGACCATCGACGCCGCGGGCCACATCCTGCTTGCGGGCTACGTCTATAACAACGGCACCGGCGAGGATTTCGCCGTCGCCCGCTACAACGCCGACGGCAGCCTGGATACCACGTTCGGCACCAATGGCGTGGCCTCCATCGACCTCGGCTTCTCTTCGGACGACACGCCCAACGGCATTGCCACCGACGCGGCGGGCGACATCCTCCTGACCGGCTATACCTACAATACGACGAACGGCCATTACGACGTCGGCGTGGTGCGGTTGTTGCCCGACGGCGCCCCGGACAGCACCTTCGGCTCGGGCGGAGTCGTGGTCACCGACCTCGGCACGGGCAGCGGCGCCTATTGGAATGGGTATGGGGAGTCGGTGGCCGTCGATCCAACCGACGGCAACGTTGTGGTCTATGCCTCCACGTCCGACGGGACGGAATTCATCCGCTACACGCCCAGCGGCAGCCTGGACACGAGTTTCGGCGGCGGCAGCGGTGCGGTTGTCTTCAGCAGCAGCGTCAGCCCGCGGCAACTGGTCATCGACGGCTCGGGCCGCCTCTTGCTCGGCGGATACGTGTACAACAGCGCCACGAACCGGGCCGAGGGCTTCGCCGCGACCCGCTACAACCCCGACGGCAGCCTGGACACGACTTTCGGCAGCGACGGCGTGTACGTGGTCGACGTCGGCACGGCCCAGAACGCCGCCTACGGCCTTGCCGTGGACGGGCAAGGCCGCATCCTCCTGGCCGGCTACACGTTCAACGCCGCCAACGGCAGCGACGACATCGGCCTCGTGCGCCTGCTGGCGGACGGGCCGTACTTGAACGTGGCCGGCACGACCGTCACGGTGAACAACGTCCCGCCCACTGCCAAGCTCGAGGTGGTTGGCGTGACGACCGACTTCCTCGGCTTCAGCGAGGGCTACTCCCTTGCCGTCGCCCCCAACGGCGACATCGTGGCGATGGCCCAGACCGACGGCGGGAGCGGCGTAGATTTCGTGCGTTATTTGCCCGGCGGGGCCCTGGACACCAGCTTCGGCGGCGGCAAGGGGTTCGTCGCTGTCGACGTGCCGCAGGGCTTCAGTGTGAACAGCTACGACCTGGCCATCGACCCTTCCGGACGCATTCTGGTGCCGGGAGTCACCTATGGCAGCGGCGCGGACTTCGCGGTGGCCTGCTACAACGCCGACGGCAGCCTGGACACCAGTTTCGGCAGCGGCGGCGTGGCCTCCGTCGACCTCGGCCTCTCGGAAGAAAATTATGCCTACGGCATCGCCACCGACACGGCCGGCCACATCCTGCTGACCGGCGAAACGTACGTCCCGTCCAGCGGCAACTACGACATCGCCCTGGCGCGGCTGACGGACACCGGGACCCTGGACCCCACCTTCGGGACCGGCGGCAGTGGGGTTGTGACCACCGACTTCGGCGGCGGCAAATCTTGGTGGGGGTATGGGACTGCGGTGGCCGTCGATCCCACAAGCGGCAACATCCTGGTGTTCGCCTATACCAGCGACAGCAATCCACGGTGGCTCGTCCGCTACACCTCTACCGGGATTCTGGACACCAGCTTCGGCAACGGCAGCGGCGAAGTCGCGCTCAGCGCGACGATGTACTTTGACGAAGGCAACCTGGCCATCGACGGCTCGGGACACATCCTGATGGGGGGAAGCGTCGAGGGCCAGAGCGGCCTGGAGTTCGCGGTGGCCCGCTACAACGCCGACGGCAGCCTGGACACCACGTTCGGCAACAGCGGCGTGGCCTCCGCCGACCTCGGCTCGTGGGAGGACTTCGCCAATGGGGTCGCCCTGGACGCCCAGGGCAACATCCTCCTGGCCGGTTACACGTATCCTCCGAGCAGCAACGTTGAGACGTTCGCCCTGGCGCGGCTGACACCCAACGGCGTCTTGGACCCCAGTTTCGGCACGGGCGGAAGCGTCGAGACCTTTTTCAGCGGCAACGACTATGGGTACAGCGCGGCCGTGGATCCGACCACCGGCAACATCGTGGTGCTGGCTCGAACCTACAGCGGCCTGGATTTCGTCCGTTACCGGCCGGACGGCAGCCTGGACACCAGCTTCGGCAACGGCACGGGACGGGTACCCTTCAGCTACATGATCAGCCCGGGCAATAATTCCTTGGCCATCGACGGCGCCGGCCACATCCTGGTTGCCGGGTACGTCTACGACAATACCAAGTCCGACAATGACTTCGCCGTGGAGTGCTGCAACGCCGACGGCAGCCTGGACACCACGTTCGGTACGGGCGGCGTGGCTTCCTTCAGCCTCGGCCACTCGCAGAACGACGTGGCCTATGGCGTTACCACCGACGCCGGCGGCAACATCCTCGTGACCGGCGAGACGTACGACACGGCCACCGGCCAGGGCGAGCTCTTCCTGGCGCGGCTGACACCCAACGGCGCCCTGGACGATACCTTCGGCACCAACGGCGTTGCCGTCAGCAGCCTCTCGGCCAGCCAAGCCGTGGGATATTGCGTGGCCGTCGACCCGAGCAGCGGCAAGATCCTGGTCTTCGCCTCGATCACTACCGCCACCGGGACCACCCAGTCCGAGTTTGTCCGCTACACGTCTGCCGGGATCTTGGACAGCAGCTTCGGCAACGGCACCGGCCTGGTGGCGTTCGACGGCGCCATTAGCCCGACCGATCGCGGCCTGGCCGTCGACGCCTCCGGGCGAATCCTGGTTGGGGGCGACCTTTACAGCCCGGCTGGCAGCCGCGATTACTTTGCCGCCGCCCGCTACACCGCCGACGGCGTCCTGGACACGAGCTTCGGGACCAACGGCGTGGCCACCTTCGATTTCGGCTCCACCAGCGACTACGCCATAGGAATCACTGCGGACCCGCAAGGCCGCATTCTCCTGGCCGGCTACACTTTCACTGCGGCCAACGGCAGCGATGACATTGCGCTGGCCCGCCTGCTTCCCGACGGCACGCCCGATAGCAGCTTCCCGGGGAAACAAGTTGGGGTGCCGATCAGCGTGCTGGCCTCGGCCATCGACCCCAGCCCGGTGGACCAGGCGGCCGGCTTCACCTACAAGTGGACCGTTACTTGCCTGCCGCTCGGTGCGACAACGGCAAGCCCCTATGCCTCCGGCAGCGGCAGCCCGGTCAATTTCACCCCCAGCCAGCCCGGCGTCTACACGATCAGCCTGACCGCAACCGACAAGGACGGCGGCGTCAGCCAGCCTGCCGTCATGGTCCTGACGGTGGAAGAGCTGCGCGACACCACGCCGGTGCAGACTTACACGGCGTTCGCAGGCGGCAGCACCGGGACGCGGGTGCTGGAGACCTTCACCGACGGCAATCCCCTGGCCGCGGCGGGCGACTTTACGCCCTACGTGAATTGGGGCGGAACGGTCACCGGCACGCCCGCGGTCTCGGTGCAGGAAGTCTCGCACACCGCGACCAGCTCGACTTGGGAAGTGCTGGGCAGCGCGAGCTACGCGGCGGCGGGCGTGTACCCCGTCAACGTGACCGTCCAGGACACCGCCGGTAGCGCCGTCAGCACCAGCAATACCACCTTCAACGTGCTTGCGGTGGTCCCGGCCCAGTTGCGCACCGACGTGGACAGTCCGATTTCCGCCGCTGCGCTCACCGCCGCGCTCGTGCAAAGCGTCAGCGGATTGCCGCAGGGCGACAGCGTGAGCGTGGTGGGCGTGGACTCGACGGCCACGCAAGGCGGCGTGACCTTCTGGAGCGGCACCGGGCAGGTGGCCTACGATCCCACCGCGACGGCGGCCTTCGCCTCGCTGCCCTATGGGCAGACCACGACCGACACGTTCCAGTACACGCTGCAGGACGCCCAGGACGGCAACCAGGTGACGTTGACGGCCACGGTTACGCTCAGCGTCTCGGCGGGCGACGTGCCGGCGAGCAACACCGTCAATTTGGGCACGATCAGCGAGGGCGGCACGGCCTCGATGGGGGAAAATGCCCTGGTGCTGGCCTCCCAAGGCGGCAGCGTGCCCGGCAACCAGACCGTGAGTTTCACGAGCGTGACGCCGATCAATGGCACGACCAGCGGGTCGCCCACCACCAGCAACGGCGCGGTCGTGTACACGCCCACGACGGCCACGGAGAACTCGGAGAGCAACGGGGCGGCCCAGGACAGTTTCCAGTACACGGTCACCAACGGCCACGGGCTGTCCAGCACCGGCACGGTCACAGTGACCGTGGATTATCCGACCCCGACGATCAGCACCAATGCGGGCCTGACAGTGGCTGCAAACGGCACAGGCACGATCGCGTCCAGCCAACTCCAGGCGGCGGTGCCGGGGTTGGCTGGCCCCACCGCCGCCCAGCTCGGCGAGCTGATCTACACGCTCACCTCGCCGCCGACCGACGGCACGCTGACGCTTACCGTCAACGGCGTCGCCACCGCGCTGGCCCTCAACGGCACCTTTACCCAGGCCGAGATCAACGCCGGCGACCTCAACTACACCAGCAAGGGCAGCGCGGCGGACAGTTTCGGATTCAGCGTCACCAACGGTCCGAGCGGCACGGCCACGAGTGGCAAGTTCCTGATTTTCACAGTGACCCCGGCCCAGTTGGCCACCGACGTAAATAGCCCGCTTGGCGCCACCAGCGGGCTCTTGGCCAGCGTCACCGGATTGCCGCCGGGCGATACGCTGAGCGTGCTGAGCGTGAACACGGCGGGGACGCAAGGCAGCGTGACGCTCTCGGGCGGGCAGGTGACCTACGATCCGACCACCACGGCCGCTTTCGCCTCGCTGGCCTACGGATCCACGACCACCGACAGTTTCCAGTACACGCTCCAGGACCAGAACGGCAACCAGTTCACGGCCACGGCCACCGTCACGCTCGGCGTGTCCTCCGGCGACGTGCCGGCGGCCGACACCGTCAACCTGGGCACGATCACCGAGGGTAGCACGGCCTCGATCACCGATAGCGCGCTGGTGCTGGCTTCCCAAGGCGGAAGCGTGCCCGCGAACCAGAGCGTGAGCTTCGCCGGCGCGGCCCCGATCAGCGGCACGACCACCGGGTTGCTGTCCGCCAGCGGCGGTTCTGTGGCGTACACGCCCACCTTGGCCACGGAGAACTCGGAGACCAATGGGACGGCGCACGACAGCTTTGCCTACACGGTCACCAACGGCCACGGGCTGTCGAGCACGGGCACGGTCACCGTGGCGGTGAATTACCCGGCTCCGACAATCAGCAGCAATGCCGGCTTGACGATGATCGCCGGCAACTCGACGGCGATTACGTCCGGCGAGCTGCTGGCGACGGTGCCCGGTGTGTCCAACGCCCCCGCCAGCGAGCTGATCTACACGGTCACAACGCCGCCGGCCAACGGGACGCTGACGCTGACCGTGAATGGCGTCGCCACCACGCTGGCCGGCAACGCCACCTTCACCCAGGCCGAGATCGACGCCGGCGACCTGAGCTACAACAGCAACGGCAGCCAGGGCTCGACGGACAGTTTCGGCTTCAGCGTCACCAACGGTCCCAGCGGCCCGGCCACCAGCGGCACGTTTGCGATCACGATCTTGACGGTCACCCCGGCCCAGTTGAGCACGGACGTGAACGCCCCGATCCCGGCCGCTACGGCCACCGCTGCGCTGGTCAACAGCGTCAGCGGGTTCCCCCAGGGCGATACGGTGAGCGTGGTGAGCGTGAACACGGCGGGGACCAAGGGCGCCGTGGCGTTCTCGGGCGGCCAGGTCAGCTACGATCCGACCAGCAACGCCGCCTTCGCGGGAGTGCAGTACGGCCAAACGGCGACCGACACCTTCCAGTACACCCTCCAGGACCAGAACGGCTGCCAGGTCACGGCCACCGCCACGGTCACGCTCAGCGTGTCCTCCGCCGACGGGCCAGCCAACGCCCCCATCAACTTGGGCACCATCAGCGAGGGCAGCACGGCCTCGATCACCCAGAATGCCTTGGTGTCGGCGTCCCAGGGCGGCAGCGTGCCCGCCAACCAGACCGTGAGCTTCACCAGCGTCGCTCCGATCGCCGGCGCCACCACGGGCTCGCTGGCCACCAGCAACGGCTCGGTCGTTTATACTCCCAGTACGGCCACGGAGAACTCGGAGACGAACGGCACGGCACACGATAGCTTCAACTACACGGTCACCAACGGCCACGGGCTGTCGAGCACGGGCACGGTCACCGTGACCGTGACCTATCCGGCCCCGACGCTTGCCGTCGATTCGCCGCTGTCGGTGCGATCGAGTACCACAGCGACGATTACCTCGAGCCAGTTGCAAGCGGCGGTGCCCGGGCTGGCCAATCCCAGCCCCGCCCAGCGCGGCGAGCTGATCTTCACGCTCAGCACGCTGCCGGCGCACGGCACGCTCAAGCTCAACGGCAACCCGCTGGCCGTCAACGGCAGCTTTACCCAGGCGCAGATCAACGCCGGCAACCTGAGCTACGCCAACGCCGGGGGCACGGCCACGTCGGACGGATTCGCCTTCAGCGTCACGAACGGCCCGAACGGCCCGGCCACGTCCGGCGCGTTCTCCATCAAGATTCAGGCGGGCCTGACGCTCACCACGGATGCCGGCTTGACCGTCAACCAGGGGAGCACGGCAACCATCAGCAAGAGCCTGCTGTTGGTCACCGATTCCAACGCCAACATCTCGCCCAGCGCGCTGGTGTACACGCTCACGGCCGCGTGCAGCCAGGGCACGCTGCGGCTGGGCAACGCGACGCTGAGCACCGCCGGCGGCCACAACACGTTCACGCAGGCCGACATCAACAACGGCCGGCTGACGTATGCCGCGAGCGGCAGCCCGGCGAAGTATAGCGATTATTTCACTTTCTCGGTCAGCGACGGCACCCCGGCGGCCCCGTTGACCGGCCAGAGCTTCGCGATTACGATCGCCGACCCGCCCACGATCACCGCCAACAAGGGCCTGACGCTCAATGAAGCCACGACGGCGACGATCACGAGCAGTCTGCTCGCGGCCGGCGGCGACACGGGGGGCACGCTCGTGTACCAGATCGTCGCTGCCCCCAACTCCGCCGACGGGACCCTGCAACTCCTGAACAAGACCACCAAGAAGTACACGGCGCTCGGCGCCGGCAGCACTTTCACCCAGGCGCAGATTAACGCGGGATTGTTGGCTTACCAAGCTTGCGAAGTGTACGGCGGCGCCAAGGATTCCTTCTCCTTCATCGTCAGCAACACCACCAGCGCCGGCGCCACCAAGCCCGGCGGCGTCTCCGCCAGCTTCAGCGTCACCATCGCCGAGGTGCCGGTGCAGGCCACCGCCAATCTCCGCCTGTCGGCCACGGCGAAGACCTCGACCACTTTCCAGACGGCGACCTTCGTCGATCCGGCCGGGGCGCTGATCAATCCCGGCTACACTGATTACTCGGCGCGCATCAATTGGGGCGACGGGACTTCGTCCGCGGGCGTGATCGGCGTGAAGTCGAGCAGCGTCTTCACCGTCACCGGCACGCACACGTATAAGACGCCCGGCTCCTACATGGCCACGACCAGCATTTCGCACGGTGGCACCGTCGTCAGCGTGACCAGCTATGTCACCGTGACAAGCGGCGGCAGCCGGGCTGCCGTGCTGTCGACGGCGGGCACGTCCGCCTCGTCCGGCGCCGGCGCCAGTGGTGGGCAGGTGGCCAACAGCGCCAACGGCGCCGCCTCCCCGAACGATTCGGCGCCAATCGGCCTACCAGCAGGGCGTCGATTTCCTGATGGGCGAGCTGGCTGACGGCACGCCGGGAACTTTGGGCCTGTGAGCCGCCGTAATGTATCCGGCACACTCCGTGTGCCGCAAGTCGCGGCGGTACGCGGAGTGTGCCGGATACATTGTCCCACCGACCGTGGCGACGGCGCTGGCCTTCTCGGTCTTCTTCCCTGGTAGCAAGAACACCCGGTGAAGGTCCTCTATATCGGCAGCACGGGCGAAATCTCGCCGGGCTGCATCCAGGCGGGGCTGGCCCGCGGGCATGATACCGCGGTTTTCAACAAGGTGAAGCAGGTGGTGGGCGGCTGGCAGTGCCGCTACAACATGCGGCCGGCAATCGCCCTGTCCGCCCCGCACGTGCGGAAGCGCCTGGAGACCTTCCGGCCCGACCCCGAGGAGGACCGGCTTCTCGATCGCATCATCGCCGAGCAACAGGCCCTGCGGTAGGATCGGGCCTATTTCACCGGGGCGGGCTGGCCCTTGAGGAGCGCTTGGCTCCACGCGCTCAGCCGGGCATAGTACGGGCGGTGCGAGCCCTGCTTATCGCCGTGCTCGGCCAGCGGCAGCACCACGATCTCCTTCGGCCCCTGCAACTGGTTGTAGGCGGCAAAGACGCCGGGCGGCGGACAAGTGGTGTCGATCAGGCCCGCGCCCACCAACACGGGACACTTCACCCGCGCGGCGAAATTCAGCACGTCGTAGTAGCCCGCCGCGCGGCGAACCTTGGCCTCATCCTTGCCCTGGGTCTTCCAGTACCACATCGGCCAGCCGGGCAGCCGGCCCGCCACGGGGCCGGAAAGGTCGCAGCCGGCCGGCACCTCGGCCAGGGCCGCGGTGATTTTCGGGCAAAGGCCGGCCGCGACGAGCGATTGCAAGCCGCCCTGGCTGCCGCCCGCCACCACCAGCGTGCGGCCATCCCAGTCGGGCCGCTCGGTCAAATACTGCGCGGCGCGGTAGCAGGACAGGTACATTCGCAGAAAATAGCTGGTCTCGCGGTCGTCGTTGCCGATTGCCGTATAGTCCTTCAGCGCCCCGGCCGCCTGGTCCTTGTAGAACTGCGGAGGCTCGTCGATGGGCAGGTCGTGGGCGTTGATGTTCAGCGCGAGCCAGCCTTCGGCGGCCCGGCCCGCGACCCAGCCCTTGTCCAGCGGATAGACGCCGGCCCATTGCACGATGAACATGGCGGGAAACTTGCCGCCTTGCTTCGGCCGGGCGAGCTGGCCGCGGATATGCGAGCCGCGGATGTTGTCCATCGTGATCTTGCAGTAATCGACGTTCGCTTTGGCGTTGTCAAGCGGATCGAGCTTCACGTTCATCGGCACGGCCGCCAGCTCCGCGAGCTTGTCCGCCCAGAAGGCGTCGAAATCGGCTGGGCGGGGCACAGCCGGCCGGATCTTCTCCGGCGAAACCAGCGCGCCACCCAGCGCGGTGAGCTTCTTGCCCTGGGCCAGCTTGACGCTCACTTCCAGCAGGAGCCAGCCGGGCTCGTCGAGTTTGGCTTCGATTTTCGTTTCCCGGCCCTCCGCCAGGGGGAGTCGGCCCTTGGACAGCTCCGTCAAGCCGCCCTTCTTGAGCACGAAAGCGGCCTCCGCGACCTTGCCGCCTTTGGCCTCGACGTTCCAGCGAATCGTTTCTCCGGGCTGGTAGATACCCCGGCCGTTGCCGGGGGCGACAAGCAGCTCCTGGCCGAGTGCAACGGCCGGCAACAAGAGGCAGAGTGCAGCAGTCAGGAGCCAACGGGCGGTACGCAGGGTCATGTGGGGTTCCTTCGCGGTTGCGGGCGAGGGGCGGGGGGTGTGGGGCTTGCAGGAGCAACTCAGTTTGCCACCACCCGGGAGGCACGTCAAGCAGGGGTTGACGACGTGGCGGCGATCAAGCACAAAGTCCCAGCAAACGCCCCCGGACTGCGTCCGGGGGATACCGCATCCCAGTGCTGCATTGTTGTCGCTCCGCGCCAGGGCCGGTAAAATGGCGGCCGTGTCCGATGCCTCAACCCGCTATCCCAAAGGAGCCGGCGGCCATGAACAACCCCCGAAGCCTGCTGTTTTGCGTCCTGCTGATTCTGGCCGGCATTGCCGAGACGGCTGCCCCGCAAGCCGCTGCCCAGCCGCCGGCCGCCGCTCCGGCGGGCGCCGCAACTGCCGACACGAGCTGGGAGGTGCCGGCCGGCAAGATGCCCGGCGGGCGGCCGGAGATGATGATGACCCGCTACTGGCAGCGCCAGGCGGGCGAGGCCCTGCGTGCCCGGCAGGCGGAGTACGACGCCCGCAAGACCCCGCAGCAGATCGCGGCCTATCAGGCGCGGCTGCGGCAGAAGTTCCTCGAGGCCATCGGCGGCCTGCCGGAGCGAACGCCCCTGGCGGACCAAGTCGCCGGCAAGGTGGCCCGCGACGGCTACCGCGTGGAGAAAATCA
>Ga0326728_10021225_pt1 | contig 12248 bp, 8 predicted proteins | sample MB3enrmetagenome_FD_207602 | JGI IMG/M metagenome (GOLD analysis project Ga0326728, IMG submission 207602) | Lab enriched peat soil microbial communities from McLean, Ithaca, NY, United States - MB31MN | ecosystem: Environmental > Terrestrial > Soil > Wetlands > Peat | place: USA: New York...
GGCGTCCCGATTACGTATAAGGTATCCCCGAGCAATCCGGATATGAGTGGCGCCTGTAAGGTCTCGATTACTGTGGAAGAGATGGAGTAATCAAACAGGCGGAAGAGTCGCTCCGGCAGCGGGTTAATCTATCGACATAACTGGATGACAGCAGCGGACGCCGCGAAAGACAAGGTGACGGCGAAAGAGAAGATTGCTCTGTCAATCGGCATAAGTCAATCTCCCGCAGCTTTGAGTGTTTCGCCTTCCGGTTCCCAGACACCGTCGCGGAAGATGACGGTGCGGCCCGAGATGGCGTGAATGCGCTCGCCGGGGACGACGATGCCGACGAGATTGAGCGGGTCGGCGGCGGAGATGACGATGCGCTCTCCAGTCAGCGGCGCCTTGCGGTTTGTGCGCAGCGACTCGACCGCAACCGGCAGCGCGAACTGTTCCCCCTGGAAGCCCGAGACAAAGCGTCCGCCGCGCACCTCGCCGCGATCTTCGAGGCGGCGGAAGGCAATCTGCAATTCGCGCCATCGCGGCAGATTCGTTTCGCGGGCGAGAAGGTCTCGGAAGACGACACCATAGCGGCGCAGTAGCATCCAGCAACAGGACTCAGCGGTGCGATCGCGGTTGGCTGCGCCATCAGTGAAGAGCAAGGACCAGCGCCCGGCCGCGTGCCGTGGACGACGAACCTTTGCCACTCGCAATCCGGGAATCGCAGCCGTGCCGCTTGCGTTTTTCGGTGTCACCAGCGCGCGCAGATTTTCGAATCCGTCAGCCGTGACGAGGCCGGCAGCAACCAACTCCCAGAGACCGGTTTCGACCTCGGCTTTGAGCCTGCCAGTGGCGCGAACCATATCGGGGAAGAAGAGCGCGCCGCGCAGTTTCATCAGTTCGAGCAGCGATTGCGCGACCGGACTTAGGAACGAAGTCGAAGAATCGACCGCTCCCGGATGAAGCGGGCGCAGCCAATCGGCATCCTCGCGGACGAAGAATGCGATCGGAGCAACGCGAGTAGGAATAACGCGGCGCATCCTGTGTGGAGCAACGAGCATCTCTGGCACTTCGCCGTTGCCGTTTGCAACTTCTGGCGAGTGCGGCCGCAGATCCTCGGATGCTTCGAGCGTAGCCGGATGCGGCGAAAGCCGTCCCCAGCCAACAACGCCGCCGAGGCAAAGTTGATCGAGGTGGGCGGGATCGTAATCCGAGATACGGCGGCCGAGGACAAATCGTTCCCAGGCGTTGGCGGGAATTTCAAATCCCTGCAACTGGCGAATGACTTCAAGTGTGCCATGCTCGCCGCGCACCTGGGTTCCGGAAGCGACGTGCTGCCAGCGCAGTAGCCAGTTCATGAACTGCGCCGCCGTGACCGGTTCGATCTGCTTGCGAAGCGTGGCAACGGTGAGGCGATGGATGCGCGCCAGCAAGCGGCGTTCGCACCATTCAGTCTCGGGAACGCCCGCAGCGGCTAAAGCCGCGGATGAAGGGCCATCCTTAATCGCAGCGCTGAAGCGCTGCGCCACCCCAACCCGCTGCTCCACCCCAACTCGCTGCTCTAGCGCTACCTCTGAAGATGGATGGTTGGGCAGCGGATCAGGTGCGTGAGGTCTGAACTTACCCCGCAAAACTACGCCGCTCGCCTCGATGCGAAGCAAAGCTTTTTCGACATCGGCGGCGCTGATTCCAAGTATGCCGCCAACTTCGGAAGCAGTGGTCGGGCCGATATGCGACATCCAGCCTTGGACTGCCGTGAGGATGGCGTCGTCTCTTGTAGGCTTCTCCCAGGTAGAGACGCGGCTTGCCGCGTCAGTGCCTGCCTCTTCACCGCTGCGGCTTGCAGGAGGAGACGGGGCAAGCCTCGACTCTACGGGATGCATTGCCTCGAAGCTGGCCATTCGCTCTGCTGCAACCCAGAACTTTCGCTCGCCCACTTCGGCGACGAGAGCGCGGCGCTCTGCCACTAAGCGCTCGAGGAAGGCTTGCCATCCGGTGGTTGGCAGACTTTCCTGAGACCAGAGACCTGAGATCTGAGACCTGCTCTCCTGAGAACTGGCAACCGAGAACTGAGAACTTTCCACTGGCACCGCTACCAGCGTGTGCAGCGCATCGTGCAACTCATCGGCATCGCGGACATCCGGCCATGCTTCGGCTTGCACCTGGGCAATCGCTGCGGGATCGAGGCCTCCCACTTCTTCAAGAACGGACTCCGGCAGCACGCGCCGCATCTCGACGGCACGGGCGCGTCGCTCTTCGAGCGGCGCGTCGTCGAGATAGGCGTAGGGGTTCGCGTTGAGAATCTCGTGCGAGAACTGCGAGGGCACCGGCGTGTCGACGGCCAGGCAGCGGATGCGGCCCCCTTCAATGGCGCGCAACACCGCGGTCAGTCCGTCAATGTCGAGCGCTTCGGTGAGCACATCCTTCATCACCTCATGCACCAGCGGGTGATCGGGAATCTTGATATCGCCTTCGATGTTTTCAAAGCATGCAGCTACGTCAGGGAAGACAGAGGCGAGCAGATCGGCGGAGCGGATGCGCTGAATCTGCGGCGGAACTTTCTTGCCTCCCTGAAAGCGCAGCAGGGCGAGAGCTCGCGTAGCATCCCAGCGCCAGCGCGTTTGGAAGATGGGCGAGGCGAGCGCGGCCTGCTCAAGAATAGCGGCCATGGTCTCCGAATGAAGGAAGTGGAACACGTCGGCGAGCGGGAAACTGTGCTGCTCGGCGAGCGCGATGTTCAGGCCGTTATCTGTGGCAGCGGCCTGCAACTCGAAATTGAAGCCCCGGCAAAAGCGCTTGCGCAACGCCAGGCCCCAGGCTTTATTGATCCGTCCGCCAAACGGCGAATGAATAATGAGCTGCATACCGCCGCCTTCATCGAAGAAGCGCTCCGCAATGACGGTAGTTTGCGTAGGTACGTCGCCCAGCACGGCGCGGCCTTCAAGAACGTACTGGATCAGCTGCTCGGCACCGGGCTGATCCAGCCCGCACTCTTCTCCAAGCCACGCGATGGTTTCCGCGACCACCGGCAGATTCCGCCAGCCTTCAACGGGAACGACGTTGGGCAAGCGATTGCTAATTTCGCTGCGCAGTTCGCCGAGTTGCTCGGAGAGTTCTGCGGTGCGCGCGGGCGCTTCGCCGCGCCAGAAGGGAATGCCGGGAGGTTGTCCGTGCGCATCCTCAACGACGATGCGCGACGATCGGCCCTCAATTCTCCGAATGCGCCACGACGTATTGCCGAGCAGCATCACCTCGCCGGCCATGCTCTCGACAGCGAAATCTTCGTCGACCGTGCCGACCACTGCGCCATCAGGTTCGGCGACGACCGTGAACAGGGCATTGTCGGGAATCGCGCCACCGCTGGTGATGGCGGCTATGCGGGCTCCGCGGCGGGCGCGCAGCTTGCGGTTGATCTTGTCGTGGTGCAGGTACGCGCCATAGCGTCCGCGCTGCGACGCAATTCCTTCCGACAGCATTTCGAGGACTTCATCGAAAGTGGCGCGCGAGAGATTGCGATAGGGATAGGCGCGCTTGACGAGCGCGAAGAGTTCGTCTTCGTCCCAGCCATCGTGGTGGCCAGCGTTTTCATGCTCTGTTTGCGTGGCGACTGGGCTTTGCCCCGTCCCCAGACTGCGATTGACGGCGCAGCAGGCCACAATTTGCTGCGCCAGCACATCGAGCGAACATTCTGGAAAAATCAGGCGGTCCAAATCGCCGGAGCAGATGGCGCGCACCAGCACAGCACATTCGGCTAGGTCGTCGCGGGTGGTGACGAAGAACCTTCCTTTGGGGACGGCGCCACGCCAATGGCCGCTGCGGCCCACTCGTTGCAAGGCGACGGCAATCGACCGCGGAGAATTCATGTGGCAGACCAGGTCAACGGTGCCAACGTCGATACCAAGTTCCAGCGAAGCCGTGGCCACCAGGACCTTGACCTGCCCCTCCTTCAGCTTTTGCTCCGCCTCAAGGCGCAGCTTGCGCGAGAGGCTGCCGTGGTGGGCAGCGACATTCTCCTCACCAAGCAGTTCGCCGAGATGGTGCGCCATGCGCTCGGCCATGCGCCGCGTATTGACGAAGACGAGCGTGGAGCGATGCGCGTTTACGAGCTCAACGATACGCTGGTAGATTTCGTCCCACATTTCGTTGGAGGCGACCGGGCCGAGCTCGGAGCGGGGAACTTCCACTCCAAGGTCGAGCGTGCGTTTGTGGCCGACGTTGACGATGACGGGCTCGGGCCGAGCGTGCTCCGCATCGGAGTTGCCGGCGAGAAAACGCGCCACCTCTTCAATCGGCTTCTGCGTAGCAGAGAGGCCGATACGGACGGGTGCCCACTCGGTGAGTTCTTCGAGTCGTTCGAGGGAGAGCGAAAGATGCACGCCACGTTTGTCGTCGACGACGGCGTGGATTTCGTCGACGATCACCGTCTCGACAGTGCGCAGCACGGCGCGGCTTTTCTCGGCGGTCAGCAGGATGTAGAGCGACTCCGGTGTAGTGACCAGAATGTGCGGTGGGCGCCTGAGCATCAGTCGGCGATCTTTGGCCAGCGTGTCGCCGGTGCGTACTGCGGTGCGAATCTCCGGCATGAGCAGGCCGCGCTCGCCTGCCATTTGCAGAATTTCGCCTAGGGGAATTTCGAGGTTCTTCTGAATGTCGTTGCCCAGCGCCTTGAGCGGAGAGACGTAAAGCACCTCGGTGCGGTCGCGCAGTTCGCCGGCCAGCGATTTTCGCACCAGACGGTCAATGCAGGCCAGAAATGCGGCCAGCGTCTTGCCGGAGCCGGTGGGGGCGGAGATGAGAGTTGTCTGTCCGGCGAGAATGTGCGGCCAGCCTTGCTCTTGCGGCTCGGTGGGAGTGCCGAAGCGCGAGACGAACCACTCCTGCACGAGTGGATGAGCCCAGGCAAGGGAAGGGGGGACTGCGGACAACATGGGAAAGATTGTAGCTGGAATTGGTTGTTTCGTAAAATGTTCGCCTTAGACCGCGAGTGGTTCTTAATAGGGGTTGGTTGTGAATAATAATAAGTATATTATGAATATGAATACTCCGGAGTACTTCCTTATGCCAAGCCCTAGGGTTTCCGCGTTGACGAAAGCGGACATAACGGCTGCCGCCAAGAGAATGAGCGCAATCCGCTCGGCAAAATGGACGGTGGTGGTCGAGGGGCGCGAGTTGCCGGTCCGCCCGCTTATTCTTGAGGCAGCCGGCGTGCCCCCAAATGACCCCACGAACTCGCATCAAGCAGTCAAGCTCTTGGAGGAGCACGGATTTGAAGTTCGCTACCAGGGGAGACCTGCTCACGAAACAAGAGAAGTGCAACCGCAAAGAGGGTTAGAAGATTTAATCCGAAGCCTGCGGGGACGTTTCAAACCGAAGGCCGGCCAGCCATCCCTGATTGAGTTGTGGGAGCGCGAACATCGCGACGACAAGTATTGAAACTCCTCGCAAAGACCTATGTCCTCGACGCCAAGGCAATCCTGGACTTCCTCGGCGACGGTCCGGGCGCGCCTACTATGGAACGCTTGTTTCGCGATGTCTCTCGCAGCGACGCTGCGCTCATGGTCTCCGTTATCAATCTCGGAGAAGTTTTTTACAGGCTCTGGGACAACAAGGGCGAGCAAGAGGCTCTACGAGCGATTCATGATCTGGCGCTTCTGCCCGTGCAATTCGTGGCGGTCGATCTGGCCGGAGCTCTTAAGGCGGGAGAATTGAAGACACGCCACAAAATGCCTTATGTCGACTGCATTGCGGCCGCGCTAGCAATTGAGCAGCGGGCCACACTGGTCACCGGTGACCGCGATTTTGAGAAACTGGGCCGTCAATTTCCAGTACTCTGGCTGAACCGTCGCTGAGTTCCTCGGGCGGGGAATGCTAGAATCCGGTCAATGCCGACACCATCTTCCCCCACTGCCCGCGCCCGCAAAATCAAGCTCATTCTCTTCGATGTCGACGGCGTTCTTACCGACGGCAAGATCTGGATTGTTCCCGCGCCTTCAGGCGACCAGCAGAGCGTGCTCGAGCAATCCGCACAGCACGGAGGCAAAGGTGCCGTCGTCTTGCACAGCACCACGCTGATCGAAGCTAAGGGGTTCCATGCTCACGATGGCACAGCGATTTCGCTCGCACGATTGGCAGGCATCAAGACGGGCGTGATCACCAAGCGCATCTCCGAAACTGTTGCCCTGCGCACGCGCGATTTGAAGATGGACCACGTTTACCAGGGTATTCAGAAAAAGGCGGAGGTCTTTGCGCAGATTCTGGAGAAAGACGGCATCACCGCAGCCGAAGCGGCCTTTGTCGGCGACGATGTCATCGATCTCCCCGTCATGCGCAGGTGCGGCTTCGCCGTTGCGGTCAAGAATGCTCGTGCCGAGGTGAAGGCGGAAGCGCACTGGGTAACGCCGCATGCTGGCGGAGATGGCGCCGCACGCGATGCCGTCGAGTTCATTTTGAAGGCGCAAGGGAAATGGAAAAAAGCTGTGACGGACTACACGGAGGAGCGGGGCGGGTAGAATCGCGAGAAGCTCAGAGCTTCTGCGTTGGCTTTTCTTCCAGATGAAGGATGCGTTCATCAACCGGTCTGGAATTCCTCACTTTCCGGACCAGTCCTAGAGCCGCAGCCACAACAACCCCGACACCAACCGAGCCGACAAGGAAGCCCTTCGCGATGGGCATGCTGACGAACCCCATCACAAAGAATCCAATCGCGACCAGGATGCCTGCAACTTCCGCATCCACCTGCATCGTCCGAAAAGGCCCAGGATGTGGTTTGGGAGTTGGAAACTTCATACATTCAGATTGTCCCCCTGACTGGAGGACAAAATACAGCGGTAACGAGCGAATTGGACTCGGCCATGCCTGAATGAGATAAGCGGGGGCTGGGTGTTGGTGTGCTTCCAGACAAACATTCCACCGGTTGCTTGCTTGGGGCGTGCTCGGGTTCGGCAACCGGTGGATGTTCCTCCTTACTTACCCTGTTAGTTTTCAGGAGTAGTACCGGAGCAAACACTCTTCCTGCCGCGAAGTTTCGGCCATAGCAGGAAAATCTCATAAGCCCAATGGTTTCAACAGAAAAACCTTGGCGGCAAGGCGTCTGGACTGTGACACAGGCAAAAAGAGGGTGCGCCATTTGAATCTTCCCATTGAGTGGCCGGCACAGCAGCCGCCTTCGGCCCGTCGTCAGGATTGAGGTCAGGCCATTTTCGTTGAAGTCCCAGGTAGCGCGCGAGCTCAGCGTTCGAGGTTTTTCTACTCAGAAATCGACACCAGCTTTGACGCCATCAATTCGGCGAACCGGGGATCTTTGCGGAGTTCGCTGAACTCCTCGTCTTTATAGACGTTCTTGATGTTCTTATAGCCGTCTTCGATTGCTTTCTTCAGATAGTGGAGCGAGCGCTCCGACATACCGTTGCGCGCGTACAACTTTGCCAGCACGTAGTCGTAGTGGGCGCGATCCTCGGGCGAGGGGAGCCGGGCCTGCACCCCACCGCTGCGTTCGCTGCGCTCGAAGATGTCGGGGTCGAGCTGAAGAGCTTTGGCATAATCGGCGGCGGCTTGGGCGAATTGTTTTTTTCCGAACAGGGACGCGGCGCGGTTGTTGTAAAACACAGCCCCGTCCTTATCGAGCAAGATCGCTTTGTCGTAATAGTGAATGGACTTGGCGTAGCTGCCTTTCTCGTAATACACGACGCCGAGATTGGCATAGGCGTTGGCATAAGTCTTGTCGGCTCGGATCGAGTGGTCGAAGCTCTTTTCCGCCTCTTTATAGTGGTGGAGTTGCAGTTGCGAAATGCCGATTTTGTTCATCAAGACGGCATCCTTGGGGTTCTTGGCGAGCGCGGCCTGATAGTAGTCGATGGCGTCGAGATAGGCCTTTTCCGATTGCATCTGGTCGCCAACTGTTTCCAGTTCTTTTGCGGTTGCGTTAACGGCAGGTGGGTCGGCGCGGCGGATCTGCGGCGGACCGACTGCCACTTGCTCCAAACTCTGAGCGTGCAAGCAGGCCAGTGCTGAAGCGAAAACAACAGGGAGAGCAAAGAGTCTGAGGCGAGAAAACAAAAACCGGGAAGTGAGAACTTCCCGTCGTTCGGTGAAGCCTGAGGATGGCATCGAAGGCCTCCTGGATCTGCAAACCTGGATTTTCGAACCCCACACTGCCGCCTACTGCGGCGGCGAAGCAGTTGCTGGCTTGGAGGGCGCGGGAGCGCTCGGGTCAGCTTTTTTCCCGTCCCCCTTGAATACGTCAGCAATCTTACCGAAAAAACTCTTCTTCTTTTTGGACTCCTCTTCTGGTTGGACACCGCTGGCGGTCTGGAGGTTCCCGTCGCTCCGGGACGGGGGGAGAGCCTCTTCCGACTTCCCGCCAAAGATACGTGAAAAAAATCCCGGCCGTTCGGCCGTCTGGTCACAGGTGTCGTGCGGTTCGGTGCCGGCTACGAAGGCAATTGTATAAGTGTCGGGACAGGAGGGGGTAGCAACGCGGTTCGTCACTTTGTCCAACTGGACATCTACCACGCCTTCCGGTTGCCAGAAGGGTTTGACATCGTCGTATTGCGGAAGACTGACCGCCTTTTTCATGAACTCAGCCCAAATCGGCGCCGCCGTCTGCGCCCCGCTCAGACGGATGTCGCTGTAATCGTCGTATCCCACCCAGACGATGCAGAGAAGGTTGCTGGTGTACCCGGCGAACCACCCGTCGTGCGAAGTTCCGGTTTTCCCCGCCGCTGGAGCGGTGAAACCGCGACTTCGAACTGCGGCCGCCGTGCCGAAGTTCACGACGCCTTCGAGCATGCGAGTCATTACGAATGCGATTCGCGGGTCTAAGACTTCTCTACGCTCGGGGCTGTAGTTGGCAATGACATCGCCTTGCGCGTTGCGCACGGAGTTCACCAGAATCGGCGAGAGCCGAACTCCGCCATTGGCAAACGTCGTATAGGCGGCCGTCATATCAACCGGAGTGGCATCATAAGCTCCGAGCGCCATCGCGGGCGTCGCTTTGACCGATGTAATTCCTGCCGCCTTCGCCAGGCTGGCCACCTTGTCATAGCCCACTTCCTCGGCCACTTTTACAGTCGCGTTGTTAAGGGATAGGGCCAGCGCATAACGCAGCGTGACGTCGCCATGGTATTCCTCTTTGTAGTTGCGCGGCTCGTAGATCTGGTCGCCATACGCGAACGTCGACGGCGCATCTGCCACCAGCGACGCGGGAGTCATTATGGTTGCGGAGCCGTCAATCGCCGTATTCATCGCGGCGGCGTAAACGAAAGGCTTGAAAATCGATCCCGTCGGGCGTTTCGCGACGGCATGATTCAACTGGCTGGTCCCGTAGTTTCTCCCGCCAACCAGCGCCCGGATCTGCCCGGTGTGAGGATCCATTGCCACCAGCGCGACCTGCGCCTGCGGGCCCGGCGCCACCGTCGTTTCCAGCTTGCCATTGACCTTCGTGCGCTTGGTGCGCATCTTGTTGACTTGCTCGTCCACCAGCTTGATGCCGGCTTCGACCGCTTGCGCCGCGGCCTGCTGCAACTGGGGGTCGAGCGTCGTGTAAATGCGGAACTGCTGGTCGTTCACTTCGTGCTCATTGAGCTTGGCAAGTACGATGTCGCGCACCATGTCCACGAAATAGGGAGCGTCGCTGGCTTCGACGTTTGGCGGCGCCAGTTTCAACGGGCTGGCTTTGGCCTTGTCGGCCTGGGTGCGAGTGATGGCGCCGGTTTCTACCATCGCATCCAGCACCGTGTTGCGGCGTTCCTGTGCGCGCTCGGGATGGCGATACGGCGAGAGATAACTTGGCGCCTGGATCAAGCCCGCCAGCAAGGCCGCTTCGGGCAGATTGAGGTCTTTCAGGTCCTTGTTGAAATAAGAATGTGCGCCTTCGGCGAAGCCCGATATCGTGAAAGAGCCGCGCTGGCCCAGGTCCACGCGGTTGGCGTAAAACTCGAAAATCTGCTGCTTGGAGAACTTCTGCTCCAGTTCCACCGCGATCAGCATTTCGATTATCTTGCGCTTGAACGTTTTTTCCGGACTGAGGAAGAACGCCCGCGATAGTTGCATGGTGATGGTCGATCCGCCCTGCTGGTGGCGCTGGTGCGTAACGTCAACCCACGCGGCCTCGATTAAGCGCAAGAAGTTGACGCCGCTGTGCTGAAAAAAGCGGCGGTCCTCGATCGACGTGACGGCATCCACCATCACTTTCGGGATTTCGCTGTAGGTGACGATTTGCCGCTTCGAGCGCTGCTCCGCGTCGAACAGGGATGTTACTGGCTGGGGCTCGAGTTCGTACGCCTCGAGTTCGCCAGCCGAGCGGCTGGAGATTGCGCTGACCGTTCCGTCGGCAACGCTGATCGTGGCCGGCTCGGCGGAGTGATAGGACTCAGGTCCGGGCGACACCTCAATGGTTCCACCCGAGGCGCGATAACTGCCGAGTTGCGACTCGCCCGCTTTTTCCGCATAGCCGGCGCGGCGCAACTCTGCGGCAATCTCGGCGATGGTTATTTTGCCTCCGATGCGTAACACTTTAGGAGCGGCATAGATTTTTGCGGAAGTTGCGAAAACCGGACCGCGGAACCGCTGTTCGATGATCCGGTCATACTTCACATACCAGTAGGCAAAAAAGCCGATCACGAACATCGACAGGGTGACGAACCCGAGAAGGGCGTAGCGGACCAGAGGGTCATGCACGGGGCTCTTCCCGCGCGCACGACCCTTTTTAGCCGCCGGCAATTTCAGTCGGATTCCCACGAGATCCGTTATTTTCCCGTCTGGAGCAGCAATCCCAGGTCCGAACCCTCCGGGCCCGAATGCAGTTTGCAAATGATTGGATTCGCAGTCAATTCTAAATCAGAAGCACCAGTTGATTCACTGAGAGCGTGTCAGTTTGAAGACAACGTGTGTGAGAACCGCCGCAGTGAGGCGGGCATTGACGTAGGCGCATCCGAGCACCGGAATGGTTGGCGAGAGGCGAGAGCCAGCAGTTGAGAACTGAGAACGGGGAACTGAGAACTTTTTTCTAAAACACGCCCCTGTTGTTGCTCGATGGATGGAATTCCAGAGTCGTTGTATAGCCCGGTAAATTGACAGGCACCGTATAATCCGCCTCGATGGTGAGGGTGCCCGTGCCGAACCCGCCCGTTCGTGTGACGTGAACGTCCTTGGGATTCAATTCGATGTCGAAGTCACGAGCATGCTTGACAACGGCTTGGCGAATGTCTTCTTCCGAGTGCGTGCTGTACGTTCCCTGCAACGCGTCGCTCTTGATCGCATCTTCCAGTTGGTAATTGGAAAAAAACGGCGGGACGAGCTTGTAGCACACTAAGGCCAACAATCCAAAAATCGCAAACCCCAAAACCAATCTCAATGTGTCCATAACGGTCGCACTTCAACTGCGGTCTGCGAGAGCTTGATCCCGATTGCCGATCGTGGCGGATCGAGCCCGCTCTCAACCGCGGATCACTTCGCGAAGATCATTTTGCTTAGATCAATCCGCGGAGATGATCGCTTATAGCTGAAATGCTAACGTCCGTTTTTTCCAGAGTCGAGCGGCGAACGGCTTCCACCATGCCTTCGGTAACCTTTTTCCCGACGTTGACACGAAAGGGTATGCCCACCAGGTCAGCGTCTTTGAACTTCACCCCTGGCCTTTCGTCCCTGTCGTCGAGTAACACGTCGAGCCCGGCAGCTTCGAGTTGCCCGGCGATCTCCTCGGACGTGTCGCGGATTTTCGCGTCGCCGCTATTTGTGCTGACCACCACCACGTCAAACGGCGCGATGGACGGCGCCAGCCAGAAGCCATTTCCGTCGTTCGATTGCTCAATAGCGGCGGTGAGGATTCGCTCGATCCCGATCCCATAGCTGCCCATGATTGGCGCCACTTCCTTGCCGTTACGGTCGAGCACGGTCGCGCCCATTGAGTGCGAATACTTGTACCCGAGCTTAAAGATGTGCCCGATCTCCACGGCGGTGTCGATCCGCAGGGCCGCGCCGCAGTTGGGGCAACCTTCGCCGGCGCTTACGCTGCGCACGTCGGCAGCGACAGTCCATTGAAAGTCTTTGCCAGGCGTCACATTCTTCAAGTGATAGTCGAGCTTGTTGGCCCCGCAGATCATGTTGACGCGGCCGGTAAGACCTTCATCGAGCACCACCGTGGCCGCCCGTTCGTCCGCGGGCCACTTCTTTATTTCCCACTCCCCAAGCAATTCCTTCGGACGCACCACTAGGCCGATCGGGCCAATATAGCCCGCCGGCCCGTTGAAGTAGCGCTCGATTTCCTCGGC
>Ga0326728_10021226_pt1 | contig 12248 bp, 7 predicted proteins | sample MB3enrmetagenome_FD_207602 | JGI IMG/M metagenome (GOLD analysis project Ga0326728, IMG submission 207602) | Lab enriched peat soil microbial communities from McLean, Ithaca, NY, United States - MB31MN | ecosystem: Environmental > Terrestrial > Soil > Wetlands > Peat | place: USA: New York...
CTCGCTGGCGGGCAGGATCTCCCCATGGGCCGAAGCTGGTGGCTGCAACCGGCCCGTGCAAGTGGACGGTCGGCCGCCCGACGGCCACCGCCAGGTGCAAAGGGCCGCAGTCACTGCCCACCACCAGCGCGCAGCGGGTCTGCAGGGCTGCCAGTTGACCGAGCGTCGTCTCGCCGACCGCGTTGAGAGCGGGCGTGCTCATAGCCGCCTGAATGCCCGCGCCCTGGGCAAATTCGTCCCGGCCTCCGGTCAGCAGGATCTGCGCGCTGGCCTCTGCCGCGAGGCCATCCGCAACGGAAGCCCAGCTTGCCAGCGGCCATTGCTTGACACGAGCCCCCGCGCCCACGTGGATCGCGACCAGTGGCCGGCGTAAGTCGATGTGGCGGGCGGCCAACCACTCTTCGGCCCAGGCCTGATCCTCTGCGGAAACCGTGAAGCGCAGGCGGCCCGGCTTGTCTCCTCCAGGCCGTGCCCCCGGGCTGTCAGGTAGGGCGGCGTTTCCAGGCGCTGCGGTGGGCAGCCGGGGCGGAGCCAGTCTGGCGAGCAGGAACTGGTTTTGCTCTACTTCGTGGTGCCCGCGCGAGTGCGCCACGGGCTCCGTCAGGAAGGGTTCCGTCTCTGGCAGAAGATAGCCAACGCGGCGTGGGATGCCGGCAGCCGCTGCCAGCCACGCCCCCCACCAGTGATCGAAGCGCAGTACGACCGCCGTATCATAGCCCTCTCCGCGCAGCTCGCGTGCGGCCTGCCGCAACAAAAAATAGGGGGCGAAGGGGTGGCGTTGGCGCCCGCGCGCGAAGCCGGGGAAAGGGCAGAGCCGCACCTCGTCCAGGTCCGGATTGCCACGCATGGCCGCAGCGCCCCATGGCCCGGCGAGCAGGGCGAGCCGGGCCATGGGCAATGCCTCCCGCAGCCAGTGCAATGCCGGTGTCACGAACAGCATATCGCCAAGATGATCGGGCCGGATCAGCAACACCGCGTGCGGCACCGGGCTCGGCGTTTGCTCCGTGTAGAAATTGCCGGCCAGGCGCAGGCCAATCAGCCGGACCTTGGCGCGCACGCTGCGCCGTTGATCGGGTGGGTTGGCTGCGCGCTCAAACATGGGCGACCGCGCTTTCTGGGTAGAGCCGGGCCAACTCCGAGAGTATGCTGTCCCAGCCGTAGTGCGCGGTCACGTAGGCTCTGGCGGCGCGGGCCATGGCGCCGGCGCGCGCGGGATCGGCCAGCAGCGCCAGGACTGCCTCGGCGAAAGCTGGCGGGTCGTCGGCAAGGGACGCCTCGCGATCATCGACGAAGGGAAAACCGTCGCAGCCAAGATGCGTCGATACGACCGGCAGCCCCATGGCCATGGCTTCAAGCACTTTGAGCCGCGTGCCGCCGCCAATGCGCAGCGGCACCACGCAGAGGTCCGCACCTGCCAGGTAGGGGCGTACGTCCGGCACGCGGCCGGTGATGACGAGGCCGGGCGTACCCGCCAGTGCCTGCACCTGGGCGTGCGGCTTCTGACCGACGATGTAGAAATGTGCCTCCGGACGGCGCAATTGGATCAGCGGCCATACCTCGGCCACGAACCAGCGCACGGCATCGACATTGGGGCGAAAGTCCATCTTGCCGGTGAAGACCAGGGCCGGCCTACGCAAGGCCGCCGGGGCCGTTTTCTCGGGCCGATAGAACTCGAGGCTCACCCCGTTGGGGATCACGGTTACTTTCAGCCCCGGCTGCAAACGTTGCAGGGCCAGGCGGTCGGCCTCTGAGACAGCGATGACATGATCGGCAGCCTGGCAAATGCGCCGCTCGTAACGCACCAGCTTCTGCCACTGTATGAGCGAATAGGCGGCGCCATGCCAACGACCCGGGTGCCGGGCGTCCGCGAGGCAGGCACGGCGCTGCAGCACATACTCGGCATTGTGGGCATCGAAGATGAAGACTCCGGGCCGCGCGCCGCGTGGCTGACCAGGCTTCGGCAGCGCGCAGGGGATCATCTCGATTGCTTCCACCTGCAAGACGTCGTAGTGCTCACGGGCCAATAAGCGGGCAAACTGGGTCTGCAAAGCGTCTGTCGTGAGGCGCAAGGCCATGTCAGGCAAGGGCTGCAGCAGAGTATCACGGGCGCGGGCCAGCGTCGAGCGCCGCGGCGGCTCGACGGCAATGATGCGGCGGCAACAGGCGGCCAAAGGCATCAGGCCATCGGCCAGGGCCGGCGCATTTGCCTCGTCGAAAACCCCGGCCGAGGAGCTCCCTTCCCTTTCCTCCAGTTCGTGCACTGTCAGAAGATCGATCACATGGCCCTGACGCGCCAGACCGATGACGAGACTGTAGTTGCGCAAGGCCGCGCCTTGTTGCGGGGGATAGGGCAATTGGGGCATCAAGAAGAGAATGCGTGACATGCTGGCGATTCAGTCCATCACCACCCGGCGATAGACCTGCATTGTCTGCTCTGCCGTGCCTTGCCAAGAAAAAGCTCCGGCTCGCCGCAATCCCCTGGTGTGCAACTCCTCGCGCAAGGCTGAATCGGTGAGGACTCGCATGATAGCTACCGTAATCTCCTCGTCATTCCTTGGGTCGACGAGCAGCGCCGCGTTGCCTACGACTTCTGGGAGGCTCGAGACGTTGGCAGCGACCACCGGCGTGCCGCACGCCATGGCTTCCAGAGGCGGCAACCCGAAGCCCTCATAAAAGGCGGGATGCACCAGGCACAGAGCAGAATTGTAGAGTTGCAACAGATCGCAGTTGCTGACGTGGCCCAGAAAATGGCAGTGCCGGCGCAGCTGCAGTTCATCGACCAGGCGCTGCACGTCGTCCACCAGCCAACCCGATGACCCCGCCAGGACCAGGGCCGGGGTCAGCCGGTAGTCGTCGCGCAGCCGTTTGTAAGCCCGCAGCAGTCCGGAGACATTCTTGCGCGGCTCGATGGTGCTGACAAACAGGATGAACTCGCTCGGGAGGTCGAACAGCTCCTGCACGTGGCGCACGGCTGCTGACCGTTCCACCGGATGATACATGGGGTCGGCAGCTTCGTAGATAACCGTAATCTTGTCTTCGGGCGTGCCGAGCATCTTCACAAGATCGCGCTTGGTACTTTCCGACACTGCGATGATATGCCTGGCGCGGCGCACAGCCCGATCGATTTGTCCGTAGTAGCGAGCGCTGTCACGGGTCAGGAAATGCGGATAGATCAAGAAGGCCAGATCGTGGATAGTAATCACCGAGGGACAACTCCCGTGCAGCGGCGGAATGAAGTCCGGGCTGTGGTACACCGAGAGCTGCAAACGATCGACCAGCCAGGGCAACAGCACCTGTTCCAGGCGATGGTGACTGGGGATCAGGCTGGAAGCCCGGGCAACATTCTGAGCATCGACCAAGTGCTGGTGGCTGCGGAAGTCTTGGAACAGCACAAATCGTTCGGCGGGAAAGCCCGCAGCCAGCGCCTGGGTCAGGCGCAGTGTGTATTCACCAATGCCCGCCCGCGTATAGTAGACCAGGCGTGCATCAATGCCGATACGCATAAATCGCGAGGCTCTCCGCTCTCAACGCGCAAAAGATGGGCGCGGCGCTCAGAGGAGGCCGGCCATCTGCTAGCAGCCCCAAACAAAAACTCGCCCTCCGCTCTGGCGCAACCACGCGAGAGGAGGGCGTTGGCATCTATCGACTATGAAGTGGAAATCCCATCCACGATGCGGATCATAGCATGGAACCACCCAGGCGTCAAATGGTCTGCCAGCTTGCAGGCGAGGCCGATGGGGAAGTGCTCTACACGCCGGCCGCATCGGCCAGCTCGCGCCCCGCTTGTAGTAGCAGTTGGACGACGGCATCGCTGTGGGCCTCGGCGTACACGCGCAGCAGAGGCTCCGTGCCCGAAGGCCGGATCAAAAGCCAGCTATCATCTTTGAGCAGGTACTTCACACCATCACGCGTGTTCACCGCGGCCACCGGGATGCCGCCGAGCATTTGCGGCGGCTCTACGCTCAGATGGGCAACCAGGGCGCTCTTGTCGAATGGGTGTGTCTTGAAATCGTTGCGACCGTAGCAGAAAGTGCCGATTTCGGCCATAACTTCGTCCATCAGCTGCTCGGGGGTGCGCCGATAGTAGGCCACGATCTCGGTCAGCAGCAACCCCATTAGCACACCGTCCCCCTCCGGGATGTGCCCTTTGACGCTGATGCCTCCCGATTCCTCGCCACCGATCAATACATCTTCGGTCAGCATGAGGTCCCCGATGTGATTGAAGCCCACCGGGGTCTCGCATATAGGCAACCCGTGTTTCTCGGCCAACCGGTTGAGCATCTGCGTGGTTGATACGGTCTTTACGACCATGCCGTTCAGCCGGCGCCGCTCGACGAGATAACGTAGCGCGAGCGTCATAACGCAATGCGGGTCGATAAAGCGGCCGGTGGGCCCGATGGCCCCTGTGCGGTCGGCATCCCCGTCGGTTGCCAGCCCGAGGTCGAGATGTTCGCCGATCACGGTGTCTACCAGTGGTTGCAGGTATTTCCGGATCGGCTCGGGGTGGATGCCGTTGAAACCCGGGTTCATCTCGCCGCGGATCTCGGTCACAGCCGCGCCGGCTTCCGCCAACATGCCGCTCAGGTAGCCTCGGCCCGTGCCGTACATGGCATCAACAGCCACCCGCAGCTTTGCCTTGCCGATGGTCTCAAAGTCGATCAACCGGCGCAGCTGCTCGCGATAGGCCGGCAAAGGGTCGAAACGGGCGATCTGCCCCGTGGCCAGCGCCTGGTCGGCGGCCAGTCGGGCCGGCTGGCGGCCCGCGGCCAGGTTGTGGGCCAGCCTGTCCTCAACGCACCTGGTATCGGCCGTGCTGGCGCTCCCGCCTTGTGCCGACTTCAGCTTGATCCCGTTGTAACGGGGTGGATTGTGGCTGGCCGTGATCATGACGCCGCCAGCAGCGCCCATGTGTGGGATAGCAAACGAGATGGCCGGGGTGGGCGCATCGGCCTTCGCCAGCGCGACGCACAGCCCGTTGCCTGCCAGCACTTCGCTGACTGCGATAGCGTAGCGGTCCGACAGGAAACGCGTGTCGAAGCCAACGACAGCCAGGGGCGGGCCCTGCATCGGCTGGCCGGACCTTGCTGACTGGCACTTGTCCAGCAGCACGTCGGCGATCGCTTGCGCGACGAACCTGACGTTGGCAAACGTGAACTCGTCACTGATTACCGCCCGCCAGCCATCGGTGCCAAACTGAATGGTCATTACACTGCCTCGTGTTGGGGTAATGGGGTCAAATCTCGATTGTGATGGGATTCACATCCGCGTGAGGTTGTGTGGGTCTGTCTGCGCATCCGGCTTGCAGGGCTCTCCAGCCAGCTCTGTGACCAGCCGGCCATATCTGCCGACCAGCTCGCGTGCCGCCGAGGTGGAATGGGCTTCGGCAACGATCTGGAAGATGGCGCGGTCGGCATCCGACCGGATCAGCACCCACTCCTTGTCGTCAAGGTGGATTTTCACGCCGTCGGTGGTGTCGATGCGTTCCCTGGCGAATTGTTCCATCAGGCAGCGCATGACACGCCCCTTGCTGTCCCACGCCGTTTCCACCTGGTCGGTGGCCACGAAAAAGGGTGGCAGGTCAGCCACGACCTGGGAAAGCTGGGTATGTTGCAGTGCGAGCAATTCCAAAAGCTTGCCCACGGCTACCAGGCCATCGATCGCGGAGTGCAACGCCGGGAAGATGAAATTGCCGGTGCCATCGCTGGCCATCACGACCGCTTCACCGGCGGCCGCTTCCATCATGGCTTGCACGTCAGCCGGGCAACGGATGACCCGGCCCCCATAGCGCTCGGCCAGGCGCTCGAAGACTTGCGACTGATCGGCCGTGATAACGATCGTGCTGCCCGGGTGCGTGCGGAAGACCAAAGATGCCATGGCCGCGCTCATCACGGGGTCGAACACCGGCGAGCCCTTGTTGTCCGCGACGAACATTTTTTCTCCGCCGATATCCAGGCGCACGCCGAGGCCGCAATCCTGCAAGGCGCCTGTGATGGTGGCAAGCTGGCCCCGCTCAGCCCAGAACTGCTCCTGGCTCAGCGCGATTTTCCTGTCATCGATGCGCGCATTGAGCGGCACCACTTCCACGTCCAGATATTCGAGCAGTTCGGGCAGCACATCGGCTGCCGGCGCATGGGCATAATCCACCACGATCTTGAAATGCGCATCGCGGACCGCCGGCACGTTGATCGCGCTCAGATAGCCGCGAGCGTAGACATCGATCACGTCAAGCGCATACTCGATGTTGCCGATATCCTCCATATAGGCGCGGCGGAAATCTTCGCGGTAAAAGACCCGCTCGATGGCGCGTTCTTGTTCGTGCGTCAGGTTCTGACCGTTGCGATCGATGAAGCGGATATCTACTACCCGCTGGTCGTAAGGGGACAGGCGGACGTGAAGGCCGCCGGCCGCGCCGATGGCGCGTGTGTAATAGCGCGCTACGGGAATGGGGACGTTCCGTAGGTCGAGCACGTTGTTGCCGGCCGAAGGCAGGCCGGCGATCAGAGCGCGTTTCAGCATACGCGGGCTGCGGTGGGGGTCGCGGTTGATCGTGATGACGCTCCCTTTGGGCAGCACGGAGCCAAAAGCCGCGCCCAGGCGCACCACGAAATCGGGCGTCAGATCGACGTTCACGACGCCGGTGACACCGTAGCGGCCGAAGAGCCCGCGCTTGCCCTGTGAGCCCCAAATGATGCTGTGATTGACCATCGCGCCTGCCTCGATCTCTTTGCCGGGCCACAGCTTGACGGCTGGCCCGATGACCGCACCTTCGCCAATGACAGAGCGATCGGCCACGATGCTGCCTTCGAGTGCCACGGATCGCGCCTTCAGGCTGCATTGTTGCCCGATGACGCTTCCGTGGAGTTCGGCCCCCTCGCCGATATAGCAATTACGCCAGATAACGCTGCGATCGACACGCACACGATAGTCCAACACGGTGTATTCGCCGACCACGGCCGGCCCACGAACGACGGCGCCGCCTTTGATCTTGACTTCTTTGCCCAGGTAGATCGGGCCAAAGAGTTGAGCGTCCGGGTGGATCTCGACCGGGCCGCCGGTCCAAATGCCGGATGCGAAGTGGTGGCCCAATTCGCCGAGACTGACCTGGCCGTTTAGCAAATCGGCGTTGCCGCGGTGATACTCGCTCAGCGTGCCGATGTCGCACCAATACCCCTCCGCGGCATAGCCCACGAGCGGCTCGCCACGTGCGATCATGGCCGGAAAGACGTCATGGCTCCAGTCCACGCTTTCACCCGTGGGGACGTGCGCGAGCGCCTCAGGTTCCACCACATAGATGCCCGTATTCACGGTATCGGAGGTCACCTCGCCCCAGCCCGGCTTTTCCAGGAACTGGGTAACGCGCCCGTTCGCGTCGACATTGACGACCCCATAGTCGAGGGGGTTGGGCACATGGGAAAGAGCTACGGTGATCAGGGCGGAATGGGCGCGATGATACTCGACGATTGCGCTCAGGTCGAAACTGGTCAACGCATCGCCACTAAGCACCAGAAACGGCTCGCCGCCTTGCAGCAAGTGGGCCGCGTTCTTGACGCTGCCTGCTGTGCCCAAGGGGGTTTCCTCGAGCACATATTCGATATTCAGATCCAGTGATTTGCCGTCACCGAAATAGTCCTGGATCTGGTTGGCGAGATACTGTACGGTAATCACCACATCCGAGATGCCGTGTTGCCGCAGCAGATGCAGGATATGGCCCAACAACGGGCGGTTGACTATCGGCAACATCGGCTTGGGCCGGGATAGTGTGAGCGGGCGCAAACGGGAGCCCTCGCCTCCGGCCATAACGACCGCTATCATGGCGGCTCCTTTCCGCAGCAGGAAGCTGAATTGCGACTCGAGGCCGCCCTTTCGGCGTTAGCACTCCACAAGCCATCATACCATACAAAGACGAAACGAAACAACTGCCTGCCAGATCCACGACGGAGGTGCGTCGATACTTGAAGACGCCGCTTCGCAAGTGTATACTAGCGCCACCTATGGATCAAAGAGCCTTGCGTGTGCTTGAATTCGATCGCATCCGCCAGCGCCTGGCCCGCTCGGCGTCCTTCTCGGTCGGTGAGCAACTGGCGCTGGCCTTGCAGCCCACGGATGATGCCCGGCTGGCGCGCGAATGGCAGGCCGAAACGCGGGAGGCTGTGCGCCTGCTGAACGAAAAAAACGCTGTGGAGTTGGGCGGAGTGCACGATCTCCGGCCTTTCGTGGATCAAGCAGTGCGCGGTAGTGCCTTGGTGCCGCTGGAATTGCTGGACGTACGCAGCACGCTGCAGGCGGCCCGCAACGTCCAGCGCGTCCTCATCCGGCAGAGCGAAGGGTGCCCACACCTGGCCGATATAGCGGAGCGCATCGCTGTGCCGCGGGAGTTTGTCGAGGAAATTGGGCTGTGTATCGACGACCGCGGCGAGGTCTTGGAGACAGCCAGCGAGGCTCTGGGGCACATCCGCCGCGAGCTGCGCGAAGCGCACAGCCGTTTGCTCGATCGTATGCAAAGGATCGTGGCCTCGCCCGACTACGGCGCATTCCTACAGGAGCCGATCGTCACACAACGACAGGGCCGGTACGTGATTCCGTTGCGTGTGGAATTCAAGGGACGTATCCCCGGCCTGGTGCAGGACCTTTCAGGCAGCGGCGCGACCCTCTTCATTGAGCCTTTGGCCGTCGTGGAACTGAACAACCGCTGGCGCGAGGCGCAATTGGCCGAGGAAGCAGAGATCCGGCGTATCCTGGCACGCCTCACTGCCATGCTCGCTGAACATGCGGAGGCCGTGCGTGCCACGGTCGGTGCCCTCGGCGATCTCGATCTGATCCTGGCCAAGGCGCGCTATGCCGATGAACTGCACGCTACCGAGCCGGTCTTGCACGGGTTGGGGCCGCTCGACCCGCAGGACGCGTGGGAAGCCCGCGCCGGCGATGCCGGCCCTGCCGCTGAGCCACGCCGGTCTGCCAAGCCGCCTGGTGCCCGCCTTCCTAGCGCGGAGCCTCGCGCCGGGCAGGCACATCCCGGCACCGTGCTCGATCTGCGCCAGGCCCGTCACCCCTTGCTTGACCCATTGACTGTCGTGCCGGTCGACATCCATCTGGACGACAGCTATTACATGCTGCTGATCACCGGCCCTAACACCGGCGGCAAGACGGTGGCGTTGAAAACCGCCGGGCTGCTGGTGCTCATGGCACAGTCCGGGCTGCAGATCCCGGCCGCCGATGGATCGGCTATAACTGTGTTCGAAGATGTGTTGGCCGATATCGGTGACGAACAGAGCATCGAACAGAGCCTATCGACCTTTTCTTCGCACATGACGCACATCATCGGCATCCTGCAGCAGGCGACGCCGATGTCGCTGGTATTGTTGGACGAGTTGGGCGCGGGGACAGATCCGGAAGAAGGAGCGGCCCTGGCGCAGGCCCTGCTCAACATGCTCCTGGAGCGGCGCATCACGACCCTGGCGACAACGCATTACTCTGAGCTGAAGCTCTTCGCCCACAACACCCCTTTCGTGCAGAATGCCAGCGTGGAATTCGATCTTGAAACGCTGAGCCCGACCTATCGTCTGACCATTGGCCTGCCCGGCCGCTCCAACGCCCTTGCGATCGCCCGCCGCCTGGGCTTGCCTGAAGCGGTAGTGCAGCAAGCTGAGGGGCTGGTGTCGTCGCAGACGGTGGAGACTGAGACCATGCTGGCAGAAATCAAACGGGCGCGGGAGGCCGCTTGGGCGGCAGAGTCCGGCGCGCAAGCGGCCCAGCGCGAGGCCGAAGCCATGGGCGCGGCTCTGCGCCAGCGCCTGGCCGAGACCGAGGAAAAGCGGCGAGAGGTCATCAACGAGGCGCGCGCCCAGGCCGCCGCTGAGTTGGAGGCTTTGCGCGAGGATGTGGCGCGCGTGAGGGAACGCGCGGCCGGCATCCCGACCAGGGAGATTCGCCACGAGACCTGGCTGGCCGAGGCCGAAGCCGTGCTCGCGCGCCGCGCCGCCGAGACGCGCCCTGTGCCCCCCCCCGAGGCGAGCCTGCCCTTGCTGGTCGATGGTCCCGTCCAGGCCGGTGATAGGGTGTGGGTGCCGGCGCTGCAGGCTTCGGGTGAGGTCGTGAGCGCGACCGAGCGCGATGTGGAGGTGCGCGTCGGCTCGTTTCGCACGAAACTGCCTGCCCATCGGGTTGAGTTGCGGGAGCGCGGTGGTCGAGAGGCCGTGCAGGTAGCCGCGACGGCGCCGCGGCCGCCCAGCCCCGGCATGGAACTGGATCTGCGCGGGCTGAGCGTCGATGAGACGTTGATCGAGCTGGATCGCTATCTCGATACCGCCTACCTGGCCGGCCTGCCTTTCGTGCGCATCATCCACGGCAAAGGCACCGGCGCGCTGCGCCAGGCGGTGCGCGAAGCGATGCGCGATCACCCGCTGGTCACCAGCTTCCGTTCCGGTGAGGCCGAGGAAGGCGGCAACGGCGTGACTGTGGCCAATCTCGCACCACGGTGATGCCCGCGACGAGAAAGGGGAAGACTTTGATGAGCGGTCGTTCGTTGACGCAGAGCTTGCGGCAGAACCACGCGATTGAGCATGCAACGCTGACCGTCCTCAGCCGAAAGCGACCGGATGTGCGGCTGGTCGCCCGGACGGACTTGTTTGGGTTCATAGTCTATGGCGAGGTCGATGCCGCCGACCTTTGGGCGGCGGCAGAAGAGGCGGTGCAGCGATTGAAGGCGGGCGAAGCGGCCCTGGCGGTGCATCCGAACTGCGGAACGAATCTGGTGGCCGCCGGGACCCTCAGCGCTTTCGGCGCATTGCTGGCCGGAGCCGGGCGCCGGCGGACGCTGTGGGAGCGCCTCCCGAGTGCGATCCTGGGGGCGACCGGCGCTTTGATACTGGCTGCCCCGGCGGGGCGTTGGCTGCAGACCAACGTGACGACTTCTGCGGATATCGACGGCGCTGCCGTCACTTCCGTTGAACGGCTTGGCACGACGCCTGTGGTGCGACATCGCGTCGCCATCAGCGGGTGAGCCGATGATCCTCCTGGTCCATGGGCCGGCCGAGCTCTTGCGTGCGGAGGCTGTGCAACGGGTCCGCGCCGGCCTGGCGCCTGATCCAGCCCTGGCTGACCTGAACACGGCGAGGCTGGATGGGCGGCAGATCACGGTGGGCGATCTGCAATTCGCTTGCGGTACCCTGCCGTTCCTCGCCGACCGGCGGCTGGTGATCGTCGAGCGCTTGCTGGCGCGGCTGTCGGCTGGGGGGCCAAAGCCCAAGCGTGACGGAGCCGCGCTGGGAGCGGGCACGCGACCCCAGGGAAGTTCAGCCATTGAGGCTGAATCTCGAAGCAGTGATCCCCAGAGCAGCCGTGCCGGCGACGCGCCGGCCGGGTCGCCGGCCGCACCCCTGAAGGCCTGGTTGGATGTTTTCGACCGGGTGCCGGACGCGACCGAGCTTGTTTTGGTCGAGGACGACGTCGTGTCCGGAGGTGCCGTCTTGCGTTGCCTCATGGAGCTGCAACGCGCCGGCCGGGCGCGGATCATGGTCTGTGAGAAACCCAAGCGGCGCGATCTGCCGCTCTGGATCCAGGAGCGGGCCCGCATGCGAGGCGTGCAGCTGGACGGCGCTGCCGTGGCGGATCTGGCCGACTTTGTGGGCGATGATCTCCGCCAGCTTGACCAGGAGCTGATCAAGCTGCGAGATTTTGGCGGCGGCGGGGGTGTTGTGCGGCGCGAGATCGTCCGGCGGCTCGTTTCTGCGACGCGCGCCGCCAACGTGTTCGATATGGTGGATGCCCTGGCTGCCGGCAACGCGGCCCAGGCCGGCCGTCTGCTGCACCATGCCGTAGACCTTGATGGCGAGCAGCCACTCGGCTTGCTGGCTCTGCTTGGCCGGCGCTTCCGCCAGCTGATCCAGGCCAAGGCGCTGGCGAGTGAGGGTCTGCGGCCGGCCGAGATCGCTGCTCAGCTGGGCCAGGCTGAATGGCAAGCCGGCCGGCTGCTGGAGCAGGCCAGCCGGCAAGACGAGGGCCGTCTTGTGCGGGCCCTGGAGAGCATCGTGGCTGCAGACGAGGCCATCAAGACGGGCAAGTGCACCGATCGCGAGGCGCTGGACATCCTGTTGGCCGAGCTCGTCCTGGCGCAGGCATGAGGCACGGTTCGACCGCGCCTGCCTCAGCCATTCTCCACGCCTACCCAAAAATGATGCGGCAAGATGCTCTGAGACGGCACGACGCGCAGAGTGGCGCTGAAATCGCCTGCCAGTGCGACCGCCTGGCCC
>Ga0326728_10021229_pt1 | contig 12246 bp, 7 predicted proteins | sample MB3enrmetagenome_FD_207602 | JGI IMG/M metagenome (GOLD analysis project Ga0326728, IMG submission 207602) | Lab enriched peat soil microbial communities from McLean, Ithaca, NY, United States - MB31MN | ecosystem: Environmental > Terrestrial > Soil > Wetlands > Peat | place: USA: New York...
TTGCCTATTTATCCACCGCGCAGATAGTGGCACTGACGACCACGCAAGTTGCGAATCTGACAACGGACCAGGCAGCCAATCTGACCACCGCACAGGTAGCGGCGCTGACGACCACGCAAGTTGTTAATCTGACAACGGACCAGGTTGCCAATCTGAACACCGATCAGGTGGCGGCGCTGAAGACGGCGCAAGTTGCGAATCTGACAACAACGGACCTGGCGGCGCTGGACGGCGCCAGCCAGTTTGCCTATTTGTCCACCACGCAGGTAGCGGCGCTGACGACCACACAGGTTGCGAATCTGACAGCGGACCAGTCAGCCAATCTGACCACCGCGCAGGTGGCGTCGCTGAAGACGGCGCAAGTTGCGAATCTGACAACAACGGACCTCGTGACAATGGACGGCGCCAGCCAGTTTGCCTATTTGTCCACCGCGAACATTGCGGCGCTGACGACCACGCAAGTTGTTAATCTGACAACGGACCAGGTTGCCAATCTGACCACCGCGCAGGTGGCGGCGCTGACGACTTCACAGTTTACGAATGTGACAACAACGGACCTGGCGGCGCTGGACGGCGCCAGCCAGTTTGCCTATTTGTCCACCGCGCAGATAGTGGCACTGACGACCACGCAGGTTGCGAATCTGACAACGGACCAGTCAGCCAATCTGACCACCGCACAGATAGCGGCGCTGACGACCACGCAAGTTGTTAATCTGACAACGGACCAGATTGCCAATCTGAATACCGCGCAGGTGGCGTCGCTGAAGACGGCGCAAGTTGCGAATCTGACAACAACGGAACTCGCGGCAATGGACGGTGCCAGCCAGTTTGCCTATTTGTCCACCGCGCAGGTGGCGGCGCTGACGACTACGCAAGTTGCGAATCTGACAACGGATCAGTCAGCCAATCTGACCACCGCGCAGGTAGCGGCGCTGACAACTACGCAGATTACTAATCTGACAACAACGGACCTCGCGGCAATGGACGGCGCCAGCCAGTTTGCCTATTTGTCCACCGCGCAGGTGGCGGCGCTGACGACCACGCAAGTTGTTAATCTGACAACGGACCAGGTTGCCAATCTGACCACCGCGCAGGTGGCGGCGCTGACGACTGCACAGATTACGAATCTGACAACAACGGACCTCGCAGCAATGGACGGCGCCAGCCAGTTTGCCAATTTGTCCACCGCGCAGGTAGCGGCGCTGACGACCACGCAAGTTGCGAATCTGACAACGGATCAGTCAGCCAATCTGACCACCGCGCAGGTGGCGGCGTTGACGACTACGCAAGTTGCGAATCTGACAACAACGGACCTCGCGGCAATGGACGGCGCCAGCCAGTTTGCCTATTTGTCCACCGATCAGATAGCGGCGTTGACGACTACGCAAGTTGCTGATCTGACAATGGACCAGACAGGCAATCTGTCCACCGATCAGATAGCGGCGTTGACGACTGCGCAAATTGCGAATCTGACAACGGACCAGATTGCCAATCTGACCACCGCGCAGGTGGCGGCGCTGACGACTGCGCAGATTACGAATGTGACAACAACTGACCTCGCGGCGCTGGACGGCGCCAGCCAGTTTGCCTATTTGTCCTCCGCACAGGTAGCGGCGCTGACGACTACGCAGGTTGTTAATCTGACAACGGACCAGTCAGCCAATCTGACCACCGCGCAGGTGGCGGCGCTGACGACTGCGCAAGTTGCGAATGTGACGACAACGGACCTCGCGGCAATGGACGGCGCCAGCCAGTTTGCCTATTTGTCCACCGCGCAGATAGTCGCGCTGACAACCACGCAAGTTGCGAGTCTGACAACGGACCAGTCAGCCAATCTGACCACCGCGCAGGTGGCGGCGCTGACGACTGGGCAGATTTCGAATGTAACTACAACTGATCTCGCGGCGCTGGACGGCGCCAGCCAGTTTGCCTATTTGTCCGCCGCGAACATTGCGGCGCTGACGACCACGCAGGTTGCGAATCTGACAACGGACCAGGCAGCCAATCTGACCACCGCGCAGATAGCGGCGCTGACAACAGCGCAGATTGCGAATCTATCAGCAGCTGACCTAACGGCAATATGAAACAGCCAGATTTGCATTTGTGGCGATGGGCACCACCCAGATAGCCAATTTGTCCGCCACGCAGGTGACGGCGCTGGCGACTACGCGCAGGTGTCACTTGGACATTCTCACACGTGCAAGCGCTGACGAATGCTCAGATTGGAAATCTGCAAATATGAGGTGGATTCGAATCTCACTTCTTTCGCCATAACTATCAAGGACTTAGGCTAAACGCCCAAGTCCTTTTTTATTGCCGGGCGCAGATACGTCACAGTCTGACCATACCCGCCCTTAATATCAAATTAAGCTTTTAATGATAGCTTCAACATCACAAAGAATTGATGGCGGCCCAGATTTTTTTCCGGCTTAAGGTTCCGTTAAGCTTTCTCTCGTAGGGTCAATACAGTTTCGATGGTGGGCAGGGCTGTCGGGGCCGATAACACTAAGCGTCTTTGTGACCATTTTTCCTCAAGGCGCCTTGCAGACCAGTGCATCGTCGGTTCACTCGATGATGCGCGATAAAAGAAGCAACACAGGCTCGTTACGAGCCTCCTTCATGTGATCGGGGGGAGAAATCCCCCCTCTTTTTCCTTTCGACGACCTGCCTCCCGATTCAGCATGACCATGCCCCCCCTTAATGTCGAGTTAAGATTCCCCTGATAATTGTAGCAGCACAAAAATTCGATGCCGGCACAAATTTTTTTTGGTGCTTAAGGGCTAGTTAAGCTTTAGGTCGTATGCTTCAATCATAAGATTTGGGAATCGGTCTGGGTAAGAGGAAAATCTTTCAGCATTCAGGTAATCGACGAGGAGGAGCCAATGTAAACACAAGTATAAGAAAATTAGTAGGTAACAAAATTCTCAACGCATCTGACAATGAAGGGAAAATTAAATGAAAAAGAACATACTTTTAACAACATTAGTAGTTATTGGACTCGCAGTCCCGATGATGGCCTCTGCTGCCGACAGTAACAAAAAGGATGCCTGTCTCCTGAATTCCGAAAATTGCTCTGACTCAACCATGAGCATAGTTCAGGTAATAGCACAATTAAATACGGAAATAGTCAAAGGCACTGCGGTTTACTCTGCCGACGAACTAAAAGTACTAAGCAGCAAGCTGACGGAGTACAAGGACTTCATGATCAAGATGCAACAAGGCTGAAGGCACAGTAGTTGTCAGGATAGCATTGTCAAAACGTAAAATGGTCATTAAACAACAGAAAGGACACTCTCATGAAAAGAACAATTTTACTGATGGCTGTAGCCGCACTCTCGTTTGCAGTGCCGATGACAGGTTTTGCCGCCGATGGCAGCGGAAAGGATGCATGCTTGCTGAATTCCGATAATTGCCCTAACAGAAGCATGAGCATTATTGAAATCATCGCGAAACTGAAGACAGAAATTGCAAAGGGGTCATCCGTCTATACTGGTGAGGAGCTTACTACGCTTAAAGGCAAGCTGTCGGAGTATGAGCTGTTTTTGGAAAGAATGATGTCTAATTCTTGATTTGAAATAGCAACTCCGCCTTTCTTTATGTAAATTATGAAACTACATAAAGGAAGGCGGAAAACCTATTATATCCTCATCGCAACTACATCAAATATACCATCTCTGTCATCTCGTCTAAATAATTTAAACAGTTTCATAACTATATAGGTAAATAATATTCAATTAAAATTTAGGCCCAAATTTGCCTAGAATGAAGTTTTTCATCCTGTGTTACGTTTGTAACTCAATTGTAACACGCCTTAAGCCTGAGTTAAGTTTTCTGCTCTATCTTCGGCCCCGGCAAACGGAAGGCTATTGTCGCCTAAGCGGAGCTGCGCACCGTTTTGTTAGGTGACTTGACGGAGTTATGCAGCAAATTCAATAAGAAGGAGAGAAGAATGAAGAAAACATTGGCTGTAATCGCACTATCGACGTTGCTGGCGACGCCGGTACTGGCGGACTCGCAACCGGCAGACTCACAACCGGCGAACACTGAAGGCGGACTGGCAATGAAGATGAAAGGGATCAACCTCAACTTCGGCGGCTTCATCGAGGCTGCAAGCATCTACCGCAGCAAAAACGAAAACTCCGATGTTTCGTCGAAGTTTAATGCCATTCCAACCCAGACTAATGCCAACTTCGATGAATACCATGACGAGACGAGGTTCAGCGCCCGACAGTCCAGGTTTAATATCCTGGCAACGGGGGATGTCAGCCCCACGATCCATCTGGCCGGCTACTACGAAATGGACTTCCTCGGCGCCGCCTCTACCGCCAACTCCACTGAAAGCAACTCTTACAATCCCCGTATCCGCCACCTCTACACCACGGCCGATTGGGACAGCCTCGGCTTGCACCTCCTGGCCGGCCAGACCTGGTCGTTGGTCACCATGAACAACAAGGGCATCACACCGCGCAACGAGGTTACCCCGCTGACGATCGAAGCCCAGTACGTGCCCGGCTTTTCCTGGGCACGCCAGCCCCAGTTCCGCATCACAAAGGATTTCGATAAACAGTTGTGGCTGGCGGTTTCGGTGGAAAACCCCCAGACCACTGTCGGAGGTACGACGCCAGGAACCCTCAATACTGCAGCACAACCGGCCGCTGCGAATGGTGGAGGTAGCCTTAGCGGTGTTAGCGTATCCCAGAACGATGTCCCCGATGTTGTCTTCAAGGCGGCTTACGAACCGGGCTGGGGACATTTCGAGGTCTATGACCTGCTTCGCACCTTCAAGTCCAACATTGGCTCCTTTAGTAAGGAAACCACGGTGAATTCCGTAGGCGGCGGCGTTATTCTGCCGTTGATCCCGAATCATTTGACTCTTCAGGCCAGCGGCATGTACGGCAGGGGCAACGGCCGCTACGGCTCCGGCCAATTGGTTGATGCCACCGAGGATGCCACCGGCCAGTTCGTTCCGCTCACGGAGGCACAATTGCTCACCGGCCTTGTCTACGATCCCACGAGCGAGTGGAACTTCTACGGCTACTACGGCCTGGAGCAGGTTCAGAGGGAAGACCTGGCTAACGCCACCGCCAATTATGGCTATGGTAGCGCCTTGAACACCGCAACCTCACAATCGATCCAGAGGATCGATCAGATCACCGCAGGGACCTGGTGGAAGTTCCTCCAGGGCAGGTATGGGAGGATGCAGGCCGGCCTGCAGTATTCCTACACGCAAGACAAGTACTTCAGCGGCTTGAACTCTGCAAAAACAGCCCAAGTTTCCGGCATGAAGACTACTGACCAGATGGCTTTCGCCAGCCTTCGCTACTACTGGCAATGATCCCGCTTCCGCGGGAGGAGGCGCCCAATAATTGAGTCACCTTCACGGGTGGTTTACATCCCCGAGTTTGTTTCAGCGAAGACCCGCCATACGCGGGTCTTCGCGTCTTCCGTGCGCAAGGCACATGCCATTGTCTGGCGCAAAATGATCACCTGGTTCAGGATGCGGAGCATTCAACCAATCCTCTCTGGTCGAGGCATTGGGTTGAGCGGGTAATTCCAATTCCAAATCAAAGCGGCATCTTGACGAGGCCCTCGGCCTCCCCCTTGCGGGGCGCCTTCGCGGTCCAATTTGCTTTGCAAATTGTCGTTGGCTCGTCCTCGGCTCCTCAACGTACTACCTGTGCGCCTTCGTCGCCTCGATCCTCGCCGCCTTGATGTCATCATTGATTTGTAACCGGAATAAATCGGGGCAACTGGAGGAGCAAGAGATATTTTTGCAGCCTTAAGGCCCTGTTAAGTTCATGACCATATCCTTTATCATATACTAGGCCTCCACCTTATAGCATGCAAGTGCCGCCGGCCGTTTTGAAGGGAGCGACGGTGCACATCTCAGGACACGGAATATTGCTTCACTTGCTGAAATGAACTGCTAAAATCAAAAAAAAGAAAGGCAAAACGTCCTAACATTGGGAGAGATCAATGCGAATCCTGCTCGTGGAAGACGATACGATGTTCGGTAGTGCGCTACAGCAGACCCTCCGGCTGGACGGTTTTACCGTCGATTGGTCGCAGAATGCCGAAGACGCGGAACTGGCGATTTCAACCAACGAATATGCCGTCATGCTGCTCGACTTGGGGCTGCCCGCAAAAAGTGGCCTGCAGCTCATTCAAGAGTTACGGGCCAACAACAACTCCCTGCCCATAATCGTCATTACGGCCCGTGACGGGAGGAGCGACCGGGTCAACGGGCTTGATTCCGGCGCCGACGACTATCAGGTAAAACCGTTTGACCCCGACGAACTATCCGCCCGGATCCGGGCCGTATCCCGGCGGAGGGTCGGCCGATTGTCGTCAGTGATCGCGCATGGTTTCATCACGATCTCTCCTGCCACTCATGAAGCTTTCTATGATGGCGATCCGGTCAGCCTGACCGCCAAGGAGTTCGCGGTCCTTGCCGCGCTTCTTGAACAACCTGGAGCGATCCTGTCCCGCGCCACGCTGGAAGACCGTCTCTATGGCTGGGGTGACGAGGTTGATAGCAATGCTGTTGAGGTGCATATCCATAACCTGAGAAGGAAGTTATCCAAAGAAGCAATCCTGACGGTTCGTGGGGTTGGCTACAGGATCGGGGGGGAGGAATGACTTCCATCAGGGGCAGGCTTTTCACAATCCTGTTCACCGGGTTCATCGCCATAAACGTCCTGACGGGATGGAGCGTATATCTCAGGGTAATCCATGAACTGGACGTGGTATTCGATTATCAGCTCAAGGAAGTGGCCTATGCAACTTCCCTCGGCCATGGCGACCTCATCCCCCTTCCCTCCTCCGAAGCGCTGTATGAACGCGAGGCGCGACTGGCAGTGCAGGTTTGGAAGGGTAAGGAACTGGTTTACGCCTCAAATCCCAAAAGGTTGATCCCCGCGCAAAGCCAAGGCCTTACAACTCTCTACCTTGACCAGAAACATTCCAACGAGGGGTGGCGCCTGTTCACCCTCTACTCCTTCGGAAAAATGGTCCAGGTTTCCCAGCCGCTGGAGGCACGCCGTGAAATTGGCATAAAGATCGCGCTACGCACGGTTATACCGCTGGTGGTGGCATCGTTTTTCTTGATATTTCTGCTACTGCTCTCCATCAGTTACAGCCTGAAGAGCCTGAAGCGGGTCGCAGGCGAGATATCCAACCGCTCTTTTGCTGTGCTGGAGCCGATAGAGGAGCGGAACCTGCCTCAGGAGGTCATCCCGATGGTGGAGTGCATAAACACTCTGCTTGAGCACTTGAGTCATGCTTTTGATCAGCAAAGTCGTTTCATTGCCGATGCGGCCCATGAACTTCGGACCCCCCTGGCCACCATTCAGTTGCAGGCCCACATCCTGAATCGCAGTTCCGACGAGGAGGAAAAGAAGGTTGCCCATGAGCAGCTCAAGGCCGGAATAGAACGGGCTACCCGCATGGTCTCACAGCTGCTTGCCCTCGCGCGACTGGATCCGGAGATGCATGTGGCCCAGTCGGAGACGCTTTCTCTGGATAAACAAGCACAAGAAATCTTCGACGCCTATGAAAAGATCGCACACAAGAAGGGCGTCCGCCTGTATCTGGTTGAAAACGAGCCACTATCCATAACCGGTGAAGCTGAGGCGCTGAGGGAGTTGATGTCGAATCTGGTTGGCAACGCTATCAACTATACGCCTTCCGGGGATATCGTGACCGTCGCTGTCCGACGGACGTACCGGACAGCGATTTTCGAGGTGTGCGATACGGGCCCCGGCATTCCTCCTGAAGAACGAGAGCGGGTATTCGAGCGTTTTTACCGGATGAAGGGTGCGGTAAATGGTGGCAGTGGCCTTGGCCTATCCATTGTCAAGAGTGCGCTCGACCGGTTGGGGGGGAACATTACCCTCGGCGAGGGATACGAAGGAAAAGGCCTCAAAGCAACGGTAGAATTCAGCATGCGCCCACCAGGAGGATAATCAGCAGTACCCCCGGCTAACCAATCCCGGCGCCTTTTTGCGTTCCGGTATCTGCCCGGGAACCGGGCAGATGGTGGGAGCACGTCAGCTCACGCTCCTCTGCACTCTCGGTACGTCGAGTTCAGGTTGATTTATAATGTAATGATTCAAACAGGTTATATGTAATTGCCTTTTATTTTGTCCAACATTGGAGTTATTAGCATGTCCAGATTAGCTTTGTGCGCCCGCGTGGCGGTGTTTGTCACTATCTGTTCCGTTTTCGCCGCTTGCTCCCGGAAAAATGCCGAAACTTCGGACCAGGCCCGACAAAAACAGCCGGTATCCGTTGCCGTCGCCAGAGTGGCCGTGGCTGACCTGAACAATGAGGTGAACCTCACCGGGGACCTGAAGCCTTTCCAGGAGGTGGAAGTGATGGCTAAAGTGGCCGGCTACGTCAGGGCCATCCCTGTGGACATCGGCGATCGGGTAAGAAAGGGGCAGTTACTGGCTGAACTCGAGGTGCCCGAACTGGCCGAGGATCTGACCCAGGCCAAGGCGGCCCTAAGGCGCACGGAGGCTGAAGCTGAGCGCGCCAAGAGCGAACTGCACCGGGCACAATCAGCCTATGGCATAGCCAAGTTGTCCTATTCGCGGCTTTCCGCCGTTGCAAAACAGCGGCCCGGCCTCGTAGCCCAGCAGGAACTGGACGACGTGAAGTCCAAGGAGCTTGCCGCAGAGGCCCAGGTTGCCGCGGCACAGTCGGGTTTGGATGCCGCGACCCAGGAGATCAGCGTCAACCAGGCGGCTCTTGCCAGGATAAAAACAATGTTCGACTACGCGCGGGTGACGGCCCCCTTCGACGGTGTGGTGACCAAGCGTTACGCGGACACGGGATCGATGATCCAGGCCGGGACGGCGTCCCAGACTCAGGCAATGCCTCTGGTGCGGCTCTCCCAGACCAGCATGCTCAGACTAATCATCCCGGTTCCCGAGTCCGAGGTGCCCACCATCCATGTGGGGCAACAGGTTGAGGTAAACGTCCCCACGGTAAAGCAGACGTTTAACGGCAAGGTCGCCCGCTTTGCGGACCAGGTGGCGGAGAGCACTCGTACCATGAATACCGAAATCGATGTCGCTAACCAGGGGCTATCCCTGGTCCCCGGCATGTACGCCGAGGTCAAGCTGAGCCTCGGCCAGCGTAAGGGTGCTTTGACGGTACCTGTGGGTGTGGTTGACGTAGCCGGCGGCGAAAATTCCGGAAAAGCCGAGAATCCTTCCGCAGCCGCAGCCGTCGGCCGCACCGGCAGAGTGATGGTGTTGACCCCGGACAATCGCATCAGGATTCAGCAGGTGACCGTGGGCCTGGAAACCGCTTCCAAACTTGAGATCCTCTCCGGGCTCAAGGCGGGGGACCTTGTCGTCATCGGCGGCCGAGCCTCCCTCCAGGCAGGCCAGGAAGTCCGCCCCAAGGTCACGGCCCTGGGCGGAATCTGAGGGGAGAGAACAAAATATGTCCCGCTTCGCGCTTCGTAATCCCTATTTCATCATAGTTGTCTGCCTGATGGTCATGGTCGTTGGGGGCAACAGCCTGAACCGCATGCCGGTGGATATGTTTCCTGCCATGAACATCCCGGTGGTGGTCGTGGCGACCTTCTATTCCGGCATGGCGCCCGAGCAGATAGAAACCGATATCACCAGCCGTTTTGAACGCTTTTTCACACTGGCAAGCGGCATTGAACATATCGAGTCACGCTCACTTGCCGGGGTAAGCGTGATCAAGGTTTATTTTCAGCCGAATACCAATCCCGATTCAGCGGTCACATCCATCTCCAATCTGGCCATGGCGCAGCTGAGGCGTCTCCCTCCCGGAACGCTGCCGCCGGTCGTGCTCAAATTCGACGCCTCAAGCCTGCCGGTCTGCCTGGTGACCCTGAAGGGAGAGGGATTGAATGAAACCACGTTGCGCGATCTGGCCCAATTCCAGGTGCGCAACCAGATCGCCGGCGTTCCCGGCGCCAGCGTGCCGCCGCCGTTCGGTGGGCGCTACCGGCAGATCATGATCTATACCGATCCGCATAAGTTGGAGGCCCATCAGTTGAGCGCCATGGACGTTGTGCGCTCGATCAACGAATCGAACCTGATTCTCCCCTCCGGTGATGTCCCGATCGGGCCCCTTGATTACAACCTGTATGCCAACAGCCAGTTGGATACGCTGGAACAGATTAACGAACTGCCCATAAAGATGGTGGGACAGGCCCCCGTGCGGGTTTCCGACATCGGCAGGGCTGTGGACGGCCACCAGATCCAGACCAACATTGTCAGGGTCGATGGCCAGCGTTCGGTCTATATCCCCGTCATGAAGCAGGGTGGGGATACCAACACCATTGCCGTGGTGGACGGCATCAAGTTGGCGGTACAGCGCCTCTACGATGTTCCCAAGGAGTTGATCAGCCGCGTGGTGTTCGACCAGTCGGTGTTTGTCAAGACCGCCATCGAGACCTTGCTCCACGAAGGTGCGCTCGGCCTCTTCCTGACCTCGGTCATGATCCTGGTCTTTCTCGGCAGCATGCGCGCCACCGTGGCGGTGTTCTTTTCCATCCCCCTTTCAGCGCTGGCAACCTTCATCGCGCTGCAACTGGGGGGAAGCTCCATCAATAGTATGATCCTCGGAGGACTGGCGCTGGTGTTTTCCCGGCTCATCGACAATTCCGTCGTTGTCCTGGAAAACATCTATCGTCACCTCGAGATGGGGGAACCCCCGGAGCTCGCTGCCGAGTTGGGGGGGAGGGAGGTGGCGCTCCCGGTTCTGGCGGCAACCCTGACCACGGTGGTGGTCTTCTTCCCCGTCACCTTCCTCTACGGCGTGAGCAAGTTCCTCTTCTCGGCCCTGGCGCTTTCCGTGGTGCTGTCGCTCTTTGCCTCGTACATCGTGGCCATGACGGTGGTTCCGCTCTTCTGCGCCCGTTTCATCAAAGCCCCCGCGCACCACGGCACCCCTTCCACCGAAATACCGGTGGAGGTGGACCACCCCAAGGGGCGCTTCACCTTTGGCGAGCATTTCAATGTTTGGTTTAACGACCGCTTCGAGTCCTTCCTGAAGGTCTATGACCGCATGGTCGCCGTCACCCTGAAACGCCCAATCGCAACTCTTTCAAGCTTTGCAGTCATATTCCTCGCCTCCCTGGCGCTCTCCCCCCTAATCGGGGTGTCCTTTTTTCCCCGTACCGATGCCGGGCAGTTTGTGATCAACATCAAGGCCCCCAGCGGCACCCGGCTCTCTCTCACGGAGGAGGAGGTGGCCAAGGTGGAGGCTCTGGTACGGAAAGAGGTCGCCTCCGATGACCTGGGGATGGTCGTTTCCAACATAGGCTCGGTCCCCGACTTCTCCGCCATCTATACCCCAAACTCGGCCGTGCACACCGCCTTTGTGCAGGTAAGCCTGAAGGATGACCACAAGGTGAGCAGCTTCGATTACATGGACCGGCTGAAGCGCCGGATCGCCGCTAACCTCCCGGAGTTGACCACCTATTTCCAATCGGGCAGCCTCACCGACGCCGTGGTCAACATGGGCATGCCCGCCCCCATCGACGTGCAGGTAGGGGGAAGCAACATGTCGGCCGCGTTCAGCACCGCCCAGCAACTCGCCGCCCGCATACGTTCCATCGACAACGTGGCCGATGTCTATATCCCCCAGGATCTGGACTATCCCACCCTGCGCATGGACATCGACCGGACCCGTGCCAGCGAACTCGGCCTGAACCAGCGCGAGGTGGTGGACAATGTCCTCACCGCGCTTACCTCGAACGGCATGATTTCGCCCAGCTACTGGATTGACCCCAAGACCGGCAATGACTACTTGCTAACGGTTCAGTACCCCGAGAACGAGATCAAGACCATTGCCGACCTGTCGGCCATTCCGCTCAAAAGCGCCGGCAGTGCCGAGCCGACCAGGCTGAACATGATCAGCAGCCTTCGCGCCGGCACCTCGCCGACCGAGGTGGATCATTACCAGCTGCGTCGCGCCATTGACATTTATGTCCGCACGCAGAACGAGGATCTGGGTAAGGTTTCCAAGGCCATCGACGGCATCATTGCCGCCACCAGGATACCTGACGGGTTGAATGTTTCCCTGCGCGGCAGCGTGCAGGGGATGCGGTCGTCGTTCACCAGTTTTGCCGGCGGTCTCACCCTGTCACTGTTGCTCGTCTATCTCATTCTTGTGGCCCAGTTTCGTTCTTTTGTGGAGCCGCTTATCATCCTGGTCGCCGTACCTCCGGCGCTGACAGGGGTCATGGTCACGCTG
>Ga0326728_10021230_pt1 | contig 12245 bp, 8 predicted proteins | sample MB3enrmetagenome_FD_207602 | JGI IMG/M metagenome (GOLD analysis project Ga0326728, IMG submission 207602) | Lab enriched peat soil microbial communities from McLean, Ithaca, NY, United States - MB31MN | ecosystem: Environmental > Terrestrial > Soil > Wetlands > Peat | place: USA: New York...
TTGATGCTTGTTGGTTGTCCTTTTAGCATTTAACATGCCATGGACACGCGTACCAATAACTATTTGATATTTAATGATATTATTGAGCTTGCAGGAAATCCTTTTTGCTGATATTTTTCCTGTATTCGCATAAAGCGAAGATTTTTTGCAAAACACGAATACTATGGAGAATAAAATGCCTTTTGGATACGCAGCATTTAATTCCTTCGCAGCCGAAGCGAGAACGTCGGAGAGAATTGGACGTCAGGAAAAGTTCGAAGCGATCTCGCGGGAATGGGAAAAGTTCATGCATGGCCGCGAAAATGTGGACACCAAGTTGATTCCTCAGGACATTCTTGCTTCATGGATCCGCTGTCGCGATCGCGGACTCGACCCCTATTGGAATCCGCAGCAAAAGATTTTGACGAAAGAAGAGTTCAATGTTTTGTCCAAAGAAAACAGTAAACTCGTTCAGATCAGCAGGTTCTTCTTAACCTATTATCACCATTTGGTCTCCTATACATCTTTCATGATCAGTTTTTTCGATCCACAGGGTTTTCTAATTGAGGTTCGAATTGCCGAAAGGTTTCGAGAGGAGGCACGACGGGAGAATCTGGTCGTCGGCTCCCTGTGGGACGAAGAATCCGCCGGAACAAGCACGATCGGATTGGTGATCAAGACGAGAAAGCCAAGTTGCGTAATCGGACCGCAACATTACCTTAAACGCTCTCATGCATCGACCGCATATGCTGCTCCTATTTTCGATCCTGATGGAATTTTCCTTGGAGGTATTCTCCTTCTTTGCCGCCGAGATCGAGCAAACAATCATGCTTACGGCATGACCATCGCCGCCGCCCACCTGATCGAAAATCAATTGAAAATAGACCGGTCTCTGGACGAAGCCAAAGCGGCTTTTGTCAAGAGCGAGATCGCCAACAGTTATCAGCAGACGGTTATGGCCTCGATTCCGGAAGCGCTGATCGCTATCGATAATAATAGTATCATTACACTGATCAACGATCAGGCGAAGAAGATCCTCGCGCTCGACGACAAGACTATCCTTGGTCAGGACCTCCGATTGGTCCTGGGGCAAGAGAACGGGCATGTTACGTCTCTCATAGACAGCAACGACCACCTGGTTTATGTTGAAGTCCGTATATCTTCCGGTAAGACATCGAATGATTACGCCCTGACCTGTAATCCGATTCTTTCATCGTCGGGTGGAGTGATCGGAAAGATCCTGATCCTGACGGAAATCAGACGAGTCAAGAAACTGGTGGCCAGCATGATCGGGGCCAAGGCGAATTTTTCGTTCGAGGCCATTTGCGGGCAAAACGTGAAGTTTCTCAGCACTGTCGAGCAGGCGAGGTTGGCTTCACAGAGTCGATCCAATGTGCTGCTCCTGGGGGGGAGCGGCGTGGGAAAGGACGTTTACGCCCAGGCCATCCACAACGCCAGCGAGCGTAAGAACGCCCCTTATATCGCGATCAATTGTTGTGCTATCCCCAGAGACCTGATTGCCAGTGAACTCTTCGGCCACGAGGAAGGGGCCTTTACGGGCTCACGAAGGGGGGGAAATCAGGGGAAGTTCGAGCTGGCCGACGGCGGGACGATCTTCCTGGACGAGATTGGCGAGATGCCTCTTGAAATGCAGCCCATCCTCCTGCGAGTCATCGAAGACAAGTGCGTAATCCGTATCGGCGGAGCCAAGGTGCGTCAGGTGGATGTCCGGATCATTGCAGCGACTAACAAAGACTTGCTGGACGAAGTCTATAAAGGGAATTTCCGCAAGGACCTCTATTATCGTCTGAACGTTTTTACGATTCATCTGCTTCCTTTGAGTGAAAGGCCGGATGACATACCCCTTTTACTGGACTATTTCGTCAAGAAGTATTCCCAATCCCTAAGAAAACGAATTGATCGCATAGATCAGAAGGTACTCGATTTTTTTCAAAAGTATGAATGGCCGGGAAATGTTCGTGAATTGCAAAATGTGGTGGAACGAATGATGAACTGCGTCCAGACGAACCAGCTCACTGCCGATCTCATTCCGATCGATATGATCCGCCAGGCTGTGGAAACCAAACAGAATCTTGAGATACAATCGGCCAGGGATTTTGAAAAGCAGACGATCGCCAAGCTGATGGAAATGAAGGTCCCGAAAAGCGAAATCTCCAAGAGGATGAACATCCATCTGAGCACCCTTTACCGAAAGCTTAATCGATACGATCTGGCGTCGCGCGAAAACCATTCATTTGCCTGGGCAGGAAACGACTGCTCTATAAACGCTATTGTGGCGCCTGAAGGGCTGAAGAACGAATCCGCTCCTGAGCGAAAGGCCGGGCCGGATCAGGACCATGTAGGGACCATGTCGGAACTAAGTGATGATCAAGTGCACATTCTGCAAAGTCTTTATACAAGTCGAGGGATTACAGAACTTATGAGGACCGTTCGGCGTGCAAACAGGACCAAGTTCAGAAACCAGGTGCTTGCGCCACTGATGAATGCCGGTCTAGTGGAGATGACGATTCCTGACAAACCCCAAAGCAGCAAACAGCAATATCGGCTGACACAAAAGGGACGCAGCCTGCACAACATTTTTCCCGCAATAGACTTTTCCCCTCAGGACATCATGGGGACAGAGCTGTCATCGACCGCCTGATGTCGGAGGAAAGCCAGTCGATTTTTTGCGATCGAACTTGGATATGATCGGAACGGGGCAGCGAGGTTGTCAACGGCCCCTTTTTTTTGAGATCATTAGATCAGCTTTATGCCGAAGCAGCCTGTCGGGTAAACCGTGGGAAGGACTTTGACGCAGCCTATCATTGACCGTGTAGTGCCGGATCATTCACCCCAAGGCGATTCCACGTCGAAAAACATGCAGAACTCGCAAAAATTTGAAATCTTAGCGAGTTCGCTTCGCGGACCGGTAAAGGACAAGCCGACTTCGCTTGCATCGCCAGCATCCGTGAACGTGCTATTCAGGACTACGGCTCTAAGCTCCTCTACGACATCTTCGTTGGGCAGGCTGAATACCAGCAAGACCTTCATTCCCCTTTTTATGCTCACTTCCGACTTCAGGACCAGTCGACACCCCCCCTTGCTTATGTCCGACATATCGCCGGAAAGCCAGTTAGGGGAGCCGATAACGGCGAATTTTGTTTCGATATTGACCCTGATCCTGCGATATTTCCTAATCTGCTGAACGACAGCCTCGCTGGGATATTCTATGCATACGATATCGTCTAAAACATGGCTTCTGTACCGGCTAAGAAAATTATACCGATATCCCTCGTTGAAATAGGAACACTCGAAGTCACCATCGAAAATAGCCAAGAATCTCTCGTTGATAACCACGACAGGCTCTTTAATCATAATGAGCTTACCATGGACTGCGCCCACGATCCTGGATTTTGCCCTGTGGGCGGTAACGGCAAGCGATCTCACAACTATTTCGTCGTCTATTCTAAGTGGAATTCTTGTCACCTTGCCCTCCATCCATATCAGAGGCGTTATCTTCAACTTTGCTCACCAACTGGTTGCCCGCCATGTTCTTAGTCCCATCCACAAGCCGCAAGCGCTTTTTTCATCATCCGCACGCAACGCTTTCAACTATGAATAAAGGCTTTTGCCTGCCGCCGGCTTTGTCTCAAATCCCGCCGTTCGACCTCGATCCGGGGCGGGAAAGGCCGTCTAATGCGGATATCTGTTAGATCGGCAAAAATCAAAAGAAGAATGAACGGAGTTTTACAGCCGGAGTCCCTTGAGCAGGTGAGCGCGTCTTGAACGAAGCAAAGGAAGCCCGACCTGCAACGAAACAATAGCCCCTCAAAGCTGAGAGGATGATGACGAACATCAGGCGGCTGCCAATGGAACAGGACAAAAGAAATATTGCTGCGTCGGGCCCAAGAAGCTAACATGCACAGTGTTGGTTTTTTCAGGATTCTTTGAATGCATCAATCTATGTCGTCCACAGGCGACAACATCGGAGTATTCGATGAAAGAGGATCTCGCGAGCGCGACTGCGTTGCGAGTGGCGATACATCGTGCGGCTCACCAGATCATGGATGATCCCAGGGTATTCGACGACCCTCTTGCCCTTCTCATCCTGAACGTGAAAGATGAGCCCCACTCCCACTCCAAGTGGCCGGATGAGACGCCAATAGCGCGAGGGACCCGGGCTTTCGTCGCCGCACGCAGCCGATTTGCCGAAGATGAACTCCATGTCGCCATTAAGCGAGGCGTGCGTCAGTATGTTGTTCTCGGGGCCGGCCTTGATACTTTCGCCTACCGGAACCCTTACCCGGAAGGTGTCCTGCATGTTTTCGAGGTGGACCATCCGGCTACCCAGATCTGGAAGCGCACGCGCATTAAGGATGCTGCAATCGCGATCCCGCAGACACTCACCTTTTCACCGGTGGACTTCGAAAACCAGACACTCCAGGAAGGGCTGCTCGACACGGGCTTCGATATGACCGCGAGCACTTTTTTTTCGTGGCTCGGAGTGACTATGTACCTGTCGGACACCTCGATTATGGAAACTTTTGGATTTGTTGCCTCTATGCCGCCAGGCAGCGCGATAGTCTTCGACTATACCCTTTCGCCATCCATGCTCGGTCCAAAAGAACGCTGGGCCTTCGATATAATGGCAGATCGCGTGGCCAAGGCAGGCGAGCCTTTCCTGACTACCTTCGATCCTTCCGTTCTCAAGAGCACTCTCATTGGCATGGGCTTCGGACATGCCGAAGACCTGGATCTCGCTGGAATAAATGCCCGTTTCTTCCAAGGCCGCACGGACGGGTTGAAGGTCGGGGGGTTTTCCCACCTGATGAATGCCCGGGTTTGAGGCTTTACCATCGCCGATGCTCGCAGCATATCTCCTTTCGGCGTGTTGCCGAGGTGAAGATTTTCATCTTCTTTCCTGTCAGGGCAAAAGGGATACAAGGTCGCAGTTCTGTAATTTCTTTATCAGCTGTAATCGTTGATCTCCGTCAGTTCCTCAATTCTCGATCCAACCCTATGGCATCAGTCCCATGGCTTTCCAGTAGAAGCTGCTGACAATGATTCCAACGATAACGGCAACGGCATAGAGTATCCCGGCCGTAGTCACCTGGCTCTCCGACCATGCTCTCGATCCGGTCATGGTATCGCTCATTACGATGAAAGGCTGATGATAGGCCATGAAGAACGAATTCCCTGCCGCAATGAAGGCCACGCTCACAAGGACCGGATGAAGACCGAACTGCTGGTAGAGAGGAATGAAGACGGGAGAAAGAAGGGCAAAGGTAGTGAACCCCCAGGGGATATCTATAAAGCGAATGGCCCACAGGATAAAGGTGAGAATTAAAAGGAGCATAAGAGGGGAATGAGCAAAAGAAAGTATGCCCGACTGGATGATGGGTTTAGCCCAATCAGATACTCCAGCTTTGGCAAACATGGCTGAGAGGCCGATAACGACCCCGAAAAAGTTGATTATATCCCAATTCACTCCCGTACCTATATCTCCGATCCTGATGATGCCAAAGAGCATCAGTACTGCAAACGCTCCCAGCGCGGCCTCAGGGGTCCTGATTCCTGTCCATTTATCGGTGGAGAAAAGGATAAGGGCCGAAATAAGCACGACTGCACACACCACCTCATCTTTTGTGATTTTACCAAGAGCCGCATACTGCTGTTTGAATGCCTCCTGATCAAGTTTCAAGGGTTCCTCGGGCTTGAAAACAAAATAGATGAGACCGACGAACACAATGGAGATAAGAAACCAGGGGAAAGACATGTACTCAAACCATGCTCCAGGAGTTGCCAGGGGTCTCATCTCGGGAGGATAGAACCCCATCATGAAAATCCCCCAAAGAGAACCCGTTTGCCATGCAATGCCGGGCAGCAGGGCCGTACCAAAAGCGACAAAACAGATCAGCGCGGATCCCCTGGATTTATCCCCAAGCTGACAGGCTTCTACGAGGCTGAAGGCGATGGGTATAACGATGGCAAGCCTGACGGTTATGGAGGGTGTCAGGGCTGAAAGAAGAAGTCCTATGATAAACCAGCTAATGCATATGCCCACATAGTTTGGTTTGAAACTCTTAAGAACGCCATAGGCTATTCTTTTTCCAAGCCCTGTTTTAATCAGGGCAAATCCAAAATACAGGGCCGGAATCAATACCCAAACGGCGGGAGAAATGTAGCCCTTGGTGACGACATCCAGGGGCAGCCCCAGAAGAAGGCCGCCCGCAAGGATTATGGATCCGCCTGCAAGGTAGGGCAGGGTTGAGGATCTAAAGATCCAAAAGGACAGGCCCAGCAGCGTTACCCCAATCAGCCCGTTCCCCTGAGGGGAGAGGCCGTGGAAGGGCTTTGCCAGAATAATAGTCCCTGCGATCAGGGCGGCTCCAATAATTCCTGCCTTTCGGACGCCAATTACCGACTTCCGGCCATCTCTCACAGGCACTGCTTTTTTGCTTGTCTCACCCATGTCCACCCCTTTATGAGTTTTAACTTTTCAGCTTTTAGACATCCGGATTCCTGAACGCCTATTGATAATCCAATCATCATTTTGTCAGGTTCTGAATCAACTAAGAACCAAAAACTTAAAACTGCAGGGCTTCGTACCTGTGGTCGTCCCCGGGATCGTGGACCGAGTCGAAATATTCGATTACCCGTGATTCTTCAATTGCCTCAATCCGATGGGCACAGCGCGGGCGGATTGTTATCCTGGTCCCGGCCGGGATCTCCACGTCCGATGACTCTTCCGAATCGAGGTCAACGAAGGTAAGTTTCAACCTACCCTCGGCCAGATAAAGTTGTTCGAGCTTTTCAAGGTGGTAGTGGCCGCCGCGGAAAAAACCGTCTCCTCTTTTCAGTGTAAAATAGGTCAAATGACGGAACCGCCTTCCGTCTTCGATCATTACCAACTCGCCCCTGGGCTGAATGACCCTTTTTACCGGCGCCCGCTCTTCAGTGACTGGTATCGTCTCGATTAGAATTTTATCCGTCATTTTGCACCCTCTGAAATTCTTCACCTTTTTTGAAGAGCGTTGCCTGCATAAATTAAAACAGCGGCCCAGGCACGGCCCAACCCTTTGGAACCGCCGGGCTTTCGTCTATTAATCGTCAAGTATCCAATTCTCACAAAATCCTGTAAAATGCGCCAAAAAAATTTTGGAGAAAAGGTAAATGGGAAATCCATCTTCTCGAATGTTCATGTGCAACGCCGAAGAAAGAACCGACCTGATGCGGGTCGCTCTTGGCGTCGAATTTGCCGATATTGTGATCCTCAACGCCTCTGTGGTCAATGTGTACACTGGCGAAATCCTGCAAAATTGCCCTGTCAGCATCAAAGGGAAATGGATTGCCGCGGTGGGACCCCATGCAGCATCGGCAGCCGGTGAATCTACGCTGGTTCTGGATGCCGCCGGAAAAACCCTTGCGCCGGGTCTGATAGACGGCCACACTCATATGTGCTTCCAGATCGTGGAAACCATGGTCCCCTATCTTATGAAAGGAGGAACCACAACGCTTATTGCAGAAACCATGGAATTCTTCCCGGCGGCGGGTTACGAGGGGGTCGTCGAGTTTCTCGATTCCATGAAGGACCAGCCGATCAAAGTCCTGGCCACTGCCCCGGCCGGGGTATCCATCAGCAAAGCTCTGAACGGCCTTTCCCATAGCAAATTGGGGAAGCTGCTTGAAAGAGATGAAATTGTGGGACTGGGAGAGACATACTGGCACGCGGTGCTTCAATCGCCCGAAGTATTTGTCCCAACGCTTCAGAGCGCCATGCAGCTTGGAAAGCCCCTGGAAGGACACTCTGCGGGAGCAAAGGGCAAGAAATTGGCGGCCTATGCCACTGCCGGCATCTCCTCCTGCCATGAGCCGATTACCGCAGAGGAGGCCATAGAGCTGTTGCGGCTCGGGTTTTACGTGATGTTGCGGGAGGGAAGTATTCGGAAAGATCTCGAACAACTTTCCAAGATCAGGCAGGCCGGTGTCGACTTTAGAAGGCTCGTTCTGGCGACTGACAGTGTAGAGCCAAAGGAACTGGTAGAGAAGGGCTATCTTGAAGTTGTAGTGCAAAAGGCCATCGCCTGCGGGTTTGATCCCGTCAGCGCCATTCAGATGGCTACGCTCAATGTGGCCGAACATTTTGGCCTCGACGACGTTATTGGCGGCATTGCGCCAGGAAGGTGCGCCGATATACTGGTGCTTCCCGATATAAGAACCATTGCGCCCGAGATGGTCATCAGCAACGGGCGTATTGTTTTCAGGGACGGAGAGTTGCTGGCCAAGCCTCGAAAACACCACTACACCGATATTAGCCTGAAGAGCATTCGGCTCAAAAAAACCTTGAAGTCGTCGGATTTTGACATTTATGTCAACGGCGCTTCCGATAATCCGGTTGCAGTTTCCCCCCTCTCTCTCGGGGAAGGGGCCGGGGTGAAGGTCCGAATTATCGAGATGGTAAGCGACCTCGTGACAAAGGAACTCCAGGCGGATGTTTTTCCCGTCGACGGAAAGATCGCCACCGATTTGCGGAAGGATATAGCAAAAGTGGCGGCGATAGAATGCAGAAACGGTCCAGGCCGTTTATTTGTCGGGCTCATAAAGGGGTTTGGAATAAAGAAAGGCGCGATTGCATCCAGCGACGCATGGGACACTACGGACATTGTCGTAGTGGGCGCCAATGAAGAAGACATGGCCCTAGCAGTCAATCGAATCCGCGAATTGCAGGGAGGCGTTCTTGTCTGTGAAGATGGGAAAATACTGGCAGAAGTGGCGCTCCCAATTTTTGGAGTACTCTCGGATCTCGACATGGAACAGCTTGCCGAAAGGCTCCAGTCAGTGAGGCAGGCAGCGCGCGCCCTCGGCGTTCCCTTTGACGACCCGGTACTCTCGCTTGACACCCTGACAGGCGCGGCGATTCCCCACCTTAGAATCTGCGAGGAAGGCCTGGTAAATCTAAAGGACGGTAAAACCCTCCCTCTGAGGGTGCATTGACGAAGTGACAAATTGCGGAATGCCGGTACCCATGGCCCCTGCACCTACGACGCCGATCTTATAGATGTTCCGGATATCCATATTTTTTCTCCTCCTGGTCGTGAATCCTCGCCGCTTGCCTTTTGTTGTTCACTCTCAGTGGGTGCGGCGGCACATCCCCAGGATAGATGTCGGTCCCGTACGACGACTGATTCAGCCTTGCAGGCCCTTGTTTCACGCCGAAAATGAAGCCGATTCCGGGTATCCTGGCGACGATTTCGCATAGCGCAAAAGTGCAGGGGTAGGCAAGAAGGACAATGATGAGGTATTTCAGCCATACATTCAAGTCCCCTCTCGCTATGAAAAACGCCCCCACCGTAATCGGCAGCAAATGGAAGATGTAGAAGGGGAACGAGGCGTTGCTGAGATACAGGTAGAGGTAACCTTGCCGGTTCAAAAACCGTCTGGCGTATCCCAGCACCGCAAACACCCAGGCAAAGACCATCAGGGCATGATATGCGGGAACCAAGCGGCCCAGATTCTTTTCGAATCCGAGACCGGCCGCCGCCACGAAAAGAGAAGCTCCCAAAAACAGCGAGAACATCCTGATCCGTTCAATGTTATCGAGTATCCTGTCATTAACGGCAAACAAAAAACCATAGAAGAAGAGCACCAGATAAAGCGTGAAGTTAGCCCAGTCCCAGACAAGGTTCTGTTGTCCGTGGAAAAAGGGGCGAAGCAGCGTTTCGGTGAATATCGAGGGAATCGCGATGAGGTATATCCACAATCCTTTTTCCAGAATCGAAGAGGCAGCGGCAAGTCTTGCGCCGGTCTGTTCCCTGATAACTCGAACGAACAGCGGCCGCAGGATCAATGTAAAAACATACAGATAGGAAAGAAACCACAGATGCGCCCAGGTGAAGTTGCCGCGAGGATATGGCCCGCTGGTAAAGAAGACTGGATAAAATTGAAGGATATTCCCGTGGAACGTGCCGGTGAAGAGCGCTCCCAGGTAAGACATGGGAGCACAGACCAGAAGCGTGCCCCCAATTAACGGCACGAGTAGTTTCGTGCGCCTTTCTCTCGCGTACTCCTTCGGTGTTCTGTGTTGCAGGGCATAGCAAGAGGCGGCGCCGGACACCACAAACAGGACCGGCATGATCCATATCGACAGAAACCACATGGCAGTACTAACGGCCGGCATGGTTTGCGGATACCTGATAAAGGTATCGCCACGAAGGGCGAACGTGATGGCACTGTGATACGGCACGAGCAGAAGTATCACTCCAATCCTGATCCAGTCAAGATAGTAAGCCCGGTCGTTCTGATTCATCTCCCTTCCCTTTCTTCTTGCCCGAACAACAGGGCTAATCAGCTCGCCGCCTCGCAGCCGATACGCTTTCCAGACGTTGCCGGCAAATTCTCACAACATGGTAGGCCGTCCACTTCAGCTGTGTCAGCCCTCGATCTCCGTCCCACCTCCAAAATTTCGTGAGCCTCGCAGCAGGTCAGCAAACCCGGCTTATTTTACTTCCCTCCTCTTAGGAACGCAAACAGGTTCCGGGTTTGCTCCTGCAGAAAAGGACCTGTCGATGAAAGTGACGGCGCTTCGTTATTCTTGAGTACGCGTGTTTACTCCCGGCCTCCACAGCAGTGAAGCTATTTTCAATCATTGCAGGTCGAGATTCGGATCATCTTTTGCGCCCGCTTCACTGGAACCGCCTGCAGCCCCTGGACTGCTTGACTCGCCGGACGTGTCTTATTATTAAAGAACTACCCGCCGGGAGCCGACGGGACATGTATTTCGAGAGGAGGGCCAAGGTGAATTTTCCAGGATCGGTCACTATCGTCGAGGTAGGGCCGCGCGACGGTCTTCAGAGCGAGCCGAACTTTGTTCCCACTAATGAAAAAATCGAATTGATAGAATGTCTTTCGGGTACTGGGTTGAAGCGAATCGAAATTACGTCTTTCGTAAGTCCCGGAGCTATCCCCCAATTGGGGGACTCGGAGAACGTGGCGAACGGACTTCGAAAAAGACCAGGGGTCAGATATTCCGCTCTGGTGCCTAACTACAAAGGGCTCGAGCGTGCGATCGAAGCCCGAATAGATGAGATAGCGCTATTTGTTTCGGCCTCCGAAACTCATAATCAGAAAAACGTCCGAATGCCGATCAGCAGGTCTCTGAGCGGTTTTCGCCAAATAGCTGAAACCGCCCTGAACCACGGGATGCACATGAGAGGATACATTGTGACTGCCTTCGGGTGCGAGTATGAGGGCAGGGTCCCTCCGGAAAGGGTGGAAGAAATCGCAGGTGAATATCTTGCGATGGGCGTTCGGGAAATATCGCTTGGAGATACGACCGGAATGGCCAATCCGGTTATGGTGCGCCAGGTGGTCCGAAGGCTGACGTCGATTCTGGGCGAAGCTGCCCTGGCACTGCACTTTCATGACACCCGGGGGACCGGCATGGCCAATGTTGTGGCCGCAATTGAGGAGGGCGCCAGAATATTTGACTGCTCTGTGGGCGGCCTGGGCGGCTGTCCTTTTCCTCGGATGGTTTCAGGAAATATTCCAACGGAAGACCTGGTCGGGATGTTGCACGAGATGGGAATCGATACCGGGATCGATATCGACGCACTGATCGAGTGTGCACGTTTCGCAAGAGCGATCACGAAAAGAGAGCTTCCCGGCCGTCTTATCGGCGCGGGAAAAGTAAACTGGCAAGGCTCGACTGTCTGAAAAGCCCGATCAAGTTTGCCTTAGAACCGGATTTTCCGAATTCTTAATCCGGGGGAATTCCCGAGAGTGGTCATCCCGGAATTCCCTCCCTGTGGATGCCGTCTCTATGGCCCTACCCACACATCCAGTGTATTGGCGAATCGCGCGGATTCTAATGTAACAGGCACAAGCACGAAAGGGAGGTATTAAGATAACATACTGATATTTAAAGATAACTGTTCTAAGAGCAAGATTTTGAATAATTAGAAACCCATTTTAGCCTCCAAATCATTGCAACAAAAAATCAGAGACGGAAAGACTCAGTGAGACTATATCAACCTCTGAATTCGTTACCAATGAGTTTAACCCTGGTCATCTTTATTCGTACCAGTTTCATATTCGAAATCAGAATTCAACCAAATGTATGTTCAAAGATATGAAGTGTTGGATGAGATCGATCGTCAATCATATGCGGTCTACATGATATCTTCCGCTTATTTTCGTACTGCCCGTCCGTAAAGACCGAAGGAACACTGCCGAAAGTTTCCGGTTCGGAAAGGGAGATTTGTTCGGTT
>Ga0326728_10021231_pt1 | contig 12245 bp, 7 predicted proteins | sample MB3enrmetagenome_FD_207602 | JGI IMG/M metagenome (GOLD analysis project Ga0326728, IMG submission 207602) | Lab enriched peat soil microbial communities from McLean, Ithaca, NY, United States - MB31MN | ecosystem: Environmental > Terrestrial > Soil > Wetlands > Peat | place: USA: New York...
CTTGATCAGTACTGCGCTATGCGGACCGATGTGCAGCACTCCATCGCGCAATACGCCGCCATGCTTCCTGGTTAAGCTCACGCTGCTCTTGGCGTCGATTGCCGGGCCGGTTAGCAGCCACTGTGCTCTGGAGCGCCGCACCGGCGTTCTCACCGCCGCCGCCTGCTCCGTTTTGTTGATCACTGCCAATAGCCGCGCGCCATCTTTCTCGCCTGCATAGGCACGCAGCATATCGCTGCCACATTCCAACGTCGAGCGCACCAGTGCCGCTCCAACGAACTCCTTTGCCAGTTCCATACCGAAGAACTCAGGACGCCGCACAAAGCCCTTCGCCAAACTTCCCGCAATCGGCGTATAGAATCCATTGCCTCCGCCGTGCAGATTCACGCCCGCGCAACCCAGCGAGGCAAAGTTCAGCATCATATCCACAACCCAGAGCGCGCTAGCCAGCGTATCGCTCACGCCCTCCTGACCGCCGTTCCAACACGAATTTCCTTCGCACATTCGATAGGGCAGCCTCGCGCCGTGCGCCGCTTCCATCGCGATATTCAAATCACGCTCCAGTTTCGGATCCGGCGATAGCAGCTTCTCCAGGGTCACGTCTTTTGCGCCCGCAGGTCCCATGGCGTAATAGTGCGAGGTCAGCATCACTACCTCGGGAGCGCTCTTCTTCACATCTTCGGCAAAGCCCGTCACATAAGCCATCTTGTTCGAGATATCCGGTCCCGCAAACTTCGCTTGCGGAAGACGCGCGAGTATCGCCGTCCGCGCCGCTGTCCACTCCTTCCAGTAATCGGCATAAGTCCATGTCGAGGGACGGTAGCGGTTGCGCCACGCATCCGGCTCATTACCGAGCTGAAACGCAATGAGCCTCGGTCCCAGAATTTCGTGCACGTAGATAGCCTCTTCCATGGCGCGCTCCACCTTGCCACGGCCCAGGTTTAGTCCATAGAGGCAGCGCCACCCGGTCGCCTCCAAAAATGCGCGCAGATTGCGCAGGCTCTTCGGAGTGATCGGCGTATCACTTTTCAAATTCTTGCTTGTGTCCGGACCCACCGCGTCGAACGGTGATCTTCCGCTCGGTTCTTCCGTCGTGAATGCCGTAAACTCGCTCGTCCCCCCGCCCAGCCGCAGCACTCCCTGCTTACTTAACTCTTTAAACATCGCAATCAGTATCTTGTTCTCTGCCGTAAAGAACTCCGCATTGGCGAGTTGCGCCGATTCATAACTCAGCCCGATGAAATTCTCGGGGACAATGGCCAGGGTTGCGGATTCATCGAAAGTAAGCGTCGCGGAGATGGAATGCGCGTTGCTTTGCGCAAGCAAAAAGCGCGGAACTATGCAAGCCGCGGCCGCGGCAGCGCCGGCATTAAGCAGGAAAGTACGGCGTTTCATTGCAGCTTGACCTCGATATGTCTACGCCCCCATCGACCTTATTTCTCTGCCCTGGCAGTCGAAAGCACCACAATTTCTCCCGGCTGGATCACTACCTCATCGGGAACGGAAGAAACAGTATTATCTTCCTCCGGCCCGGTGCGTTCCATTTCAACCCAAGGCTCGGCCGCTCCCCGCACCGCAACATTTCTTGCTGTTGTTGCGCGGTTCACCATCACCAGCGTCGTGTTTTGCGTGTCAGCGAATGCGGCTGTCAGCAGATTGTTGTCCTCTGTCTCAGTCCCCACCCGCTGCATACCTTTCAAAATGTGCCGGCTATGAGCCCCCAACACACGCAGTTCGAAGCTTGACGCCACGGGAATCCATCCTCTGCTCCGATCCGGCGCCATCAGCGCGCGCGACCCGGCAAACGTCGGCTGCTCTACATCCAGCAGCAGCCAGCAATACATCAGGGCCACGGCATCCAGCTCGGTCAGGTTCTTGTGATAGAGTTCCGCCGCCGCCAATGCAATCCGGTATGAGGGCTCCTGATAATGCGGGTCGTTGAAACATATTTCCGTCGCCAGAAACTCCTTGCCCGCGCTGGCCTCGTGCATAGCCAGCATCCGCTCGTCATACATATCGGGATTGGCCATAAACTCCTGGAAGTCATACTCATGCGTGGCGGTGTAATCGATAGCCTTCCACGCCGCCGCATTCTTGCGCAGATTATTTGCGCGCTCGACGCCCTTGAACAGATAGCTCGCATCAGCCATGTGAATCCTGGTCTGCGCAAACCCGGCCTTGTCCAACTCCCGCCGCAGCGCGAACGTCATGGCGTCGAAAACCGCTGGCGGCTGCTCCACTTCGTTTTGGATTCCTACAATCATTGGCGCGTAGCCGGTCTTCTCCCGCGCTTTCTTGCAGTACTCGACCACGATTCGCGCATACTCCTCGGGCTTGGCCGCGCGCTTCACTGGCTTGTTCCACGCATCCAGCACCCTCGGTCCGTTGTACTCCTCGGTAGCCCACGGCGGCAACGCCCACATCTCGTAGATTACGCTCCCGCCCAGCTCCAACACGCGTTTACTGTACTCGAAGCTGGACACCTCGCCATTGGGAAAGTTATCGCCGTAGTAGTGCGGCGTGGCATCGTTTAGGTTTTCCAGATTGCTCAAATCCGGCTTCAGTTCCGATCCCATGGGATACTCGCGGGAGAGCAGCAGGTTATAACGCTTCAACATCCGCCAGTACAGGCGCTTGCCCTCTTCACTCAGCTCCGTATAAGCCGGAATGCTCGGGCTTCCGCCAAAGCCAAGCATGGTCTGGTGCGTCTCGCCGGGCCTGATCGTCACCTCCGCCGCTTTCACTTCCGGCTGCAGCAAAGCGCCCTCCACCACGTCGTGCTCCATTCGTGGAGCCGCGTACATCAACTGATGCCGCGTTACGTCGAAGAGCAAGGGCTCTTGCAGCAGCGGCGCGCCGTTCACCAGCACGTGCACGGCCAGGTGCGAGTCCACTATCACGGTCAGCGTTCGCGCTTGCCCGGCATAGGGGCGCTCCTCATCGCGCACTGTCTTATCGGGATAGTTCCCCTGGCCCGCATAAAATCCCATCGAATCGTAGTACCGTTCCGATATTCGGACTTTGCTGGAGGTCAATTCCACCGTAAAGCCCGCCCGAGGCCCGGTAAAAATCCATCGTAGCGCGGTACGCGCCGGCAGGCCGCCGTTCAGCACAATCGTCCGCTCAAACAGCGCCGGTAGTTGGTCGTGAAAATACTTGCGCGCGATTTCATCGGGCCGTGACCAGCCGGGCCCTGCTGGCCCATCGGAGACAAAGCGGAATGGCTCCGCCGCTTGCCCGTTCGCCGCCGGTGGCGCGGGCAGATTCACCGCTTCCTGTGCGCACGCGCTGGCCGCACATAACGCCAATGCCGTTAACCCGATCCATTGCATGGCTTGATTATTCTGGCTTACAGTCACACTTTGTCAAGCGCGGCGCAACAAGATGCCCTCAACAAATAGCCGTGCGCTTTGCGACTATGTCCGATCACAGAGGAAGAGGCAGACGTGCCCTTCAATCCTATTTCGCGACGCAGTTTCATCAAATTCACCACCGCGGGAACCATAGCAACAGCAACGCCAGCCGCCCATCGCCGATCACCATGCAATCTGTCCCGCGTGGCCTCGTTACAACATAGGCATCCACGGCGGGGCGGCCTAGTTTGCCGGTGGCGTTGCCGCCTGGGGTATCGGCGGATCGTGACGTTGAAGAAGCCGCGCGGCTTCTTCGCCGGTGATCTTGAGGAAGCTGCCGTGCTTGCTGTACGCGGGCAAAGATGTTTGCGCGGTGACATCTTCCCAGTGCTTCCAGTCGGTGGTGGCAACGGCCTCGTAGCGCGCTCGCGGGGCGCGGTAGTGGTCATAGAAGACGATGTATCTGTCGCCAATCTGAATGGCGGACGGGCCCTCCGACCAGCTCTCATTGATGGGTCCGGAGATGTCGCTCCAGGGTCCTTCGAGAGTGGGTCCGGTAGCGACGCGCTCTTGGTAGCTGAGCGGGTCTTGCGTCTGATCCTTGAAGATGAGGCGGTAGGGGCCGGTGGCGCCGTGGAAGATGGTGGCGTCGATGACTACATAGCCGGGATCGAAGAAGACAGCGGGCTTGGAAAAGGTGTTGAAATCCGGCGTCATCGACGACCAGATGCGGTGGCCTGCTTTGGAATCCTTCATTGAGCTGGACCAGATGATGAGCCATTTGGATTGCTCGGCGTCCCAGTAGATTTCCGGCGCCCAGACGTTGTTGGTCTGAGGAAACTCTTGCATGATGGGAATCTCTTTTTGCTCGGACCAGTTGAACAGATCGGGCGAGGATGCATAGCCGAGGGAGCTGCCGCGCCAGTTCCACGTCCACACCATGTGGAAGCGGTTGTCCGGGCCACGGGTGAGATAGACGTCGCGCATGAGTTCGCTGGGATGCGTGGATACGGCCCAGGGCTGGCCGTCGTTGAGTGGCGTGTAATGGTAGCCGTCGCGGCTGAGGGCGAGATAGATGCCCTGATTGCCGGGTTCCTTGAAGTAGGCGAAGAGCCAGGCGTTCTGCTGTTGCTCCGCCGGTTGCTGCGCAAGAATCGACTGAATGCATACAACAAACAGCAGGACGGCGAGAGCGCGAGGTAGAGTTTTCATCGGCACACTTACTTTCCTTCCGCGAAGCTGGCGTCCACGAGTGTTTTGTTGCGCCAGTGTGACTCGGAGGTCCGCTTGCCCGCTGCATCGAAGTTGCGCCACGTCCAGATACCATTTGCGGCATAGGTCTTCTGCCATTGCTTCGATCCGTCCGGGCGATAGAAGGATTCGTCGCCAACTTTGTTGCCGAGATGAAACGTCGCCGTCCACTGCACGCCGCCAGCTTGGTTGTAGAAAGATTGCGGGCCTTCGAGGAGGATGCGGCCATCGCTGGCGCGGCCGGTGGACCAGACGGTTTTGAGCTTTCCATTGGGCCAGTTTTCGCGGTGCCCGGTCACTTCTGAAATCGACGACGCCTCCGGCATCGACACTGCCGCATCGTTCAGTACCCAGGCTTCGTTGAGCTCGATCTCGTAGTTGACGGTGTTTTTGGAGGTGGCGATGTGAATGATGCCGTCCGGTCCTTGCGTGGCGGTGACGTAGCCGACGGTGAGAATATCGGCGGGCAGACGTTTCTGTTTCCAGCTCTTGCCATCATCATCGGAAAGCGCGACATATGCGCCGTCCTTGTGGATGTGTTTCTGATTGGAAGGATTGTAGTCGGCTACGAAGAAGAGGCGGCCGGAGGCGAGACGAATGACGCTGGGACGCTCGCCGCTGGCGAGCGGGTCGAAAAAAGTCCTCGATTTGCGCCAGGTTTTGCCGCCGTCGCTGCTCGTGGCCAGGGGCATGCGGCCATCGATGTTGGAGTTCTTTCCGCCGAAGCCGAGGATGTCGCCGTTCTTTGCGAGAACGATGGTCGTGTGGCGGCCCGCTGTGCGCCCGCCCGTGTCATACCAGGTTTTGCCTTCGTCGCGCGAGGCCCAGACGGCGGAGATGGAACCGTTGCCGCCGTCGTCTTTGCCCGTTGAGTCTGTGGGGATGAAGATGGTTCCGTCCCGGGCGCGGACGATGGAGTTGATGGGCTGCGAGATGTAGCGGCCGACGGGCCCGATCAAGTGCGGGAACTGGATCGGCGCCCAGGTGACGCCATTGTCGTCCGATGTCGTGTAGGCAAAGGGCGGGGCTCCGATCAGGCGCGGGAATCCCCAGAAGAGCCAGAGGCGGCCGCGATCGTTCCAGAGGACGGGCGCGGCGCAAGCGGCATCAGCGAATGCGGGCCAGGGCTCGGGCATATCCCAGTCTTCGGCTCCGGCGCGGCGGCGCAGGATGAGGATGGTTTGGTCGGGATCGTCTTCCTTGTCCGGCGTGTTGTAGTAGGCAGCCAGCAGGTCGCCGTTAGCCAGAACCTGAATGGCCGAGTTGTGATAGTTGACGCCCAGCCCGCGTGCCAGGCCGATGCGCCAACCTGCGTCGGGCATCGACTTGCCGTTCAGGTTGGGAAAGAGTTCGTGCGCGTGGTAGAAGGGCTTGGCTGGGTCGGGGCCAAGATTGACGGAGATGGGCGTTTGCAAGACTCCGGTTTGAAAAAAGAAATGCGGGTCGGGCGAGGGATGGGGCGTGGACTGCGGCGCCTGCACCACGCGGAAGCCGATGTTCCCGTCTTGCGACGCGTAGGTTGGAGCCATGCTGGCGCGATTGGCGGAGCGCGCAAAATAGGGCGCCAGGGCCGGATAGCTCTCGCCTGGTTTCGATTTCCGAAAATCAAGTCCGCCGCCGCGTACGACGCGAAAATAGCCATGCAACGGGCCTGTGGGATCGGTTTGCGGGTCTTCCGTGTAAGGCGCGTACCAATCGGCGACCCACTCCGGCGACCCCTCGCCGATCACCACGCCCCAGGTGTTGGCTTGTCCCGGCGCGGGCGGCGCATCGCCGGTGAAAAACGGCGTTTGACGGCCTGCGCGGGCGGTATACTCCCACTCAGCTTCGGTGGGCAGACGGTAGGGCCTGCCTTCCTTCTTTGATAGCCACGCACAGAAGTCGAGGGCCTGCTGGTAACTGATGCCGGCCGCGTAATTGGGGTAGACGGCGACCGGTTTGTAGGTGGGATCGAAGTGCTGAAACTCGGCCACAGTGATCAGATGCGTGGCGATGGCGAATTCATGAGTGAGTGTGACCTTGTGAGCGGGGAACTCGTCGAAGTCGCCATGGATCGGCCGGCTGGAGTTGACGCCGTATCCGTTGACAACAGCGCTTGTGAGCGGCTCTGCATCAGCGCCCATAACGAAGGAGCCGGCAGGGATCTGCGTGAGTTCAATGCCGGCGGGGTTTTGTGCAAAAAGCGGGATTGCCAGAGCTTCGGCGGCGACGATGGTGATGAATTTAAACACGCAGGGCAACTCCTTCAGGCAATCAATGAGGCAGATTGGTTTCAATGGGTCCAAGCGTTGCGCGGCTGGCTATCTTATTGCCGTCCACGAACAAGGAAAGTCCGCGCCCGCGGTTGTAATGCTTGCCGGTCTGGTCATAGACAATAGTGAGAATGTGGCCGTGGTAGGGCAGGTCGTCGAGAGCGAAATAGCTCCACGCGCCCACAGGCAAGAGCGGGTGCAGGATAAGTTTGTTATCAGCTTGCGGGCGCAGACCGATGAGGCCGGTGATGAGCGGATCGGTAAAGCCGGAGTGGTTGTAATAGTTGCCGCGGCCCACCTGCTTGCCCTTGGCAATCAGCATATTCTTGGCGATCCATTCGTCGGTATCAGCGTCCAAGTCTTCGTCGATCCAGTCGATAACCCTGCCGCCGGGAAGCGCGATGTGCTGCGAGAGAACGTAGTTGGAGAAGAGCTGATAGTACTGTTGCGGACCAATATACGGTTGCCGCTGGCCGTTGAGAAGATTGGCCAGAGCAAGCAAGGTCTGCGTCGTGGCAAAGGGCCAGGATGGACCGTTCCAGGTGCACTGGTCGTCGGAGGCGAAGCGGAAGCGAGGGCTGCGGCGCTCGGCGGTGGTGGGGCCAAACTTGCCTGCAAATCCATGGGGATCGAAGAGTTGCCGCCATGCGACTGCGTGGTTGGCCGCGGACAGGTTGAACTGCCAGGGGATGTAGCCAACCAGTTCGCGGACGCCGGAGAATTGGAGCTTGGTGCCGGGATCAATGAATTTTTTCTGCTTGCGGATGCCGGAGTCAGCCGAGGGGGAAAGGTCTTCGTAGAAGTTGTCTTTGGCGTTCCAGAGCTTTTCTTCGATCAGGCGCTTGAGCGCGTTTGCTTTGGCCGCATACTCGGCTTCAAGCGCGGGTTGTCCCTCCTCGGCGGCAATGGCGGTGATGGCCTCGGCGTCGGCCACCATGTAGCTATTCAGCGGAGGGCGGTAGCCGTTGCCGCCTATGGACTTCTCCATGGCGTCACGGGTGTCGATCTGCCAGAAGAGGCCGATGGAGGCATCGAGATTGCTCTGCTCCCAGGCCTTGTAGTTCTCAACCAGAGCGGGAAGAAGATCGGCGGCCAGCTTTCGGTCGCCGATGGCCAGGGTGACATTGCGGACGCTGTCGGCCCAGGGAAAGCTGTATTTGCGCGCGTCCGCGCCGGGATTGGCCCAGAGGCGGGCATAGTCCGAGGCGATTTGCGGATTGCGCAACCAGCGGGCTTCGCCCAGATGAAAGGGTGCGGCGTCGGGCAGTGCGCCGTAGAATCCGTCGGCAGCTTCAGGTTTGGGGAGCCACTCGGTGATGAGAAATCCACGACTGGTGTTGACCACGTGCTTCTGCCATGCATACCAGCGGAAGTAATACATCTCTTCAAAGTGCTTGTCGGAACTGTCGAAGAGGGGAATGTTCGCCTCGAGCCAAGGCCATTCGTCAGAGGGTTGACGACCTGTGGCTTCGCGTTCATCGGCGGCGAACTGGAGGATGTAGTGGTGATAGTCCTCGGCATGAAGCGTGGTGAAAGCACTGTCCGGGGCTTTGTCCTGGGCATACAGAACGACAGGCAGGAGCGCGGTGGCGATGGCGAGTTTGCGAAAGATATTCATAGTCGTGACGATGAGCAGTGTATCGAGGCGCACGACGGCGCGCAAGCGGTTTGAAAGTAACCCAGTGATTTTGAAAAACAGAATCAGCCCCCGTTCCGGCCATGAAAGGCCGCCTGATAGATAGACTCCGCGTCCTGCTGTGTAATGACCCTGGGGTTGTTCCTCATCAGGCGAGTAACGGCGAGGCCATCGGCAGCTAGCGTTGGAATCTCCGATTCCGGAATGTGGAGCGCGGAGAGACGCATCTCGAGGCCGGTCTCCGCAATGAGTCGCCAAAGGCGATTGATACCGGCCAGAGCCGTTGCCTCGGGAGTCGTCTGTGGCGCGGCGCCCAGTGCAACGGCAACGGCGGCGTAGCGATCTGGGGCTACAGGCAAGTTGAAGTGGAGCACGTGAGGTAGAAGAATAGCGTTGGCGTGGCCGTGGGCGATGTGGTGGCGGCTGCCCAGCGGATAGCTGAGGGCGTGAACGGCGGCGGTGTTGACCGGGCCGAGACAGAGACCGCCGTAGAGGCTGCCGAGAGCCAGGTGCGTGAGCGCGTCGAGATTGCCGGGTTCACGAACGGCGGTGACAAGATGAGCAGCGATATGGCGGATGCCGTCAAGCGCCCATGTGTCGACGAGCGGATGCGCGAAGTTATTGGCGAAGGCCTCTATGCAGTGGGTAAGCGCGTCCAGACCGGTTGTGGCCGTCACCTGCGGCGGCACGGTGAGCAACAAAGCAGGGTCGATGAAGGCGGCGTCCGGCACAAGATAGGGGCTGATGACAGCCTTCTTCATCTGTGCGTCTTCGTCCAGCAGAATCGAGTTGGGAGAGACCTCGCTGCCGGTTCCAGCGGTTGTGGGGATGCAGATCAGCGGCAGTGTGCGCGGTTTCAGGTTGCCGCTGCCCAAGGCTTCATCGAGCGTCTGCGTGCTGTTCGAGAGCGCGGCAACGAGTTTGGCCACGTCGAGCACACTGCCTCCGCCGAGACCGATAACAGCGTCCGGTTTCGAGGCGCGCGCGGCCTCAAGAAGAAGATTGAAATGAATGACTGTCGGCTCGTTGCGCGTGGTGTCGTCGATCTGCGCGTTGGGATGAAGGCGCTCGGCGTGAACGCGTGCAACGGGAAAGGTGACGATGAACGGGCGTTCGATGCCGAGTTCCCGCAAATATTTTCTGGCGCTCAATAGAGCGTCCACGCCAAAGACGAGTTGGGGAACCTGATGAAGTGTGAGAGGCATGGAATATCACCTTTAACTGGCGTTGAAATACTTCAAGCGTTGGTTGTTTTGCTTGCAAGAATCATGCGTGCTTTGCCGAGGATATCGCCCGCGGCAAGCGTCAAGCACGCGATGTCGTTGGTGCAAAAGAGCAGGTCAATGTTGAGACCGAGCCAGAAGAGATAGTCTGCCGAAGCGCAGGCGGTGGCGACGCATTTGTTGTGACGGCGCGCGGCTTGGACGATCTTCATGGCGGCTGCCTGCACGGCGGGATGGCCGGTCTCTCCAGGATAGCCAAGGCTGGCGGCAAGATCGGCGGGGCCGATGAAGAGGTCCACATCCGGAACGGCAGCCAGTTCGTCGAGGCGGATCATCGCGTCGCCGGTTTCAATCTGCGCCATCAAGCAGAGGTCGGTGTTGAGAGTCTGCTGTTTGGCGACTACGCCGCCCGGAATGCCGTAGTGGATAGCGCGGGAGACAGAAAAGAAGCCGCGCTCGCCTTCCGGGGCGAAGCGCGCGTATTTGCGCAGAGCGTGCATTTGCTCGGAGTGCTCGATCATGGGCACGTCGAGAATGTCCGGACCGCACTCGGCGGCTTTTAGAACGTTTTCGCGCCGTGCGTCGGGAATGCGGATCATGGTCAACATACCGGTTCCGGCGGCCATGCGACAGAGGTCGGCGGCTTCGGCAAAGGTGATGTGGCCATGCTCCATTTCGATCCAGATGGCCTGATAGCCGAGGTGGGCGCAGATCTCGAGAAAGATGGGGTCGTAGAAATAGACGGCCGCTCCGAGGAGGGTTTTTCCGCCGTTGTCCTGTACTGCTTGCCGCAGACGATTCATGATGTTTCTCCGAGTTGGATTGCGTGCATGCGAGACTGCTTGCGGGCGGCGAGCCAGTCCCACAAGGTCAGACGTGAATGAGCCGTGGAACGCGCGGGGAAAAGAATCGCGGTCAGAAGGCCGACAGCGAGAAGCAAGAGGTTGCCGATGGCGCCGATGGTGTACTCATGCCACGGGTAGTTGTAGCGATGGAAGTTGAAGATTTTTCCGCCATCGAGGGTGAGGGTGGCGTAGGCGGTGAAGATCAGGTTGGCGAATATGCCCGCGACAGCGGCGGCGCGAGCCGCGCGGCGCGAAAGAAAGGCAAGCAGGAAGAGGCCGGCGAGACCGCCGGCAACGATGGCCGTAGCGGTGTAGTAGAGCGCTAGCGCCGCGCCCTGCGTGCTGGAGAGGCGAAGGGCAACCCCGATGGCCAGCGCGCCGCAGAGAATAATCGACAGCTTGCCGAAGCGCAAGCGTTGCGTGTCCGTGTGGCGCGGGAAGAAGTGGGAGTAGAAGTCCTCGACCAGGATGAGACCCAAACAGTTGAGATCGGAGGCGAGCATGGACATCGCGGCGCCGAAGAGAGCGGCAAGAAAGAGGCCGCCGACGCCGATGGGCATCTGGGTGACCATGTAGTGCGGAAAGACCTGATCGGGCCGCGTGACGGCGGCGGGAAGCGCCAGACCGGTGAGCCGGTAAAAGGCCCAGAGCAGCGACCCGATGAACATGAAGGCGGTCCAGACGGGCAGGCAAAGCGACGCGCCCAGAGCTATGCCGCGCAGTGCGGAGCGGTCCGTTTTGGCGGCCAGGTAGCGCTGTACTACGGTCTGATCGGCAGTGTATTTCTGCAAGTAGAAAAATAGACCGTAGATGGCCATGGTCCAGAAGGTGGGCTTGGCGAGATCGAAGCCGAAGCTGCCCAGGCTCATTTTACGATTGACTGCGATCAGGTGCAGCATTGCGCCGGGGCTGGTATGGGACGAGAACAGAAGCAGGCCGATGGTGACGGCGACGCCGGTCCAAAGCACAAAACCCTGCACGACATCGGTCCAGATGACAGCTTCGAGGCCGCCAATGAAAGTGTAGAAGATCGTGATGACGCCGAGACCGGCGATGATGAGCGTGATGGGCCATCCGGTAATGCCGGAGACCGAGAGCGCCAGCAGATAAAAGACGAAGCCCATCTTGGCGAAGTGGCCGGTGGCGAAGGCGAAGGAAGAGTACATGCGGACACTATGGCCGAAGCGCTTGCCGAAGTATTCGTAAACCGACATGGTGACGGCATGGCGGAAGAAGGGCACAACAATGGGGCCGATGGCCGCGATGACCAAGACGAAAAGAATGCCGGGAACCAGCAGCGTCCAGTCGCCGGCGTAGGCCGCTCCGGGATAGGCGATGAAGGTGACGCTGGTGATGATAGTAGCCAACAGCGAGAGTCCAGCCGCCCATCCGGGAATGGAACGGCCGGCAACGAAGTACTTGTCCGTCGTCTTCTGTCGTCCGGAGACGCGCAGCCCGATGGCGACCAGCGTAATCAGGTAGGCGGCGATGACGAGAATGTCGGCGATATGCATCTTAGAGATTGACCCCGTCCTGCCGATCGGCAACTTGACCGGCAACTGATCCGGCTTCGTAGGCCTGCTTGCCGGCGGCCATGCGGACGGCGAGCCGCATGGCTGCCTTCATGTTCGTGGGATCGGCGATGTTGCGGCCCGCGATGTCGAAGGCTGTGCCGTGATCGACCG
>Ga0326728_10021232_pt1 | contig 12245 bp, 12 predicted proteins | sample MB3enrmetagenome_FD_207602 | JGI IMG/M metagenome (GOLD analysis project Ga0326728, IMG submission 207602) | Lab enriched peat soil microbial communities from McLean, Ithaca, NY, United States - MB31MN | ecosystem: Environmental > Terrestrial > Soil > Wetlands > Peat | place: USA: New York...
AGTGGTGTACCACCTTTTGAGGCTAAATATTGCGTTATGTTATCTTTTTTAATTAACATAACGAGAATTGCGACTAAATTGTGACTAAACGATTTCAATTTGCTATTCTATTTAGGGATTAGCACTTCATCAAACCGTTTGGTTGCCGCTTCTTGAAGCCCGGGAGTTACGTGACTGTAAAGAGCCAATGTAGTTGAGATTGTGGCATGGCCGAGCCTCTCCTGCACAACCTTGGGGTGAGCTCCTTGCTTAAGCAAAAGCGAAGCATGCGTATGCCGCGCATCATGCAATCTAAAATGACCAAGACCAGCTCGCTTTACTATCCTAACCCAGGCATTGCTTATGCTATCCGGCAACAAAGGCTTGCCTTCCGGAGTGCAAAAAACCAGGTCGGTTTCTTTTAATTTTACGCCAACCATCATTCGGTCCAGAGTTTGTTTTTCTTTGTATTCTTTAACGACAAGTGCGAGCGATGGTGACAATGATATCATCCGTCGGCCTTTGGCTGTTTTAGGCTGTCTGAAAACCATACTGCCATCACGCAGGTGGTGTGGAGTTTGGGTAACTGATATCTGACACATCAGTAGATCCACGTCACTCCATCGCAAAACTAAAAACTCGCATCGTCTCATACCGGTGAAAAGGACCGTATAAAACATAGCATAATAAGGTGTCTTTTTTGACTCTGCCAGGAATATTTGAAGTTCATCTTCGTTCATCATTTTTCATGTCACTATGATGTGGACGAGGAGGAGTTACAGCGTCCGCAGGGTTGGTGGTAAGGAGGCCCCATCTGACAGCCATTTTCAAAAGCGCGATGCAGACGGGTGTGGTGATGGGAAACAGTGGTTTGTGTAAGAGTATCTTTACGATCTTGCCTGACACCGGCTAACTGCAGGAGTAACTGTCTTTACCCCTCTTTTCTATATGGCCTCATATGATTTTGAACAAGTGATGAAGTAGGCGGAAAACTTTAAAAAATACGCTGATTGAAAGCGAATGGCGCATACCAAAGACTAGAGTTATTTGGGTAAAACCCCCTCAATTTATTAAAACAAAACAGTGTTTCAGGTATAAATGAACTCTCCCCTTTTCACCATAAAACAAGACCAAGTAGGATTTCAATAGACACAATAGGTTATAGAGTTTGGCATTTGATCTCCCATTGATTGCTACCCGTCTCCCGTTACCGATCTGAATGTAACTTACAAACCCCCTTAGTTGTATAATTGTCCTAATATGAGTAGCGAAGAGAAAAAAGCTGTTATCATCGGTTTAGGTGTTGCCATACTTATCGTGGCAATGCAAGCTTGGCTGAATCATTAAGTCTGATTTCGTTATTTTTCCCATTGCGGACAAAGGTTAAAAAATCCTTCCCGGGTGAGCCGAAAGCATAAAATGAACACTGAGAAAAAAGATATTCCGGTGATGTTGGACAGTCTCCAAGAATTATTTAACGAATATGGAGACGCCGTAACTCCAACGCTACTTAAAGAGCGCATGGAACAAAAATTGCATAGGCAAATGCGTATGCATGTCGTCGCTTATCAGTACACATCTTTGGGTTTTGTTACCAAAAGGTTGAATGCGAGACAAAAATACAGCATCATTCCGAATCTCGAACTCTTAACGGAAAAACGAGCCCAATTCTGTAAAGTTCAAAAAAACGTAAATCATTCTTAAATAACAATTTTATTACGGCGATCAACCGAGAAAAGGATTGTTGGTTGTATCTAACAACTTCTTGATCGACAGTTCCAGCGTTTTCATGGCATCGTTGTAACCATCAAGATAAGCATGAGTCAAACCGATCATTTCCTGCATAGTATAACGCTTGGCGGGATCATCAGTGACAATATATCCTTGCTCCACCATTTGAGTCATATAATTTAGTGCCAGCTCACGTTCCGCCGGCTGATCTTCCATCTCCATTTCTTTATCGATGACTCGGTTAATCATCTCCCTGGTCATAGGTTGGTTCAAATTCAATTTTTTAGGTTTCACCATTTGAGTATCCGTTTCATATCAATACTTTACTTAGTCTTCCAATTGCGTTGTCTTGCTGTCAGGGGACATGATGTAAAGGTGCGAGAATTTGGAGCCCTCTGCTGCGCCGTGCCAGTGTTTCTCACCCGGTGGGATAAAAATAATATCCCCCACGACGACAGTTTTTTGTTCCTTTTCCGTAGCAACTATGCCTTTTCCCTTAGCGACGATGAGTATCTGTTCAGAAGAATGGCTGTGAAATTTATTCCGCACTCCCGGGCCAAAGTTTACCTTTGCCATGACCAGGTTTTTACTTAAATCTTTGCCTATTACCGGCTGCATCGTAACTGTTCCGGTAAACAGCTTTCCGGAATTTGGCTCTCTCGCTATTTTCGCAACTTTAATTACCTTCATCGTGTTGCCTCCTTCTGACAAGTTTATTTTCAATTCTAGCACAACATATTCTTGATTTCTTTTTGCTTGACTTCTGAGTTACAAAGAATGATATGCAGTTGCACATTTCACTGACTTTCAAACTGGTATAATCTACGTAGCTAAACCTAAAAGAGATCTTTTTAGGGAAAAAGTATGTCTGAAGTCAAATTGCGACCGCAATTAGGCATGTTCGATGCAATATCCACAGGCATGGCTGCCATTTTGGGCGCGGGTATCTTTGCGGTGATTGCTCCTGCAGCGGGCATTGCCGGACCCTCATTACTCATTTCTCTTGTTATCGCGGCGTTTGTTGCTTTCTGTAATGCCCTCTCTTCCACACAGTTAGCTGCGGTGTTTCCGCGCTCCGGCGGCACCTACGAATTCGGACGCCATATGCTGGGACCATGGCCAGGATATCTTGCAGGTTGGATGTTTTTGGCAGCAAACACCGTGGGGCCTGGTGTAAGTGCCTTGGTCTTTGGTGGTTATTTTCATGCCGTTTGGAACATTATTCCAGCGCGGAATGCCGCAGTTTTGGCAGCATTAGTTATGACAATATTGAATGCAGGGGGAATTAAACGTTCAGTGCGGGTAACTGATATAGTTGTTATTTTATCAATTGTGTCGCTATTAGCCTTCGTCGTGATCGGACTTCCTCATGCCCAAGCATCCAATTTTTCACCTTTTACTCCCGGCGGTATAGGCGGTGTATTGCGAGCAACCGGGTTACTATTCTTTGCTTACACCGGATACAGCCGCATTGCAACTTTAGTCGAAGAAGTGCGTAATCCTAAGCGCACAATTCCGATCGCAACAATCCTCGCGCTGGGTACGGCCGTGGTGCTGTATCTTCTTGTCGCTATAACAACTTTGGCAATCCTTGGAGCGTCAGGTGTTTCTAAATCTTCTTCACCATTGGAAACTACCATGACCGTGCTAGGTAGTGCACTCGGAGTTGTAATAATCTCTGCCGGGGCATTACTAACAACATTTAATGAAGGTTTGTCCGACCTACTGGGGGTTTCGCGGGTCGCTTTTGCCATGGGACGCGAAACCGACCTCCCACAAGGTCTGGCTAAGTTGGGAAAAGGGCAAAACCCTTGGCGCAGCGTACTTTTTGTCGGTACCATTTCGATTTTAATAGCTGCTTTCGCTCCACTTACGATAGCAATCGCTGTCTCCAGCTTTGGTATTCTCCTCTATTACTCAGTTACTAATTTATCAGCTTTTAGGCTGCCTGCTAGACAACGAATGTTTCCCCACTTGTTCCCTATAGTAGGTTTAATCGGCTGTCTCGCGTTAGCTTTTTCACTGGCCCCAAAAGAGATAGGCATAGGTCTTACAATCCTTTTAGTCGGCATCATTTATAGGGTCATTCGGTTAGTATCTCTAAAAAGAAGGAAAAGCAACACACTTTAGTACTGCTTGACTTCTTATCGAAACTGAGTGATGTATGGTAGTAGTACTATAAAAAGGAGATGCTACCATGAACTACGAAACAGAATAAATCATCCCAGACTACGACCCGTACAATCCCAAAACATGCCCCGGAGATATCAAACCAGGTTATTACAGCAAAGCCACTATTAATCTCCTTCTGAAAAAGCACAAGGATAACCCCCGAAACCCTTCAGTTCCTCCGGGATATGCTGGAGGAATGAAATGATAGAAAATACAATCATTAACTTCAGTGACACGGCCACAGTTTGGCAACGAGCTTTTTACGCCTTCCTGGCCGGTTCCCGGCGGACGGTAGAAGGTTACTCACGAATGCTGCAGGACATCTTCGGACGTTTTGGAAAACAGCCAGACAATGTGACTTCTCAGGATATCTTTGTCTACGCCCATAGTCCGGGACGGTCCGGCAAACAGCCCTCGGCAATCACCAATGGGGCTCGAATCGCGTGCATAAGTTCCTTTTTCAGGTTTCTGATTCGCATGGATATCGTGGGGCCCGACCCATGTGACAAGCTGCAGCGACCGCAGACCTCGCCTTCGACACCCAGAGGCTTGTCCGGTGACCAGGTGCATCAACTCCTGGAGGTTGTTCCAGCTTCGCCATTGGGACTTCGCGACCGGGCAATAATACTTACTTTAGTACACGCAGGACGCCGTCGAGCAGAGATTATTGGAATGAAAGCTGGTAATCTCATTCTTGAAGGAGACAGTGCCTACTACACCTATCGCGGCAAAGGTGGGAAACAGGGCCATCGGGAATTACCATAACCGGCACTGAATGCGATAAGAGCGTCACTGGCGGCCTTCGGTAAGGAGTTAGCCACAATGCTATTTGAAGAGTCATTATGGCCATCACTATCGCACCATAGTAAAGGAATCACCAGCGGAACATTCTACGGCCAACTGCAGAAGTATTTTAGACAGGCTGGAATTACACCTTCGGGAATCCATATCTTTCGCCATACAGCCGCCAAGCTCCGGGATGCAGGGGGAACTGTCGAAGATGTCAGCAGGTTTCTGGACCATAGCAGCTTGGCTGTTACGACAGTTTATCTCGGAAGATTGGAGGGCGAGCAAGATAAAAGTTGGGCAAAGGTTGCAGAAGCGATTGGAGTGTAACGACTTAGTTTAAGCCGCTGTTATCGTCATTTTGATTGACTGCGGATTACCGAGTTCTTTAACCCACTCTTTGGTCAGATAAATGGTTACTGGATGGTCTTCTTTATTCTCTTTATATCTCTAAGTGTCAGGCGTTTTTTTTCTTTACTCAGGATGATTTCCATATTTCTTTCTCTTTTCTTTTAATATGTCACTAGACGGAGAAAAGTCACTTTGAACCAATTACTTTGATGCATGAATTATATACCTTACTGACTTCGTTCATGGCTTCGAGTGACTGACCAGCGGCTGCAAGAATATCAGCCTTTGCAAGATCGCCGTTAATCTCTTGTCTCCGACCTTTTGGTACTGCTTCGTAGACTATAGCGGCTAACAATCTTCTTTCCGTAGCCCGATTCTCTCCAATATAAGGCATTGCGCCATACGAGAGCCAGCATTCTTCCGAACTCTTAAAAGGAGTTCGCGATGGCATCATCTGTGCCAAACGATTCCCCAATAGTTTTGCTTCTTTTAGGGCCTTGTCAAAATCAAAACGTGTAGCCGGCAGAGGTTCAATTGCCCGCATTTGCATTGTCCTGAAGAAATGATAAAGCGGCTTCAAGCCCGTTGTGAGACCGTTTCCAGATCCTCCGGCGATGGCGATTCCCAACGCTGGCAAACCTTTGAGTTGTCCTGACCCCGCGTAGACTCGATGCATTTTGAGAAAGAGGTATCTTACCATCCCGGTCGTGTCTCCCCAATATACCGGCGTCCCAATGACCAGTGCTCCGCAATCCAGAATCTTCTTACTGAGCAGTTCAAAATTCTTATCTTCATAAGTACACTTTTGGTTGGTGTTGCAAACCCATGGCAGACAATCTTTACAGGCGCCAACGACACAATCTGACATCTGAACCAATTCAATTGCTGCCCCTTCGCTGCGGGCACCTTCCAAGGCAGCACTCACCAACTCATTAGTGCGTCCTGCCTTATTCGGACTTCCGACCAGACCCAATAGACTCTGATTCTCGCTCATAGCAAACCTCCACTATTTTCCAGTAACTGGATTTTTATAGTGGTACGGGAAGATATAGCCTGATGGGTAAGGAGCAAAACGAGTGTTGGGTGCGAGTGGATGTGGTTCCTTGTGCAGGGGATTTAGAATCGCAGGTTTCTTTACCCATCCTTCCTCTAATGGACTACTGATTATCTCGTTCCACAAGATTGTTTTGATCTTCCATGTCCCGTCCTCTTTTACATATTCGTTCTCCCATATTCCACATCCGATTAATGCTCGGGTTTGTCCCTCTCGCGGCATGGCTCCAAGAAAATACCCATACCATCTGCCTTTGGCATTTTTACCGTCCGGGTCGACATCCACAATACCTGCAAGAGGCATCAGAATGTGCAGAAACTCGGGAGGAGCTTTTTTCGCCCCGTTATAGGCAGTGTAGTGATCTTCAAAGTGAAAACTATTCCTAACTTCTTCCCACCCTTTATACTGACCACTGCGACCGGTTTGTGCCGAGACATCATCCCTGTGAGACCACAAATCTAAGATCTGGTCGTCTTGCCAGTGCTCGAGGTAATACCCATAGGCTCTCTGCAATTTTTTGATGGCCTCAATATCCTCTATTCGAGTCAGCCTTGCTTCTAATTTCGTGACTGTTTCAGAAAGTGTTTTTACCTTGGCCTCTAGCTCCTCTGTTTTCATAAATAACCCCCCTATTTTGATTTTTTTAGGCGGAAAAAGGACACTTTTGACCCAAATACTAACATTGAAAATGGGCATTGTCAAACGACTGTCTATCTTCGCCGATTAGAGGGTGAACAGGGCAAGAGTTGGGCAAAGGTGGTTAAAGCGATTGGTGGGTAGTCCAAGATACGAAAATCAAAACTGGCATCCGATAAAATCAACTCTCCAATCTTTGAGATGACTTCTTAATTGGTTCTAATTGGGGACGTGTTAGTGTTTGCAAATCAATATGGTTTATCCATCAAGAAAGAATGTGCTTTCCCTAACTCTTCTGGTATATTCACCTTGCGAGGACATATTTCCAGACACAGGTTACACTTGGTGCACTTGTCCCCCCATTCTTCTTCTCTAGTCATCATGGGGTCGTGATATATATTTCTGCTTTCAGCAGCAGAATTGTACACTAACGCTTCATTATACAGATCAAAAATCCTTGGAATATTCACACCGTAAGAACAAGGCATGCAGTCGCGGCATCCGGAACATGAGATTGCATTCAAAGCTACATAAGTATCGCGGACACGACCGATTAGCGTTAGGTCGGCGGCAGTTAAATTATGTGGTTGGGAATAAGCAGCGACTGCGATATTTTCCACGACTTGTTCCATTTTACTCATGCCACTCAGAGCCAGAGTTACTTCCGGGTGGTTCCAAACCCAACGCAATGCCCATTCTTGTGGGGTCCTTTGCACCGGAGCCTCATCCCATAATTTCCGTATTGCAGCTGGAGTTCTTGCGAGTCGCCCGGCTCTAATCGGTTCCATCGCAACCACCGCAAGGCCTTTCTCATGAGCATATTCTAAACCACAAGTGCCGGCTTGGATTTCTTCGTCCATAAAATTATATTGAATTTGGCATAATGTCCAATTATCATAGGCGTCCACTATTTTACGAAAAACATTGATATTGTCATGGAAAGAAAATCCCAAATATCCGATACGGCTATTAACCATTGCGTCTTCAGCCCATTTTATTACGCCGAGATCGCGGACTTTAGGCCATGTAAATCTGTCAAGCCCATGCAATAGATAAAAATCAACTTTTTCGGTCTGCAACCTTGTCAACTGTTCATTTAGAATTCGATCGAAATCTTCATAGGAACGGACTTCAAAACAGGGCAATTTAGTGGCAACCCTGACTTTTTTGCCGTAGCCATTATTCAGCGCCTTGCCGATTACGACCTCACTATTTCCGTGGTGATAACCATACGCCGAATCAATGTAATTCACGCCGTGGTCAATTGCATAGCGTATCATTCTAATTGCTTCTGGTTCATTGATACTCCCATAATCTTTGCTATTCGCTAGTGGTAATCTCATTGCGCCGAATCCAAGTGCTGAAACTTTCCAATCCAATCTGCCAAATTTTCTGTATTTCATTTTTCGACCTTCTTTGAGTAGATTATTAGATTTAGTCAGATTAGCAAAACAGTTAGAACGTATCAGTGCCGCGACTATTTATGTTTAATTATCGTAAATATTTTGTGTTATTATTATCAATGCTAAACAATAATCGAATTATTCATTTCTTCTCATTAGGTAATAACTTAACTGTAAAATAACCAATGAGAATTATAGCATAATAATTTAAAAATTAACGGTGAAAATTGGCTGTACATCAGCAAAATTCATTGACAGTGAAATTAGCCTGTGCTAGCATTCTGGTAATTATTCGGTGGAGGGTTTTATCATGGAAATCAATGATCTTATTCTGGATGGTTTGGAGAATTTACAACGGATAATTCAAAGGGGCATAAGTGGCCTCACTCCAGCGGAATTGAAATACCAGCCACATCCGGATGCCCAGTCGATCGGACTGCTTTATTTCCAAATTGTCCGGGTCGAGGACATGGCAACACATGACACCATGGGCAAAAAGCCCCTCTGGGTTACAGAGAAGTGGTACCAGAAGCTAAACATACCAATAGATGCCGATTTAGGCAAAATGACTCCGGAGCAAATCGCAGCCTTTGAACTGTCGAAAGAGTGGCAAGCATATGCCGCGGCGGTCAGGAAAAGTACCGTTAAATATGTCAGAGAATTAAAACCGAACGACTTTGACCGAGATGTAGTTGTGCCCACGCCGCCTGGTCAGCCTGTTCCTCCTCCTCCACTGCCGTTTACACCCACTGTGGGTGGAATATTAATCCACATGTTAACCGAGCTTTCCGGGCGTGCCGGGAAAATCGAATATATCCGCGGCCTTCAGCGGTCGCTGTAATCTAAGTAATTGGAACTCTGATGTTTTTATTCATTATATAATGTGATTTCATAGTGGTATTATCGTGAGCCCATGTCCAGGTTGCGGACTTAAATCAGAATCAAATGATCAGAGTTTAATTGATCTGTATAATGCTTCAGGTTATTGTTGGCATTTATATGGCTATTTGTCTGCATTTACGTTATCCCTTAGAGACCATGACTTCACACACCAGTTAGTCGTCGATGCATACGCTGCACAGCACTCTGGACCAAATGTGAAACCTATTTCAACTGCATTTGCATTAGTTGGACTTTACTTCACTTTCGAAAGGGGATACACTGGTAAGCAAGTACAACAAGCTCACATGTTCCTGGGGAAAAAACGCATAGCATGGCCCCATGTCGTTCCACCCGAGAATCAAGGTGCCTTAACCGTGGTAAATGTTCTGCAAGGACCGGAATTACAGCGCATGGAAATGATTCGGAAGTGGGGCAGGTCAGTTGGGGAAATGTGGAAACCTGAGCACGGAAGCGTCCGGAAATTGGTTGAGATTTATTTGGTTTATGAAATTATCTTCTCGGAGATATGATCATCGGATTACAATAGACTCTTGCGACTAAATTGCGGCTAAACTAAACCAAACGCGTTTTTACCCGACCGCACCCGACGCCACAAACTGGCTTTTTACTATAGACAAGATAGTCCTCTTTCGCACGTAAAACTACGGGTTTTAACAATTAGACACGTTTTCCTAAACCGTTTGTCGGGGGTTCGAATCTTCCCTGGAGTACCACTTTTTGAGGCTTAATTCAGAATTGCTTAACTTACCATAAATTTTAAAAACCTGTTTTGCTATTCTTTGGTCTAGGATTTTGTCAAAAACTTCAACGGCTTGCTGTTGCATCCTGGGGTTTTATGGCTGTAAATATCAAGCGTAGTGATGATAGTGGCATGCCCCAGTCTTTCCTGAATCACCTTGGAGCTTATCCCCTGCTTTAGCATTAAAGATGCATGGGTATGCCTTAAATCGTGAAAGCGGATGTGAGGATAATTCAAGTGTTTTATGAGCTGGCTTATGGTGGCCTGTTTTAATGGTTTGCCATCCCATTCAAAGAATACACACCTGTTTTTAGCCGGTGTGATGATTTACTGATACTCAATTCAGCCATTAACAGGTCAACATCACGCCATTGTTATTATCACCGAATCCCCAGCTCTTAAGGGTGTCCTTTTTATTTTTTTCTCTATTTATTTCAATACTTTCCTTTGCTTGCTTCGGACCATTATTCTTGTTATTTATCTTTACATTTTCTACTAATTCAATATCCTTTCAATTAATTGTGATAAAAAAGCCCTACGAAATCTTCTCGTAGGGCTTTTTTATATTAATATGTATTGTTTTATGCAAGGATACCCGTGTTATTTTTAGTTGATGGCCTCAGTCTGCCTCCCAGTAGCCAGCACACTGCTTGATGCAGTTATAACCGCCGGTCCTTTGGTTACATCTTTATAGTAGAAACTGGCTGAATTAGTATTCTCTTTAATAGTGACCGAAGTAATTGCCGGTACCCCATCACTATTTACGGCAAATATTCCACCCGTTGATGATGAAAGCGCAATTACCGTATCAACAGTTGCCTTAACCGGATTCCCTTTCGTATCCTGAATCTGAATAGTGATGACTTGAGAAACAGATCCGGCCTTAATCATTTGCGGCTTAGTTGTAAACACTATCTTTTCTTTCCTTCTCCTCATTAAGAAGAAAATCCCAAGACCAGCAATAACCACCACTCCTAGCACCGACGGCACGATTACAGCAGCCTTGGCCCCCGAGGAGGTCTGTGTTGAAGTCGTGGACTGAGTTACGCTCGTTATAGTCGGAGTAGTAACAACCGGGGTTGTTGTCATCACTGCCGTTGTCGTCGTCATTGTCGTACTCAATGTTGGTGTTGTTGTCGTCATCGCTGCCGCCCTAGTGACCGTCACCGTGTAAGTATCGGTAGTGGTTCCATCCTGAGCGGTAACCACGACAGCAATTGTATTGTCTCCAACGTCCAGGCTAATTGCGCCAGAAGCCATACCGCTGGTAACCGACACTCCATTGACGGTCACGGTGGCATTGGCCTGGTTCACCGTTGGCGTCACCATTACGGAACTCACCGTGTTATCCACACTGTCAGAATAGGCAGTAGTCGCAGATGCGAACGCAGGCGTGAGTGTCCCTTGATTTACAGTAAGATTACTCAGGGTAGCATCGCTGGAGAGTGGGGCCCCCCTGGTCACAGTCACAGTGTAAGTAACTTTGGTGCTACCATCTTGAGCAGTAACTACCAACGTAATCGTATTAGGCCCAACGGCCAGGGCAATTGCGCCCGAAGCCGAGCCGCTATTCACAGCAACTCCATTGACAGTCACGGTCGCATTGGCTTGGTTCACCGTCGGCGTGACAGTGACCGAACCTACGGAATTCAAAACGGTGTCGGCATAACCCGTGGTTGCTGAAGTAAATGCAGGTGACAGTGCTCCTGAACTGATAGTAAGATTACTTAGTGTAGCATCGTTGGAAGGCCCTCTGGTCACGGTTAACGTATAAGTTAGGGTGCTGCCATCCTGAGCAGTGACCACCACGCTGATTGGGTTAGCTCCAACTTTCAGGCTGATAGCACCAGAAGCCGTTCCGCTGGTAACAGCCGTCCCGTTCACAGTCACGGTAGCACTAGGTTGATTCACTGTCGGCGTAACAGTGACCGAACTTACACTGTAAGCAACGCTGTCGGCATAAGCATAAGCCGTTGGAATGAAATGCGGTGTTAGCGTCCCGGCGCTTACGGATAAATCGGTCAGAAGATCATTGCTAGAAAGTAATATTACCGGCGGTGCAGTAGTAGTCGTAGTAGTTGGTGCTGCGCGGGTTACGGTCACTGTGTAAGTATCTTTGGTCTCCCCGTCCTGCGCGGTAACTACCACCGTAATGGTGTTAGCCCCGACGTTCAGGCTGATAGCTCCCGAAGGCGAGCCGCTCGTTACGCCAGTCCCATTGACGGTTACAGTAGCATTGGATTGGTTCACCGTCGGTGTGACAGTGCACGACGTGATGTTGTTAGTCACGCTATCCGTGTAATTAGCATTTTCGGCATTAAATTCAGGGGTCAGTGTCCCTTGACTGATGGTCAGATTACTCAGTGTAGCATCGCTGGACAGCGTTGCAGCTACGGTCACAGTTACCCCCCAGTTCTTAGTGGTGACCCCGTCCTGTGCCGTGACCACATAAGTTACCGGACTGGTGAAATTATTAGCCGTTGTCCCACTT
>Ga0326728_10021233_pt1 | contig 12245 bp, 9 predicted proteins | sample MB3enrmetagenome_FD_207602 | JGI IMG/M metagenome (GOLD analysis project Ga0326728, IMG submission 207602) | Lab enriched peat soil microbial communities from McLean, Ithaca, NY, United States - MB31MN | ecosystem: Environmental > Terrestrial > Soil > Wetlands > Peat | place: USA: New York...
GACGGTGATGATGTGCTGGGCCCGGGTCTCGTTGATGGAATCGATCATCGTGCTCAGCGTGGTCGACTTGCCGCTGCCGGTGGGGCCGGTCACCAGGACCAGCCCACGGGGTTTCTGGCACAGCTCCCGGACCACCGGCGGCAAACCCAGCTTCTCAAAGCTCAGAACCTCGAAGGGGATAGTTCGGAAGACGCCGGCGACCGCGCCGCGCTGGAAAAACACGTTGGCACGAAAGCGCGCGGCGTTTCTCACGCTGAAAGAGAAGTCCAGCTCCAGGTTCTCTTCGAGAAAGTGTTTCTGCGAGTCGGTCAGCACACCATAGGTGAGCTCTTTGGTATCCGACGGGCTGAGTGCCGGCAGTCCATCGCAAATCTTGAGTTCGCCGTGGATTCGAAGGCGCGGCGGCGAGCCGGTGGTAATGTGAAGGTCAGAGCCTCCGGCCTCCACCATCCGCTTCAAAAGCTCCGTCAGGGTTGGCAATGACATCTCGTTTTGCCCCTCTCTCTCACTCCCAATTTCGGACGCACCGCGCCACGCGGGCGATCATCGAACCGTCTCGCGCACTACTTCTTCCAGGGTCGTCAATCCGCTTTTCACCTTCTGGAGGCCACTGCGGCGCAGCGTCAGCATGCCCTGCTCGAGGGCCTTGCGCTTCAGATCGATGGCCGAGGTGCCCACCAGGATCAGGTCGCGCAGCTCCTCGGTGATTTCCAGGACCTCGAACAGCCCCAAGCGGCCCTTGTAGCCGGTGTGGTCGCAGAGGTCGCAACCCTTGCCTTTATAGACCTGGACCGTTTCGGCTTCCTCGGGCGTGAATCCGGCGTCGATCAGGGCCTGGCGGGGAACGCTATCCACCGCTTTGCAGCGCGGGCAAATAGTCCGAACCAGTCGCTGCGCGGCGATCAAATTCACCGAAGTCGCCACCAGGAACGGCTCGATCCCCATGTTGATCAGCCGCGTGATGGTGGAAGGCGCGTCGTTGGTGTGCAGAGTGGAAAGCACCAGGTGCCCCGTCAGCGCCGCCTTGATGGCGATTTCCGCCGTCTCAAAGTCTCGGATCTCGCCCACCAGGATGATGTCCGGGTCCTGGCGCAGAAAAGAGCGGAGAGCAGCCGCGAAGTTGAGCCCGATCTGGTCCTTCATCTGCACCTGATTGATCCCCGGCAACTGGAACTCAACGGGATCCTCCGCCGTCACGATGTTGACGTCGGGCTGGTTCAAAGTGAAGATGGAGGAGTAGAGGGTATTCGTCTTGCCGCTGCCCGTGGGTCCGGTCACCAGGATGATCCCATAAGGCCTGGCGATGGCCTTTTCAAACTTGGCCAGGGACTCCGGCTCAAAGCCGAGACGAGTCATGTCGAGGCGCAGGTTCTCCTTGTCGAGCAGCCGGAGAACCACTTTCTCGCCATGCAGGGTGGGCATGACGGAGACGCGGAAGTCGATCTGCTTCTTCTTGCCATCGAGGGCCAGCCTGATCATGATGCGCCCGTCCTGGGGCAGGCGCTTCTCGGAGATGTCGAGCTTGGCCATGATCTTCAGGCGACTCACCATGGCGTCGCGCAGCTTGAGGGGCGGGTTCATGATGTTGCGGAGCAAGCCGTCAATGCGGTAGCGGATCCGGTACTCCTTCTCGTAGGGCTCCAGGTGAATGTCACTGGCCTCACGCTTGACAGCATCCGACAGAATGTAGTTCACCAGCCGGATCACCGGAGCTTCCTCCGCCGCCTTTTCCAGCTCCTCCAGGTTCAGCGCTTCGCTCCCCTCAGCCTCCAATTCGAGACTCTCGGCAGCGCCCTCGTCCATGAAGCTGACAAGCTCCTGGATTTCCTTCTTGCGTTCTATCTCCTCGATCGGCCCGTAATACTTCCTAATGGCCTCCAGGATCCCGCGCTCGGAGGCCAGTACCGGCTCGATGTTGAAGCCGGTCATGAACTTGATGTCGTCCATGGCGGAGACATTGGTGGGATCGACCATGGCCAGGGTCAGCGTCGAGCCCACCCGGCCGACGGGCAGGACCAGATGCTTGGCGGCTATCTCCATCGGAACCAGGCTCATGAGATCGGGATCGACCTCAAAATAGGCAAGGTTGATGGAGGGAACGGCGTATTGGCGCGAAAGGGCGGCGGTCAGATCGTCCTCGCTGATCGCCCCCTGGTGGATCAGAAGTCTGCCCAGCCGCTCGCCTCTGGCGTGCCCTTCGGCGAGTGCGCGCCCGAGCTGATCCGGGGTGATGAGCCTCTCTTTGACCAGGATCTCGCCGAGCTTGCTCTTTGCCCCTGACACTCGCGGCGAGGGTAGCTCGTCGGGAGGAGCAACCTTCCGGTTTGTGTGCGCTGGTGCCTCAAGAACCGCGGTTTTGACCATGCAACACCGGGGTGGCCGGGTCGCCTTCTCGGGACCGGGTTACACTCCTCGAAGTCGTGCCGGATCCCGTTCCTTGCGCCTCGCAGCGCTGCCACTGGGTCACCCACCTTGACTTTCGGCGAGTCGACGATGAAACTTGATAGCGATGTTGGGGCGTCGGCCTGAATCTGAGTTTTCAGGCTCCGGATTTTGGATCGATGATGAAGACGTCCGTTGTCCGTCGCCAATTATCTGTTGCGGCAAACGGTCCGTGCCGTTTGCGGCGGTCTACGGGCAACGCGCGTCCTGGTTCAAAACTCAAACTCGAAAACTGGGGGGGAGGGCCAGGGGAAGCGCTGGGGCGCTACTACGGGAAGTTGGTCGGGCGGCTCGGCCCGCAGGGCTGGTGGCCGGCCCGCACCCGTTTGGAGGTGATCCTGGGCGCCATCCTGACTCAGAACACCAGTTGGAAAAACGTGCAACTGGCCATTCGACGGCTTGGCAACGCGGGGCTTTTGAGCCTTGCCGCATTAGCGAGCGGCACGCGCTCCGAGATTGAAGCGGCAATTCGCCCCGCCGGCTTCTATCGGCAGAAGGCACAAACCATCCAGACCTTCATGGCCTGGCTGGGCCGGTCTTATCAAGGCTCCCTCAACGCCCTCTTTGCCCGCCCGCCGGAGGAACTGCGCCAGGAACTGCTGGCGGTCCGAGGGTTCGGACCCGAGACGGTCGACGCCATCCTGCTCTATGCCGGTCGGCAACCTTTCTTTGTGGCGGACGCCTACACGCGGCGCATCCTGTCACGCCACGGGTGGGTCTCGGAGGACGCCGGCTACCGAGAGGTGCAGGAGTTTCTGCACCGCCACCTCCCGCCCGATCAGGGGATGTTCAATGAATTCCACGCCTTATTGGTGGAGACCGGGAAACGTCATTGCAAGCGCCAGGCGCCTTGCTGCGAAGGCTGCCCGCTCGAAGAGTTCCTCCGGCCTCAGAGAGACCTTAGCCTCGTGGTATGATTGCAATGTAGTGAGTTGTAAGGGATTGTGATGGAGGTTCTGTTCTAGGCCACGAAGTCTTCTCTAAGGCTTGCGTTTTCCGGGCTACTGCGCTAGACTCTGGGTGGTTGGCCACGGGAGGCACGGCCGGGCGCGAGACGTTGGGTCGAAACAAATGGGCGCGAGCAAACTCGCGCCAGGAGAAGGCGGAACCCGAGGTCCGCACTTTCAGGGAGCGTGATTATGGCAACTTCGGTTTGGAAGGGCTACCTCACCTTCGGGCTGATTTCCATCCCCATCAAGCTGTTTTCGGCGGCGCGCACGGAGCGCATCAGCTTCAACCAGCTTCACAAGGAATGCATGACGCGGGTGAAACAGCCGCTCTGGTGCCCTACTCATCAGCGCATCGTGGAGCGCTCGGAGATCGTGAAGGGCTACGAATACGAGAAGGACCAGTACGTGCTGATTGACGAGGAAGAGATCAAGAAGATTGCTCCCGCGTCGGCGCGCACCATGGAGATCCTCGAATTCGTGAACGCGTCGGAGGTGGATCCGATTTACCTTGACGCTTCCTACTACATGGTGCCCGACGACCCGGGGCGCAAGGCGTACCAGTTGCTCACCACGACGCTCGAGGAGACGGCGCGCGTGGCCATCGCCAAGGTGGCCATGCACCAGCGCGAATACATCGTCCTGGTGCGGCCGCTCAAGCACGGCCTGACGCTGCACACTCTGTACTTTGCCGACGAGGTCCGCCAGGTGGCGGAGTATGCGCCGGGCCCCGAGGTCCCGGTGAAGCCGGAAGAGTTGAAACTCGCCAAGCAACTGGTGGAGAGCCTGGTGGCCGATTTCGAGCCGCAGAAATACCATGACGAGTACCAGGCTCAGCTAAGAGCCCTGATCGACGCCAAGCTGAAGGGACAGCAGGTGGCGACGGTGACCCAGCCCGAGCTGGCGCCGGTGATTGACATGATGGAGGCGCTCAAGAAGAGCTTGGCGGCGCGCGCTACTGCGCCCCAGAAGCCCCCTGCCCGGGCCATGGGCGCGGAGGCGGAAGAGATGGCCCCGGCGGCGGTGGCGGCAGAGGCCGCTGCCGCCCCCAGGAAGGCCCGGAACAAGCGGGCCGCTCGGTAAACGACGATGCCGGCAGTGGACCTCTTCACCCGGAAGGAAGTGCTGCGGATTGCCGGGGTGACGCCGCGGCAATTGAACCGCTGGGAACACCTGCAATTGCTGGACCGCCGTCCCCCTCAGCCCGATCGGGTGTATACCTTCTCAGATATCATTTCAATAAAAACTATTAAGAACTTGATAGGGCAGGGAGTGCGCGCCTCCCGCCTTATTCATGCCCTCGAGGCGCTGCATCGGCAGCTTGGCCGGGTGGAAGCGCCGCTGGCCGAGCTGCGCATCCTCTCCAACGGCCGCAACGTGGCCGTGGAGTACGACGGCCGCACCATCGAGCCCATCTCCGGCCAGCTTCTCCTCGACTTCGAGGTCCGCGACCTGCACGAGAAAGTGCGCGCCATGCCCGAGCGCGGCGCCGAGGAGTGGTTCGCGCTGGCGCTCGACTGCGAGCGGGACCCGGAGCGGCGCGCCGAGGCCATTGAAGCTTACGGGCGCGTGGTGGAGGCCGAGCCGGGATGGGTGGAGCCGCGCATCAACCTCGGCACGCTCCTCTACGAGCAGGAAGATCTGGAAGCAGCGAAGGAGTGCTACCGCGCCGCCGTCCTCCTCGCGCCTGGGAATGCTCTCGCCCACTTCAACCTGGGCAGCGTTTTCGATGAGCTGAAGCAGTTCGAGGAAGCGGCGAAGCACCTGCGTGAGGCCGTGCGCCTGGAGCCGAATTACGCCGACGCGCACTACAATCTGGCGCGCGTCTGCGATGAGATGGGCTTCCCCTGCGAAGCTCTGCCCCACTGGCGCCGCTACCTCGAGCTCGACCCGGCGAGTGTCTGGGCCGATCATGTCCGCGAACGGCTGGGAATGAAGAAGAGTCGAGCTTAAGATTGTAGTGGTGGAGGCTAGATAAGTAGGAGCATGGGGGTGTTGGGCGGCCAGGCTTGGAGCTCGAGGGTACACGCCGAGGACAAGTAAGGGGCTGCCGGTAAGAGTCTGCTTCCGAAAAAACAGCCGCTTCAGTTCCGCGGTCGGCGGACGCGGCTTCGGCCGAGAGCGCGGACTCTTTCAAAAGTATCGTTGAGGCTGGAACTAAGCAACTGAGCGACACGGAAGGCAGCTTCAGAGTATGTTTTCAAAAAGGTCAAGAACTCGTCGCGCTTGAGGAAGCCTACCCGGGATGGGGCGATCGTTCTGGCTGTGACCGAGTATGGCTTGCCCGACACCGTGGCGCTCAAGCCGAGGAGGCGTCCCGGCCCCGCGCGCTCCAGTACCACGCTTCGGGATCCTGGGCCTGACAGGGAGAGTTCGACAGCACCCGAGTAAAGCACAAAAACGCCGGAAGGTACGTCGCCTTCCTTGTAAAGCGTGCTGTGCTCAGGGGCTGAAGTCGCGATCTGCATTGCCTCAAGAGCTTCCAACTGCGTGGCAGGCAGATCGCCGAATAACTCCTTGTTGCCCAAACGGGCGACAATGTCCTTCTCAACCATCCTGTTCGCCACCCTTGGCCACTGCCGCGCTGCAAAGGTCGCGAACTCCTTTGCTCCAGACATGTAAGTGTCCTTGGGCTCCTTGAGCGGCGGGAGGAGCTCCTTTGCGCTACCGATACGGGGCCTTTGCCGCCCGGTCTTCGCGGCGGGCTCCTCACAAGCTTGCGCCATCTGTCGCATCACGTTGACGCGCAGAGAATCTGCTCTGGAGTCGGTGGAACTCGTCAGGTCACTTTGGCGCCGACTCCCGGGAAACGCCTCCCCAGGGTCGCCCCACGTCGCCGCCGGGTGCACCCGGAGCCGGCGCCATTGACAGGAGAGACTCTAAGGGGCAAAGACAAAGAGCCGCAGTGAGATGCGTCACGCTTGATTGTGATTAGCGTCACTGGATATTATATCCTGGTTACTACATGTCAAGGAAGCCCGATTAACAGATCCGCGGCAACTGCTCGCCGCTGAGCATGTCCAGAACCCGGTGGCCACCGATGCGGCTTCTCATCGTGACCGTCCCCGCAGGGTTCCGCTCCACCCGGCCGATCAGCGCGACCGCCGGGCAGACGGGGAAGCGGCGCATCACCTCCACGGCGCGGTCGGCGTCCTGATTGGACACGAAGGCAACGAAGCGTCCCTCGTTGGCAACATAAAGCGGGTCCAGGCCGAGGATCTCGCAGGCGCCGCGAACCGCCTCCGCCACGGACACCGCTGCCTCAGAGATGGTCATGCCGACCCTTCCAGCCTCGGCAATCTCGTTGAGGGCGGAAGCAAGACCGCCGCGCGTCAAGTCGCGCAGGCAGTGCACTTCGATGCCAGCCTGCAATAGTGCCTCGACGGGCTCCCAGAGTGGGGCCGTGTCGCTCTGGATCGGAGCTTCGAACTCCAGGCCCTCCCGCACGGAGAGGATGGCCACCCCGTGCGCCCCGAGGTCGCCGCTCAAGATGATCGCGTCACCGGGTCGAACCGCGCCAGGTGTAATCTCCAGGGGCGTCTCCACCACGCCGATCCCGGCAGTGTTGATGAAAACGCCGTCGCCTTTCCCTTTGTCGACCACCTTCGTGTCGCCGGTGACCAGCATCACGCCAGCCCGCTGTGCCGCCTCGCACATGCTCGCCACCACCGTGCGCAGGGTCTCCATCGGCAGGCCCTCTTCAAGAATGAACCCGGCGCTCAAGTAGAGCGGTCGCGCTCCGCACATCGAAAGGTCGTTGACGGTGCCGTTCACCGCCAAGTCCCCAATGTTGCCGCCGGGAAAGATGAGCGGCCGCACGACGTAGGAATCCGTCGTGAAGGCCAAACGGCAGCCGTTCAGGCGCAACAGTGCCCCGTCGTGACGCGCCTCGAGAGGGGCGCAGGCAAAGGCCGGAAGAAACACTCTCTCGATGAGCTGCTGGGTGAGCTTGCCACCGCCACCATGGGCAAGGAGCACGGTGTCATCTGTCGGGCGCGGCAGGGGGCAGCTCAGGTTCACTTCCTTCATACGTCTGCCTGTCTTCGGTAGAGGTAGTAGGCCGCGCAGGCTCCTTCGGACGAGACCATCGGCGCGCCGAGCGGCGTTTCGGGCGTGCAGCGGGTGCCGAAGGCCGAGCACTCCGGCGGCTTGCGGATTCCTTGCAGCACCAGTCCAGCGATGCACTCCTTGGGCTCCTCGACGCTGCCTACACCCACCTCGAACCGGACCTCCGCATCGAAGGCCCGGTACTGCGGGCGAAGCTGCAAACCGCTGGCGGGGATCTCGCCGATGCCGCGCCACTTGCGGGGGCTGACTTCAAAGACCTCGGCGATCCGCTGCCGGGCCGCGCGGTTGCCCTCGCGACGCACTGCCCGGACATACTGGTTTTCCACTTCGGCGCGGCCGCTTTCCAGTTGGGCTACCGCCATCTCGATTCCTTCCAGCAAGTCGATGGGCTCGAAGCCGGTGACCACGATGGGAACGTGCCAGCGGCGGCTGAGCGGCTCGTACTCTTCATAACCCATCACCGTACAGACGTGGCCGGCAGCGAGGAAGGCGTCGATGCGACAGTTCTCCGAGCTGAGAATTGCTTCCATCGCCGGCGGAACCAGCACATGGGCGACCAGAATGGAGAAGTTAGTGATTCCCTCTCGCTCCGCCTGCCACACCGCCATGGCGTTGGCCGGGGCTGTGGTCTCAAATCCCACAGCGAAGAACACGACCTGGCGTGAGGGATTCGAGCGGGCCAGTTTCAGCGCGTCGAGCGGCGAATAGACAATGCGGACGTCGGCGCCCTCAGCTTTAGCTTCCAGCAGGCTCTTGGAAGAGCCGGGGACTCGCAGCATATCGCCGAAAGAACAGAAAGTGACCTCCAGGCGCGAGGCGATGGCGATGGCCTTGTCGATCAACTCGAGCGGCGTTACGCAGACGGGACAGCCGGGCCCGTGAACCAGCGTGACCTCGGGAGGAAGCAGTTCCTCGAGCCCGCTCTTGACAATCGTGTGGGTCTGGCCACCGCACACCTCCATGAGCGCCCAAGGGCGGCTGACCCGCTGGCGGATGGACGCGGCCAACCGCGCGGCCACCTCGCTATCGCGATATTCGTCGATGAACTTCATGGTTTCATCGCCACGCAGCCGCCAGCCGCAAGCAAAAGAAAGACTCCAACACAGCGCGGCCTCTGGGCCCCAACCCAAAGAAGATCTCAACACAGAGGTCGCGGAGGCTTCACGGAGACCACAGAGAAGATAACCTGGGGGTCCTGCTCCGTGGCCGCCCGCTTGTTCAGCGGAAGTGCTTGCTGGGGCGCGCTCGACCGAGGCTAACCCTTGTGCGCGCTCTTCGTCTTCTCTGTGGCCTCGGTAAAGCTCTGCGAACTCTGCGTTGAGCTCTTAAACTCTTCGGATACCTCCGATTTTCTCTGTACCTCTGTGCCTCTGCGTTTGATCTTTCACACCTTCAGAGGTGGCGGGGGTGAGGGTTCAATGCCCGCACTCCTGGCCTCGCTTGCCTCCGGCTGTGAGGCAGTCAATTCCAATTCCGCAAGCCGCTCCATTTCGTCCAGCGTCTCAAAGATCTTCTGTGCCTCCGCCTCATCGATGACCGACAGCGCGAAGCCCACATGCACCAGGACGTAGTCGCCCAGCGACGCCTCCGGAGTGTACGCGAGGCAGGCTTCCTTTACCACGCCGCCAAAGTCGACCTTGCCGCGGCGCAATCCGAACCCTTCCTCTTCCGTGATGCTGACGATCTTTCCCGGTACGGCAAGGCACATGGTTCAATCTCCCCGGTTGAGGGCTGCGGCCAGCACGGCCTGCCCCAACGCGATTCCGCCGTCATTTGGCGGCACATGCCGGTGCGTGTAAACGCGAAAACCGCGCGCTTCAAGCAGTGCCGAGGTTCGCTCCACGAGATAGCCGTTCTGGAACACTCCGCCGCTCAGGACAACCGGCTTCACTCCGACCTGTTCGGCAACAGCCACGATAAAGTTCGCCAGAGCGTTGTGGAACCTCGCGGCGATGAGCGCCGGCGCTTCCTTTCGCTCCACGTCCCGCCGCACGGCCTCGATCAGCGGCGCCCAATCACCGATGTCACCGTTCTTGACCAGCGTATAACACTCCTCGGTCGAAAGCGAGCCGATCGCCCGTTCCAGCATCATGGCAGCCTGCCCCTCGAAACGACTCTCGTGGGCGACGTCAGTCATCGAGGCGACTGCGTCGAACAACCTTCCCACGCTCGTCGTCCAAGGGGCGTTGACGCCCCTCTCGAGCATCTGAAGAAGCACCGACCGCTCTCGAAATTGCGACACCGCCTCGCAACCCCCGACTTCCCAAAGCAGGCTGGCCGCGGAGCGCCAACCTTGGCGCACGGCCGCTTCGCCCCCCGGCAGCCGGAAGGGTCGCAAGTGGGCGACGCGCTCGAATTGCGCGCCCTCCGCCAGGAAGAACTCTCCGCCCCAGACCGTACCGTCCAGCCCGTAGCCGGTCCCGTCCCATGAGACTCCGAGGTACGGGCCTTGGATTCCGTTCTCAGCCGCACAGGAAGCCACGTGCGCCTGGTGATGCTGAACAGCGACCACCGGCAGCCCCGAGTCGAGCGCCCAGCGCGTGGAAGCATAATCCGGGTGCAGGTCGCAAGCCACCAGCCGGGGCTGGAAGCGATAAAGTCGGCACAGGTCTTCGATCGCGCGCTCGAAGGCGCCCCGCGCCTCCAGGGTATCGAGGTCGCCCACGTGCTGGCTCAGGAAAACCTGCTGGCCGACGGCAATGGCGATGGTGTTCTTCAGGTGGCCGCCGACCGCAAGGATCGCCGGCAGCTCCCGGCCCACGAAAACCGGCAGCGGCGCGTAGCCCCGGGCCCTCCGCATCACGCTTGCCCGGCCCCGCACCAGTCGCACCACGGAATCGTCACAAGGCCGGGCGATGGGTCGGTTGTGCATCAGGAACAGGTCGGCAATCTCGCCCAGGCGGGCGCGGGCTTCGTCGTTATCGATAGCGATCGGCTCGTCGCTCGCATTGCCGCTGGAGGCGACGATCGGGAAGGGAAACTCCTTCATCAGCAGATGGTGAAGCGGCGAATAGGGCAGCATTACTCCGAGATACGGCGACGACCCGGCGACGTTGGGCGCAAGGCCGGGTGCGCCACTTGGTTTTATCGGCCTGAGGAGAACGATCGGGGCGGCCGCTGATTCGAGCAGGCGCTGCTCCGCCGCTGAGACCTCGCAGTAATGGCGGGCCATTTCGAGCGTCGGCATCATCAGGGCAAACGGCTTCGCTTCGCGGTGCTTGCGCTGGCGCAAGCGTTCGACCGCCTCCGGCTGCCGGGCGTCCACCAGCAGTTGAAAGCCGCCGATTCCTTTCAGAGCAACGATGCCGCCTTCCTGCAATACTCGCGCCACTTCAACAATGGCGTGCCCAGAGGGGCTCTCGGTTGCCTCGTCCGAGGGATCGCCCGGCGTTTCGGCCCACAAGCGGGGTCCGCAGCGAGGGCAGGCGTTCGGCTGGGCATGGAACCGACGGTCGGCCGGGTCGGTGTACTCCCGCTGGCACTCCGGGCACATCGCGAAACCGCGCATCGTGGTGCGTGGCCGGTCGTAAGGGATGTCTTCAATGATCGTGAAGCGGGGCCCGCAGTTGGTGCAGTTGGTAAAGGCGTAAGCGTAGCGGCGATTGGAAGGATCGAATAGCTCGGCCAGACAGTCCTGGCAGGTGGCAAGTTCGGGCAAAAGGCTGGTGGTTTTCTCGGCAGCCTCGTCGCTGGACAGAATCTCAAATCTCTGAAATCCGGCGGAAGCCAGCGCCGCCGTTTCCGTCTTCAGGACCACAGCGGCGGCGGGCCGTTCCGACTCGAGGCGACCGAGGAAGCGATCCAGTCGCGCGCGCGGGCCCTCTGCCTCGATCACCAAACCAGCGCTGGAGTTACGCACCCAGCCGGTCAGTCCCAACTCGGTGGCAAGGCGGTACACGAACGGGCGAAAGCCCACCCCCTGCACGGCGCCACGCATTGTCACTCGGAGGCGCTCCCGGCCCGATTCTATAACCGGCATCATGTTTAGCTGCTTTCGCCCCTTTGCTCTTCGCACAGGCCGCCTTCAGGCGGGCACCTCAGCCCTCACCCGGCGCTGCGCGCCACCCTCTCCCAGAGGGAAAGGGAAGGAAACTCTAAGCATCAGCGCCCTCTCCCTCTGGGAGACAGCGCCGGGTGAGGGCTCTCTACCACGGGTTGCCGAACGCTAAAGTGCCGGGCTAAAGCCCGCCTCTACGAAGGGCGTCCGCCTGCCAATCCGCGCCCGCAACCACCCGATCCACGCATCCAATCCCTGTCCCGTCCGGCAGGACACGGGGAAGATAATGGCCCGGGGATTCACCTCCAGCACGTTCTTGTTCAGCTCTTCCAGGCTCACTCCCGCGTAAGGGAGCAGATCCATCTTGTTCAGCAGGACGACGTGCGACTTGAAGAACATCAGCGGATACTTCTTCGGCTTCTCGGCGCCTTCGACCACGCTGTAGACCATCACCCGCAAAGCCTCACCCAGATCAAACTCAGCCGGGCAGACGAGGTTGCCGACATTCTCGATAAAGAGCACGTCCACCGGGTCGCGAGGAAACTCGGCGAGCGCTTTTGAAACCATGCGGGCGTCGAGGTGACACACGGTTCCCGTGGTGATCTGGTGCGCGGGCACGCCAAGGGCGCGGATTCTGTCCGAATCAAGAGTGGTCTGGAGATCGCCCTCGATGACGGCGAGCTTGGACGACGGCGCCAAGTGCCGGATAGTCGCCTCGAGGACCGCAGTCTTGCCGGCGCCGGGCGCTGACATCAGGTTGATGGCGAGGGTCCCACTGGCCCGAAAGAGCG
>Ga0326728_10021235_pt1 | contig 12242 bp, 10 predicted proteins | sample MB3enrmetagenome_FD_207602 | JGI IMG/M metagenome (GOLD analysis project Ga0326728, IMG submission 207602) | Lab enriched peat soil microbial communities from McLean, Ithaca, NY, United States - MB31MN | ecosystem: Environmental > Terrestrial > Soil > Wetlands > Peat | place: USA: New York...
GGGCCGGCGCGGTAGGAGCGGCGGACACAAACCACAAAGACACGATAGAGTTCCAAGAGAGAGATTTTATGCGCGTTGCGTACATTGACTGTTTTGCCGGGATCGCGGGCGACATGCTGCTGGGCGCGCTGGTGGATGCGGGGGTCCCGGCCGAGGTGCTGCACGACGCGACCGCCGCGCTTGGTCTGGGGGCAAGCCTGCGCATCGAACGGGTGGACCGCAGCGGGATTGCTTGCACCAAGGTCCATGTGCTGGAGGGCGACCACCTGGCGGAGGCACATGCGGAGATGGCGGAGGCGCACGGGCACGGCCATGAGCATTCGCACAAGCACGAACACGCGCACGCGGAGAATGAGGCGCAAGCGCACGGACATTCTCACTCGCACGAACATACGCACGACGGCGTGACGCACACGCACGAACACTCTCACACGCACGGGCGATCGCTGACGGCGATCCGCAGGCTGATCCACGATGCGGCGCTGGCCGGGCCGGTGAAGCAGACGGCCATCCGCGCCTTCGAGCTGCTGGGCCACGCGGAGGCGAAGGTCCACAACGTTCCGGTGGAGGAGATCCACTTCCACGAGGTGGGCGCGGTGGATGCGATTGTGGACATTGTGGCGGCCAGCGCGGGGATCCATTCCCTGAACGCCGCAGCGTGGCACTCGTCGCCGATCAACGTCGGCGGCGGGACGGTGGTGTGCGCGCATGGGACCTTCCCGGTGCCCGCGCCGGCGACCGCCGATTTGCTGCGCGGGCTGCCAACCTATTCGGCGCACGTGCAGCAGGAGCTGGTGACGCCGACGGGCGCGGCGCTGCTGCGCGCCATCGACCCCATCTTCGGGCCGCAGCCGGAGATGCGCGTGGAGCGGATCGGATACGGCGCTGGCACGCGGAACTCGAAGGACTTTCCCAATGTGCTGCGGATCAGCGTGGGCGAGGCGAGCGAGACGGAGGCGGTCGCGGGACTGAACTGCGAGACGGTGACCGTGATGGAGACTGCGCTGGACGACCTGTCGCCGCAGGTGCTGGCGTATGTGGCGGAGACGGCGCTGGCGCGCGGCGCGCTGGACGCGATGCTGACGCCGGTGATCATGAAGAAGGGACGGCCGGGCACGCTGCTGACGGTGCTGTGCAATCCGGCCGACAGCGCGGCGCTGGAGCGGCTGATTCTGACCGAGACCAGCACGCTGGGAGTGCGCATCCGGCAGGAGCGGCGGACGTGCCTGGAGCGCGGGCACATACCCGTGGCGACGGAGTACGGGGAGATTCGCATCAAGGTCGGCACGCTGGGCGGCGAGACGATGAACGCCGCGCCGGAGTATGAGGACTGCCACGCGGCGGCAGCACGGCACAAGGTCGCCATCAAGCAGGTGCAGCAGGCCGCCATCGCCGCGTACTTGCGGCCGGGCTCGGCGAAGGAAGGCGGGAAGGCATGACAGGCTCCGATCTGCTGGAACTTCTCGCCGAGGTGGAACGCGGCACGCTGACGCCGGAGGCCGCGGCCGCGCGGCTGGCGACGCTGCCCTTTGAAGACCTGGGACATGCGCGGGTGGACCATCACCGCAGCCTGCGCATCGGGCTGCCCGAGGTGGTGTTTGCGGCGGGCAAAACGGCGGAGCAGACGGTGGCGATCTTCAGCAGCCTGGCAGCCGACGGGGTGGATGTGCTGGCCACGCGGGTTGAGCCGGCGACGGCGCAAGCCATACTGGCGGCGCATCCGGCGGCAATCCACAACGCGGTTGCGCGGACGGTGGCGCTGCGGCAGTCGGCCGGCGCGAGTGAGACGAAGGGACACGTCGCAGTGATCTGCGCGGGCACCAGCGACCTGCCGATTGCGGAGGAGGCGGCGGTGACGGCGGAGACCTTCGGGGCGCGGGTGACGCGGCTCTACGACGTTGGCGTCGCCGGACTGCACCGCCTGCTGGCGGTGCGCGACGACCTGAAGTCGGCGAACGCGATTGTTGTGTGCGCGGGGATGGAGGGCGCGCTGCCCTCGGTGGTGGGAGGGCTGGTTGCGGTGCCGGTGATCGCGGTGCCGACGTCGGTGGGCTACGGGGCGTCGTTCGGCGGCGCGACCGCGCTGCTTGGAATGCTGAACTCGTGCAGCCCCAACGTGACCGTGGTCAACATCGACAATGGGTTCGGCGCGGCGTACACGGCAGTGCTGATTGCGCGCGGCGCGGCGCACACGCGGCAATAGCGCGTTATCGGCAAACAGAACGATGCGGAAAACAAATTGCCGGTTGGAAATGGGTCAACGGTCGTGGCTCAACAAGCAGCTTCGGGGTCCTTCGACTGCGTTTGGCGCTAGTGCGCGCCAAACTCCGCTCAGGATGACATCTCTCGTATTAATCGATCAAAACCGTTTGGTCTATATGGTGTCCTAGGCCGCGTCCGTCATGCACAAAGATAATAATTCGTTTGCGTGGCGTCATCAGCTACCTCATTGAGTTCTCAAAAGTGGATGAGGGAAGCGATGCGGTATTGTTTTGCGCATCGTGGACAGCGATGGTGATGATGGTGGTGGAGGTGACCCCCATATCCTTCTCCAGAGAGAGAATGTCGGTGATGAACGATGGCGGCAGGGACGAGTGAGTCTCCTTACGATTTGTATAGATATCGAGTGAGGCGTGCTTTGTACTGGTTGGGCCTGTGTTATGCCACAATATGGCGAAGATCATCTCTGATTGCTCTGGTGCAGTGTCACACCAAAGCAGCCCTCCCGTATCTCCCTCTGTTGGAAAGGCTTGTTTAATCGTGACGAATCGGTCCGACTCAACTGTTACGGCTGTACCAGGATAGTTGCCTAGCCATCTGTTAATTGCTTTTGGGAGTGGTTCCCCCCAACCCACAGCATAGTGTGGCAGTTCTCGCCGCAGCAATGCCTGCAAGCGCATGTCCGTTGCAACATCCCAAGACGTTTTCCCCTTATAGGAGAGCAGCCACCGGCTTGAAATGGCAGCGGAGTGTGTAGATTGCGATAGGGCAGACGGCAGCGTCATTGCCGGAAATAGAAGTGTGAATAAAAGTAGAACTGCCTTCATCTATGCACCTCAAATAGTCGATACGACCCAGGGGTTACTTGAGGGGTTTTCCGAACTCCTCGGCGAAGACGGTGTGGCGCATTTCGAAGCGGCCGCCGTTGAACTTGTCCGGCCCCTTCAGGTGGCCGATGGCGAGCAGCGCGACCACCCAGTAGCTGAGCGGGAGGAGCAGCACCTCGTGGACCTTCTGCTGCTCGAAGCCCTCCATGGGCGCGGTGTCGTAGCCCAGCACCTCGGCCATCAGCATCATGTGGGTGAGGGCGATCATCACGTTCTTGTTGAGCCAGCCGTGCATCTCGTCGGTGGAGAAGTGGGAGAGGTAGTTGGGAACGGAGTTGCGTGCCTGGGCGGCGTAGCCCTCGGGCATTCCTCCCTCGAGCCCCTGGGAGAGGATCGGTTCGAGGTCCTTGCGCCAGCCATCTGCGTCTCCGCAGGCCACGATGACGGCGGATGCCTCCTCGACCTTTCCCTGGTTGTAGGAGGCGGCGCGCAGGCGCTTCTTCTGCTCGTCGCCCTGCACCACGATGAAGCGCCAGGGCTGCATGTTGTATCCGCTGGGCGCGCTGAGCCCGGCCTCGAGGATGCGGCGCAGGTCCTCGGGCGGAATGGGCGCGCCGTCGAAGCTGGGGGTTGCGCGCCGCTCGCGGATCGCCTGGCTCAACGTCTTCTCGTGTTTCGCCGTCTTCGCCGTCATCGCTCTTTCCCGTCCTGGACGCGCTCTTCGATAGGAACCTGGCCGCCAGCTCAAACAGAACACTAAGCGACTCCCAAGATAGCATTCCAAGCTCTCCGCGCATAGAGCGGGCCGATGGGCGGCGGCGCGCGCGGCGGCCAGGCGCGGTGCGGGGGGAGTTTCAAACAGGAACCGGGGGAGTGACCCGGCGGCAAACAAAACATTCGCGCACGGGCTGCGTCCTATACCCTAGAAGGGAATGAACTGCATCGTCCGAATGCGTTGCTCCGTCCTCCTCCTGCTCGCGGAAGGCGGCGTCTTCGTGGCAGGCGGGCTTGCGCTGGCGCAGTCCCCTGCCCTGCCAGCGACGCCGCCCACGGCGGCGAGCGTCCCGGCAACCGCGGCCGCTGCGGCGCAGCCCGCCGCACATCGCGCCCAGGTTGTCTACTCCGGCGGGCAGCTCACGATCATCGCTGACGACTCCAGCCTGAACCAGATCCTGCGCGATGTGTCGCGGCAGACGGGGATGAAGATCACGGGCGGAGTCGCCGACCAGCGCGTCTTCGGCAAGGTTGGGCCGGGCGCGCCGGCGGAGATCCTGACCGGCCTGCTGGATGGGACGGGCAGCAATATGCTGTTGCGCGAGAACTCGGCGCACACGCCGGTGGAGCTGGTGCTGACGCCGCGCGCGGGAGGGGCGACGCCGCCCGGCCCGTTCGCGTCCGGCCCGGGGGATGACGCGCCAGCCATTGATGAAAGCCCCGCACACCCAGCCGCTCCGTCCAGCCCGACGGCCCCGCCCAGCCCGCAGAGCCAGGGGCCGCCGCAGCCGTCTGCTCCGCAGGCCTTCGGGTTTGGCGGAGGGCCGGTGGCCGTGCCGGCAGCTGGACCGGGCGCCGCTCCCAGCAGCGCACCACCCCCATCTACAATCCCCGGCAACCCGCAGTCGCCCAACGGCGTGCTGACCCCGCAGCAGATCTTCCAGCAGTTGCAGCAGTTGCAACAACAACAGCAGCCAAAGTCAAAATAAGCGGACCTCCGATTTGCATCTGGGACTGGGGTTGGGCCTGCGGAGATAGTCGCGGCTGGAGACGAAAAACTTTCCTCAGCCTCTAAAACCGCAATACAAGTGCAGCATTTGCGGCATCCTTCGACTTCGCTCAGGACAGGCTCTGAAGCAGTGCCCTTAAGCAAAACGGTGCCTCGCAGCCGATTGAGACCCTGAGGCAACGCTCGCGGTGGGCAAAAACTGCATCCAACGGAGAGCAGGGCTGCAAGCGAAGAGTTGCTCCGCGGAACGATCGTCTACCGCGATGCGTGTCGAACGGGCCGAACAGCGGTGGGGATGGGGTTGGAATGAACAGGGTCTTGAGTAGTCAACGGGCAAGTTACAAGCTGAACCAGGGCTTGGGTCACCTGTCAGGCGTGCTGCTGCTGGCAGGCGTTCTGCTGCTGTTGTTCCTGGTCCTGGCCATCTGCGCCCATGCCTCCGTGGCGCTGCTGATGGAGGAGCCGTACGGCCACTTTGGCGCCATGAACCCGACCGGCCACTCGGCGGTGTACCTGAACCACGTGTGCGCGGCGTCGCCGACCGAGCTGCGCCTGTGCCAGGCGGGCGAGTCCGGGGTGGTAATCAGCCGCTACCACAAAATCAGCGGTTTGGACTGGGTTGCGATCCCGCTGATTCCGTATCTCTACGCGGTGGAGGACGTGGGCCAGGTGCCGCAATCGGTGGACCAGGCCCAGGTGAACGCGCTGCGCGATGCCTATCGCAGGAAGCATCTGCTGGACCTGGCGATGGATGGCAAGAATGGAAACGCGCCAAAGGGGGAGTGGACGGAGTTGGTGGGAGAGTCCTACGACCGCACCATCCATGGCTTTGAGGTGACGAGCACGGCCCAGCAGGACGAGCGCTTCATCGCGCTGTTCAACGACCGGAACAACACAGGGCACTTCAACATTCTCTTCCACAACTGCGCGGATTTCTCGCGCGTGGTGATGGACATCTACCTGCCGCACGCAATCCATCGCAGCGTTGTGGCGGACGTGGGAATCACAACGCCGAAGCAGGTGGCGCGCTCATTGGTGCAGTACGGCAGGAAGCATCCCGAGCTGGAGATGAGTGCGTTCGTGATTCCCCAAGTTCCGGGGACCATCAAGCGCAGCAAGCCGGTGGATGGCGTGGCCCAGTCGCTGGTGAAGAGCAAGAAGTACCTGATCCCCATGACCATCCTGACCCCGGAGCTGACCGGTGGGCTGGTGGTGGCGTACATGGCCAAGGGCAGGATGGAGCTGCCCAAGACTGCGCTGGTCTTCAATGTGAACGACAACGTGATGGAGCCGGGAAAGCCCGGGCCAGTGCAGGCGGCCAACACCGGCCCCGGCAGAACGCCTCTCCCTTCGTCTGCGCCTGTCTCTACGCCGATACCCGCGCCCGTGCCCGATGCTGCAACCGGCACTACGCCTGCGGCCCTGGCTACGGCATTGCCCGCGGCGCCTTCCACGCTTCCCTAGCTCCTATCGAACCAGCCCTATTGCAAAACCGGAGATTCTATATCCATCGCCTTCGCTGATAGCTTGATGGCTGATAGCTTACAGCTCAAGAATCATGCCTTTTGCTTTGCCTTGCCGTTGGCCTTCCAGCTTCAAAGGACCACACCAACACTGGTTTTGCTCTAGCGGCGCTGGCTGCGGGCGATGGCTGCCTTGGCCTCGTTGTCCGCCTCGCGCTTGCGCTCGGCGGCGCGCTTGTCCCACTGCTGCTTGCCCTTGGCCAGGGCCAGTTCGCATTTGACGCGCCCGCGGCGGAAGTAGAGCCGCGTGGGGACCAGGGTGAATCCCTTCTGCCGGGTCGCCGCTTCCAGCTTGCGGACTTCGTTCTTGTGCAGCAGCAGCTTGCGCGTGCGCAGCGAGTCGTGGTTCATGGCGTTGCCGTGCGAGAAGGGGCCGATGTGCGCGTTCAGCAGAAAGCACTCGCCATCCTTCAGCAGGCCGTAGGCGTCCTTCAGGTTGGCCTTGCCCTCGCGGATGGATTTGACCTCGGTGCCGCGCAGGGCGACGCCGGCCTCGAAGCGGTCGAAGAGCGCGTAGTGGAAGCTGGCCGAGCGGTTGAATGCGGCGTCGCGCACGCCCGAGGCCACCGGGTCGCGTTCCTTCGGTTTCGCGGCGGGCTTGGGCTGCGCGGCGACGGTCGGGTTGGAGAGCGAGCGGGGCATGGGGAAACGTCTCAGTTTAACATGCGGGCGTAAACCGACTCACCTGTCCGCGCGGGCTGCGTCTAACAACCACCCCGCAGGCGCGATGCAGTTTTTTGGGCGGGGAAGATTCGTTCAAAGACAGGGGATATGGCGCACAACTTGAAGAGGCCCATCGCGATCCGAATGCTATACTCGCCAGAGTTCCACAAGTCCAAGGAGTGCGGCCGTCTGGCAACCGTCACCCCAGAGCGCAGCTCGATTCCCGCCGCATTTCCGTATGTGCGGCTAGGCGAGAGCGCGCTCTCCAGTTGGCACAGTGCCTCATCCAGCGCGGCGATCCAACGCAGACATAACTGTGGCGCAACACAACAGATTGGCGCAAAGGAAGCAGACAGCATCGGCATGACTCGCGGGTACCTACACTTGCTCCCCAGACTCTCTTTCCGCTTCCATCGCGGATTCGTCGCGGCGCTGCCGGTGCTGCTGACAGCCTTGGCGCTCACACCCTGCGCCCATGCCCAGACCGCCGGCGGGTGGGAGAATCGCGGAGTGAAAGCAGAGCTGCGCCAGGACTACGACGCGGCCTACGAGGACTACCTGAAGGCGCACCAGAAGAAGCCCAGCGATCTGCGCTACCAGGAGCGGCTGGACCGCATGCGCTTTCAGGCGGCGGCCATGCATGTGGACCGCGGCCGCGTGCTGCGGCAGAGCGGAGACATCGCGGGGGCGCTGAACCAGTTCACGCGCGCGTTGCAGATCGATCCCGGCAACGAGGCGGCGGCGCAGGAGGTGCAGATCACCCAGCGCCAGGACCAGACGCCGGGCGCCTCCGCGGCGCCGCTGGGGGCCACCGAGAACGGCACCAATCTGAAAGAGATCTCCGACATCTCCCCGCCGCTGGAGTTGAAGCCCGTCTCCGACGACCCGATCACGCTGCACATGGTGGAGGACAGCAAGAACATCTATCAGGCCATCGGCAAGCTGGCCGGACTCAACGTCATCTTCGATCCAGAATACGTCTCCAAGCGCATCCCGGTGGACCTGGCCAACGTCAGCCTCTCCGACGCGCTGCGCATCGTGGGCACGGTTTCGGGCACCTTCTACAAGGCGGTCACCGCGGACACGATCTTCGTCGCGCAGAACAACCACACCAAGCACACCGATCTGGACGATCTGGCGGTGCAGACCTTCTACCTGACCAATGCCAGCCAGCAGAGCGACGCCAACGAGATCGTGACCGCGCTGCGCAACCTGTTGCCCGCCGACGACAAGATCTATCTGATCCAGTCGCAGAATGCCGTTATCATGCGCGCTCCGCCGGAGCATCTGGTGCTTGCCGAGAAGCTGCTCAACGACCTGGACCGCACCAAGGCCGAGGTGGTGGTGGACGTGGCCATCCTGGAGGTGAACCGCGACAAGATGCGCAACCTGGGCATCAGCCTGCCGCAGTCGTTCGGCATCAGTCCGCAGGCCAACAACACGCCGACCAGCACGGCCTCCGGCACCACCAGCAACTCCGCGTTCACCCTGAACACCCTGGCCAATATGAACGCCACCAACTTCGCGGTCACCATCGGCGGGGGCACGCTGAACGCGCTGCTGAGCGACACCGACACCAAGGTGCTGCAGAACCCCAGCATCCGCGCCACCGACGGGCAGACGGCCACCATGAAGATCGGCTCCAAGATCCCGGTCGCCACGGGCAGCTACTCGGCGGGCGCGGCCACGGGAATCACCGCTGGCATCGGCGTGCAGACCCAGTTCACCTACATCGACGTGGGCGTCAACATCGACATGACGCCGACCATCCATCTGGACCGCGAGGTGACTCTCAAGCTCACGGTCGAGGTCTCGACGGAGAGCGGCAACGTCACCATCTCGGGCGTCACGGAGCCGATCATCGGGCAGCGCTCGGACAAGACCGTCATCCAGTTGAAGGACGGGGAACCATGCCTGCTGGCCGGCATCCTGAGCAAGCAGGACAACTACAGCAACAGCGGAACGCCGGGGCTCTCGCAGATTCCCCTGATCAAATACCTCTTCGGCAGCATCAACAAGGAGGTGCAGGACGACGAGGTGGTTTTCATCCTGATCCCGCACATCGTGCGCGAATCGGTGCTGACCCGGCTGAACACGCGCTCCATCGACACGGGCACAGGCGCCAACATCGAACTGCGGCACTCGCCGATCGACAAGCTGTTTCCGGAGAGCGCGGGCCAGGCCGGCGCCGCGCCGGCCTCGACTACCACCGCCGCCAGCGCGGCAACCGCCATGGTGCAGCAGATGAGGCAGCAGGCCATGCCGCCCAGCGCGGGAGGCAATCCGCCGGCAGCGAAGTCCCCAGCCGCCGCCATCGGCCCGCCGGTGACGCTTACCATGATTCCGATCAACTCCACGCAGACGGTGGGCAGCACCTTCCAGGCCTCGGTGTTCCTCTCCAACGCGCACGATGTCTTCAGCGTGCCGCTGGAGATCCAGTTCGATCCCAAGCTGCTGCAACTGGTGAACGTGGACACCGGGGGCCTGCTGGGCGGCGACGGCCAGCCGGTCGCCCTGGTCCACCGCGACGAAGGCAACGGCCACGTCACGGTCTCCGCCTCGCGCCCGCCCGGCGTCAATGGCGTCAACGGCGAGGGGCAGTTGTGCATCTTTACCTTCAAGGCGCTCGCGGCGGGCGACTCCAATATCGCCCTGGTCAAGGTCGGCGCCAGGAACAGCCTGCAGGCCAGCCTGCCCGCGGTCGGCTCCCAGGCTGTGGTCCATGTGAAGTGAGGGGTTAGGTTCGAGGTGCTGGGTTCGAGGTTCAAGGGGAGAGGCGCCTGGTGAAGAGAACAGGGACAAGGGACAAGGGACAAGGTTCAAGGCACGGGTTGCGAGGCCGTTCCCTCGAACCTCGCGCCTCGAACCTCGGACCTGACTCCGGCCTCACGCTGGTCGAACTGATCATCTGCGTGACCATCGTCTCCATTCTGGCCTGCGCCGCGCTGCCCATCGCGCGCTTCCAGGTCAAGCGGGAAAAGGAGCGCGAACTGCGCCGCGACCTGTGGGAGATGCGCGATGCCATCGACAAGTACAAGGACGCCGCCGACCGCGGAGGCATCCAGATCAAGATCGACAGCATGGGCTATCCGCCCGACCTGCAAACATTGGTCGACGGGGTCGAGGTCAAGGAGAAGAAGGTGCGCTTCCTGCGCGCCATCCCGGTCGACCCCATGACCAAATCCACCGACTGGGGCCTGCGCTCCAACCAGGACGACGCCGACTCCACCTCCTGGGGCAGCCAGAACGTCTTCGACGTCTACACCAAGAGCGACGACACCGCGCTGAACGGGACAAAGTACAACACATGGTAAGCCTCACACAACTCGGCTCCAGCTCCTCGCCCACCAGGTTCGAGGTTCCAGGTTCAAGGTTCAAGGTGCTGCCTGCCAGACGCCTGCCGCCCTCGAACCTCGACCCTCGACCCTCGACCCTCGACTCCGGCTTCACGCTGATGGAGCTGATGATCGTCATGTTGATCATCGGCATCCTGGCCACCATGGCCATCCCCATCTACACCCGCAACGTGCAGGCCGCCAAGGAGGCCGTGCTGCGCGAAGACCTGCAGGTGATGCGCACGGCCATCGGCTCCTACACGGTGGACAAGCAGAAAGCGCCGCAGTCGCTCGATGACCTGGTGACCGCGGGATACCTGAAGGCCGTCCCCAAAGACCCCATCACGGGCCGCACCGACACCTGGATCACCTCCCAGTCGGACACGCTCTCCACCGTGGACCAGACCCAAGGGGGCATCGACGACGTACACTCCGGCGCGCAGGTGACCGCGACCGACGGCAGCTCCTACAACACCTGGTGAGCGCGCCCACGGGAGGACCATGCCCCGATCGCGGCGGCGCCTTCGCCCTCCCTCCTGCCCGGCCCGGTCCGAACAAAGAGCAACAAAATGGCGCATACTACGTCTAACAGAGTGTGGGGGTGCGTCCGTTTGCAGGCAGCAGCGCCCCTGCGGAGAAACCCCGATGCGTCCTGGAAGCCACTTCGCTCTCGCCACCCTGCTGGCCGCGGCCCTGCTTGCCAGCGGGACCTCCGCGCAGCAACCCGCGCCTTCCTCGACCACCCCTGCGACCACCCCTGCGACCACCCCATCGGATTCGACGACGACCGCTCCGGCGGCAATCGCTCCCGCCGCAACGCAACCAGACGCCAAGACCGCCGCCAAGCCTGACACCTCATCCGACACCTCCAACAAGCCGCCGGCCGCAAAGACCGCCGACACCGCCAAAACCGATGTTCTTCCCTCGCCCGGCGAGGACCTCGACCCGCACATCAAGAAGGGCAGCGAGGACGACGTGGACGCCATTGGCACGCGCAACATCGGCGGCCGCGGCCTGGGCAACTGGCACTCCACCAACTGGGAGATCTCGGCTGGCAAGCAGTACTCCATGGAGATCGAGAAGTCCGCCCACCTGATCACCGACCCGGTGGTGGTGGAGTACGTCAACCGCGTCGGCCAGAACATCGTGAAGAACTCCGACTGCAAGGTGCCGTTCACCATCAAGGTGATCGACTCGGACGAGATCAACGCCATGGCGCTGCCGGGCGGGTTCTTCTATGTCAACTCCGGGCTGATCCTGGCGGCCGACGAAGAGGCCGAGCTGGCCGGCGTCATGGCCCACGAGACCGCCCACGTCTGCGCCCACCACGCCGCGCGCGAGATGACCCGCGCCAACTACGCGGAGATCGGTTCCATCCCGCTGATCATCTTCACCCAGGGGAGCTGGACCGGGTACGGCATCTACGAGGCATCGCAGCTCGCCATCCCCATCAGCTTCCTCGAGTTCTCCCGCGAGTTCGAGGCGGAGGCCGACTGGCTGGGCGTGCAGTACATGTACCGGGCGGGCTACGATCCGCAGGCCTTCATCCAGATCTTCGAGAAGCTGGACGCGCTGGAGAAGCACAAGCCGGGCACCCTGGCCAAGGTCTTCTCCGACCATCCGCAGACGCCGGACCGCATCGCCCACTCCGAGCAGGAGATTGCCACCATCCTGCCCGCGCGGCCGGACTACATGGTCTCCACCAGCGAGTTCGACGACATCAAGGCGCGCCTGGCGCGCATCGAGAACCGGCGCAAGCTCAACGACAAGGGAAACAGCAACGGGCCCACCCTGCGCCGCACCGGCGGCACCAACAACGACCCCAACTCCACCACCGGAACCTCCACCACCGACGGCAGCGACCGCCCAACCCTGGGCCGCCGCGACTAGACGCGGCTAGAATAGAACCCATGCACACGCAGAAGACGGGCTACACCGACACGCACGCCGC
>Ga0326728_10021236_pt1 | contig 12242 bp, 11 predicted proteins | sample MB3enrmetagenome_FD_207602 | JGI IMG/M metagenome (GOLD analysis project Ga0326728, IMG submission 207602) | Lab enriched peat soil microbial communities from McLean, Ithaca, NY, United States - MB31MN | ecosystem: Environmental > Terrestrial > Soil > Wetlands > Peat | place: USA: New York...
GAGTGGGCGCTGAGCACGCTCACCAAGGACAAGGTTGAGTTTGGGCCGGACAGCAAATGGGAGCCGTATGTGCCGGCGAGCAAGGCAGAGATGCTGGCGAAGTTCGACAAGGAGCTGGCGGCGACGCGCGCGGCCCTTGTGGCGACAACCGAGGACAAGTGGGAGAGAAACTGGCAGTTTGCGTGGGCGGGAACAACCTACATCAACGATCCGAAGCACAAGGTGTTCCGTGACTCCGTGATGAACCACATGATTCACCATCGCGGACAGATGAGCGTGTATCTGCGCTTGCTGGGCGCGAAGGTGCCGGGCGTGTATGGGCCGAGCGCGGACGAAATGTGAGAAAAGCAGGGAATAGGGAAGAAGGGAGCAAGGGGCGAGGAGACAAAGGAACGAGGGAACGAGGGAGCGAGGGAGCGAGGGAACAGGAGGCGCCGATCGGCGGCGAGCCAACTCGTTGCCCGCTCCCGTCGTTTTGAATCGACTACTCTGGATTCATGACGTTTTCTTTTCCCAAGGTGTATCCGATTCTCGATTCATCGGTCATTCCGGGCAAAGGGCGGGCGGAGTTTTTGCGGCGGTTGGGCAGTGAGCTGGCCCAAGCAGGCGTGACTCTGCTCGAGTACCGGAACAAGACGGGAAGTGAGGCGGAACTGTTGGCGGATGCGGCGATTCTTCGCGCGGTGCAGCCTGCGAGAAAGGTGAAGCTGATTCTCGATGACCGTGTCGATCTGGTTGAGTACGCTGGATTTGACGGTGTGCATGTGGATGCAGGCGACGTGACGCCGGCAGAGGCTCGGCGGCGGCTCGGGCCGGACAAGATTGTGGGCACATACGGCGGGACGGAAGCGCTGTTGCCCGGAATTTTGAAGGAGCCGGTGGATTATTTCTCGATCGGGCCGGTTTTTCCCACGACGACGAAACAGACGACGAAGGAGCCGATTGGCGCGGAGGGCGTGCGCAGACTGCGCGAGGCAGCGGGACCGAATGTGGTCCTCGTTGCGGTTGGAGGAATCACGCTCAAGACCGCGCCGGCAGTTTTGGCGGCTGGAGCCAGCGTGGTGGGCGTCTCTGCGGCGATCTTCCGCACGGCGGATGCGGCGGCTGAGTTCGGGCGGTGGGTGAGAGTGCTGACCTAGCCGCGAGACCGGAAGAGTGTCCGGAGTTGGGACAGCTCCTGTCCGGATGTGAGACATTGTCTGCCCGTGGCCGCAACACTCATTGGCCGGAATCGAGACATCTAATGTCTGAAAATGAAACAGCCTGGATGAGCAAGGGCCGTGGCACGGCCGATGCCTGGCTGTGCGAGGATTGCCGGGGCGTTAGCGTATGATTTGATAGCGCTTTATGTGCCGGCGCGTGCGACCGGCGAGGGCCGATTTTGCGCGACGGTCCAGTGTGGTCTGCTGGTTGCGCGGTCTGCCCCGTTTCAATCGCCCGCCAGGGAGGAAGTCACTCATTGAATTCCAGGCTGCTTCGCATCAAACCCCTGTCGATGCTCTCTGAGGAGGCGAGCGAGCAAGGCGAACACACACTGAGGCGTTCGCTCGGGGCCTTCAACCTGGTTACGCTGGGCATTGGCGCCATTGTTGGCGCCGGAATTTTTGTGCTGACAGGGCAAGCTGCGGCGCTGCACGCCGGACCGGCCGTGGCGCTGAGCTTTGTGCTGGCCGGCATTACCTGCGGATTTGCCGCACTGTGCTATGCCGAGTTCGCGACGATTATTCCGATTGCCGGGTCGGCGTACACCTACGGCTACGCCACGCTGGGCGAGCTGGTGGCGTGGATCATCGGCTGGGATCTGGTGCTGGAGTACGCATTCGCCGCAGCCACGGTGGCTTCGGGATGGGCGGGATACTTTAACAGCCTGCTGCAGCAGCTGCACATTGTCATTCCGCCGCAACTGACGGCGATTCCGGGAACTGTTCTGGTGCGGTATCACGGGCAATGGGTGCAGCGGATGTCGCTGCCGCCGGGGGTGAGCTCCGCGGGCCTTCCGCAAGTAACCGGGTTCTTCAATTTGATTGCGGTCCTGGTGGTCATGGTGATCACAGCGATTCTGGTGGTCGGGATCAAGGAGTCGGCGGACTTTAACTCGGTGATTGTGTTTGTGAAGCTGACGGTGGTGGGAATCTTTCTGGTGCTGGGAGGGTGGTTTTTGATTCATCATCCCCAAGTGGCAAAAATGAATTGGCATCCATTCATTCCGCCGGAGGACGCGCAGGGGAACTTTGGGTGGCCGGGAATACCGAAGGCCGCGGCATCGATCTTTTTTGCGTACATCGGGTTCGATGCGGTGTCGACGGCGGCGCAGGAGGCGAAACGGCCACAGAGGGACATGCCCATCGGCATTCTCGGATCGCTGGCAATCTGCACGGTTTTGTACATTCTGGTGTCGGTGGTTCTGACCGGGCTGGTGAGCTACAAGACGCTGAATGTGGCGGCTCCGGTAGCGGTGGGGATCGATGCCACCGGGGTGAGCTGGGGGTCGCTGCTGGTGAAGATCGGCGCGGTGTTCGGGCTGGGCACGGTGATGCTGGTGATGCTGCTCGGCCAGTCGCGGGTTTTCTACTCCATGTCGAAGGATGGGCTGCTCTGGAAGTGGGCGTCGGATGTGCATCCGAGGTTTCGCACGCCGTGGATTTCGACGATGGTGGTGGGCGCGTTTGCCGCGGTGATGCCGGCGTTTCTGCCCATCGACAGGCTGGCGCAACTGGTGAATATCGGGACGTTGCTGGCGTTTACGATCGTGAGCGCCGGAGTTTGGGTGCTGCGCGTGCGTCATCCGGATCTGCATCGGCCGTTCAAAACGCCGCTGGTGCCGCTGGTGCCGATTCTGGGAATTCTGTGCGCCGTGTATCTGATGACAAATCTTTCGCGGATTACGTGGGAGGTGATGATTGGCTGGCTGATCCTCGGGCTGATCATTTATTTCGGCTACTCCGTGAAGCACAGTAAAGTGCAGAAGCTGGAGAAAGCGGAGGCGGCAGACTGAGAGACGGGTATTTCGGATGGGGAACAGCGGCCTCCCTGAGCGGGAGGCCGTTCTGTTTGCGAGCGGGCTTGCGGGCCGGCCTCAGATGGACTAGACTAAGTGAACTTAGTTTACTGGGAGACACGATGCGCACCTTCAACATCCACGAGGCCAAAACGCACCTGTCGCGGCTCATCGACGAGGTCGAAAAGGGCGAGCCGTTCATTATCGCCAAGGCGGGGAAGCCCAAGGCGCAGGTGATACCGATCGGCGTGTCGAAAAGGAAGCCGAAGAAGCGGATCGGTTTTATGAAGGGGATGTACACGCTGCCGGACAACTACGAAGAGGTCGACAAGCAGCTGGATAAGGAAATCGAGGAGATGTTCTACGGCAAGGACACGGAATGAAGTTCCTTCTCGATACGCACTTCATTCTATGGCTGCCGATTGGCGGCCGCGGAATCGGCCGAAGCGCCCGCGCACTCCTGGAAAATTCAGCCAATGAGTTTGTTTTCAGCATAGCAAGCTTGTGGGAGATCGCTCTGAAGCGGGCGCGCTATCGGGGAACGCTCGGATTTGACCCGCGAGAAATTCGCAGGCAGATGCTTGAGAACGGGTATGAAGAACTACCGGTCTTGAGTCAGCACGTGCTTGGCGTGGAAGCACTGCCGCCCATTCATAAAGATCCCTTCGACCGGCTGCTGATTGCGCAGGCCATTGTCGAAGGGATCACTTTGCTTACCGTGGATGCGACGGTTGCGCGCTATCCAGGCCCGATTCGCAAAGTCTGACGCAAGCGGATCAGGCGGTGGTTTTGGCGCAGAATTCGTCAAAAGCGCGCATGAGTTCGCCGGCGATCTCCTGCGCAGTGGACTGCTCGATCACGGCGCGTTGCATGAGGTAGACCAGCTTGCCGTCGCGCAGGATGGCGACGGAGGGCGAGCTGGGCGGATGGCCTTCAAAGTAGCTGCGGGCGCGCTCGGTGGCCTCGCGGTCCTGGCCGGCAAAGACGGTGATTTTGCGATCGGGTTGATTAGCGGAGTTGGTGAGAGCGAGGCGGATGCCGGGACGGGCCTTGCCGGCGGCGCAGCCGCAGATGGAGTTGACAACGACGAGGGTGGTTCCCGGCTCGGCGAGCGCTGCGTCGACCTCTTCGGCCGTCCGGGCTTCCGTGATTCCGGCGCGCACCAATTCCTCGCGCATAGGAATCACCATCAGTTCTGGGTACATGTTTGCCTCCGGCAGGGAAAGCTGCCTGTGGCTATTCTACGGATTTGTAACGTGCATGGCTAGCGGCCAGTCGCGGGGCCAGTCGGTCAATTTGAGACGACTATCCCTCAGGGGCTAAAGCCCGAAATCATTTTGCTCAGTTTATGTACGGGCTAAAGCCCGTACCCTTCAAAGCGACCCACCGCCAATGCGAGGCCAACGGTCACGGTTTACTGAGCAGATGCGCAGCCGCGGTTGCGCTCGATGTTCTGGATTTGCTGCAGTTCACCGGTGCGTTGCGCGGTGAGCATGAGACCAAAGGCGGCCGGATTGCCGCTGTTAGGAAAAACGGTGGCCATGAACGCGGTCCAGGCGTCGCGCAGAGCGATCCAGGCGCGTTCCTCGGCGCGGAGTTTTTCTTCGCTTACCGGCGCGTTAGGCGGATCGCCGGGGATGGACTTGGTGAGGCAGGGCGACGAGATCACGGCGCGCCAGGCCTGATTAAGATGTAGATCGGCTTCCTCGAACGCATCTTGAGTGGGCGCGGGGTTGTGCTGTTGCGCGCTCAACTCGAACGAGAGCTGCTGCTCCGTCATGCGCACGAAATTGTCGTTCTGATCGTTGGGCTCCGACTCGGCGTGGGTCGCGCCATAGGCGCGAATTGCGGCGTCGACTGGTTTGGCGGCGGCGTCGAGTTGATCCGCGGTCAGGCCTTCAACAAACTGAGCCAGCAGCGGCTCGATGGATTCCTCAGGAACGCAGCCGCGGTTGCGCTCGATGTTCTGAATTTGCTCCAGTTGTCCCGTGCGTTGTTGCGTGAGCATGGCGCCCAGCGCGGCCTGGTTTGAGCCGGGAAAGACCGATGCCAGAAACGTGGTCCAGGCGTTGCGCATCGCAATCCACGCTTGTTCTTCAGCGCGCAGTTTCTCCTCGCTCACCGGGGCGTCGGGCGGATCGCCGGGAATGGATTTGCTCAGACACGGTGAAGAAATTACGGCGCGAAAGACTACATTGAGGCGCAGATCGGTCCCCGGGAATTGATTCTTAGAGAACATGGGGTTGTGCTGCCGCATGTTCAGGTCTGAATCCAACTGCTGCTCGGTCATGCGCACGAAATCCTGATTCTGGCTGCCGGGCTCGGATTCGGCATGGGCTTTTGCGTAGTCGCGAATGGCGGCATCAATGGGCTTGACAGCGGCGTCGAGCTGATCGGCGGAGATTCCCGTGACGTTGCGAACGAGCATCGGCTCGATGGACTCCTCGGGGATGCAGCCGCGGTTGCGCTCGACGTTCTGCAGGCGCCGCAACTCGGAGTCGCGCTCGTTGGTCAGCATCCAGCCCAGGGCCGCCGGGTCGCTGGCGGGGAAGAGCTTGGCCAGAAAAGCCGTCCACGCGTCGCGCAAGGCGAGCCAAGCAGTTTGCTCTGAGCGGAGTCCCTCGGCGCTCGACGGAATCGAGGGCGAGTCGCCGGGCTGAGGCTTGTCGAGGCAGGGCGAAGCGGCCACCCCGCGGAAGGTTTCCTTCATGCGCAGATCGGCTTCCTGAATCTGGGCCGGGGGCGGGAACTGCGCTTGCTGCACCATGCGCAGATTGGAGGAAAGGCGCGGGCGCAACTGGCCGGCGAAAGCCTGGCTGTCGTCCTTGGGCGCGGCGGCGGCGTGCGCCTTGGCGTAGGCGCCGATGGCAGCTTCGACGGGCCTGAGCGCGGTGGTGAGTTCATCGGGCGTCATTCCGGGAACAGATTTTTCGATGAGCGGCTCGAGCTCCGTGGGATAGCGGGGCTGCCCGACGCCGCGGCCCGACACAAGGCGATAACCGTCGGGGATGGCGAACCACTCAGGACCCGGTTCGCCCAGCTTGAGGTCGGTAACCTCAAGCTTCTGGGTTCCATTGCGCGGATCAAGCCGCGTGACGGAGAGGTTGTACTGCAGCTGGGGTGAATACCAGATCTCCTTGGTGACGACGACGGGCTTGTCGTTGCCGAAGGCGCCGGGCGAGAAGGTGCGCGTCTCGCGCGTTCCGGTGACTTCGAGGCCGTCGATGATCTTTTTGCCGAGATCTTCGCGGGTGAGGACGGACTTGCCATCGCTCGATGGGCCCACGGGCTCGTCGACCGGATGCTGCGTGAGATCGTACGTGAACTGGCGGCAGATGCGCTGCTCGGGGTAGCAGTAGGTGATCATCGATGTCTTGGGATCGTAGACCGTCGTGCGGATGAGAGGCGGATCAAGGTCGGAGTCGGCGGGGACGACGTCGCGCGCTTCGCGGTGTGCGCGTCCTGCGCTGTCGCGCGCGACGAGAGTGTAGTATTTCTGATCGACAACGGTGCCATCGGGCAACTGGCGATGGATCTGGACAGCGACTTTGGCATGAAAGGGCTGGCCGGGCACGAGCGGGATAAAGAGGCCATCGACGTGGCCGGTCATGCCGCTGTCGGGGTCGGGGGCTTGCGTGACGAGGGTCACATTGGTTTGCCCGGAACTGGCTTGTCCGAAAGAAGCGGCAGGAGTCTGGGCGGCAAGTGCGGCGGCGGAAACCAGGCAAAAAGCAAGCGGCGAAAGCCGCAAAAGAGCGCAGTGCATAAAGACGCTCCCTCAAATGATCGTATGCAGTATACAACTTGATTAGACGCCGTATTCTTAATTTGCTGTGCTCCTGTAGGCTTGATTTTTTGAAGATCGCCGAAAACATTTCGCTGGCGGCATACACGACCCTCGGTATTGGCGGGCCGGCGCGGTGGTTTGCTGAGGCGGCGAGCGAAGCGGAGATTGCAGAGGCGAGCGAGTGGGCGCGCGAGCGTGGAGTACCGCAGTTTGTGCTGGGCGGCGGGAGCAACGTGCTGGTCGCGGACGCGGGATTCCCCGGACTTGTGCTGCACGTTGGGCTGAAGGGCATCGAGCGGGATGGCGAGCTGTTTCGCGTTGGCGCCGGTGAGAATTGGGACCGCTTTGTCGAGCGGGCCGTTGAGGATCGGAGCGCCGGGATCGAGTGCCTGGCGGGGATTCCCGGGACAGTGGGCGGAACGCCGGTGCAGAACGTGGGCGCATATGGACAGGAGGTTGCGACGGCCATCGAGCGCGTGCGGGCGTTTGATGTGGGTGAGCGCACGTTTGTGGAGTTCTCGAATGCGGAGTGCGGGTTTGGCTATCGACGGAGCCGGTTCAATTCGAGCGATCATGGGAAGTTCATTGTGACGCGTGTCGACTACCGGCTGCGGCAGAATGGTGCGCCGCTGATTGTGTACCAGGATTTGAAGGCTCACTTTGAAGATTGGGCGAAGACGCCGACTTTGGCCGAAACGGCGGCTGCGGTGCGCAGCATCCGGCGCGGGAAGGGCATGCTGCTGGTGGAGGGCGATCCAGATTGCCGCAGCGCGGGGAGTTTTTTCAAGAATCCGGCGGTCACGCAGGAATTGGCGGATCGCGTGCGGCAAGTCGCGGCGGGTGCCGGCGTGCCAGTTCGAGTTTTTCCCACAGGCGATGGACTGGTGAAGATTCCCGCGGCGTGGCTGATTGAGCAGTCGGGCTTCGCGAAGGGGTACAGGCTGGGCGCGGCGGGAATTTCATCGCGGCACACGCTGGCGCTGATCAATCTGGGAGATGCGCGCAGCGGCGCGACGGCCAAAGAGATTCTGGTGCTGGCGGAGAAGATTTCCGCGGCGGTGGAAGCGCGGTTCGGGATCCGGCTGGAGATGGAGCCGGAGCGCGTGGGATTCTAACCGAAGACTATAGTAAGAAAGATCAAGTTTCCTCAACACGGCTCAAGCACTGAGGCGGTGTAAACGTGAACTTTTCGTCTGCGAGGCCGTTTCTTCGGCAGCAAAGTGTTTACCTTGCCATGTCTGCGGTCGTTGTCGCCATTCTCTGGGCGATGGGAGAGCCGATCAACCCTGTACTGGTTGTCGTGTTCACACTTTGTATTGGAAATCTTCTCTCGCGCGCAATCAGCCGGTTGGAATTCCTCTATTCAGGAAGGCCATTTCCGTTCAACTGGCTGATTTTTCTGCCGATCCTGCTTGTCCTGACGGTCCCTGTCTATCTGATCTCGACCACAGTTATATGGTTGCTGATCCGACCTGACACGCTTCCCAACTTCATTGAAACAGAATGGAAGTTTCCATTTGTCGCAACTTTCGTGTTCGGTTTTGTCTCGTTTCTTTACCACACGACGAAGGATCGGCTGGTACAACGCAACAAGGAACTCGAGCGCTCAGTGAGGCAGGGAGCCGCGCAACTGGAGAAGCAAGAAGAGGAGCTCGAGCGCGCGCGAGAGATTCAGCAATCGCTGCTGCCTAAGGAGATTCCGCAGCTGGCAGGATTCGAAGTAGCGGCGGCGTGGCGGCCGGCGCGCACAGTGAGCGGGGACTACTACGACGTATTCAAGCTGGACGAGCACAGGCTGGGTGTCTGCATTGCGGATGTTGTGGGGAAGGGCGTGTCGGCCGCGCTGCTGATGGCCAATGTGCAGGCCGCGGTGCGCGCCTTCGCGGGCAGCGCGGCGAGCCCGGCGCAGTTGTGCGCAAAGGTGAACAGCCTGCTCTGCGAAAATCTGGCGACCGGGAAATTCGTGACGTGTCTCTATGGCGTGCTCGACGGCGAGACGCGGACGCTGGCCTATTGCAATGCCGGCCAGGTTTACCCGATCCTCGTCTCGCAAGGAAGTACCCGAACGCTGGACCAGGGAGGCGCGGTGCTGGGCGTCTTTCCGGCGTGGCAGTACGAAGACGCGTCGGTGGAATTGCGGGCGGGCGATCGCGTGTTGCTCGTGACCGATGGCATTACCGAAGCGAGCAACGCGGACGAGCAGGAGTTCGGCGAGGAGAAGCTGGCCGAGGCGGCGCTCAAAAGCAGCAAGCGCACCGCGGCGGAGATGAGCGATGCGCTGCTCAGCGAGGTAACCACGTTCTGCAATTCGCAATTTCAGGACGATGCCACGCTACTGGTGATCGCGGCGAAGTGAGAAGCCGCGGGATCAGCCTTGCGGGGTTTGCAGGCGCCCCAGAAGACGAGCGCGCTCCGAAGCCAGAACGTGGGCAGCGGGGCCGAGGGCGGTGAGGCGGCCGTCGCCGAGAAGCAAAACTTCAGCAGATGTAGCGAGCGCGTCGGTGGCGTCGTGCGTGGCCACGACGGCCTGCACATGATTCTCGCGCAGCCAGTGTTGCAGGCGCACGAGGAGCGCGTCGCTGGCGATACCGTCGAGGGCCGAGAAGGGTTCGTCGAGCAGGAGCAGATGCGGACCTGGCGCAAGGGCTCGCGCCAGGGCGACGCGCTGCGCCTGACCACCGGAGAGGTTTTGCGGACGCCGGGACGCGAGGTCGGTTGCGCCGACAAGGTCCAGCATCTCCTCTACGCGGTGAGTGCGGGCAGCGCGATCCATCCCCGCGTATTTGGGGCTGCGCAGGCCGTAGGCTACGTTGGCGGCAACGCTCAGGTGAGGGAAGAGGGCGGGCTGTTGCGAGACGAGCGAAGTTTGGCGATGGCCGGGCGGGAGGTGGACTCCGATAGCCGTTTCGGTGAGTGCGCGGCCTTCGAGAGCGATGCGGCCGCGGATGGGCCGGTCGAGACCGGCGAGCAAGCGGAGCAATGTGCTTTTGCCCGCGCCGGAGGGACCGAAGATCACGGTCCAATCGGAGGCGAATCTGCATTCCACCTGGAGATGGAAGCTGCCACGGTACGCGTCGAGCGAGAACTCAAGCATCGCGGCCTCCGCGCAGCACTCCGCGTTTGTGGCTGATGGAGTAGATGATGGCGAGGGCGAAGACGCTCAGGCCGAGGAGGATTGCAGCGGTGCGGTCGGCAGCGGCGTAGTCGAAGTTCTCCACTTGGTTGTAGAGAACGATGGAGAGCGTGCGGGTGGCGCCGGGAATGTCGCCGCCGAGCATGAGCACCACGCCGAACTCGCCCACGGTGTGAAGAAAACTGAGCACGACAGCGGCGAGAAGTGAACGGCGAGCGAGCGGAACGAGGATGCTGGAAACGAGGCGAATGGGACCGGCTCCAAGGAGACGTGCTGCATCGACGAGCGCGGTATCGACAGAAGCGAAGCCGGCGACAAGCGGCTGCACGGCGAAGGGCAGGCTGTAGATCACGGAACCGACAACGAGTCCATCGAAGGAAAAGGCAAGGGGATGGCCGAGCAGGGCAGCGATGCCGCGGCCAAAGGCGGTGCGGGGGCCGAGCAGGACGAGAAGAAAGAAGCCGAGAACGGTGGGCGGCAAGACCATGGGCAGCGTGGCCAGAGCTTCAACAGCGGCGAGCCATCGGCCTCGGCCCAACACGATGAGCGCCGCCAGAGGCACGGCGATGGCGAGGAGAATCGCGGTGGTGACCGTGGCGAGGCGGAGTGAGAGCGCGAATGCTTGCCAGTCCATTGCGCTCATTTGACGGGCGTGAGGCCGCTCTTCGCAAGTTCGGCCTGCACCGGGGGTGAAAGGAGAAAATCGAGCAGCTTGTGGACGGCGGCGCGCTGCTTGGTGTTGGAGACGATGACGACGCCCTGCTCGATGGGTGGATAGAGGTCGCGTGGGATGACGAAGTACGTGCCATCTGCGGTGAGGCGCGGCGTAAGGGCGGAGGTGAGCGAGATAAGGCCGGCGTCGGCGTTGGCAGAGTCAACGAATTGAGCAGCCTGGGAGATGTTTTCGGCGGTAACGAGTCTGGGCTTGAGTGTGTCGTAGAGGTTGAGGCTCTGGAGCGCGGCGACGGCGGCGCGGCCGTAGGGCGCGCGATCGGGATTGGCGATGGCGAGACGCTTCAAAGCGGGCGAGCGGAGGAGATCGAGCGAAGGCGGAGGCAAATGCGAGTCGCTTCTCTCCCAGAGGACGAGCGCGCCCTTGGCGTAAGTAATCGGGGTGGTGGAATCGGCAGAGCCGGCTGCGTCGGCGAGGCCGTCTTCGATGAGGCGCTTGGGGAAACTGAGATCTGCGGAGAGGAAGACGTCGAAGGGAGCGCCATTCTGGATCTGCGTAGTGAGCATGGCAGAGGCCTGATAGGTGGCTTCAGCGTGAATGCCGGTGGCGCGTTGAAACTCGTCGAGGATGGGCGGAAGGACCGGCTCGAGATCGGCGGCGGCGGCGACACGGAGCGGGGTTTGCGCGCAGAGCGGCGCGACGAGCAAGAAAGCGAGCAGGGCGTGGACGATTCTCTTCGGCACTCGCGTTCAACCATCCTATCCACAGCGAAAGTCGCCGTACACTGGTAGGCTAACACTAGCAACGAAACCGCGTGATTCGACGATTGAAGCGGACGTAGGTGCGGCGTGACGCGCGATCATGCGCTCGTTTTCGATTTCAAGGCGCGCGGTTTCGGGGACAGATATGAACGACATTTTGCACCAGTTGCGCTGTTTTGGATGCGGAAGCCAGATCGCGGGGGCGGAGGCGCGGCCGGACTTTCGCTGCGCCGTCTGCGGGGACCTGTTTGAGGTGGAATATCCCGGCTGGAGCCAGCGCGGCGGCCCTGATCGTCCGAATCCAGGCGCGTTGAAATGGCTGTGGAGAGAGAGGCGCTGCTCCGGGGAGGCGCTTGACCAGTCCGGAGTGTGGCGATTCCGCGAGCTGCTGCCGATTCTGGATAACTTCGGCAATGCAGTTTCGCTGCGCGAGGGGAACGCACCGCTCTATCATCTGTCGCGCGCGGCAAAGGCGCTGGGAATCGATCAGCTTTTTGCCAAGCACCAGGGCATGAATCCCTCGGGTTCGTTCAAAGACACGGGCATGACTGCGGCGCTGAGCGTGGCGCGAGAGCGGGGATTCGAGTGGGTAGCGTGCGCGTCGACGGGGAACACCTCCGCCTCGATGGCCGCGTATGCGGCGCGCGCCGGGATGCGCAGCCTGGTTCTGATTCCCGAAGGCAAGATCGCGTGGGGCAAGCTGTCGCAGGCGATGGACTACGGAGCGCTCACCTGCCAGGTGAAGGCGGACTTCGACGGCTGCCTGCGCCTGCTGACGGAGATCGTGAAGCAAGCGCCGATCTATCTGCTGAATTCTGTGAATCCCTACCGGCTGGAGGGGCAAAAGACGCCGGCATTCGAGATTGCCGAGGCGCTCGACTGGAATGTGC
>Ga0326728_10021237_pt1 | contig 12241 bp, 7 predicted proteins | sample MB3enrmetagenome_FD_207602 | JGI IMG/M metagenome (GOLD analysis project Ga0326728, IMG submission 207602) | Lab enriched peat soil microbial communities from McLean, Ithaca, NY, United States - MB31MN | ecosystem: Environmental > Terrestrial > Soil > Wetlands > Peat | place: USA: New York...
TTTTGCGCGTGATGCGCAACACGCCAGGCCAATCCACGGCTGATACGCGCACGTGCGGCGATTGCTCCGCCAGGGCAATGCCCCAGACGCCCGACCCGGCGGCGATGTCCAGCACGCTGACGGGCAGTTTTGTCCTCGCCAGCTCAAGATGTGCGCCCAGCGCCTTTGCGGCCGCATAGCTCAAGGGGAAAAGCGCCTCCACAAACTCGGCGAAAAAGCTCACCCCCGTTCTTTCCGTATCGGTACGCTTGGGCGGCCGGCCGGTTTGAACAATGGCCGCCAGATCGAGCCATCGCGGTATTAACTGCTTGGAAATATGCCGTACCAAGCCGCCCTGGTACGCCGGCTTGGTGCTGACGAGAAACGCGGCGCTTTCCGGCGTCAGTCGATAGCGGTCGCCGCTGCGCGCCAAAAATTGCAGCCCGACGAGGGCATTGCAAATCGCTGTGAGCCCGCGCACCGAAGTGCCGGTTTCCCGGGCCAGTTGCACCACGGTTTTTGGCGAACGATCCAGCCGGTCAAAGACGCCCTGCCTGACAGCGGCTTCCAGGATCAGCGGCGGCGCATAGCCCCAAGCCATTTGCATGAGGCGTTCCGGAGTCACGGCTTTCGCTTTTTTCATCTTGCAAGGATTATCAACTCGAAATTGTACTATTACCAAATCAAAAACAGGGCAGCAAAAGACTGGTTTGAAGACACAAGCGATGAGGCGTTAAGCCGCTGGAATCGTGGTCACCAGCCGCTAAGGATCCAATGATTCCCCGTGCCGCCATCCAGGGCGCTGCCAAAAGATCGGCGTTCCATGGGCTGGCAAATCCGGACGCCCTGAGCTTGCGCTGGTTTGGCGGTTCAATGCGCGAATTTCTTGGGTGGGAAATCTGGTTTGATATCCCGGCTCAACCGTCCCGCTGGGACGAATCATCGTTTACCACGCATACCCGCAGTTGGAAACTGCGGGCTATTGTCAATTGCCCCCTTCAGGGCAACCCCAAGTGAACACTCTTGGCAATCTGCCTCACGGCTCCGGAATCTGTAAACGGCAGCAAAACTTTTACTGCTATATTTGGTCCCAACGCGACCTGTGACAATGGCCCGCAGCTTTGAGCTGCGGAACCGAATGCCGAATCAGATCGAGCCCCGGAGGGCGGCTGCGCGCCTCTCCATGAACCGGAGCGCCGGTTTCTGATCCGTCGGCGCGTCCAAGGCACCAGCGCGAAGAGGCACTCCTCACGTCGCGCCCTACAAGGGACCGAAGGGTTCATGGCAGCGGTGAAATCTCGCGGCCGCCTGCGCCCAAACCCCAGATGCCACTTTAAAGGCCGGCGGCGCGCTGGAGCTCCAGCCGGGCGTTCACCGCATCCGCCAAGGCATTGTTATAGGCTTGGTGGACATCGTTGTCCGCACTTTGCGCCAGCAGCAAGTCGTCGAGGGTGGAATTCCCATGCTCATAGCTATACCGCTTGGCGGCCAGCACGTCATCCGCCCCCTTGAGCAGCTCACCCTGAAATTTGCGCACGCGGTCCTGCATGAGCTGGTAAGTGGTGTAGGCTTGCCGGACTTGAACCTCAGCCTTGAGCTCGGCGGAGTCCAATTGCTTCTGCGCCTGTCCGGCCTGCGCCCGGGCGGTGGCAATCTCGGCCCGGTTGCGGTTCCAGAGCGGCAGCGGGAGGGACAGGCTCACATCGAGCATGCTGTCATGCGGCGCGGGAGCGATGTCATTTTCCGACGCGGTGGTGTAAGTGTAACCCACGCCCAGATCCACATCGGGAGTGCGACTGGAGCGGGCAAACTGCACGCCGCTTTGCGCGCTGTCACGCGTGTGGCGCAAGGCCACCAGGTCGGGCCGTTTTTCCAGCGCCTGTGCTATCAACTGGCCGAGTTCGAAGGCGTTGGTTTCCCCTTCCAGTCCGCCGCTCAGAAGCAAGGTGGTCTGGCCGCGGTTGCGGCCGAGAAACGTGCATAAGGCCAGTTGCGCCGTCTGCGCGGCATTCTCCGCGTTGAGCAGATCGCTTTCGGATTGCAGTTCATCCACGCGCGACTGGGTGAGATCCGTCTCGCCGATGTCGCCGGCCTCGAACCGGTGTTTTTGCACGGCGACCAATTGGCCGAGATAGTCCGTGGATTTACGCTGTTGTTCGAGCGCACGTTGGGCGGCCAGGGCGGTGACGTAGGCCTCGGCGGCGTCGAGTTTGAGGTTGCGCAGGAAATCCTCCAGGGTGGCCGCCGCGGCATGATAGGCCTGGTCAGCCGTGCGAATACGCCATTTGCGTTTGCCAAAATATTCGATGGTCTGGTCCAGGCCGACGCTCGCCGGCTCGGGCAACGCCTGCGACCCGTGAAAGCGCAAGTCACGGCCGTCCCCCAGGTTCAGGTTGGGATTGGGGAACTCCCGGGCGATGGCCACGGCCGCCCGGGCAATATCCACGTTATAGCGCTGGGCGGCGTAATCCAGGTTGGCCACGGCGACTTCGTTGAGAAATTCATCAAGGGTGACGGTGTTCGTGGCCGGCACGGAATTGGTCACGGTCCAGGTGGCCAGCGGGGCGGCGGGATTCCCGGCCCCCGCAGCGGCGAAAAGCGCCGGGGCGGTCAGCCACCAAACAGCCAAGCTGGCAAGCATTCCAGGTTTCATATGTTGGGGAGTTCAGGCTGCTCCGGCTGGGCTGGCTGGTGGGCATCCACCCGCCGTTCCACCACATAATAGACGGCGGGCAAAACTAGCAGGGTGAGGGCGGTGGCGGTAATGAGTCCGCCGACAATCACGGTGGCCAGCGGCCGTTGCACATCACTGCCCACCGCATGGGAGAGCGCGGCGGGCAAAAGGCCCAGGATGGCGACGGCGGCGGTCATCAGCACCGGGCGCAGGCGTTCGCTGGCGCCGCGCAGCACGGCGCTGGCCAGCGGCGCGCCGGAGGCCCGCCAGCGGTTCAGATTGGACACCATGATGACCCCGTTTTGCACCGCCACGCCAAATAGCGCGATGAAGCCGACGGCGCTGGAAACATTGAGCGTCATCCCGCGCAGGTGCAGCGCGGCAAACCCGCCCAGCAGGGCCAGCGGCACAGTGAGCATGATCACGGAGGCAAAACGGCCCTTGCCGAACGCGGCGAACAAAATCAGGAAGATCAGGCCCAGCACCGCCGGCACGATGATGGCCAGCCGCGATTGCGCCCGCTGTTGGTTCTCAAACTGGCCGCCCCAGACAATTTCAAATTTCTCGTGGTCGTATTTGACCCCGCGTTCGATGCCCTGTTGCGCTTCCGCCAGGAACGAGGAAAGGTCGCGCCCGCGCAGGTCCAGCTTCACGGTGGTATAACGGCGCCCCATCTCCCGCGCAATCGTGCTTTCGCCCGGCCCCACCTTGATCTCGGCGATGTCCGACAACGGAATGCGCCCGCCGGTGGGCGATAGAATGGTCAGATCGCCAATCGCCTGGGGATTGCCGCGGGCGGAGGCGATGAAGCGGACGTTCACATTGTAGCTCTTGTCGCCGACATACACGCTGCTCAAGGCCTTGCCGCCGATGGCGGTTTCGATCAGATCATCCACATCGGCGATATTGATGGCGTAACGGGCGGCGGCCTGGCGGTCCACCTTGATTTGAAGTTGCGGCAGGGGCGGTTCCTGATCCACGCCCACATCCACCGCGCCGTTCACCTTTTGCAGGACCCCGACGATGTCGCCCGAAATGCGGCGGCTTTCATCCAGGTCATCCCCCATGACTTTCACGACCAGTTCGGAATGCGCGCCGGCAATCATGTCATAGATGCCGTCGATCATCGGCTGGGTGAAGCCGAAGCTCAGGCCGGGCAGCTCGGCGTTGAGTTTCTCATTCATGCGTTTGATCAGCGCCTGCTTGTCGCCCCCCCATTCCTCGTAAGGCTTCAGGCCGACAGAGCTTTCGATGTGCGAAAATGTGAACGGGTCCGTGCCGTCGTCGTTGCGTCCGGTCTGGGTGACCACATAGGAAACTTCCGGGAAGGTGCGCACGACTCGGCGGAAATGGCGCGCCATTTCGGTGGCCTTGTCGATCGAAATGCCGGCGGGCAGCTCGACTTGCATCCAGATGGAGCCTTCGTCGAGGTACGGCAGGAATTCACGGCCGACGGTGAGGGCGAGCACGACGGCGAGGGCGGCCGCCGCCAAGCCAGGATAGAGCGCGATCTTCGGCCGCCGGAGGATGCGCATGAGCTGCGTTTCGTATTTCCCGTGCAGCCAGTCAAAGACCGGATTTCTCCAGATGCGGCCGGGTTGGCGGTAGGTGACAAAGGTCAGCGCCGGGATGGCCGCCAGGGCAAAGAGCAGCCCACCGACCAAGGAATACCCCACCGCAAAGGCCATGGGCGTGAACAGCTTTTTCTCCACGGACTCGAAGGCGAACAACGGCAGATAGGCGGTGATGATGATCAGCGTGGCAAAAAACATCGGCTTGGCCACCTCCAGCACCGCTTTCAGTGTGGCGGCCTCGTTTAAGACCTTGTTGGGATTCTGTTCAAAGCGGCTGATGATGACTTCCATCAGCACAATGGAACCATTGACGATGATGCCGAAGTCAATCGCGCCGAGGGACAGCAGGTTGGCCGGAATGTGCGTGTAATACATAGCCACAAACGCGAACAGCAGCGAGAACGGAATGGTCAGCGCCACCAGCAGCGAGCCGCGCAGGCTGCCCAGGAACAAGAGCAACACCACCACGACCAGCGTCATGCCCTCCAGCAAGGTCCGACTGACGGTGTGCAGGGTCGTGTTCACCAGTTGCGTCCGGTCAAGATACGGCACCACCTTCACATCCGGCGGCAGGATCTTGGTGTTCAATTCCTCGACCTTCCGATGGACGCCGACCAGCACCTTGGAGGGATTGGCCCCCAGCAACAGCAGGGTGATGCCCTCCACCGCGTCATCATTGCCGTCCTTGCCCAGAATGCCCTGCCGTTCGATCACGCCCATTTCGGCATGCCCGAGGTCTTTCACGAATACCGGCGCCCCGCCCTTTTGCGTGATGACGATGTTGTTTAGATCATCCACCTTGGCGATGGCGCCCAAACCGCGCACCACAAAGCCCTGCTCGCCGCGCACAATCAAACTGCCGCCGGAGTTGATGTTGTTGGCAGTAATGGCGTTCTCCACCTGCGCCAGCGAAAGGTTGTATTGCACCAGCTTGTGCGGATCCACGAACACCTGGAACTGGTAGTTTTCGCCGCCGAACGGGTTCACATCGATGACGCCCGGCACCTGCTTGAGGCGAGGCATGATCACCCAGTTGTTGAGGTCCCGCAGCTCCCGCGCGTCGCGTAGTTTTGATTCGACGGTATAACGGTAGATTTCGCCGATCGGCGAGGTGGGCGAATCCAGACCGGCCTGAACCCCCGGCGGCAAGGTAACGTTGCCAATCTGGTCATACACCCGCTGGCGCTCAAAATAATAATCCGTGCCGTCATTGAAAACCAAGGTGATCAGCGACAGCGCAAAGGTGCTTTTCGAGCGCATGACGTGCAGCCCGGGCAGGCCATTCAACTCGCGTTCCAAGGGAATGGTGATTTGCTGCTCCACTTCCTCGGCGGCGTGTCCCGGGTCCTGCGTGATGACCTGGATGGTGACCGCGCCGATGTCGGGATAGGCCTCCACATTGAGTTCCCGCAACGTGTAGAAGCCGAAGATCGAGAGGCCGATAAACACGGCCAGCATCAAGGCGCGCCGGCGCAGGCAAAAAGCCACGAACCCGGCGATCATTGGAACAAGACTCCTTCCTTCGCGAGCACAGAAGCGCCCGCCGCAACTCCTTCGGTAATGATAATGCGGTCCCCCTGTTGGGCGCCCACTTTCACTTCGCGGGGCTGGAGCGTCCACGGCTTGACTTGCTCAAAGACAAAGGCCGCGCTGCCGCTTTGCACCACGGCGGTCGTGGGCACCGTCAATTGCGTCTGCGGGAACCCCAGAAAATTGACCGTGGCAAACATGCCGGGCTTGAGGCGGCGCTCGGCATTGTCAAAGACGATGCGGACCTTGGCCACGCGAATATCGGGATCAATCAGGTCACCGATGAAAGCGACTTTCCCGGTGAACTTTTCACCGGGATAGGCGGCCAGGGACACACTAATGTCCTGTCCTTTGGCCAGGAAACGCAGGTCTTTTTCCGCCACGCTGGCCGTCACCCATACCGTGGACAAATCCGCCACGGTCATCAGTGGGGTGGTGTTGTCGTTGCGGAATTCACCGTGGGCGGACGCCATGTCCACCACCTGGCCGGACAGCGGAGCGAAAACCGGCAACGGCTGGCCCAACTGGTCGGTCTCCACGTTGAACCCGTAGGTCGACAATTGTTGCACCGCCGTAGCCAGGTCAATTTTGGCGGATTCATAATCGCTGGTGGCCTGTTCCACATCCTTTTGCGCCGCGATTTTGTTCGTCTGGAGGTCCTGCTCCCGTTTCAGCGCGTGGCGGGTCAATTCCTCGACGCTCCGGGCCTTCACATAATTGTCCTGCGCCGCGAAAAAGTCGGGGGATTGCAGGGTGGCCAGCAATTGTCCGTTGGTGACCGTGTCGCCAAGTTGCACCTGCAACCGGAGCAGGCGGCCGGTCAAGGGTGGGAAGACATTCGCGTATTTCTGGGGGTCGGCTTCCACCACGGCAGGCGCGGAAAGCTGGCTCTGGATCTGCTCGGCGCGGACCGTGTCAAATTTCAACTGGCCCCGCAACACGGATTGCTCCGGGATGACCACGCGGTCGCCCTGCCGCTCGAATTGGCTGGCCGGCGCGGCAGGCTCGGCGCGCTGGCATCCGGCCAGGGCGGTGGCCAGCAACCACCACACCGGGAGTCCGGCCGCGAAAAGACTGCGTTTTAGCTTGGTTTTCATGCTTCTATCTTGAATCAGTTTTCCGGTCCCACGCTCGGCTATGCCAGTCCCGGCAAAACGCGCAACCCATCCGCCGCCACGGTAATCAAAGCCACAGCCCAATGCCACTTAAGACATCCTTAAGATTTCTTAAGACTTCGGTCCGCCACAACGGCGGTGAAAACCGCCGGCGCCAACTCCTTCAGCGGGTAACTGGCGGCAGCCGGAGACGGAAAATACTGCCCCGGCCCACCTCACTTTCGAGCTCCACCGTACCGCCCGTCCGCTCCACCGCCCATTTGACAATGGCCAAACCCAGGCCGATCCCACCCTCGGCCCGCGACCGGGCGTCATCCACGCGGTAGAATCGTTGGAAGATCTTTTGGTGGTGGTTCGGGGCAATGCCCGGTCCTTCATCCGCCACCTCCACCAGCACGGCTCTGGCCGCCGGCCTCGCGCGCAAATAAATCGGTTTGCCGGGCGGGCTGTAGCGAATGGCATTTTGCGTCAGATTCATGAGCGCCAGCCGCAGCAACGCGGCGTCAAAAAAAGCCCGCAAATCTTCAGCACAATCGATCTGGAGCTGTTGCTGTTTCTCTTCGGCCACCAGGCCCAGGGTTTCGCTCACCTCCATCAACACGTTGCGCACCAGGCCGGGTTTCGGCCGCACGGGCCACTGGTCACTGTCGCCCCGGGTCAGCAGCAGCAGCCGGTCAATCAACTGGTTCATGCGCCGGATTTCCTCCAGCATGCTGCCGACGGCGTCGTAGAGGATGGCCGGGTTGCGGTCGCGCAAGGCGACTTCGCCCACGGCGCGCATGGCCGTCAGCGGCGTGCGCAGCTCGTGCGAGACATCCGCCGCCAGCCGGTCCAATTCCACAAACGACCCCTCCAGCCGTTGGAGCAATTCATTCAAGAAGGTCTCGAGTTCACCCACTTCATCGTGCGGGTTGGTCACGGCAATTTGCTTGGGTCCGAGCCGGGTGGAAAGGCGCCGGGTAAGCTCAATCGTTTCCCGCACCGGCGCCAGCGCGAGGGTGGCCAGGCCATAGCCCAGTGCGAAAAACATGCCGGTCACGAGCAGGCCCACGGCCAATAGGGCCAGACTATTGGGATGGTCAGCCGGTTTCCCCAGCCCCAGGCCGGACGCCACGGCCGCGCCACCGACCAGGATCAGGTCGCCCGCGAGCGCAGACAACAGCGCCAGCCACACGCGCCGCGCCTGTTGCTGCCACCGAGCTTTCATGCGCGCGCCTCTTCCCGCAACACAAAGCCCACCCCGCGCATGGTGTGGACCAGCTTCACCGCCTGGCCATCATCCAGTTTCCGGCGCAGGTGGGCCACGTGCACATCAATGACATTATCAAGCGGCGTCACCCGGTTGGTCTCCGCCCAGACCTCTTTCGCCAGCATTTCGCGGGTCACAACCTGGCCGGGGTGCCGCAGCAGATAAGCCAGCAGATCAAATTCACGCGGCGTCAGTTCAATCACCTTGCCGCTCCGCCAAACGCGGCGCGTTTCCAAATCCACCACCAGATCCGCGACGGTCTTCCGCAGCGGCTCGACCGGCGTCACCCGGCGCAACAGGGTGCGGATGCGCGCCACCAGTTCGGCAAAGGCAAACGGCTTGACCAAGTAATCATCCGCGCCGCTTTCCAGGCCCAGCACCCGGTCTTCCACCGCATCGCGGGCGGTCAGCAGCAGCACCGGCGTGTTGGTTCCCCGCGCACGCAGGGTTTTCAGAATTTCAATACCGTCATGGCCGGGCAGCATCCAATCGAGCAATAACAGGTCGAATTTTTCTGAATTCAGAAGAAAAAAACCCGTTTCGCCCGTGGATGCCACGGCGGCGGAAAAGCCTTCGCTCTCCAGGCCGGCCTTCAGGGCACCGGACGTTTTCTCGTCATCCTCAACAATCAACAGGCGCATAGTCCCAACGAAAGAATCCTCCCGGGAGCATACCATCGGGGAGGTGTGGCGGACGAGTGAAGATTTCCTGGGCGTTCCTTCACCGCGCCCGCACCGGAAATGCCGCCTTGAAATATCCGCCGAACTGGAGCCAATGGCACAGGTAAATGGCTGACAACCACTTAACCACTACCCCCCCTTGCCGGAGCGGATGACGGATGAAATGACGTGGCAAGCCAGCGTACGCCCCGTGATGGAAATGATGCCTGCTGCCTGCCCGAAGGTGGGCTGTGAACCAGCCCGTTGATCGCTCTCTCAGATGGTGCCGACGGAGGGAATCGAACCCACACATCCTCACGGATACCAGATTTTGAGTCTGGCGCGTCTGCCAATTCCGCCACATCGGCCACCAGTGACAAGAAGCCAGATAAATATGACAGACATATCGTAAACGGCAAGCTGATTCCGGGCTAGTTTGGGCTCCCGGTGGGCGGAACACGTTTGCAATGGTTGCCATCTGGCGCTTCCCGCAAAAGTTGACAGCGCCGTTGACTGGTTTCGTGCGACAGATGCCGACCGGGCTGACCTACCGAATTCATGGGACGAGTTGCAAGCGGCCCCAGCGGGAGCGATCGCCGCTGTTGCGTGCGCCGCCGTTCCACACGAGTTGGCGAGTGCGGTCGCCACCCTGGGGCGCATCGTTGACGCCCATGTCAAACAGCAGTTCCTGCCCCTCCTTCGGAGTCACGCTGAGGGCCGGCCAAGGAATGGCGGCTTCCAAGGTATAGCCTTTGCCGTCAACGTTCGGGGCAACGGACATGGCGATCGCGGCCTGCTGCGGCGCGTTGACGAAAAACCAATCGCCCGCCTTGGGATTGGGCTTGGCGCCCAGGAGAACTTGGTGGTCGCTGAACAAGAGGGTTCCTCCCTGGTCCAGTTTCTCACTGCCAACGAACAATTCGATACTGTCGCCTGCCCACAGGTCGAGTCCGCTCTTGTTATTGCACATCGGCGTCGGATCGGAGACGTGGGCCAACAGATAAAGGTTTTGGTCATCCCAACATACTTTAAAAGCGGTTTCAAAACCGGCCGCGTCCCTGCCCAGCACCAACCGATCGCCCCCAATGCGCCCGGGTGGGCGCCCCGGCCAGCCGGTGGTCGAGCCGTCGATCTTGATTGAGCCGTTAGCCACCCGGCCGGCGGAGACCACCTTGCGGGCCTCACCGGTGCCACCGGTGAATCGTGGATCATCGATCACGTATGGTCTCTGGCCATCCAGCCAGACGTGGTAAACGTCACGATTGGCGATCGCCATTTGTTCGATCATGTCCTTGTAAGGCCGGTCCGTGACGCCGAACAGGCCGGTATTGGCGCGCTCGCCGTTCAGCTTCTCAAACCAGCGACCGCTCACTGCCTGATCAATCAGCGTGAACCACTCGATGCCCACCACATAACCAAGTGCTGCCCCCTGTTCGACATACTGGCGGTAGGCCTCGCCCCGCGCTTTCTGGGTCGCCATATCCGCGTTGCCGCTGCCACAACTGCTCTCGGCCGCACTGGTATAGAAAAACTCGCTCCACATCATTGGCTTGTTACCGACCCACTGGTGGACGCGACCGATAAAGTCCTGGTCGACACCGAGGGTATAGTAATTGATGCTGACCACGTCCATATACTTGCCCGCCGCGCGGCATAGAGCCTCATTATTGGCCGTGCCCGGTTGCCAGCGGTTGCCCACCATCAAGTGGTTGTGGTCGTACTTGCGGAAGGTCTCGGTAATCGTCCGGTAATAGGTGTCCAGGAAGACTTCGGTGTAGGTCTTCATGTCCGCGAATGCGTCCTGGGTCTGCACCGGGAGACCCTGATCCAGGAGCGCGGCGAAGTTGGCCGCCTGTAATCCCCAGGCCTGATTGAACGCCTCGATGGTAATGTATTTCTTCTCCAGTTGATCCACCAGCTTGCGTTTGGCCGCGTGCTGGCCATTCAACAGCGGCACGCCACGCGGAATATCCTCGAACGCCTGTTCGTTGGCGAAGAAGTAGCCGATGAGTAGTGGATCGTTGGCATTCTCCGCCACCTCCTTGCTGAACTCGCTGTCCATACGCTTGAGCGTATCCGTGTCAAAAGGATCGGAGACCCCACGGATCCCCGGCAACTCGGGGCCGGCACCACAGAACGCCATCCGCGGAAAGTTTTTTTTCGTAAAGCATTTGCTGTTGGCGGAGAAGGCCCCCACCGCATTGAAGCCGAAGCTACGCACCCGGTCGACCATCACACTCATGTGCTTGTCCGGGTCGGCGACATAGTCGGCGCCATACTTGCGAATCAGGTTGGCGACGTAGAAAGAGAAAGCTTGATCGTGCCACCAGCCATCCGGATGCCACGCCTTGGCAAACTCCCCTGCCACCGGCGGCAGCCACTCGAACGTGTCCTCGCGGCTCCGCACATAGGTAAAATCCTCGCCGGGAGAACAGCCGAACGAGCACACACCAAGATGGAAATAGGCGTTGCCGTCAGGATCCACCATCAGCCAACGTTCCCCTTTCTTCTCGGTGTGGAAAAAGCCGGTGGTCCGGAGCCCAAACTTATCCCGCGTCCCGGGCAACCCGCCAAACCGGTCGGTGGCGAGAGGTTTGAGCGAGGCATAGTAGGCCGATTCATTGGCCACGTCCGCCTTCAACTCGGCCTCGTCCTTCATCTTGCCGGGGTAGTCTTTGCGCGTGCTCTGGCCCAGGCGATCCACTTGCACCGGTATCTTTGCGGGCGCGCCGTCAGCGACCCCTTCGTTGATCACCAAGGAGTGGACCTCCCAGTCGGGGTTGTAGTTCAACCAGACCTGCCATTGAAAAATTTTCCAGCCCCACTCACGGTTGTCCTGCAGTTGATTGAAGGCGTAGTCGGGCAGGCCGCTGATCGCGACGGTGTGGCCAGCAGCATCCTTTACCATGAACGACCCGGCGTTGCCCTGGTAGAGAAATGGCTTCGCGGGCTTGTCCTTTGGAAAAGACTTGGAACCACCCCGGCCGATCGTCCAAGTGCCGCCGTCGCCATACTGCGGGCCTATCAACATCTCCATCTGAAACTTCTTCAAGTCGCCAACGTGCTTAAAACGAAACTCGACCTTGCCATTCGCCGTAAGGTCCATCGCCAGCTTCACATCGCCGGCGTATTTGAGGTCGGCGTGGTTGCCCGCGATTTGCTTCTCCAGCGGTTTCTTATCACCCGGTTGCAACACCGGATAACTCAGCAAGAAATCCCCCATGCCCTTCACCGAGATGGCCACTCCGCCGTCATCAAATTTGAGTTCCGCCGCCGTGGCGGAGACCAGGAAACCGACGAGCAGCGTGGCAGCGAGCAAAAGCCGTCGGGCAGGCGTAGATTCGAAGCTTGAGGACACAGCGGATTCTCTGGAAGATTAGCGCAACCAACAAGCCGATTCCGGGCGAGTTTGCAGGGCCTGAAGCCCAGCGCTGGCCTAACGGCCAAGGAGCTTACTGCGA
>Ga0326728_10021238_pt1 | contig 12240 bp, 9 predicted proteins | sample MB3enrmetagenome_FD_207602 | JGI IMG/M metagenome (GOLD analysis project Ga0326728, IMG submission 207602) | Lab enriched peat soil microbial communities from McLean, Ithaca, NY, United States - MB31MN | ecosystem: Environmental > Terrestrial > Soil > Wetlands > Peat | place: USA: New York...
GATGTGCGCGTGATCGCCGCAACCAATCTGGACATCAAGGCAGCCATCGCGCAAAAGGCATTCCGAGAGGATCTCTACTATCGTCTGAATGGCTTTACCCTGAAGATGCCCCCTCTGCGCGAGCGCTTGGATGAGATTCCGATTCTCTCCCAGCACTTCATGCGCAAGGTGGCGGCGAAATACGCGTGCGATCCGTTGCCGATTTCTCCCGCGCTCCTGGAGGGTCTGACCGGCTACTCGTGGCCGGGCAATCTTCGCGAGTTGGAGAACACGATCAAGCGTTACCTGGTATTGGCCGACGAGCAGGCAATCATCGACGAACTGAGTCCGCAGCAAAGCGCGGGCCCGCCTGAATCCAGCGAAGAAGACAAGGACGGCGAGGGAGGTCTGAAGCACCTGGTGCGGAACTTGAAGGGCGGTGCCGAATCTGCCGCTATCGCACAAACCTTGGAGGGCACTGGGTGGAACCGGAAGGCGGCGGCAAACGATCTGCAGATCAGCTACAAGGCGCTGCTGTACAAGATCAAGCAGTATAATCTCACTCCCCCACAGAAGCGGCGCAGCCTCGCACGGGCACATTGAGCATGGCCGGGCTGGCGGGTGGCCATTGTTGGTCCAGATCGGAGAAGGTTCTGCTCCACCGCGGAACCGGGACATTCGGGAGTTGTCTTGAATCGCCGGCTTGGACCGAAACGCTTGAACCGCCGGGAAAAGCTCCCGGCAGTTGACCCCAGGCGGATGGAGTCGGGCTGTACTGGGAGAGATACGGGCTCTTCCAGTTCGTTCTTTTGCCCCGGCCGTCTGGATTTCGGTACTGTCGGGCCTGTTACCAATGAGGCACCGATCTGGCTCTAAACTGGGATTGGCCTCATTGCAGTCTATCCAGCATCATGATCCAAGTTCGCCGCTTTTCCGTCCGGCGGCCCGCTTGGACTTTGTGAGAAGGCTCGCTCATCGATGACCGACAGCAACGCGACCAAATCGGAAAAGGTTGTAATCCAGTTCGGCACTGGGACGCTCAAGGGTTACCTGGACTCGCCCGCTTCGAATACCATCGAAGAACTGCTGGGCAACGCTCCCCAGAGTTCCCTTGAAACCATCCGCATTCGCCGTCTCGATTCGGATGCCGTCGAGGAGGTTTCATTCAAGGACGTCAAGGCCGTCTTCTATGTAAACAGCTTCGATGGCGACTCACAACATAACCATCTCAATTTTCATACCCGGGCGCCCATCGTCCATGGCATCTGGATGCGCCTGCAGTTCCTCGATGGCGAAGTCATGGAGGGAATCGTATACAACTCCATCCGCTACCTGATCGATCCAGGATTCTTCCTGCTGCCAACCGATCCCGGCAGCAACAACAAGCTCGTTTACGTGCTGAAGAGCTGGCTGGTCGACCATCGCATCCTTGGCATGCGCAAGCTCTAAGCGCCGGCCGCAGGCTCCTTGAGAATCGAGTAGTTGAGAATCTCCGCGGCTACCCCGGTCAAATGCCCCGCAGCCGTCTCCTTGCGGACCGCCCGGCCCCGGCACTGAATCCGGCAAACGGATGAAAGGGTAATCTCCGGAGGCAATTCGAGCGTAAAGTCAAAATCGAGATCGATCGAGGCAATGTCGTCCGAACCCAGGTAAAAATAGACTCCCCGGTTGCTCAGATCCCGGGTATAGGCCGGAATCTCGCGGTCTTCGACAATCACGATCAGAGGCGCATTGAGGGTAAAACGCTGCCGTCTCCGCCGGTCGTCCGCCCTTGCCATGTCTCGACGCATGTGCTCCGTTTCCAAATGCCATTGCCTGCCGTGGGACGCGATCTTCGGCATATCTGCCACATCCGCGAAGTCTGGACGGCCTTTGCCGCTCTTGCGCGAGAGCGCCGCCGATGCTTACCACACAGCGTTGGCTGTTTGGTACTTAAACACTATTGCAATCTTGATGCCGAACGGTTTTCACGTAAATATTGGGATAATGGGCACTCCGCGTCGCGGACATGCAATTTTGTGCACACAAAGTGGGTAGAAGTTGGACACTTTTGGTTCGCACGGGCTCCTCGCAGCCGGCTCGCTTCCTGCCTGTCAGGACCCGACTGTGAACCGAGCTGAAACCCAATTGTCTGCAGCGGCGGTTGTCTCTCTAGCGCCGCAGTCCAGCGCGAGAGAAGCCCCTTGGGCGGCTTGAGGGCGGATCGATCCGAGCCGGCGCCCGCGGAGGAGACTACTTCGGATGCGCATTCATCTTGTCGAGTACGCGCTTCAAATCGTCCAGTTTCTGCCCGGCTTCGCCCAGCTTGCCTTCCGAGGTGAGGCGCTGATAATCGGAGAAGTCCTTGCCGGCCTGGACGATAAGCGCGTTCAGATCCTCCGCGGGCTTGGGCGTTGTCCCGGCTTCCAGCGCGGCCCGGGGCGCTTCGGCGGAACCCAGGGACGAGGTCTCCGAACCAAAGAGGGACGCCAGCGCCGCCTCGAACGTCGGCGCGTAGGCCAGCCGGTCTTGCAGCGCGAGTACCACCAGACGCAACTCCGGCATCGGGCTGCGTTCAGCCTGCAGGTAAATCGGCTCCGCATACAGTAGCGCGCGCCCGCAGGGAATGACCAGCAGGCTGCCGCGGCGCACATGCGAACCTTGTTGATTCCACAGGGTCAGTTGTCCTGAAAGCTGCGCATTCTGATCGATGCGCGACTCGATCTGCTGCGGCCCGTCAACCAGTTTGGATTTAGGAAAGGCGTAGACCACAGAAGTGCCGTAGTGCTCGCCATCGCTGCGACCGGCAATCCAGCCGATCAGGTTGTTGCGGTTGATGGGCGTGAAAGGCAGAATCTCGACGAACTCCAGGCCGGTCTCTCCGGGCAGATTCATAAGCACAAAGTTGGGCTGCATCGCCTGAGTGGCTTGCGCGCCGCCTTCGCCCATTCCGGTCTCGGTGGCGACGGTCCATAGATCTTCGCGGTTGTAGAAGACCTCCGGATTCGTCATGTGATACAGGCCGTACACCTCCGCCTGCACGCTCAGCAACAACTCCGGATAGCGGACGTGCTTGCGCAGCCCGGCGGGCATCGCCGCGGCATCCTTGAACAGGGAAGGGAAGATGCCGCGATAGGCGGCCAGGATCGGGTCTTCGCTGTCGAAAACATAGAATGTGGTGGTTCCGTCGTAGGCGTCGACGACCGCCTTGACGCTGTTGCGCATGTAGTTGATGGGCCGGCTACCGAGGGTGTTAGGCGTCGAGTACGGATAGGTGTCCGATGAGGTGTAGGCATCCATGATCCAGGAGAGGCGGCCATCGTCGCCCACCACCATGTAGGGGTCCTGATCGAAGGCGAGGAACGGCGCCAGGGCCACGACGCGATCGCGCACGTTGCGGCGCATGAGCAAGCGGCTCTCGGTATTCACATCGTCGCTGAACGGCAGCTTGGCGATATCGCCGCGGTCGAAGGCCAGCAGGATGCGGCGCGGCAGGCCGCCCACCACGATGCCGCCGTTGCCGTCGTAGGAGGCCAGGTTGTTGGCCTGGCCCTCGGGGTAGTTGAACTCCTGCTGGCGGGTCTTCACATAGACATCAGTGTTGGTCAACTCGCCGAAATAGATCTCGGGGCGGGTGACGTTCAGGCCATGCGCCGTGCTCTGGACGGGCATATTACTGAGCAGCAGCGTGGGCAAGCCCTCGGCCGTAAACCCATTCACCGGGTTCATGGTAATCCCGTAGCCGTGAGTGTAGATGAGCTTTTCGTTGATCCAGTTCTGGCTGCTCTCGGGCAGCTTGTCCACGTTCAGTTCGCGCGTGGCGAGCATCACCTCGCGCAGGGAGCCGTCGATCTGGTAGCGATCGATGTCGATGCTGGGAAAGTCGTAATAGGTGCGAATCTCCTGAATCTGGCGCAGCGTATCCTTCAGCGCCTGCACGTCCCACAGGCGGATGTTCTGGAGCGTGGGCTGATTGTTGGCCGCGTCCGCCGCGCCCACGGTCGTCTCGGCGGGAAATTCGCGCTGCAAGAAGCGGTCCAAGCCGTAAGCCTTCTGCGTCATCTCGATGTTGTTGGCGATATAGGGCCGCTCGCGATCCAGTTCGTTCGGCTTCACGATAAAGCTGGTGACGTACCAGCCAACCACGCCAACCGCGACGTAACAGATTGCGGCCGGAACGATGGCCGCAACCAGCCAGCGTGCGCGCGGTTTGAACGCCGCGCCGGCCAGCGCGATCACCGCTCCCAGCAGAAGCGCCGCGCAGACAATCAACAGGCCGGTGAGCGTGATGTGCGCATCCGTGTAGGTGACCCCGTCGAAGATCGTATGGTGCTCGAACAGGAGGTCGAACCGGCCCACGTACACATGCAGCGCCAGGAGGAACAAGAAAATCCCCACCGCGATGGAAAGCCCGCGCCAGGGCACTTGGATGGCGCTGCGGAAGCGCCCGCCCAGAACGCGGCTTCCGCCCGTTATCAGGATGAAAATGACGGCCAGAATGCAACTCATCACAGAGAGGGTAAGCAGCCAGTCGATGAGGACCCGCCATGCGGGTAGGGTGAAAAGGTAGAAGTTCAGCGGCAAGCCAAAGATCGGGTCGGCAACGCTTCCAGCGGCGCGCGGCGCATACCAGAAGAGCGCCAGGGTCGGCCACTGCGCCTCCATCGCGGCCCCGGTGCCCAGCGCAATGACCAGCGAAATACCGGCCGCGATCAGGCGCAGAGCGGACGCGACGGGGAGTTTTATCTCGTTTCCGGCTATATAAATCGTGTGGTCGCTGGGCATATCGGCCGCATGAGCCCGCCTGAAAGCTAAAAATGCCCCAAAAAGAATCAGAAACGTGACAGCGGCGAAGCCCGTGAAGACCTCCCACTCCAGGCCCAACGTCTTCCAGAAGACCTCTCCGTAACCGAGCGACCTGAACCACAGCAGGTCAACCCAGTAAGAGAGCGCGGTCCGGCCTCCAAGGACGATGACCGCAACCAGGGCGATGAGCAAAAGGAGACCGCGGCGGCGAGACCGCGGCGGCTGCGTCTTGAGTGGTAAATAGCTGTACTCGGACACTTCTCTACCCCACCTTGCGTGTTTCTTCCTGCTGAGAGGTCCAGGATTCACCGAGCGATTGAGGAGCGGCGGCCGGCTTGCGGTTCCTGAACCCCAGGTTGAGCGATCCCGCCAATTTCACTCTAGTCCTCTTCCATCGTCTTTGCAGGCGGGGCCGGATTATTGCGATCCGCCGCCCGGGTTGCTTAACAGGGGGAAGTAGGATGATGGCGCTTAGATTCTCAGGCCGAAAGGCAATTGGAGGCTACACGGACGACTCAAGGATATGCCCCATTTTCTCTTGCTTGGTGCGCAGGTAGCGCTCAAAGGATTCCTGGGGCTCGACCTCGGCGGAGACGCGCTCGACGACGGCAATGGCTGCCGATTCAAGAGCCGCCACCTTGGCCGGGTTGTTGGTGATGAGGCGGACCTGGGAGACGCCCAGCAGCTTGAGGACTTCGGCGGGCAGCTCGTACGCGCGGCAGTCGGCGGCGAAGCCCAGTTCGACGTTGGCCTCCACCGTATCCATGCCCTGATCCTGCAACTCGTATGCCTTGAGCTTGGCCATCAGGCCGATGCCGCGACCCTCCTGCTGCTCGTAGAGCAGAATGCCGGCACCGGTCTCGGCGATGATTCCCAGGGACAGTTCGAGTTGCAGCCGGCAGTCGCACCTCAACGAGCCGAAGACGTCGCCGGTAAGGCACTGGGAGTGGATGCGGACCAGCGGCGGCGCGGAGTGAATGTCGCCCATCACCAGCACGACAAGACCCTCGACTTCTTCCTTGCCAGCGCCCCCGCCGGCGATGCCCTCAAAGCCCAGGACGCGGAAGGCTCCCCAGCGGGTGGGAAAATCCGCCTCGGCGATTTTCTTCACGCTTGCAAATCCCATAGAGCCATTCTACAGGGGTCAGTGATCGGAGGTCAGGGATCAGAGATCAGGGATCTGAGATCAGGAGTCAGGGATCAGGGATCAGGGATCAGGGACTAGGAACTGCTCCCTACCGTCACGCCCAGCTGAGCACGCCCTTGGCCCAGGCCCACGCCAGCCCCTCGATCAACATCAGCACAAAGACCAGCATCGCCACGCAGGCCGCCGCGCTCAATCCAGTGAATGCCACCGCGAACGGCAGCAGGAACACCGCCTCCACGTCGAAGATCAGGAAGATGATGGCATACAGGTAGTAGGCGGAGCGGAACTGCATCCACGCGTCGCCCTTGGACTCCAGGCCGCACTCGTAGATCGAGTTCTTCACCACGTTCGGCTTAGGCGGCGAAAACAGCTTCGCCCACAGCCATGCCAGCGCCAGCGGGGTCAGCCCAAAACACAGCGCCGCCACGAACAGAACCGCCAGAGCAAAGTAAGGGCTTGAGGCCATCGTCAAAGAGAGTATCCCTCCGATCAACGTACCAGTTCCAGGCCGCACTTGGCTAAGAAGTTGCGACGCTTTTCCTTTCGGCCTGCCGCCCCTCCACCTTTCGATGGAAGACAGCCCATCCCTCTTCCCTGTTACCGTTCTTGTGTTCCCGCGGCCTTCCCCGCAACTCCGGCCGTTGAGGAACGACCATTCCCCAGGGAGATCACCGGACGATGTTTGAGACATTGCACGAGACTGCGCACAGGACTGTGCTGGTTCGCCGGCTCATCACCACCATTCTCATCGTTCTGTCCCTCACGGTCGCCGGTATCCCGATCGCACGGACGGTCCGCGCCGCCGCGGATCATGAGTCGGCTCCGGCCTCGAACTCCTCTGCCGCAGCGCCGTCTGCTCCCGCTGCCAGTTCCGCGACCTCTTCCAACATGGAGCCGGCTTACTCCGCCCCCAGCGGCATCGCCGGGCCAACGACTCCCTTCCACGATTCGGTCGCCTCCCGCTACAACTACGCCTTCGGCAAGGACGCGCCGTTTCTCCCCTCCAACGCAACCTCCTCCAACGGCCAGTTCCTGAGCCCAATGAGCTTCTATACCGCCCAGTACTGCGGCCACTGCCACCAGGAGGCCTACCGCCAGTGGCGCCAGTCCGTTCACTCCAACAGCTTCCGCGCCCCGTGGTATCTCAAGAATGTGAACTTGCTCATCGACGAGAAGGGCGTGCAGTACTCCCGCCACTGCGAGGGCTGCCACAACCCGGTCGCGCTGCTCAGCGGCGACCTCTCGCAGGGGATGCCTAAAGAGCGACCCTTTGAAGACGAGGGAGTCACCTGCTCCACTTGCCACTCCATCCAGTCCACGGACGCGACAGGCACAGGCAGCTACGTCATGGGCATCCCCGCCGTCCTGGTTGACGAAGCCGGGGCGCCCATCGCTAGCCCCGTCTCCGACGCCGAAATCCTTTCGCATCTCGACCGCCATTCCAAGGCCGTGATGCGCCCCCTCTACCAGACTGCCGAGTTTTGCGCCGCCTGCCACAAGGCCGCCATTCCCCGCTCCCTCGACGACTACAAATGGCTCCGCGCCATCTCCCTCTACGACGAGTGGCAGGGCGCCAGCTTCACCAAGCAGTCCCCGCTTCCCTTCTATCGCAAGGACACGGTCTCCACCTGCCAGACCTGCCACATGCTCCGCGAGCCTCTGCCCGCGGGCGCCATCGACCCCGGCGCCAAGGACGGCCAGCTCGTCTCCCATCGCTGGCTGGGCGGCAATACCCTCATGCCCCAGTACTACAAATTCGACGAGCAGGCCGAAAAACTCGTTGCTTTCCTCAAGAACGGCCCGGACGGCAAGGGCGTCTTCAACGTCGATATCTTCGCCCTTGAAAAGGAAAACGCCGCCGCAACACCGAGCGACATTGTAATGGTCGCCCCGCTCGGCCTCGCCAGCTTCTCCCTCGCTCCCGGCGAGACCCTCATCGCCGACGTCGTCATCCAGAACAAGGGCATCGGCCACTCCTTCATCCCCGAGCAGCGCGACTTCTACGAGGCCTGGGTCGATTTCACGGTCAAGGACGGCTCCGGCAAGACGCTGGCCGAGAGCGGCTTTATCCAGCCCGACGGCAACCTCGATCCCTCCGCCCACTCCTTCACCAACCGCCTCATCAACGACAAAGGCGAGCTGAACGACCTGCATCAGATCTGGCACAACCGTGTGCTGGCATACAACAACACCATTCAGTCCGGCCGGTCGCAGCTGGTCCGCTACCGCTTCCGCCTACCCAAAGATATAACCGGCCAGATAGCCCTCACCGCGACCGTAAGATACCGCCGCTTCAACCAGCACTTCATCGACTACGCGATGGACCAGAAGCAATACCCGATGCCCATAGTCGATATGGCGTCGGAGACCAAGACCTTCAAGATAGGCGAGAACGCGCCCCAGCCGCCGGACCCGTCGGAGAACAAAGAGTGGATGCGCTGGAACAACTACGGCATCGGCCTACTCGACGCGCAGCAGTACCAGGCCAGTGTGCATGCCTTTGAGCGCGTGGCCGCCCTGCGCCCCGACTACTCCGACGCCTTCACCAACATGGCTGTGGTGGAAATCTCCTGGGAAAGGTACGACGACGCCAAGTCCAATCTGGCCAAAGCACTCGCCCTGCTCCCCGGCGATCCCCGCGCTCTCTATTACCGGGCGCTGGTCGAGCGCAACGCCGGCCAGGTCGCGGAGGCCATCGCCGACCTCGAAGCCGTGCTGGCCAAGTATCCCCGCGCCAGGGATGCCCTGCGCGAACTCGGCTTCTCCTATTACCAGCAGCACGACTACGCCGCCGCGCGCAGCGCCTACGAGCGCCTGCAAGCCGTCGATCCCGACGATCTGGCCGCCCACTACCAGCTCGCCATCCTCTACCGGCGGCTGGGCGAGAAGGCCAAGGCGGCCATCGAAAGCGCCAAGTTCGCCGACCAGAAAGACGACCCCACCGCCAGCGTTTACGCGCTGGAGTTCCTACGCAACCATCCCGAGGTCGCTGCGGAGTCAGTCGTCTGGCACACCCACGACCTGACCGGCGATGCCCCCAAGAAACCCGCCAAAATCGAGTACCATTACATTCCCGGCGCGGGAGAATGAGGCAGTTCGTGCGCTCAGTCCGCTTATGAGTCGCATGTGCCTTGGCGGCTCATCGGCCCGAGGATCCGAAGAATCGACATTAACCCTGCGAACGATTGAACGCCTCAGTCCGCTCTTGAACAAGGCCCGGGCTAAAGAGGACCTCCAGAATCTTCTTCGCAGGGATAACAATAGAGATGCCCATATTCACGGCCTCGGCCTTCTCCAAGTCTGAGAATTCGACGGGCAAATCCCAATGCCCATGCATTAGGCCCAGAAGATGTATCTGGCCTGTGCCTGCAATGAATTTAGTCTGGCCTTTCTCATTCATTCCAGGCATTTTCATCGTATTCCGACAAAAGACCGGAGACCCACTCAGCCCTCCGATTGAACGGCCCTCAACCAAATATGCTTCGCAAAGGCCGAAACGCCCAAGGGGCACCCCTTCTTTCGGCATCATGGCGATATTTCCCGTTCGCACGACGGGGATTAGACTTGATATCCCGAAGTATTTCGTGAAGAGGCCGACTGAGAACACTTCATCGCCGAGGCCAATATCATATTCAGCGATTCGCGAATCCGTAGCGAATATTTCAACGGGAATCGGACTAATGTCGTAGTCGCTGATCCGAGCAGAAGCAAAGGGAAGAACGGCGACGTCAACCGAGTCAGGTTCTGTCGGATGACAGAACCATTGAACCCCTTGAGGCTTGGCAAAGAGCGGCTGGCCATCCTTACCGTTCATTCCAATTACACAATCCGACCCAACGGCGTCGGCAACGTGCTTCGCAGTCACTAAATGCAGGCAGCCGGATTTCTCGTCATACGGGACCTGGACGAGGAACGCCGTTCCGCCATAAGAAAGCGGGTCCGTGTGGCGGCTGACGAAGCCCACACTCTTCGCAATCTCATCCGCGATCCTCATGCTGATAATTCTATTCCAGGGCGGGTGCTCCGGGTCTCGATCCTGAGACCTGGGAAACCACAACCCTCAATCCCCTGGGCCTTTTCGCCCGCCTGCGCGTACACCCAGCGCACCGCTCGACTGGCGGAGCCATTCAAAGATTGAAATAGAACACCGGCGCCATCGATACGAGAACAGCCCCGGCTTGCAGTGCAAGCACGCCCATCGCGGCTTTTGGAGCCCTGGGCAGCCACTTGATGGCGAAGAACGCCACGACCGGGATCTGGCCAGCCATGAGGAGCTGCCAGATGTGGGCGGCGGCTCCCTCATCGGCCTCACGCACAGCGCCGTAGATGGCAATGTGACCCAGCACCACCGCCAGGGCCGTGAGCGACATCGCGAGTGGTAGAAAGGCGCTCGGCTTTTTCGTGACACCGCCAAATGAAAGGGGATCTCGATCCATTTTGCCTCCTTGTGTTGGGGAAATGCGTTCACAAACTGCCGACCAGGCCACGTTTGCAGCCGCGCCGAGGCCAGCGTGGCCTTCCAGGAGAAGCGCCTCAAACTCCGCTCCATACCGCTGTCTCCATGGTCGCGGATAGAGGCGCGTAAGCAGGCGAGCCAGCGCGGGATTCATAACGGCTCCAACCGTTGCAGCCCGGCTTCGGCAAACCGATGCAGCGTTGTTAGCTTCGCGCGCAGAACCCGCAGCCCCTCAGCCGTGATCCGATAGGGCCGGCGGCGCTCCTCCGACGGCAGCGGCTCAATCCAGCCCTGCCGCTCCAGCCGCGCAATCGCCCCGTAGAGCGTCCCCGGACCCAAACGGGTTCCGCAAAGCCGCTCAATATCTTCGATCATCGCGTGCCCGTGCTTCGGCCCACTAGCCAAGCTAGCAAGCACAAGCAGGGGCGGGTCGGAGTAGTGTCCGATTTCCGAGTTCGGTTCGGTTTCTACTACGTTTGGCGTACTACGCATGACGTAGTTATCTCACAGTTGTTCCCCGGATACAAGGAGATTATTGGCACGTGCGGTTGAAAATCCGGATGCGTGACCTCAATTCCGACCCCGCCCTGTTCGCCCCCGCGATCTCCTCGACAGACTAAGTGACCCTTCCCGGCTACACAACCCCATGCCTCCAATCCAGAACTCTTGCAACCCTTCCCGCAGCAGCGGCGCGGGTTCCCGCCGGGTCAGCGCCCTAAGCCGCGCCATCTGCCTTCTCTGCAAGCGTTCAATCGCCCAAAGTGAAACGTGAGAATATTACCCTATAAAAACGTATATAAGTCACATGAAATCAATAAGATGCATAAGTAATCCGCTAGTATCCATATAGTAAACAAGTAACCACTTTTGGATTACTTTGAGAGTAAAATATCATTGATATGGTCTTTTGGGCTTCGTTCAGAATTAGCATAATGAGGTGATCCTGGGTGGCATTTTGATGCCGGACTGTTCCTAGGGACTGCAACGCCATTTTTCCCCCGGATGCCAGCTAAGCAGCTTCCCGCGGCCACTGTCGGCGGCTGCCATTCGTGTTGAACGGATGGTCAAACATCGGCAAACAGGTTAACTGGAACTCCGAGGGAGCTTCGTTGGATCGGGAGAAACCGCTTTCGTCAGCTTTGCCCGGCTCTAAAGAGCAGGTGTCCTCGGCAACCGACGTTGGCCGCGGGGATCGAGAGCTTTCTTTTGCAGGCTTCCGGCTCCAGGCCGACGGCACTCTGCTGCGCGGAGAGGCGGTCGTTCATCTGCCGCCCAAGGAGCTGGCGGCGCTTCGTCTCCTCGTAGCTCACGCCGGCCAGATCGTTTCTCCCCTTGAGCTTCGCCAGGCCCTGTGGGGCGATGTTCACGTCACCGACGACAGCGTTCCCAAGTGCCTCTCCTCACTGCGCGCGCGGCTTGGGCCGGAACAGTGCATCCAGACCGTCTACAAGCGCGGATACCGCTTCTCCGCCGAGGTGCGCCCTCTCGTCGCCGCGCCGGTCAATGCGCTCCCGCGGCTGGCCATCCTGCCTTTCGCCACTGGTCACGGCATCCCCGAGCATCTTGGTCTGGCCGTCGCCGAGGAGACCATCGGCCGGCTCAGCAACGCGCATCCTGCGTCCGTTACCGTCCTGGCCCGGGATTCGGTTTTCATGCTGGCCTCCCAGGGCCTCAGCGCACAGCAAATCGGCGAGAGCCTCAAAGCGGACCTTGTCCTGGCCGGAACCCTGCGCGCCCTGCCCTCGCATTTCCGCCTCCGGGCGGAGATGATCCGGGTGGAGGATGGCGCTCAGATCTGGGTAGAAGACCTGATCGTGCCGCAGAGCCGCATCGCCGGACTCGAATCGGAGCTGGGCGACCGCCTCGCATTCCG
>Ga0326728_10021241_pt1 | contig 12239 bp, 9 predicted proteins | sample MB3enrmetagenome_FD_207602 | JGI IMG/M metagenome (GOLD analysis project Ga0326728, IMG submission 207602) | Lab enriched peat soil microbial communities from McLean, Ithaca, NY, United States - MB31MN | ecosystem: Environmental > Terrestrial > Soil > Wetlands > Peat | place: USA: New York...
GTGGAATCCGGCTCGCATGAAGAACTGCTGAAACGCGGCGGGCTGTATGCCCAGTCCTGGGCGAGACAGGAGAGTTCCCCCATGGCGCAGCAGGGGCCGCGCAGCAGTTAGTTCACGGCTTCCGAAGTCCCGACAAGGGAAGACTCAGGCGAATCACCCGCCCCATCGTATTCCGCGTGCTAGGATAGGTTTCGCAGATGGTCGATATCCACAGTCATATACTCTGGCAACTCGACGACGGCTCGGGCAGCATGGAAGAAAGCATCGCCATGATGCAAGTCGCCAGGGAAAGCGGCACAACGGACATCGTGGCGTCGCCGCACTCGAATTCGGAGTTCACCTATAAGCCGGAGTTAGTGGACCAGAGGATCCGTGAACTTACCGATGCGACCGGCGGTCAGCCGAAAATTCTCAGAGGCTGCGATTTCCACCTGAGCTTCGATAACATCGACCACTTACTGGACCAACCCGGCACGTACACCATTAACGGCAAGCAATACCTGCTGGTGGAATGTCCGGACTTTCACGTCGGCAAGCATACGGAGATCGTGTTGGGGCGGCTGATGGATGCGGGGGTCGTCCCGGTGGTGACGCACCCCGAGCGCAATCAGGTTCTGCAGCGTAAGCTCGAGCGGGTGGAGGAGTGGGTGGAGCTGGGATGCCTGGTGCAGGTGACGGCGCTTTCCGTGACGGGAGGGTTCGGGGGGGCGGCCAGCTCCGCGTGCAACAAGCTGCTGGACCGGGGCATGGTGCATGTGGTGGCCAGCGACGCGCACGATCCGAAGCATCGCAGTCCGAACCTGGACAAGGCATGCAAGACGATCTTGTCCCGATATGGCGAGGACGCCGCGGAACTTCTATTCACGGAAAACCCGCGCAACATCATCGAAGGCCTTTCCGTGATGGGAGGAAAACAGGGGTGTTTGGAAGGGCCGAAGCGATGGTGGCAGTTCTGGAGAAGGCAGGATCAAGATTAGGGATTCGACGCGGCAGATGAAAGCAGATGAAAGCCGATAGGGGCTTTGTGGATCACCGCCTCCTTGTACTCAGCGCCAACTGCGCAGCAGGTAGGGGAGGTTAGGGCGCTTGCTGCCGAATCAACGTTGCTACGCCAGAACTCAAACCCGGCCGGCGTCCGAGCTGGGTTGTCCACCACGTCACTTTCATCATGTTTGGCTGGAGCAGGTTCAAATCAATTTCGCCGTTGGCCCCGTCGCCGGAGGTCCAAGACAAAGCGGCCGACGCTCCCGTGGGCGACTTGCCTTGGACTTGAAACGCGACATCTTGAGACACAGCCGCATCGGGGACCTTGTACCTTCCGCGATAGCGGCCATCCAGGACTCCATCCTTTTCCAGGAGATGGAACTCGATATCCACGGGCGCGTAAAGATGCGGGTCGGGCTTTTCGATGGCCGGCACATAGAACCACTCCCCGGCGAACGCAGACCGGGCGCTCGGAACGGAAGGCGCATTCGCCGGCTCCCGGACTTCGGGCACGCGCGCCGAATAAGCCGGAGCCGGGGCCAAGCCGGGCAACGCAACCGGGGCCGGCACTGAAACATCCGGAAGCGCCGGCTGCTCAGGCTTGGCAGCGGTGGGGTTTTCCGGCAAAACGGTTTCGGCGGGGGGCGATACACGGGCTGCCGCCAGGGGCTCCCCGATTTCATGTTTGGCAGCCCGTTGAACGGGCTGGAACAGGGGGCCTGCCGCATCCGGCGGCGCCGCCGGGGAAAACCGAATCGGCGCGGATTCGGCCGTAACGGGGGCGCGGGCCGTCATATACCAATAGCCGCTGCCGAGAATCATGCACCCCATCAAAATCCAGGACCAATGCCGAAGAGCGGATTTCGCAAACTCGAACTTGTCCGGCGGCTGAACAAAGGGCTCGGCAGGCGCGTGCGCGGCCCAATGCAGGGCGGCATTGGCGGCAGCGGCGAGGCTCTCATCATAAGCGTGGCGCTTTCCTGGGTCCACAAAAATATCGAGGATTTCATGCAGCCGCTTCATCTGGCAGGCGGCGGCAGCCCGCAACTTCTCGTCCATCTGGCTGTCGGGATGCAAAACGCGGGCCAGCGTTTTGTAGGCCTGGCGAATCTCTTCGACCGAAGCGTCGTTGCGGACGCCAAACTCCTCGTAAAAATTCATCATGGGGCTGTCAAGGCCTCCGCAGTGCACCGCTTACCGTATACATTATGACAAAGTACAACCGGTTGGGAAGCGATAGGCCCGCCTGTTAAGAACAGGCCGGATGCAGGTTACAGAGCGTCAAACGCCCGTAGGGCGGGGAAGGGAACAGGCGCAAAATATTACAAATAAAGATTTTAGCGATATATTGCATTGGTATTCTCTTTGTGATACAGTCTACAAAAGTGCACCGGTCAAGCCAGAAAGTTGTGGCGCGCCCGGGGGCGCAGGTTTCGTCGTTTCAGCCGATCGTAAGTCCGGGATGGGACTTACAATGCGTGAGCTTTGCCCGGCTGAGGAACTACAGGTTAAGTCCGTCGTGTTTTCCTTTCTCCGGTCCCCCTCTCTTTACCCGATGGACTTCGCGCAATAAGGGGGTTCGATAGTGCAAAAAGTCCGAAGCCGTCTTATCAACTTCCGGGTGACGGATGAAGAGCTCGAGCAACTCAAGGCGGCGGCGACCACGCAAGGGTCGCGCTGCCTGTCGGAGTTCGCGCGTCTTGTCATGCTGGGAACCGCAACCGGCGCGCAATTTCCCGCAGGTCCAGAATCCCTGGATGGTAAATTGTCGCTATTCGACCGGCGCTTAAACGTTCTCGAGGCCAATGTAGCGCGTCTTGTGGACGCGCTTGGCGAGCGAGAAGGCCGCAGGCGGCAAGCCTGAGAATTAAGGTGACCCCATGCGTTTAACGTTCGCAATTTATCTTCTTGTGGCTGCCGCTTCGGCGCAGCAACCAGATCCGAACAGCGCCGTTTCGATACCCGAAACCGGAGGGAATCTTCCGGCGCAAGCCATTGGAGCAAACGACCTGATCGCGGTGTCGGTTTACGGGGCCCCGGAACTGAGCCGTTCAATCCGCGTAGGAGCGGACGGATTCATCCGGGTTCCCATGCTCAAAGAACAGATCAAGGCCGCGGGTCTATACCCCGCGGACCTGGAGAGATCTATTGCGGAGGCGATCCGAAAAGAGCAGCTTTACGTAGACCCCTATGTCACGGTAACGATCGCCGAATACCATAGCCGGCCGATCAGCGTCTCCGGCGCGGTAAGATCGCCCCAGGAATTTCAGGCGGCAAGCCCCATCACCCTTATCGACGCGATCTCCAAGGCCGGTGGGCTGAGCGACAACGCAGGTCCGGAGATCCTCGTCACTCAGACGCAACCCGGGCCGGATGGCCAACCGATCTCGCATACCCGTCATGTCTCCGTCCACGAGTTGATGACCGATGCCGATGCGGACCTCAACTTCAAACTCACGGGAGGCGAACGGATCATGGCGCCGCCAGCCGCGAAGATCTACGTAGTGGGGTACGTTAAAATGCCAAGCGCCTATAAGGTACAGGACGGTTTCCAAATCACCGTCATGCAAATGATGGCTCTTTCCGGGGGTCTGGCGCAGTACGCCGGCAAAATAGCTTACATCTACCGGCCGGATGCCGCCGGGGCCAAAACCGAAATCTCCGTGCCGCTCTCGAAGATCCTGGCGCGCAAGTCGCCGGACGTGCCCTTGCTGGCCAACGATATCTTCTACGTACCGGATAGCAAGGGCAAACGAATCGCTCTGGCGGCGCTGAATTCGACCGTGGCGGTTTTGACCACGGCTGGAACGGTGCTGCTTTACAGCCATCCATAACGAGGGGAGGCCAAATGTCTGAAAAAAAAGAACGGCTCACGCTTCCATCTCCCGGGCTCAGCGGTCCGGTTCCAGCTATTCCCGAGCGGATTACGGCGTCGCAACCGGCCTATGTGTATGCGGAGCCAGATGCGGAAGAACAGGTACTTCCCCTATCCCATTATCTCTGGGTTCTGAAGCAGCGCCGCTGGGAAATCCTGGCATTCGTGCTTACCTCGGTCATCGCTACAGTTGTGGTTTCGTCCCGGCTTACGCCAATTTACGAAGCCACCGCCACGCTCGATATCGACCTCGGGATCCCGACAAGCGTCATTGGCCAGAACTCCAATGCGCCGTCCAATTACGACGCGGACCAGTTCCTCTCCACCCAAATCAGGCTTATCCAATCGGACTCGGTTTTGCGGCCGGTTGCGCAGCGCCTCAAGGTGTCGGCGCCCGCCAAGGCGAACCCGGGCGATTCCCAGCTTCCCACGACGCGCGCGGAAGATGCGCCGGTCGGTCTGGGCGGTTTGAAGGTGTCCCGACCACCGAACACGTATCTTCTGCTCATCAGCTACCGCTCCCCGAACCCGCAACTGGCCGCCGAGGCGGCCAACGAAGTCGCGGAAAGCTACAAACAGCGCAGCTACGAAATTCGCTACGATGCGTCGCGGGACCAGTCCACATACATGGTGAAACAACTGGACGCGCTGAAGGCGCAGATGGAGCTCTCCTCCGCGAAGCTGGCCCAGTTTGAAAAGGACATGAAGGTCATCGACCCGGACCAGAAAACGAACATTCTCACGGCGCGGCTGGTACAACTCAACACGGAGTTTACCAGCGCGCAGGAGGACCGTATACACAAGGAAGTAGCGTTCGACGCGGTGAAAAACGGTTCTCTTGAAGCCGCCGAGGAATCCACGCAGGGCGAGCAACTCCGCAGAGCCAGCGACAATCTCGGCGATGCGCAGCAGAAATTCGAATTGGTAAAGCTCCAGTACGGCGTCAACCATCCCGAGTACAAGAAGGCCGCCGCCGCGGTTGAGGAATCCATCGCGCAACGCGATGCCGTAAGGGCCAATATCGTACAACGGGTGGGCGTAGAGTATCAGCAAGCCGTGGAACGGGAACAGCAGCTCAGCAAGGCGGTAGAAGAGTCCAAAGACGAGTTCGATAAGCTGAACGCGAATTCCTACGCATACAAGGCGGTCAAAAGCGAAGCCGAAAGCGACAAGTCTCTCTATGACGAACTGTGGCGGAAAATCCAGGAAGCGAGCATCAACTCCAGTTTTCAAAGCAGCTCGATCCGCGTGGCGGACAAGGCCCGCCCCTCGTACAGCCCGGTCTTTCCGAACACCCCGCTGAATGCGACCCTGGCATTGATCTTCTCCTCGATGCTGGCCGTAGGGGCCGCGGTTCTGGCGGACGTCCTGGATAACACCATTCGCGATCCGGAACAGATTCAGCGCGGGATGAAAACCGACGTTCTGGGTTCCCTGCCGGTGGTGAAGGCCTGGCGGGGCCGCCTGACGGGGCCGTCGCGCGGGAGGGACGGAAAGCTCAACATCAGCGGGCAGACATCGTCATTCGACGAAGCCATCAGAACGCTGCGCGATTCGATTCTTCTTTCCGATCCAATCCGCCGGCCGCACACCCTGCTGGTCACATCGGCAGTTCCACGAGAGGGAAAGACCACGACTTCGGCGCGCCTCGCGGTGGCCCACAGTTTGCAGATGCGCAAGACGCTGCTGATCGACGCCGACCTGCGCCGTCCAGGCGTTCACGGCCGCTTCGGGATGAAGAACGAGATCGGACTCTCCTCGGTGATACATGGGAAGATCGAGTGGCGGGAGGCAGTCCAGCAGGCGCCGGATTATCCCGATCTGGCCATCTTGCCCGCCGGGCCCGCATCGCGACGAGCCGCGGACCGGGTTGGCGCGGTGCTGGAAAAGATTCTGGAAGAGGCCAAGGAAGGATACGACCTGGTCATTGTGGATTCGCCCCCGCTGCTGGGTTTCGCCGAGCCGCTCCAGATGGCCGCCGTCGTGGATGGCGTGGTTGTGATCACGCTCGCGGCCCAAACGAGCAGGACCGCGCTGGCGAGCGTCCTCACCAACCTGAAGCGCCTCAGGGCGAACGTAATCGGCGTGGCGCTCAATGAAGTCCGCGAGGATATGAGCGACCGCTATTATTACTACGGATATTACGGCAAGTACTATTCGAAGTATTACAAGCCGACCACCGAATCATGACCTCCGGCGATCGCTGGCGCTGAAGGAAGCCGGTGAACACTAAATGGGGAACCGGGTTTTGGACCGGAAACGTGCAATCATCGTCGGCGCCGGGCCGGCGGGCCTCACCGCCGCTTACGAACTGCTGAAGAGGACCGGCGTCGTTCCGGTAGTTCTGGAGAGATCCACTTACATGGGCGGGATCGCCAGGACTCACAACTACAAAGGCAATCGCATCGATCTAGGGGGACACCGGTTCTTTTCGAAGTCGGACCGCGTAATGGAGTGGTGGCTGGAGCGCCTTCCGATCGAGCGCACCGGCGAAGCCGCCCACAAACTCGGTTACCAGGGGTCGAGCCGCTTTCTGCAAGGAGCGGAGGACGGCCCGGATCCGGCGCGGGAAGACCGCGTCATGCTGGTGCGGAAACGTAAGTCGCGCATCTACTTTCTGAGAAGGTTCTTCGAATACCCCATACGGTTCAATGGCGACACCCTGGCGAAGCTGGGCGTGGTCCGCGTGTTTCGGATCGGACTGAGCTATATGAAGGCCGTGGTGTTCCCGCCCCGGCGCATCGACAGTCTCGAGCAGTTTTTCATCAGCCGCTTCGGCGGGGAACTGTATCGCACGTTCTTCAAGTCGTACACCGAAAAAGTCTGGGGAGTCCCGTGCCGCGAGATCTCCGCCGAATGGGGAGCGCAGCGGATCAAGGGTCTTTCGATCACCCGCTCGATCGCGCACTTTGTGCGGCAGTTATTCCGGTCCAAGAGCGATATTGCGCAGAAAGACGTTGAGACGTCGCTGATCGAGCAGTTTCTGTACCCGAAATACGGTCCGGGACAGATGTGGGAAGAGGTGGCCAGGGACGTGGAGCGGATGGGGGGCCAGGTCCTTACGGAATGGGAAGTCCAGGCCGTGAGCGCCGCCGGCGGCCGGATTGCGTCGGTGACAGCGAGCAACGCGGCCGGCGAGACGCGGGTTTTCGAGGGGAACTATTTTTTCTCCACAATGGCGGTCAAAGACCTGATGCGAGCGCTGGAGCCGGCCCCGCCGGCGGAGGCGTTGGCCGTCAGCGAGGGCCTTGTGTACCGCGATTTCATCACGGTCGGACTGCTGTTGAACGGCCTAAAGGTGCGCGAACCGGGACCGGCGCGGAAGCCCATTGCCGACAACTGGATCTATATTCAGGAGCCCGATGTTTACGCCGGACGGCTGCAAGTCTTCAACAACTGGAGCCCTTTTCTTTTGGCGGACCCGACGAAGGTGTGGGTCGGCGTAGAGTACTTCTGTTTCGAAGGCGATGCGCTCTGGCTGAAGCCGGACAGGGAAATGGCGGATCTGGCGGCCGCGGAGTTAGATAAGATCGGCATCATCGACAAGGCGGAAGTCGTGGACTCGACGGTGCTGCGCATGCCTAAGACCTACCCGGCCTATTTCGGTTCGTACGCGCGCTTCGACGAGGTCCGCGCGTATCTGGACGGCTTCGAAAACCTGTTCCTGATCGGCCGGAACGGCATGCACAAGTACAACAACCAGGATCACTCGATGCTTACCGCGATGATCGCGGTGGATAACATCGTCGAAGGGAGAACCGATAAGTCGAACATCTGGGATGTCAATACGGAAATGGAATACCATGAGAGCAAACAACAGGCTGCCGCGCAGTGAAGCCGGCGGCCGTTGGCCGGTAACGGTCTTTAGGATGGCGTATTAGAGCGGCGTCGCGCCGCGGAGAGCCAAAGCAGGGAGGCTTGTATCATGACGAGCAATACCTCAGATTCGCGCGAAGCGCAGCCAACGCCGCCGGCGCGGCGAGACGGTTTGATGGCAGGGCGGGACGGCGCCATGGTATTCGTGTTCTCGGCGCTCCTCTTCGGCGCGGTTGCTTTGCTCATGGGCTTGCCCGGCCCGGATGGCGATGCGGTAGGGGCTTACAACGTTATCGGCCGCTTGGCGCACAGTTTCACCTACGCAATATCCCGGGCCCCCGGTCAGCCCTTTCTGGATTACTGCAATTTCGTTCTGCGGAGCTTTGGCGGCGACTTGGCTGTACAGGCTTGGTTCGTGTTGGTTTCCGCCTTGGGAGTCACGGCGCTCTACTGCCTTCTGAAGGATATGCGGGGCGCGAGCCCGCTGGTCGGGGCGTGCGCGCTGGCTCTGCACCCGTTGTTTCTGGGGCACGTTGGCGGCGTCGGCGATTTCGCCATCGGCCTGTCGTTTTTGATCATGGCGCTTTGGGCCGGCGTACGAGGCTGGTTCGTGGCACCCGGCATTCTGCTGGCGCTGGCGGTGGGATGTCGCCTGCCCCTCTGCATCTACGTGGTCCCCGTCGCCGTTCTGGTTTGGGCGGCGCGGCGAAAGAGTGGAGATGCCCCCCGGGACGCTCTCGCCAAAGCCTGTTATTCCGGTGCGATCGCCGCGGCGCTGTCGATTCTGCAATTCGCCCCGCTATTCGCCTTTTATGGCTCGGACGTATTGCGGAACGTCGATTGGGAGACTTGGCGTTACCAACTGACGGCGTCCGGATACCGGCTGCTGGTGGGATATGGAGCCGTTTTCTGGGCGTTGGCCGCCGCGCTCCTTATCTGGCTGTTTTTGCGGTCGAGGCGCGGTTTATCCGTTAAGGGCCGCGGCATCATCGCGCTGGTGGGCGGCTGGCTGATAGCGGGCGGATTCGCAACTATATTGCGGGTTACGGGCAAAGGCGAATACGCGCTGCCACTCCTGGTTGGGGCGATTCTTCTCTTTCAAGCCTACGCGCCCAAGGGTTGGAACTGGGCTTTGCTGGCCAGTTCGGTAGCCGTCGGCTTGGTGGTCCTTTCGCCTTACGATAACTCCCAGGACGCTTACGGCTGGCGCTTGAGCCGAGGATGGTATGAGGAGATGGCTCAGAGGGCGGGGGGAAGCCGGCTTCAGATCAACAGCGTCCATACGTACCTTGCCAGTTCGCCCCCGAGGGCTCTTCTCATAGCGGGGTGCCGCTGGACGCAAGACCAGGCGCGGAGAGCGGGCCTGCGGAAGATCTCCGGGTACGATGGAGTCGCGGGCTTGACGGAGACTTACGCTTTCGCCGATCTGGGCGGGGACCGGGCGGTGGCTTGCTGTTACGACGTGGAGCTGCCCCAATTGCTCGCGCAACTCAATAAGGACGCCGCCAACCGCGGCATTTCGGTTGCGCATGACCGCAATCTCGACAAGTTGATGTACCGCATGTACAACCTGGATCTCGCTCAGTGCGGCAGGGGCATCGACTTACGGTCGTACACCTTTAAGGAACTATGGAAGCACTTTGGCCAATCAAACGTAGAGGTTGTCGATGCGCCGAGCCCGAAGAGAGAGCCAGCCGCCGACAGGGCCCAACATCTCCCGTGGTGGCTTCGGGCGGAACGGGCGGAATCCATGATGCTTTCGTACTCCATGCAGTCCACCCCGGACTTGGCATTCGGATCGTCCTATCAGGTAGCCGGCACCACGCGCGTCGTTGCGACGGTCTCTTACACGACAAGCTCGGATAAGGTCACAGCCTATAGCGATTCCTCGCCCACCCCCACGACGGAGATCACCGCGGTCGCGGCCGGCGCCGCCACTGGCGTGGCTTCTTTCGAGTTCGAGGTTCTGCCGGGGAATTATTTCCGGCTGGTGGCTGCCGGTTCGCCGGTCCTGACGCGGGTAGTGGAATATCAGTGAACCGCGAGGCGCGAAGAAACCGGTTCAGTTATGCGCTGGCGAAGACGTACCGGGAGCCGCTGCTGTTTAAGGGTGCGGATTTTGGCCACACGGATCCGGAAGCGGCCATGAAAGTACCGCTCCTGGACCTTAAGGCGCAGCATGCCGCCATCCGCGATCAGGTACTCGCGGCCGTAGCGGAGGTGCTGGACTCTCAGATCTGCATCGGCGGGCCCAAGGCCGCCGAGCTCGAACGGAAGATCGCCGCAATCAGCGACTGCAAGTACGCAGTCGGCGTTTCGAGCGGCACCGATGCGCTTCTGTGCAGCATGATGGCGCTCAGCCTGGGCCCCGGAGACGAAGCCATCACCACCCCGTTCACCTTCTTCGCCACAGCCGGCTCCATCGCCCGCACCGGCGCCACGCCGGTTTTTGTAGACATCGATCCGCGCACTTACAACATCAACCCCGAACTGCTTGAGAAGGCCGTTACTCCTCGCACCAAGGCGATCGTTCCGGTTCACCTTTTCGGCCAAATGTGCGATATGGACCCGATCATGCGGATCGCGAAGCGTCACGGGCTTTATGTCATCGAGGATGCCGCCCAATCCATCACCGCGACTTACAAAGGGCGCAAAGCCGGCAGCATCGGGACGGCCGGTTGTTTCAGCTTCTACCCCAGCAAAAACCTCGGCGCCGCGGGCGACGCAGGCATGGTAACGACCAACGACGCCGCGTTGTACGAGCGCATGATGGCGCTGCGTAATCACGGCTCGGAATCGAAGTACCACCACAGTTACATCGGCGGAAATTTCCGGCTCGACCCGATTCAAGCCGCCGTTCTGCTGGTCAAACTGCCTTACCTGGATAGCTGGTCGGAAGGCCGGCGGCGGAACGCGGCGGCCTACAACAGGGCCTTCGCCGGAACGGACATTCGCGCCCCATTCGTCATGCCCGAGTGCGTCAGCATCTACAACCAATATGTGGTTCGGACGCCCGAACGCGACAAGTTGGTGGAAGAGCTTGGCCGCCAGGACATTGGCTGGGACATATACTACCCGCTATGCCTGCCTCTGCAGCCATGCTTCCAGCACCTGGGGTACAAGCCCGGATCGCTGCCGGAGGCCGAGCGCGCCTCGGCGGAAGCGCTGGCGCTCCCGATTTACCCCGAACTGACCACCGAGCAACAACAGCGCGTGATTCGCGCAGCGTTGTCGCGCGCCGTGGCCAGTTGCAACTGAAGACCCCAAACGTCTAATGAAGAGTGAACATCACATGCAATGGTCCGACCTGACGGTTCTGGTCACTGGCGGCACTGGTTCTTTCGGCAAGAAGTTTACGGAAACACTGCTGAAAGAGTACCACCCCAAGAAATTGATTATCTTCAGCCGCGACGAACTGAAGCAGCATGAAATGCGCGTGGCCGGACTCGACCACGAGGCGTTGCGCTACTTCATTGGAGACGTCCGCGACCGCGACCGCCTGAAGCGCGCGATGAACGGCGTAGACGTCGTGGTGCACGCCGCGGCTCTCAAGCAAGTCCCGGCTTGCGAGTACAACCCGATCGAAGCCGTCGCAACGAATATTGGCGGCACGAAGAACGTCATCGACGCCGCCCTCGATACAGGGGTAAGCAAGGTGCTTGGGCTGAGCACCGACAAGGCGGTCAACCCCGTAAATCTATACGGCGCCACGAAACTGGTGGCGGAAAAGTTACTGGTCCAGGCAAACTCCTACAGCGGCGAGGGCCCCACGCGTTTCAGTTGCGTGCGTTACGGGAACGTGGTGGCCAGCCGCGGCAGCGTAATTCCCCTATTCCAAAAACAGCGGCGTAACGGGCGCGTGACGGTCACCGACGAGCGCATGACTCGTTTCTGGATCACCCTGGACCAAGGCGTGCGTTTTGTTACCCGGTGTATCGAACAGATGCACGGCGGCGAGGTATTCGTCCCCAAGATCCCGAGCATGAAGATCATGGAGCTTGCGGCCGCCATTGCGCCCGGCTGTTGCGTCGAAGAGGTTGGCATCCGGCCCGGAGAAAAGGTACACGAAGTGTTGCTCTCGGAGGACGAAGCCCGACATTCCGTGGAACTCGACACGATGTTCGTCGTTCGCCCGGCGCATGGGTGGTGGGCGCGCGAGAACTGGGCGCAGGGGCGGGCTTTGCCGGACGGGTTCAGCTATACCAGCAACGGCAACACGGAATGGCTTTCCCCGGCCGAGCTGCGCGCGCTGGCCGGAGAGGAACAGGCTCATGCGGAACACGCAGCCCAGCGTTGATTGCGCGCCGGCCGCCCCGGGGACATTCCTGCCCTACGGCCGGCAGTGGCGTACCGCGCCGCGATCCAGTTCCTGGACGACTTGGATTTGGGCGCCGATTTCGGGTAAATCTCTCCAATTCTCCGCGCCCCCACACGAAATACTTGTGTACAATGGGGAACAGCGTCGGTAATCATGCGGACCGGTGCAGCGCCCTGTGCGGGACGACTCATGATTCCAGTACGCGCTTGAAGGACAGACTGAAATGTCAAGCTTACTGTTGCGCAC
>Ga0326728_10021242_pt1 | contig 12238 bp, 14 predicted proteins | sample MB3enrmetagenome_FD_207602 | JGI IMG/M metagenome (GOLD analysis project Ga0326728, IMG submission 207602) | Lab enriched peat soil microbial communities from McLean, Ithaca, NY, United States - MB31MN | ecosystem: Environmental > Terrestrial > Soil > Wetlands > Peat | place: USA: New York...
CTCGTTGACTATGTTTGCCAGGTCCGCCCCCACAAACCCCGGAGTGAGGGCCGCGATCTTGCGGAGGTCCACATCGGGACCGAGGACCACATGGCGGCAGTGGATTTTCAGGATGGCCTCCCGTCCGTTGACGTCCGGACGGTCTACCACTACCTGCCTGTCGAACCTGCCGGGCCGCAGGAGGGCGGGGTCGAGGATCTCCGGCCGGTTGGTGGCGGCCATGATGATGACCCCGGTGTTCGATTGGAAGCCGTCCATCTCGACGAGGAGCTGGTTGAGCGTCTGCTCCCGCTCGTCGTTCCCGCCGATGACGTTCATGCCCCTTGCCTTACCCAGGGCGTCAAGCTCGTCGATGAAGATGATGCAGGGCGCATGGGCCGTCGCCTGGGAGAAGAGGTCGCGCACCCTGGACGCCCCCACGCCGACGAACATCTCGACGAACTCTGAGCCGCTGATGCTGAAAAAGGGGACCTTCGCCTCCCCCGCCACGGCCTTTGCGAGAAGGGTCTTGCCTGTACCGGGCGCTCCCACGAGGAGGACCCCTTTCGGGATCTTCCCGCCGAGCCTCTGGAACTTCTCCGGGCTTTTCAGGAACTCGACGACCTCCTGGAGCTCTGCCTTGGCCTCGTCGATGCCGGCCACATCCGAGAAGTTGACCTTGGTCTCACTCTCAGCATAGACCTTGGCCTTGCTCTTGGCGAAGGACATAACGCCGGCGCCGGGCCCGATCTTCCTCATGGCGTAGCGCCAGATGAGTATCATCACGCCGATGGGAAGGATCCATGAGAGGAGGCTGGAGAGGAACTTGCTCTCGTAGCGTCCCGAATAGTCGACCTTATGGTCGTCCAGCTCTTTCACGAGACCGGGGTCGTCCACCCGGACCGTGATGAACTGCTGGGCGGGCTTTTTGTCTTTCGCCTTCAGCGCCCCGGTGATGTTTTCCGGGGCGATGGTCAGCTTATCGATATTGCCCTGGGCCAGCTCCTGCTTGAACCGGCTGTACGGTATGGTCTCGACCTTCTGGGAAAGGACGTACTGCTGCAGGAACATGATCAGGAGCATCATGATGACGAAATACCAGATGCTGAAGTGCGCCTTGGGAGGCAGGCCGTCCTTCTTGCCCTGGGCGCCTCCGGGACCGAAAAGCGAGCGCAGCCTATCCGCCAGCGTGGTCTTCTCGGGTTCTTTTTTGTCAGGCGAGGTCATGGGATACCTCCGTCACACGGGCAAGACAATCTTGACCGGACAATGCTCTCATTCCGGAATCGGAATTTCGCTTCTCCGTGCTAAGATGTTTCTTACCTCGTTCATATAAAGAAACACTTTTCAAAGTCCTCCGGTAGTCACTTAGCTCTCTATTCAAGATCTTCGGGAAGGGTCTTCAACATCATGATGGAACAAGGCATATCTCTCATGAGCTTCCGGTTCACGCTTTCGAATAGAAAAGACTCCAGCTTGTCCTCGGGATGTGCGGGAACAACAAGCAGGTCGATCTTCTTTTCTTCGATAACCTCGGTAATCTTCGCGGCGGGCTCACCCTCCCTGACGATCGACTCCATGACGATCCCGTCGTTCCCTCTAGCCTGCATGATCGCCCTCAGATGGTCTCTCGCCTCCCCCACGATTGCCTGGTACTCTTTCTCGAGCGACGGCATGGGCAGGTTCCATCCGGAATAGCCAAAGGGGTCATAAATCACATCAACGAAATAGAGGCGTGCGCCCAGCCTCCTGGCGTGTCGGACGGCGAACTCGGCGACCCTGCCCCAGTCTCTCGTCGGCGTAAGATTCACGAGGATGTTCCGTATGTCCGCAACGGCCAAATCCCCCTCCCCCTTGCTCGATGTTGCCTCCATGTTCCATCCTCCTTGAACCTGGTAATGGTCACTATGTCATGGGAACCCTTGCTCGCACTTTACCAATTCACAGGAACGCGGCACCACCTGTTCTTCACGTCCGGGAACCGTGCGATATTGTAACATTAATCTTCTTACGATCAAGAAAAAATCAAGTATGCGTGATACCTTCTGCGAAACTCATGACATATACCTCCTTCCATAATAATTGGCATTCTCCCTCACCGTGTCAACGATCGGCAGGCTGCCGCTTGACAGATTCGTGATGCGCGACTAAAATCTGGATGTACGCCAACAATAGGCAGAGGCCTCGGGCAGAGGGGCGGAGGGTGACAGATGGATCTTGAGCACCAACGTGAAAAAGAGAGGATGTCCCACGAAGCGGCCGTGGAGGGACTCGCAAGGTCTCACGGCGTACAGCCGAAGGACGTGGAGTCTTTATATGAGTCAGTCCTGGGCGAGATGAAGCGAGGGGCTGTCGTCCACGACTTTCTGCCGATTTTTGCCGCCAAGAAGGTCAAGGAAATGCTTTCCGGGAAACTCTCGCCTTTTGGGAACGAGGATAAGACCCTGACGGCGCATCAAAAAGAGGCAGAGAATGGACGGGCTCGCTGAAGCGGAGATAGCCTGTCCGAAATGTCATTCCCGTGCGTTTTACCGATACGGTCGCTTTCGAAGCCTGCAAAGGTTCTTATGCCTCATATGCGGCCGCCAGTTCATTCCGAACCATGAGCGTATGATACCCCTCGCGCGGCCCACTTGCGGCAGGTGCGGTGACCCTATGTACGTTTACAAAAGAAGCGGCGTCTCCTGGGTGTTCAGGTGCGCCCGTTATCCCCGATGTCGCTCTTATGTGAGAATCAAAACGGCTGCGCCTGCCGTTACGATTTAGAGAGTCTACCGCCATTCCCTTTCCTCCCGCCCGCAGGTAAGACCCGCCCATCCGAAAGACTCGTTTAACCCACCGCGCCTGAAATCGGACCGCCTGCGTCTTATATTGGTAGTTATGCGGAATGCGGCGTATGCGCTCTATCGGCGGGCGGCATGAACATCGTCTGCTGCATCAAGCAGGTGCCCGACACTGCCGACGTGAAGATTGACCCCGAGACGAATACTCTAATCCGGTCGGGGGTCGAGTCCATCGTCAACCCTTACGACCTCACGGCCGTGCAGGCGGCGGTCAACGTGAAGGAAAGCCACGGCGGGAAGGTCACCGTCATCACGATGGGGCCGCCCCAGGCGGAGCAAGCCCTGAGGGAGACCATCTCTGTCGGCGCGGACAGGGCCGTGCTGCTCTCCGACCGGGCCTTCGCGGGGGCCGATACCCTCGCCACCAGCTATACGCTGGCGCGCGCCATAGAGAGGTTCGGGCAGGACGCCCCGGTCGATCTCGTGATATGCGGAAAGCAGGCCATTGACGGCGACACTGCCCAGGTGGGACCGGGCATCGCCACCCGCCTCGGGTTCACGCAGTTCACTTATGTGACGGAGGTCGTTGCCATCGACGCTGCGGAAGGCCGCATCACGGTCAGACGGAAGGCCGAGGGCGGCTCGGAGGTGATTGCAGGCCGCCTGCCGGCGCTGCTCACCGTCGAGCTGGAGATGGTCAAGGTCAGAAGGGCCTCCCTTCCACGTATGATCGGCGCGCTGCGCGCGCAGGTAGAGGTGTGGGACGCCGCCTCCCTGCAAGCCGATGCCGGGCGGCTCGGCCTGAAAGGCTCGCCCACGTGGGTAAGGAAGATATTCTCTCCTCCTGCGAAGAAAGGGGGGCCGAGCTTCGATGCGCGGGAGGACGCCAGGCAGGCGGTCGAGGCGTGCGTCTCCGCCCTGCTTAGGGACCCGGCCTTCGCGGGGAAGCTCTTGAGGCGCTGGGAAAGCTAAGGGATATAAATGGCGAGGAACAAGAAAGGGATCGAGCTCGCCGAGGTGATACAGGATAAGTGCATCGGCTGCCAGGTGTGCATAGGGGTCTGCCCTGTCGGCGCCATCGAGATGGCGGACGGCGTCGCCCGCATAGACCCGGAGCTCTGCATAGGCTGCGGCAAGTGCTTCGATGTCTGCCCCGTAGATTCGATAAAGTTCGAGGGGAAGAGGCGCAAGGCCGCCGCCAAAAAGGCGAAGGCATCTGCCGGTGTCCCCGGATACGCGGGAGTTGCCGTATTCGTGGAGGTCGTTGACGGCCGGGGCGCGACCGTCTCGTGGGAGCTCGTGGGCAAGGCAAGGGAGCTTGCCGCTAAGCTCGGAACGACCGTGATGGGCTTCGTCGTGGGCCACGGGGTGGAGGACGTTGCAAGGGAGGCCATAGCTCACGGCTGCGATGACGTCCACGTGGTCGATGACCCCGTGCTGGCGGCGTATTTCTCCCGGTCCTACGGGAAGGCCCTCAGCGACCTTTGCGCAGCCGTCAGGCCGGAGGCGCTGCTTTTGGGGGCGACGCTCACGGGGCGCGACCTCTCCGGCGTGGTGGCGACTATCCTGGAGACGGGACTTACCGCAGACTGCACGGGCCTCGACGTAGACGAGGAAAAGGGCATCCTCCTCATGACGAGGCCGACTTTCGGCGGCAACATCATGGCGACGATCTTCTGCGAGCGCCACAGGCCGCAGATGAGCACGGTGAGGCCGAAGGTCTTCAAGCTGCCGGAGAAGGACGAGGCAAGGACGGGGAACATCCGCCATCACCCTTTCGAGCCGCCGCCCGGCGAGTTGCCGTCCGTAATCGGGCTTGTAAGGGACGTGGAGACGGAAGGCAGGGTGGACATCACCCGGTTCCCCGCCCTCATTGTGGCCGGGAAAGGGGCGTGCGATGCGGAATCGATGCCCATGCTGGAGCGGCTCGCCGAGCTTCTCGGCGGGACGGTCGCCTGCTCCCGGCCGGTCGTCGAGTCGGGTCTTCTGCCCTACGAGCGCCAGGTGGGCCAGACGGGCAAGACCGTCGCCCCGAGGCTCTACGTGGCCGTAGGTGTCTCCGGGGCCGTGCAGCACCTCGTCGGTATGCAGGGCTCCGAGCGGATCGTAGCCATCAACTCGGACCCCCATGCGCCCATATTCAGCGTGGCCGATGCAGGCATCATCGGGGACTACAAGGAAGTGGTGCCCCTTTTCATAGACGAGCTTGAGCGCAGGATGAAAGGGGAGGCGAAAGGGGCTTAGAGCGCATGGCAGAAGAGTTCGACGTCGCCATTGTGGGTGCAGGGCCGGCGGGCAGCTCGGCTGCGGCGGTCCTTGCCCAAAAAGGCGTGAAGGCCATCGTCCTGGAGAGGGGGGAGTACCCAGGCGCCAAGAACATGTCCGGGGGCGTGCTCTACGGCCATGACCTCGCGCAGATAGTGCCCGATTTCGGGGCGAAGCACTGCCCCGTCGAGCGGAACATCGTCGAGTCGCAGATCTGGTATCTATCCGAGGACGGCGGCTACGCCTTGAGCTTCCTTGACCGGGCCTTCGAGGGGGACCTTAAATTCAACAGCTTTACCGTGGGCAGGGCCAAATTCGACCGCTGGCTTGCGGAGGAAGCGGCGCGGAGGGGCGCCCTCGTCGTGCCCGCCACGGTCGTGACCGACCTGCTGCGTGAGGGCAGCCGCGTCGTGGGCGTCCGGACGGACCGCCCGGACGGCGACATCCGGGCGAAGGTCGTGCTCCTGGCCGACGGCGTCAACTCACCCCTTGCCGCAAAAACGGGCTTCAGGCCGGAGGTGAAGCCGGAGCAGGTCGCCCTGGCGGTCAAGGAGGTGATAGAGCTCTCCGAAGAGACGATCAACGAGCGGTTCCACGTCGGAGCGGGGTCGGGGGTGACCGTCGAGGCAGTCGGCACGGTGACGAAGGGCATGGACGGCATTGCCATCATCTACACGAACAGGACCTCCCTCTCCGTCGCCATCGGCGCCAACCTTTCCGACTTCAGGAAGCGCCTCGTGAGGCCCTACGAGATGCTGGAGGACTTCAAGGCGCACCCCCGCGTGGCGCCGCTGATCGCCTGCGGCAAGCCTAAGGAGTACATGGCCCACTGGATAGCCGAGGCCGGCTACGACGCCGTCCCCGGCCTGACGGGAGACGGCTATCTCATCGCGGGCGATTCGGGGATGCTCTTCAACGCCCTTCACCGGGAAGGGTCGAACATGGCGATGACGTCGGGCCGCTTCGCAGCCGAGGCGATCCTGGAAGCCCTGGAAAGGGGCGATTTCAGCCGCCGCGGCCTCGACGGCTACCTGTCGCGGCTGCGGGGGTCCTATGTGATGGCCGACCTGAAAAAGTATCGGTGCTTCAACGGGTTCCGCCTCCGCCATGACGAGCTTTTCTCCACGCTGCCCCAGGATGCCGCATACGCGGCGCGGCAGATGCTCACCGTCGATGGGACGCCCAAAAAGCTCAAGCAGAAGGCCATCCGAAGGAAGGTCTTCCATGATATCTCTCCTTGGAGGCTGCTCCGTATCGTATGGGACGGGTGGAGGAGCGTCAAATGAGCGTCAGGATCGAAGACAAGCTGTTCCTCGACCGCTTCCGCGTAGCCGACGAGGCCCACATCAGGATCGCGGACGGCGAGGTCTGCGGAAACCTGTGCATCGAGCAGCCGTGCCTCTACTTCTGCCCTGCGAACGTCTACAGGCTTGAAAAGGGCCGCATCGTAGTCGCCTGGGAAGGGTGCGTAGAATGCGGCTCGTGCAGGATAGGCTGCCCCTACCTCAACATCGAGTGGCGCTTTCCCACCGGCGGCTGCGGCGTGAGCCACAGGTTCGGGTAGGCCCGCGGGCGCGGGGTAGAGGCGTCAGTCCTGTTTTCAGGACGGCAATCCTGTTTTCGGCACAATGTCCGTCCGCCGGAGCGGGCTTTCCGCCCGTATTTGGCTCAAAACAGGCCCTTCGCGGCTGCCGGGGTCACGGCACAGTTCTTGCTTTTCCGCGATCAGGCAACGAGATAAGAACGGCAGTCCCGGGGAGGATAAAATGATGCGTGACAAAGGCCTGTTCATCAGTCTCTGCGCAGCAGTATGGTTCATCAACACCTGCATGACGGACATGCCGGTTCCCGGCGACATCTGGCGCGGCCTTGCGGTCAGTCTCGTGTCGATTCCCGCCTGGGCGCTGATCGGCTCGGTCTTTGCGGCCATCGCCGTATTCTTCTTCAGGCTTGCGAGGATCGATACGGCCGGCCTGACCTTGTGGCAGAAAGCGGATGTTGGCCTTGCCATGGCCGTAGTCCTGAAGCCGGCCCTCGGCATCCCTTTCTGATCCTTATCCCCTCAAAGCCACGTAGTGCAGTAAAACCGGGGAGCTTCCCCTCCTTACCGCTTCGAAATTGACAAAAGAGAAAAGATGTCCATATTCGTCGGCAGAAGGGTGGCAGGCAGGTGATCCTTCAGGCAGGTGTGGGTGTTTCGGCGGCTAAAAGCGGGTCAGTACGCCCAGAAGGGCCCTGTCCCAGGACGGACGAGGCGCGCTCGATGAGGCGGCAGGCAATGGCAGCCATGAAAGGGATGGCCGGCCGGGGGAACGCCGGATGGTCGTTACGCCCAGTTCTCCACTTTCAGCCCGGGGACTTTCTTGAATTCCCGCTCGTTGTTGGTGACCAGGACGACCGAAAGACTTCGTGCGTGGGAAGCGATCATCAGGTCCATCGAGCCTATGGGACTTCCCTGCTTCTCGAGGAAGGCCCTTACCTCTCCGTAATGGAGCGCGGCGGTGTCGTCAAAGGGGGCTATCTCCAGGGGCGCGAGAAAGGCGGAGAGGGCCTCCCTGTTCTGCTCCGGCCTGCTGCTTTTTGCCGCCCCGAATTCCAGCTCGGCGAGGGTGATCGCCGATATCCCGACCTCGAAGGGCTTCAGCGCCCTGAAGCGTTGTAGCACCTCGGCGGGACGTTTCTTGATGATGTAAATGCATATGTCCGTATCGAGCATGAAGCGCATCAGAATTTCCTGTCTTCCAGGGGAGGCTGCTTCCTCCCTGCCATGAAATCATCGGAGAAGCTGCCCAGGCTGTCGAGAAACGTCCCCCACGGGTCCCGCTTGGAGAACAGGACCACCGTGCCGCCTATCTTGTTTACGTAGACTTCCGTGCCCTCGAACCTGTACTCCTTGGGCAGTCTCACGGCCTGGCTCTTTCCGTTGATGAATATTTTTGCGGTGTGCATGGGACCTCCCATAATATATACTTAATAGTATAGATTTTAACGGGAAATGTCAATGCGCTTTTAAGAGTGGGGGTTGTTCGCTCTTAAGCTACCACTCGATGAGGCTGCCCGCCCAGGTGAGCCCGCCGCCGAAGGCGGTCAGGACCACGTGCTTTCCGGGGCTGACCGTGCCGTCCCTCACCGCCTCGTCAAGCGCTATGGGGACGGTGGCCGAAGAGATGTTGCCGTACCGCTCGATGGTCATGTAGACCTTCTCCATGGGCACTTGCAGCTTCTTCGCCATACCCTGGATGATCCTTATGTTGGCCTGGTGGGGGATGACGACGTCGATATCCTTCATGGTGTAACCCTTCGAGGCGGCCGCCTCTTCCGCTGCTTCCGCGAACCTGCTGACCGCCACCTTGAACGACTTGTTCGCCTCGATCATCTTGAGGAAATGGAGCTTGCCGTCAACGCTCTCGTGGGAGATGGGGGTCGTCAGGGATCCGCCGCCGGGCATCAGCAGGGTCTCGCCCCCCGCCCCGTCCGTATGGATATGCGTAGATACGAGCCGGTGGCCCCCGTCCGTCTCGGCCAGCACCACCGCGCCTGCCCCGTCGCCCCAGAGGATGCAGCTTTCCCTTTCTTCCCAGTTGACGGTCCTCGTCATGATCTCCCCAGCGCACACCAGGGCCATCTTGTTGGCGCCGCTCTTTATGAGCCTGTCGGCCACGTGAAGCCCGAAAATGAACCCGGAGCAGGCGGCCGTCACGTCGAAAGAGACCGCCTTGCGGCAGTGGAGCTTCGATTCGAGCCAGTTCGCGCCCGCCGGGCAGTGCGTGTCGGGCGTTATGGTGGCGAGGACGATGAGGTCGATGTCGTCAGGCTTTACGCCCGCCGCCTCCATGGCGCGCTCGCAGGCAATCTTCGCAAGGTCTGATGTTGCCTGGTTCTTCGCCGCGACACGCCTTTCCTTTATGCCGGTGCGCGTATATATCCACTCGTCGGAGGTATCGAGGAACTTTTGGATGTCGTTGTTCGTCAGCACCTTCTCCGGCACGTACGAGCCGGTCCCTATGATGCCTGTATTCTTCATTCGCACCCCTTATTCGACGTGCACTGATTTACTGCCAGTAATACAACAAATAGAACACCCGATTGTCAAGCCGCGATAAGATCGGACAACGGGGTCATCATTGCGTGCCGGCCGCCCGTCGCGGCGGCTCACCCCGCATGGATGGTGATCCGGTGAGTAAGGAGGTCTATCTGCCTTATTTTACCCTCGACTACCTTCTCTTCGCCGAAAAGGTTGACCATCTTTACGTTCGGCCCTTCCGGCGTAACGCTGACGACATCCTCAAGCAGGAGGACCTCCTTGCCTTCCCGAACCAGATAGGCCGCAGTCTGACACATGACATTACCTCCACCGTGATTTATTAGACCATTTTAACCGCCCGTACTCAAGGGTATTTTCGTGAGGGGGAGGGGGTGGGCCGGATGGCTACGGTATCAGCCTTTTCCTGGAGGTGTTTCCTTTACCCCTCAACTCTTTTGTGCAATAATACAAGCGTGCCGGCCCTCGACCCGTGTGCGAAAGGGGCAACGGCAAAGGAGGAGCGTATGTCAGAATCGATTCTGAATGAAAAGAGAATTCTGGCGGTCGACGACGAGCCGGATGTTCTGGCGTTGCTGAAGGAAGAGATCTTGTCGGCCGCTCCGGAGTGCCTCATAGATACTGCTACAACCTACCGGGAAGCAGCGGACCTGCTTGTCTCATGGACATACGATCTGGTCATCCTGGATGTCATGGGGGTGCGCGGCTTCGATCTTCTCAAGAGTACGTCCACGCGCGTCAACCCGGTCCCGACGGTGATCCTCACCGCCCAGGCCTTCTCGCCCGAAGCCCTCAAGAGATCGATACAACTTGGAGCGAGGGCATACCTGCCGAAGGAGTTTCTCGGCAACCTGGTCCCGTTCCTTGAGGACGTCCTCACTTACGAGTACGGCCCGGCCTGGAAGCGTCTCATGAAAGAGGTCGAGGGCGTATTCGTAAAAGGATGGGGCCCTTACTGGCGCAAGCCGGACTCAGCTTTCTGGGCAGAATTCGAAAAGAAGATTTCTGAGGCGAAGTAGCCCCAGGCGCGCTCCATTCCTGATGATTGCCGCATGGCAGGAACATAAGGCAGGTGACATGAATCCTTACGATATCGTATTCATCGGCCACATATCCGTTGACGAGATCCGGCGATTCAACGGGCGAACCAGTGTCGAGACGGGGGGAGCGGCCTTTTACTCGTCCATGGCCGCATGCATGGGTGGACTCCGGATCGCCGTGATTACCCGCATGACCGGTGACCACCACTATCTTTTCGATCCGCTCAAGGCAAGAGGCATCGATGTATATGTCCAGCCATCCCCGAAAACCAGCCATTTGCGGGTTGTCTATGGGTCTCAGAACCCTGACGAGAGAGAGATATTTCAAACGGAGAATGCAGGTTTTTTCGAGCACGATGAGATCACCTTTCCCGTGAAGCCGCGCCTGATCCATCTTGGCGCCCTAACGGACCGGGAGTTCTCCGTGGAGTTCATGACTCTGCTCAAGGCGCGGGGCTTTGAGCTTTCCGTAGACATGCAAGGCTTCGTGCGGCAGGTCGACGCTGAAAGCGGCGTCATCCATTTTCGGGATGTGCCGCGCAAGAAGGAAATCATCGCTATGGCCAAGGCCGTGAAACTGGACGTCGTCGAAGCGGAGTTATTGACGGGGACGGCCGATCTGTCCCACGCAGCGCGCATAGTCGAGGAATGGGGAAGCCCCGAGACGATGGTGACGCGCGCAGACGGGGTTTTGGTTCGCGCCGAAGGGCGGGAATACTTCGAGCCGTTCACCAATAGGAGCAATGAAGGAAGGACGGGGAGGGGCGACACGACGTTCGGCGCCTATCTGGCAAGAAGACTCGATCACTCAATAGAGGAATCCCTGCGGTTCGCGGCCGCTGTCGTCTCGATTAAGATGGAATCCCCCGGCCCCTTCAAAGGGAGCATGGAGGAGGTTTTATCAAGGATGAGATGATAATCATTCGGGGCGGGGGGAGGGGCCGGATCTTGCCCCGCGGCCTATAGAAAAGCTAACCGCGGGGTGATGCGTTCCGCGCCCTTCGCGTCGTTTTCTCGGCGCGCCTGACGCTGCGCGCTACATCGATTTTTTGCCTGGCGCGAAGCGCAAGGAAAGAGATCGCTCTGACGCGTAGCGTGGAAATCTCCGGCCCCCATTTGCCGGAGCCGGACGGGTGGCCCACGATATCAGTTCCTTCCTCAACTTTGTCTTTTTTCTTGAACGGCTGCAGTATAAATGGTAATAGTGATACAGGCGGGCGGGGACGGCACAACCGACCGCCGCTTCTCAGGAAATAGCAAGAGTTGATTGCGAGGTGTATTTGTCAGGCAAGGTTTCGAAATCACTCCAATTCAGGGACTCCTGCAGATTTGCAGTCAACAATGTGGCCCGGCATGGCGACACTGATGTATTTCCCTTCCCTATAGAAAACCACATTTTGTTTGATCTTCCAGACGCTGCCGTAGACATTATGGAGGGCATTCACGACGGTTTTGCTGAATCACTTAAGAAAATGCCGCCGGTCCGCGTAACCAGCTTTTCGGCCGTTGGATACAATGGGTTTAGATCAGCCACGCAGATCGATCCTTTATGGAATGCTTACTTCTTGGCCCTTGTGGTCGATATAGGGCAAGATATCGAGGCAGCCAGATTGCCGAGGGAGAAGGGCATCGTCTTTTCTTACCGGTTTATGCCTGACACGTCCACGTGGCTGATGTTCGATCCGAATATTGGGTGGCGGCAATACCAAGACGCCCTAATCAGCAAAGCTAAGCAGTATGAATTTGTTCTGGCGTGCGACATAGCCGATTTTTACCCGAGAATATATCATCACAGGCTTAAAAATGCGTTGAGGAAAGCTACAAGAAAGACAAATATCGTGCAGAGAATTATGGCGCTTCTGTCCCGATTTTCCGAGGGCGTGTCGTACGGTCTTCCCATCGGTGGACCAGCAGCAAGGCTTCTAAGCGAACTGTTACTCAACAGAATTGACAGGCTGCTTCTTTCTCACGGGATACCATATTGTCGTTTTGTGGATGACTTCCACTTGTTTGCTATACCGTTTCGCAAAAATGAGTAACGTTTCATGTTTAAAATTCTAGACTTTCCTAGAGATATGTGTTTACTTATGAATCGTGGCCCGGAGATATCTCACTCCCAACCCCGAGAA
>Ga0326728_10021243_pt1 | contig 12238 bp, 10 predicted proteins | sample MB3enrmetagenome_FD_207602 | JGI IMG/M metagenome (GOLD analysis project Ga0326728, IMG submission 207602) | Lab enriched peat soil microbial communities from McLean, Ithaca, NY, United States - MB31MN | ecosystem: Environmental > Terrestrial > Soil > Wetlands > Peat | place: USA: New York...
CGCCGTGAAGGCCGCGTGGCCCCGCCCACGCGTGTCCACAGGTACAGCGCGGCCCCGGCAGTGACGAACCGGCAACCCGCCATGAAGAACGGAGGGATGGTTTCCACGGCGTAACGGATGGCGAGAAAAGTGGACCCCCAAATAATGTAGATAGCCGCGAAGGCGAGCACGATGCTGGCGCGGGAGGGATGCGCGGTTGATGCGGCTTCAGACAATGAGCCTCCAGAGGGTTGACCGTCGACAGTTGACCGTCGACAGTTCACAGTCCACAGTGAGCAGGCTGTCAACATCCTGCCGACTGACGACTGGATATGATGCGGGGAAAAAATAAAGGAGTAAATAGGTTTCAGGCGCCAGGTTTCGGCTGTCAGGGGTTGGGTGAGGTCAGTCGCCCAGCAAGAAGGAATGAGGCCAGCCGGCGATCAGGGCACGGCAAGTAGGTTTAGAACTTGCTCCAAGTGAAGCCAACTTGGCGGTAGGGGCCTGGAGTCGAGCCGGTGCCGGTGCCGAAAGCCGTCTCGAGGGCGGTATCGAAGTGAACGGCGGCGCCGCCGGAATCGGTGAAGGTTTTGGAAACGATGGCGCCGTACCACGGCGTAGTACCGCTCAAGGTGACCGGGGCGTTAGGAGCGTATAGAACTGCCGCTCCCGAGGTAAAGCCGGAAGCCGTAAAGCCTGAGGTTCCCGCGTAGTAGATAATGAAATCATTGGCAACCTGATTGGCGTTCGGGTTGGCTAACGTCACTCCGGCGAGGCTGATCGCGCCCGCCGAGTTGCCTCCAATATTCAGGATGACTTGTCCGCCCGAAGATGGCAATTGGAAGGTTAGGCTTCCGCTCGCAGTAATGCTGTTGATGTCGTAGGTGCCTGCTGAGGGAAAGCTAAGTGTATTGGTGCCCGAAGCTATGATATTGCCATACAGTGTGCCCGGAGAGAGTGTGGTCGTGCCGCCGGAAAGAACGGTGGTGGTGGTCGGGGTCGAGACTGGATTCGGGGAGGGTGGACTATAAGTCGAAGTCAGGGTATCGGCATTATTGTAAGCCAGGCTGCCACTGTACGATATGTCAGCGCTGGGGCAACTACCCACACTGGGATGCTGGAGCCAAAGATTTCCGTGGATGTTTGTGGTCCCGCTGCTCAGCAAGGATCCGTTCGAACCTATGTCTCCCCCACTGCTGGTGTTCTTGCTGGAAGAGTAGGGTCCCGAGCTGGAGTTATAACTATCTGTGGTGATGCCGGAGGAGATCGTCATGGAATTGCAGCCCGTGCCAGTAGCGAACAGGCCGTACGAGAGCGTCTGTGTCGTCCCCGTGGTGGAGGACTGCTCATAGGTCGTCACGAGCTGCACCTGGCCGCCCTTTATGGTGCCGCTGCTGGCCCCCGAAGCCTTTCCGGTAGAAGTAATCTGCCAGGTTAAATAACCGGTTGAAGTGGCTCTTAAGAGCTTCGCGGAAACCTGGAAAGTGGCGGTGTTGACGTTGGTGCCGGGCACAGACCCGTTATAAAGGGTGGAGTTAAAGCTGGTTTGCTGGGTGGAATCCGGATAGTTTGAGGTCACACCGTCCATGGCCGAGAGAACTATGGCATGGCCGTTTGATGTGCACCCGGTCGAGCACTGCACGGGATAGGTGGTGAGAGTATAGTTGGTGGACAACTGGCTTCCGGTGGGCGGTGTGTAAGTGTACTCAAACCAGTTTATGGCGCTCTGCGCGCCGGCTTCCGCGGCGTAGCGGGCTTGCAGCATGGTCCGGTAATTGGCGCTGGACCAAATCTCCGTCTGGGTTACAAACACCATGGCGGCCCCCATCGTCGAAAGAACCAGCAATACAAGCAGGGCCACAATGAGGGCTATACCCTTTGCCTCCCGGTTTCGAGTTGAATTGCCTTCCATGGTTCCCTCCCGTTCACCAATGTTCTTCGTCATGCGGCCAGCCTCCGCCAATTTGCGCTGAAAACCTTATCAGAGCGGCGAGAAAAAGGTTGTCGGAGTTGGTTGCACCTCAGTCGTAGCTCCCGCGTTGTACATCGCAATGGCTGCCAAGACGTTGCGCGAGTTGATGTTGAGCAGCGTTTTGGTCACTTGGACCGGCTGGCCGGTCTGCGGGTCGTTCGCATTCGTCTGGACGGTAAGCGTCACGGCGACCGTGGGATAGACGGTATTGGCTCCTACGGGGACCCCATTGGTGTACTGGAAACAGTCCGTCCCGGAGTTGACCAGGTTATTAATCAGCACTACCTTGGAGCTCATCGTCGTGGTAGTGTTCAAGATGTCGGTGCTGGTTCGGGTCAGGGTGCCGTTGCTAAAATTGCAATCGTATTGGACATAGGTGATATGGCCGGTCGAGTTAATATCGCCGAAAAGTTCCAACGTATTGTTGCCGGGGCTTGCAGCACCCGAAAGGATGCCGTAGAGGAACGCTCCCCATCCGCTCACGATAGCGCCCGAGCTATGATTTTTCGTAAAGATCCCGCTGATCTGGTTTGTGGTGTAATTTACGGCCGTAAGCGCGACGGTTTCCTGCGAGGAACCGGTATCCACCACGAGGTACTCTCCCTGGTAGAAGGAAACCGCGCTGCTGATCGAGGCGGCTTGCGCACTGGTACTCGAGGTCACCGCGGCACTGAGCGTCGGAAGCGTTGCCGGAACCGGCACCAGCCCGGCCTGGCCGATCTCCTGGCACATCAGTTCCATGGCGCCGCGCAGATCCTGGTGTACGTCGGTTTGCATCTGCTGGGAGTAGTAGGAGTTCTGATAGCTTTTCAGGCCGGTGAAAACCACCCCGGAAATGAGCAACAGGATGCTGAGGCTGGCCGCCATTTCGAGCAGTGAAAAGCCCTCTTCGTTTGCCGCACTTCTGCCTGTCACGTTTTCCATGCGCGCCTACTTCGTTTTGAGACACACAAGCGTTGTGGTGGGCGCTGCGACCAAGGTCGTATCGGTCACGCCCACAGCTACGGATATCGTTTTCAGGTTCCCCGCCCCGTTCGCGCTGATACTCCACACGCGCTCGTAATAGGCTCCCGTAGAGCTGGAAAGAAGATTTCCGGAAATGTCGAGGTAATCAGAATAATTGGCCGCCGGGGACGAAAGGCTGGAGCTGCCGCCCGGCGTCAGCCCGACGCCGCCTGTAGTGGTGGGCGGGAATACGGTGGTGTTGCTTGATACATCGGTGAAACTGAGCGCCATCAACTGCTCCATCTTGTCTTCACAATACTCGGAAACCCTGGTCTGAACGTCGCCCTGGCTCAGGTTTTGACCGATGGAAACCGCCATGAGGCGCATGATCGCCAACACCCCAATCAGGAGAATGAGCGTCGCAATCATAGTTTCGATCAGGGTCACGCCGCTTTCTCTGCTGGCTCGAGTTTGGGCCGAGGGCTCCATAAAAGACAACCTAGAGAGGGCCTGTCCAGGCGGATCCGGCATATTCGAACACCTGGATTCGGCCGCTCAGCAGGACCGTCACCGCAAAACAGAGGTTCTGATTGTTGATGATGTAGATGGTGTAATTCGCCGTGGGATTCCCGGACGAGTCGATCGGGAGGCCACGCGAGTTGAATTCGGCGTAACAGGGGCTGTTGCTGATGCTGGACTGTGACCCGACTGGAGTGGTAATGCTGCCGTACCCGTAGCTCACCCCTGTGGAGAGATTCGTCTGTCCCCCTTGTTGCTGCCAGGCCGACGAGCCTTGGTTGTAAATTTCGAGCTGATAATTCGTAGAACCGGAAGTGCAACTATTGAAGTTTATCCGGGCATCGGAGTTTTGAGCGCCCGCGCTTACACGCGCCAGGGTTAGCTGGGTGGCAATGGAACGGGCATCAGCGCCTACTCGGTAGGTCCCGACCAGTCCCCAGACCTGCGGGATGGCGATGGCGGCGAGAACTAACATAATCGCCACCACCACCACCAGCTCGACGCGTGAGAACCCGCAGGTTGAGGCCCGCCGGGACAACATGATAGCCCGGCGGTTTTTCCCCTCCAAAACTTGACCCACACTCGCCAAACTGCCTCCCCTTGCCGCGGCTGGTCTCCCACTGACACTGCTTCTGCAGCACTCTTTCCCTTGCAATCGCGCCGGCGTCGGCATCAGTGCGAAACAAACAGCCTGCGGGCGTGTGGCGATAGCAGTCCGCACGTGGACCCTCAGCCCCTCCGGTGGTTGCGGGCCTGCAAACGCGAACCTCCGCTCTCGAGGTCCACCATGCTCCGCACTCGAAGGCGTTCAAGCCGTGGGCCCGGATGTCGCCGCGATGTTAGTGTTCATCTAAAGCGTGGCGATGGCAACAGTACGGGGGTACCAAAGGCAGATGTCAGGTGTCAGATGCCGCAGGCTGGGACGGATAGCACAGGCACTCCTGCCTGCGCCACTGGCTGTTGTAGGGTGCCGACAAACACAGGCAAGAGTGCCTGTGCTACCCGGTGTTAGGCGGGGGCCCTACCTCAGAACCACATTGCCCAGGTAACCGCAGTTTTCGCCCTGGGCGTCTCGCACCGAGACGCTCACACGGAAGGTGCCGGCAGGAGCCGGGACGGTCTTGTCGAGCCGGACGACCTCGCGGGGGTCAACGGCTTGCAAGGTTTGCTGACCCAACTCCTCTCCCATCACGCTGTAGAAGTTGGCGACCAGTGTGCCCGGGGTGAAGACGCCGAACACGCCTTTCAGACTAGCGTGGCCGGCTACCAGGTTTCCGCTAAGCGGCTCGCTGATGGCGCCCGCCCATACAGCATTGCGCACGGGGTTCGGGACACTGGTGGGTGACCAATAGACCGGGAACGAGTATTCTTCGCCGGGGTCGAGTCTCGCGTAAGGGCTGAGAACCTCAGTTTCGAGGATGTAGGGATTCTGCTTGGGATCGTCTGGGAGAGTCTGATCCCAGGGGCCGCGGGAGATGATGCCCGGGCCGTTGTTCCAGGTTTCTACGGCGGCGCCGTCGGGGTATTCCTTTTCGGGGAAACATGTGAAGTTCTCGACGAAGCCAACGTTCTTCTGTCCGTTGACCACCGCGTACCACCCACGGTCCGTGTCCGCAGCCGCTTTTCCCACACGATAGAGATAATGCACACGCAACATGTGGCCGCCGTGCTGGAGCTGATAGCTCGGGTGCCGCGCGTCACCGTAGGGATTGTAATAGCCCTGCGGATACTGGCTGTGGGGATTGAGCGGGAGGTACATGTACAGGTCGGAGTTGGGTTTCGAGGGGTCGTGGGAATCCGCAGCGTCGTTCTGAATCAGGTGCCAGATCCCCCAACGAACTTGCCGGTGGCTGATGTTGCGCATCACTTGGTCGACTTTGAGGCGGGTGGTCCCGGCAAAAAGGTGATACGTGCGCACAAACTGCACACCAGTGCGGGGGTCGGCAGGGCTGGTGACGCGGACGGCGACCTCGGAGGGCGTCTCCGTGATCACCTCGGAGGCAAATCTGCTGCCATCGAGAATGTAATACGGAATGCTGGGCCATTGATCGTCATTCATCCAACCTTCCGGTGCGGGCCAGACTTTGTCACCGCCATAGTTGGCCCAGCCGCTTTGGAGGTTGTTCTGATCAGCGGGCAAGACCTTCCCGGCCAAGTCTTTATTCACGAAAAAGAGCCCCTTCTCGCCCAGTTCGAGCTGAATGGCGCGCCCGCCGATGTCCGGCGCCACGTACAGGGTGATGATGCCATTGGTCAGGCGATAGGCGTTCCAGCCGTTGAATTGAGTCTTTTCGAGTTTTGCGGAAAACGAATTATTCTGAGCTGCCATAGCTAACCTCGATGAAAATAAGTCGATCGGACGTGTCCAAGACCGATCTTGTCCCACACTCACAAGCAGTAGCACCGACGCCGCAAGAGCGCAGGCAATCAGCACCTTCTTCTGAAAAACAGCCCTCTCCCTTGGGGAGAGGGTGACCCGCGATGGCGTTTTCTCCAGCCGTCGCGGGCCGGGTGAGGGGTTACTTCCGTCGCCAGTCCATTGGGTCCCGCTAGCACCTCGCATCAGTAACAGCCCCCCTTTGCAACTTCTTTGGCGGATTGAACACGAATGGCGGGATAAACCCGCTGCTACACCGCGGCCGTGCCGACCCCCGTGAAAAACCCCTCACCTGTCTCGCTCCGGCTGGTGAAAGCGCCGGAACGAGACACCCTCTCCCCAAGGGAGAGGGCCGTTCATTCACTTATTTCTCAGAACCCCGTCGGGACAATCCAGAACGAAGCGTCAAAAGTTCTTCCCGGCGCCAGAACAATCAAGTTCTTGAACTTCCCTTCGTGCTGCAGATTGAAAGCGTTCGTAGGCCCCGTTTGAGGTTCCGCGCAGATCAGATCATTATTGAGTGGGGCATAAACGATCGCGTAATCAAATTCTTTGCCGTACAGGACTTCGATCCTCTGAGTTTTCCCTTGAATGGCGACGTGGCCGAGGCCGTTGGCGTCTCGGGAGAAGTTTGAGAAGCCATCGTCAATGAAGGTTTTGTCGAGCGCCACGCCCTGGGTGGCCCCGGACAGAAACTTGTCGGTAGGCTCGGTTTCGCCCGTGGGGATGAGTTGCTGGGTAATGAGCCAGTGTTTCTGAGCGCCAATGGTGAGTTTCCACTCTGCGCGGGGGCCATCGGGGTGAAAGTAAGGATGAAAGGCGAAGTGCACGGGAAGATCTGAATTGCCGGCGTTGGTGACCCGCGTGGTGCATTCGAGTTTGCCGTCCTTCAAGCGATAGGTCATTTCATAAACCTGCGCGAAAGGAAACTGCGCCATCAGATCAGGGTATTTGTAGAACTCCAGGCGAGAGACCACGAACGCCCCGTCGGCGTCAGAGCCGCCCGTTTTCACTACCTTCCAGCGGGTTTCATAGACCAGGAGGCCATGCAGGGGTTGCTTGAAATTGTCGCGGATGATGTTTCCAAGGCCTTCATTCAGCAGATACTTCTTGCCCTCGAAGGAGTAAGAATCGTTATCGATGCGGTTGGCCCAGGGCGCCAGGAAGGGAATTCCCCAGCCGAAGGTGTGCTTCGCGAGGTAGTCCTTGAAGGACTCCACCGGAATCAGCACGTCTTTGCCGTTCACCTTGAATTGGTAAGCAAAGTTGCCGATATCCGGCACGATGCCCACGTCCATATTGAGTTGGGAATCGAGGAGATGATAAGTGGCGTGACCCTCGACGACTTCTTTCTTGACCGAGTAGTTTTCCACGGCGAAACCTCCCAGCGAGAGCAATGGGAAAAAGCATATCAAAGCAATTAAGGCGCGGCGAGTTTTCATTTGACTCCTACATTTCGGAAAGGCTGCCCTCTCCCTTGGGGAGAAGGCTGTTCACTCCTCGACCTTTCGACTTCCCGACTCCTCGACTTCCGTTCCTACTCGATATTCGCCAGCGTGTGCGCCAGATCCCGGACGGCGGGGTAAAGGTCGCGATACACGCGGTAATAGCGGTCGTAGGCTTTGACGTTTTCCGCCAGGGGCGTCATGCTCTCTTTCACCTGAATGGCTTCTAACGCTGCTTCCGAAACGCTTGAATAGGTTTTTGCCGCTACGCCGGCGAGCAAAGCAGCGCCGAAGGCGGAGCCTTCCGAGGTCCGAAGGGTCACAAGTTCCGTGCCAAATATATCCGCCTGGATTTGTCGCCAGGTGAAGTTGCGCGAGCCGCCGCCCGAAGCGCGAATCTGCGAGACTGGAATTTTCAGTTCTCGAAATATTTCGATGGAGTCGCGCAGGCTGAACGCCACCCCCTCGAGGATGGAGCGGATGAGGTGCGCTCGCGTGTGTGCCGCAGTCAGACCAAACCACATACCGCGCGCTTGGGCGTCCAAGTGAGGGGTCCGCTCGCCCATTAGGTAAGGCAGCCACAACAGGCCGCCACTTCCAGGAGGAATCTCCCGGGCCTCATCGATAATAAGGTCGTAGGCATCGGCGTCCGTGTGGCGCGCATACCAGGACTCTGAAGCCGCGAGGTTGTCGCGGAACCAGCGCAGGGATAGTCCTGCTGCCTGGGTGACCCCCATCACGTGCCATTTTCCAGGAACGGCGTGGCAGAAGGTATGGATGCGACCACGGGGGTCGAGCTTGGGCGCTTCGGTGTAAGCAAAAATCACGCCTGAGGTGCCCAAGGTGGCGGAGGTCAGGCCCGGCTCGACGATCCCATTACCCACGGCGCTGGCGGCTTGATCGCCGGCTCCACCCACCACCGGCGTCCCGGCGCTCAAGCCGGTGAGCACGGCGGCCTCGGGAGTGATTTGTCCGGTGATTTCGACCGATTCGTAGGCGCGCGGCAGGAGCTTGGCATCGAGATCCAGTGCGGTTAGCATCTCGCGCGACCAACGGCGGTTGGTCACGTCAAAAAGCAAAGTGCCGGAGGCGTCTGAGACGTCGGTGGCGAATTCACCCGTAAGACGGAAGCGCACAAAATCCTTGGGCAGAAGGAAGTGAGCGGCGCGCTCGAAGATTCTCGGCTCCTCGTCACGGATCCAAAGCAGCTTGGGCGCGCTGAAGCCGGTGAGGGCGGGATTGGAAACCAGTTTGATTAATCGCTCTGCCCCCACCGTCGAGGTGATCCAGTCGCATTGGGCTTGGCTGCGTTGGTCACACCAGATCAAAGAAGGCCGGAGCACCGCCGGGGTGCTGTCCATTAGAACCACGCCGTGCATCTGCCCGGAAAAGCCCACGGCGTCAATGTCGCTGCCCTTGAGATGGGCTTGTTCGAGCGCCCCGCGGATGGCCACCAGTGCGGCATGCCACCAGTCCTGCGGCTCCTGCTCTGCCCAACCGGGCTTGAGCATTTTCATCGGCTGGTGATCGCCCGTAGCCGCTCCTACAATATGACCGTCCGGGCGAACAATGATTGCCCGCGTCCCGGTGGTTCCCACGTCAATTCCCATCATGTAGGCCATGGTTATCATTTCCCTCAGCAGTATTCATGAATCGGGCTTTATCGGCCCTCCCGCGCTTACGAAACCCTTCCGCGATGTTGGCCGGAATAGAAACAGCAGCTCGTCGCCTCTGACTGCAGAGCCCGTAGATCTCTTGTCGCGGGAATGTAGCCGTTAGCTTCTATATCGAGATGACATACTCGTGAGCTTTGCGCCATACCAACAGATCGCGGAAGGTCTTTGCCGGCAGTCTCGCTTCACTCATCCTGTAATCCCGCAAATAGAAGTCGCGAATCCAGAGTCAGGACACAGAAGTCTGAATACGCCCTCGGGTCCCCCTTTCGGCCTCTGTCTCCTGACTCCTGACTTCTGACTCCTGGCTCCTAGACCTTCACCTTCTCCCACCGCCCCGACTTGGCCGACCGCTCCACCGCGTCGAGGACAGCTTGAACCTTTACGCCTTCGTCGAAACCAGGCTGGGGCGCCTGGCCCGTCTCCAAGGCCAAGAGGAAGTCGCGGACGGCGTGGACGAACGTGTGCTCGTAACCAATGATGTGCCCTGGCGGCCACCAGGCGCCGACGTAAGGATGGTTGGCCTCTGTCACCATGATGGTCTTATATGCCTGCTGCTCATTGGGCTCCGTGCGGTCGAAGAACTCAAGTTCGTTCATCCTTTCCAGATTGAAAGCCAGGCTGCCCTTGCTGCCATAAATTTGGAAGGTGTTGTAGTTCCTGCGGCCCCCGGCGAAGCGCGTCGACTCGAACACTCCCACCGCGCCGTTCTTGAAGCGGGCGAGGAAGTTCGTGTCATCATCCACCGTGACCTTGCCTTTATTCCCTTCGGCTCCTTTGGCTCCCCAGGCTCCTTCACCCGTCCCAGGCAAAGGCCGCTCTTTGATGAAGGTGGTCATCTGGCCGGCCACTGAAGTGATGTACCCAATCAACATTTGGGCCAGGTCGGCGGCGTGCGCTCCGATGTCTCCCAAAGCGCCGCTGCCCGCGTATTTTTTCTCCAGCCGCCACACCAAGGGGAAGTCGGGGTCCATAATCCAGTCCTGGAGGTAGGCGCCGTGATAATGATAGACCTGTCCCAGGCGGCCCTCCTCGATGAGCTTCTTGGCGAAGGTCACCGCGGGTATCCGGCGATAATTAAAGTTCACCATGTGGGTTACTCCGGCTTTTTGCACTGCGGCGAGCATCTCCTTGGCCTGAGCCAGAGAGTTGGCCAAAGGCTTCTCGCAAATGACGTGCTTGCCGGCTTCGGCGGCAGCGATGGCCATCGGATGGTGAAGGTACCCTGGCGTCGAGATATCCACGATATCAATATCCTTGCGTTCGACTACCCGCCGCCACTCGCAGTCGGATTCTTCCCATCCCAACTGCCTCGCCGTGGCCTCCAGTTCCTCGGTGCAAGCTTTCCCGCAGAGCACTTTCATGCGCGGCGTGTACTTGCCGGGAAAAAACCTGCTGACCTGCCGATAAGCATTGGAATGGGCGCGGCCCATGAATTGGTGACCAATCAGTGCAATGTTGATTTCTGGCATGTTCGGAATTCTCCTCCCTTCGCGTATGGAGTCAGGAGTCAGGAGTCAGAATAAACACCACGGCTCCCAGCTATCAGCCCTCAGCTATCAGCACGCAAATGGGGGTTCGCTGAAAGCTGATAGCTGATAGCTGACGGCTGGATCTTCTGACTCCTGACTTCTGACTCCTGACTTCTGCCTTTCACGCCCACCACATCTCTTTGAGTTTCTCTTTGATTATGATTTGGTTCAGGAAACCGGCCGCTTTGCTGAGACCTTCATCCACAGACATCAAGCTGTCTTCGTGCTCGATGGACAGCACATCATCGTAGCCCACCATCTGGAGCGTCGAGACAAAATCCGCCCAGAAATCCATGTCGTGACCGTAGCCGACGGTGCGGAAGATATAGGAGCGATTCTTCTCGTCGCTGTAGGGCTTGGTGTCGAGCACGCCGTTCACCATGATGTTGACATTGTAAAGACGCGTGTCCTTGGCGTGGATGTGAAAGATGGCTTCGCCCAGCTTGCGCACCGCCGCGCAGGGATCAATCCCTTGCCAGAACATGTGGCTGGGATCAAAGTTGCACCCTATCGCCGGTCCGGCGGCTTCCCTCAGGCGGAGCATAGTTTCCGGATTGTAAACCACGAATCCCGGATGCATCTCGATGGCAATCCGCACCCCGTGGTCCTGCGCGAACTTGGCGCGCTTCGTCCAAAAGGGGATGACCTTTTTCTCCCACTGCCATTTCAAGAGCTCCAGGAAATCCGGAGGCCAAGGTGTGGGGGACCAGTTCGGGTATTTGCAATGATCCGAATCACCAGGACAGCCGGAGAAATCGATCACCCGCGAGACGCCCAGTTTTTCAGCCAGCAAAATCGTGCGGCGACTGGCATCTGCGTGCGCCTCCGCAATCTCCTTGTTGGGATGAAGCGAGTTGCCGTGGCAGCTCAAGGCGCTGATGCTCATGCCTTGATCCTCGAGCTTTTGCTTAAACTCCTTCAGCTTCGAGGCTTGGCTCAGCCACTCCAGTTTCAGATGCGGGTCGCCAGGGTAGTTCCCGGTTCCCAACTCGAGGGTGCGGATATCGAGAGGTTTTACCTTTTCGATGACCTCGTCCAGACTCAGCTTGGCCAGGAGCGCCGTAAAGAGTCCGACCTTCATATCCTGCCTCCTTTTCGGTGGATGTTAGAAGGGTAAATCTATAGTCCAGCAGGCCCCACGTCAACTGGAAAATCTCGTCGTGACGGTGAGTTGGCCATGTTTGACCCCCCGCAGGCTCAAGATTCGATCCGCCAGGCTCCGAACCTCCCCGCTGCGGCCTTTCAGGATGACCACCTCGAGGCAATGGTGGTGGTCCAAGTGCACATGGGTTGCCGCGAGGACCTTGCTGGCCGCCGCATGTTGGGCTTCAATCAGTTTGGCGGAAAGATTCGGCTGGTGGTGATCGTAAACCATGGTCAATGTGCCCACAATCACCTTGTTTTCTCCAGCCGCCTCTTGCACCAAATGCTCGCGAATAAGGTCCCTTATGGCCTCGGAACGGTTTAGATATCCCTTGCGGTGGATGGCCGTATCGAACCTCTCGAGCAGCTCCCTTTCCAGGGAGAGTCCGGTTCGAACCAGTTCACCCATGGTTCACCTCCTTCCGATTCCCCGCCTTGATAACGAGAGGCTGGGGTGGTTGGCGCGTGTGCTTGGATCCGCGCCCACCACCCCCTACGCCTCCTCAGTTGAGGAGGGGAGTCCGTGCGGGCAATTGCCCCTAGCTGGGTAGCACAGGCACTCTTGCCTGTGCTTGGGCATGATGATCTAACCTTGGGCACAGGCAGGAGTGCCTGTGCCACCCCGGAACCAGAGGCTGCGTTACGTCATTGTG
>Ga0326728_10021244_pt1 | contig 12237 bp, 14 predicted proteins | sample MB3enrmetagenome_FD_207602 | JGI IMG/M metagenome (GOLD analysis project Ga0326728, IMG submission 207602) | Lab enriched peat soil microbial communities from McLean, Ithaca, NY, United States - MB31MN | ecosystem: Environmental > Terrestrial > Soil > Wetlands > Peat | place: USA: New York...
CGATCGCCGCGCAGGCGAGATCGACGAGAAAGTTCAGGCCGATCACGAACGCCGCCAGCAGCATGACGCAGTCCTCGACCACCAGCGCGTCGCGGTTGGCGATCGATTGCACGATCAGTCGGCCGAGTCCCGGCAGCACGAAGACGTTCTCGACCACGATGGCGCCGGCGATCAGGTTGGCGAATTGCAGCCCCATGATGGTCAGGATCGGCGTCATCGCGTTGGGCAGGGCGTGGCGCCAGAGGGTCGCGCGCCGCGACAGGCCTTTGGCGCGCGCGGTGCGGATGAAGTCCTCGCCCAGGGCCTCGAGCAGCGCCGAGCGCGTCACCCTGGTCAGGATCGCCGCCTGCACCAGGCCGAGCGATATCGCCGGCAGGATCAGCGCGCTGAATGCGCGCGTTGGGCCCGCCTGCCAGCCGGGAAAGCCGCCGGCCGGCGCGAGCCGCCAATGCACGGCGAAAACGAGCACGAGCAGAATCGCAAACCAGAAATTGGGAACGGCGAGGCCGACCTGGGTCGCCGCCATCACCGCCGCGTCGCCGGCGCGGCCGCGCCGCTCGGCGGCGTAGACGCCGGCGACGAGCGCCACCGCGCCGGCGATCGCCATCGACAACAGAGCGAGCGGGCCGCTGACCGCCAGCCTCTGCGCGATCAGCGGGCCGATCGGCGAGTCATAGGCGTAGGAAAGCCCGAAATCGCCGCGCAGCACGCCGGCGATCCACGACCAGTACCGCGTCGCCATCGGCTGATCGAGCCCGAGCTTATGGGCGAGCGCCGCGACCGCCTCGGGCGTCGCGCTCGCGCCCAGCATCGTCATCGCCGCGTTGCCCGGCAGGATTTCCAGAACGCCGAACACGGCGAGCGAGGCGAAGATCAGGGTCGCCGCCAGGACGAGCAATCGCTGAAACGCAAAGGCGAGCATGGACGATTCCGAGCGGCCGAAGCGCGCCGCCCGCGCCCGCCGCGGGCGACCATAGGTTGTCGTCGCTCGCTTTTCCAGCCGTCGCGGAGCGGCGGGGCAAAGCCGCGCCGTCGCCCGCCTCGCCGTTCCGCGCGGCGCCGCGAGTTACCCGGCGGGCTTTCGGGCCACGGCCTGGATCGCGTAGCCGCGCAGCAAGCTCCTCGTCTCGCAGCGAACGTCGCGCGAGCGCGCGAGGGCCGCCAGTTCGGCCGGCAGGTCCGCGCGCGGCGTCACGTCGAAGACGGCGAGCCAGCGGCTGAGCGCGGCGCGGAACGGGGCGGGCAATCCCGCGCAATCGCCGAAATCGACGATATGCAGCGAACCGCCCGGCGCCAGCGCGTCGACGGCTTCAGCCAGCGCCTCGCGCCAGGCCGGGATCATCGACAGCGCGTAGGAAATCATCACCCGCTCGAAATGCGGGCGGCCGAACAGGCGCGCCGCGTCGAACGACGCAGCGTCGCCCTGGGCGACGCGAATGCGCGTCTCCAGGCGAGCGCGCGCGATCGCGGCGCGCGCGCTCGCCAGCATCTCGTTGGAGACGTCGAGCCCGAAAAGCCGCGCTTCGGGAAAGCGGCGCGCGATTCTGACCAGATTGCGCCCGGTGCCGCAGCCGATTTCGAGCACGCCGTCGCCCGGGCGCGCGCCGAGCTCGGCGATCGTCGCGTCCCGGCCGAGCAAATAGAACTTGCGCGTGGCGTCGTAGATGTGGCGTTGACGCCGATACATGCGGTCCATCAGGACGGCGGCTTCGCTCATGCGTCTGGTCCGGCGAGCGTATAGAGATGGAACGCGCCGTAGATCGAGGAGCGATCGCGGCGACCGAGCTCGCGGCTCCGCTCGCCCTGGTATTCCCAGGCGTCGAGCAGGTGGGCGGGGACTCGGCCCGGCAACAGCCGCTCGTCGGCGGCGGTGCGGAAGATGACCCGGGCGCCGGGCCGCGCGGTGCGGGTGATCTGCGTCCACAGGTCGGCGAGGTCGGCGTCGTTCATCCAATCCTGCGCGTCGAGCAGGACGTAGCGGTCGAAGCTGGCGGCCGGACTGTCGCGCAGCGTTTCGGTGAACGAGCGTTGGGTGAAGCTCAGCCGGTCGCTGCGCGCGCGCAACGCCTCGAAATGGCGCCGCTGCAGGTAGGGCGGCAGCGCGGCGGTCGGGCCGCTGGCGTAGCGACGGCCGAACGCCTGCCAGGCGAAGTAGTTCGAGTGGATGTCGAAGTCGCAGGCGAGCCGCTCCAGCCGCTGGCGCAGAACGGCGCCGATGCCCTCGGGGGAATCCTTCGACAGCGCGCGGTATTGCGCCGGCGGAATGCCGAGGCCGTAGAGCGAGGCGGGCTGGCGCATCAGCCAGCGCACAGTGGGCTTGTCGAAGATCGGCGCCAGATGCCGATCGAACAGGACGCGCTGATGCGCCAGGGAATTCGCTTTCAGCATGACGCTCGGATCGAGGCCGTGCAGGCGCGCGAGCGCGTGTCCCGCGCCCATGAAGAGCCCCAGCAGGCCGTGACGGTAGAAATTGCGCGTGAACATCGAGATGCGCCGCCGCCCGCCGAGGCCGCGCGCGTCCCAATAGGCGCGGGTGACGGGATCGAGGCGGCAGCGAAGCATGGCGTCGTAGGCCTGCTCGTTGGCGCGCGAGTCGGCGCTGCCGAAAAACCTGAGGAAGGCTTCGTGGTTGGGCAGATGCCGCAACGCGGCCAGTTTGAGACGGCCGAGGGCGACATGCGCGCCGTTGAGGTCGACGGCGACGATTTCAGCCGGGTCGGCGGTCAGATAGGAAAGCGCATTGCATCCGCCCGAGGCGATGGCGATGACGCGGCGCCCCGGACCGATATCGAGCGCTTCGAGGTCGACGACCGGGTCTTCCCAGATTTGCGGATAGACCAGGCCGCGAAACGCCGCGGTGAAAAGGCGCTCCAGGACGCCGGCGCGGGACAGCGGCTTGCTGCGATGGACGGCGCTCCGCAACCCCTCCTCGGTGGCGCGCCGCGCGGCGCGAACTGACTGCTCCACGCTTCCTCCATAATCGCGGTGACGTTCGGCTCGCAGCCGTTAGTGGAGCCGCATGACGGCCGCGTGACGGCGCCGGCGGCGGCCGATCAGGCCGCTTCGCGCCCGCCGAGGGGAAAGCGGCGCACGATCGTGAAGAGCCGTTCGGGGCCGCTCTCGGCGCAAAGGGCGAGCGCGTCCACTCGCAGCAGCGGCGAGGCGACGCGGCGTTCGAATTCTCGCGCCATCGCCGCGGCGATTCTCTCGGCTCCGGCGATGGCGTTGGTCAGCGTGAAATGAGGCCGGAATTCGTCGAGCGCGTAAGGATAGCCCCAGGCCTCGAGCGTTTCGCGCTGGCGTTGGGTAAGGCGCTCGGGATCGCGGCGCTGTCGCTCGGCTTCCGTGAGCGGCGCGCGAAACGCGTCGAGCGAGCGCACGACCGCGCCTTCGAGGCGGGCGAGTTCGGCCGAGGGCGCGATCGGGGTCAAGGCGACGAAGGCGCGGTTCCGCCCAACCGCGATCGTCGAGACGCCAAGCGGCCCGGCGTCGAAGGGGGCAGCCGCGCCGGCGAGCGCCGCGACGGCGCGGAAGAGTTCGTCGGTGTTTCTGCCCGCGTCGAGGCGAAACGGCGCCTTCAGCGTGGCGTGGAAGCCGTAGCGGCGGGGCTCGGCGGTGAGCTCGCGCCAGCTTTTCGCGTCGATCCTGTCGATGACGAAGCCCGAGCATGGCTCTCCCGTGACGGCGTCGCGCCCCAGCGCGTCGCAGCCGAAGCGCCACAGCGCGCTCGCCGGCTCCGGAACGAGATAGACGGCGTAGCGGGCGGGAGCGGTCAACGGCGCGCGCTCGATCGATGCGAGGCGACGAGGTCGCAAAGGCGCCCTATCGCGTCGGCGAGCGCGCCGTCGTTGTCGATGATCGCGTCGGGTTCGAACGCGGCGTCGCGCGCGAACGCGCGATCGAGCCGCTCGCGGCGCCCTTCGCTTCCTTCGCGCCCGCGCGCGGCGAGGCGCGCCGCCAGCGTTTCCGGGCGCGCGGTCACCAGCACAACGAGGCTATGCGCATAGCGGCGCCGCACGTCGGCGACGATCGCGCGCGAGACGTTGCAGACGACGGTGCCGCCGCGCGCTAAGCGCGCGTCGACCTCGCAGGGGACGCCGTAGTAGAGGCCGTGCGCCGCCCAGCTCAGCGCGAACCGGCCGCGCCCGCGGGCCTTGAGGAATTCACTCTCTTCGAGGGTTTCGTGATCCTCGAAAGCGTCGGCGCGGCGCGTCACCACTCGCCTGACGCAGAAGACGCCGTCCGCTTCGCCGAGGCGCGCGCTCAAGCCTTGGATCAGCGCGTCCTTGCCGGCGCCGCTGGGGCCGACGATCGCGACGAAGAGACCATGAAGCGCGCGGGCTTCCTCAGATGGTTTCACTTCGGCCTTTCTCCATCCGCGCGGTCCTTCCCCCGCGAGGGGGGAAGGGGAAAGGGGCGCCATTCGATTTTGCCGACGCGGACCACGAGCTTTACGCCACCCTGCGGCCGGCGCGCCAGACCGCGCGCGCCACCGGTTCGCCCTGATGGGCGCAGACGCGCACCAGGTCCGCGCGCCGGCCGATCGCGATTTCACCGCGATCGAAAAGCGCCGCGGCCTCGGCGGGGTTCTTCGTCACCAGCCTGATCGCGCCCGGCAAGCCGCCGACGTTGGGCGCGTCGGCGAGGCGGAAGGCGCCCATCAGCAACGCCGCCGGCACGTAATCGGAGGACAGGATGTCGAGCAGCCCGGTCTCGGCGAGCTCGCGCGCCGAGGCGTTGCCCGAATGCGAGCCGCCGCGCACCACGTTGGGCGCGCCCATCACCGTCGCCATGCCGGCCTGGCGCGAAGCGGCCGCCGCCTCGCGCGTGGTGGGGAATTCGGCGATCGAAACGCCTTCGCTGTGGGAGAGCGCGACGTCCTCGGCGGTGGTGTCGTCGTGGCTCGCCAGCGTCAATCCATGAGCCTTGGCGATCGCGACGATGCGCGGCCGGTTCGCCGCGGCGCGCTCGCTGCCGACCTGCTGGCGTTCGCGCACGACTTCGCCGAGCTGCGCCTCCGTCTTGCCGGTCTTGCCGCGATAATAGATGAAGTACTTCTCGATGTCGCGGAACTGGCGCTGGCCGGGCGTATGGTCCATCAGCGAAAGCAGCCTGGCGGGATGCATGCTGAGGAATTCCTCGAGGAATTCGACGACGTTGGGCGAAGGGATCTCGCAGCGCAGATGGGTCTGGTGATCGGCGCGCAGCAGGTCCGCGGCGCGGGCCTGTTCGATCGTGTCGGCGAGAATCGCCACTTGCTCGCCGACGCCGCCGCGCTCCTCGTACGAGTCCATGCCGACGCGAAAGGAGTCGAACACCGTGGTGATGCCGGCGGCGACGATCTGCGCGTCGTAGGCCATCACCGCGCTTCCCGCGTGCCAGACGACGCGCGGGCGCGGCATGTAATGGGCTTCCAGGTGGTCGGTGTGCAGCTCGACGAGGCCGGGCAGCAGATAGTCGCCGCCGCAATCGAGGCCGCCGCGTGGGCCGAGGCCTTCGCCGATTTCGGCGATGCGCCCGCCTTCGACGACGACGTGGCCGAGAAACGCCCGCTCGGCGGTCACGACCGTCGCGTTGGTGAAAACCATGGGGTCGCTGAGGCGAAACTCCATGTCGCTAGGCTCCGTGCTTTTCCAGGAACGCCTCGGCCGACAGCGCGCGAAAATCATCCAACGCCGCGCGCAAGGTTGCGTGCGGCCAGTCCCACCAGGCCAGCGCGTCCATGCGCTCGCCAACTGCGGGCGCGAAGCGCGGCTTGATCGGCCGCGCCGGCACGCCGCCGACGATCATGTACGACGCGACGTCGCGCGTGACGACGGCGCCGGCGCCGATCACCGCGCCGTTGCCGACCGATACGCCCGGCGTGATGGTGGCGCCGTGACCGATCCAGACGTCGTGGCCGATCGTCACCGTGTTCTCGCGCCGCCAGTCGAAGAAGCTCTCTTCGCGCGTCGCGTCGGGCCAATAATCATCGGCGCGATAGGTGAAATGATGCAGCGTCGCGCGCCAGGTCGGGTGGTTGGGGCGTTGACGCGCGCGTACGAGGCGACGTTGACGAATTTGCCGATGCGCGCCGCCCAGGTCTCGCAATCCTGCATCAAGTAGGAATAGTCGCCGACGTGCGTCTCCGTGACGACGCAGCGCTCGCAGATTTCGACATAGCGGCCGAGCGCGCTGTCCTTGACGATCGCCGACGGGTGCACCAGCGGCGCTTCGCTGAGGCGCGTCGCGACGTTATGACCTTTCGCGCCGAGACTCATGCGGCCTCCCGATCGGAAAAGCGCGAAACGTCGACGACTCGGTCGGCTACGCGCAAACGCACGTCCTCGTCGTGGAAGGTCGCGAGAAATCCGGTCCCGCGCGCCTTGCGCTCGGCGATGAGATCGATCACCGCTTGGCGATTGGCGGCGTCGAGCGAGGCGGTCGGCTCGTCGAGGATGAGGAGGCGATGGCGCCCAGCGAAGCCGCGCGCGATGTTGACGCGCTGCTGTTCGCCGCCCGAGAAGGTCGCCGGCGGCAGCGACCAGAGCCTTTCAGGCAGGCCAAGACGCGCCAGCAGCGAAGCCGCTCGTTCACGCGCGGCGGCGCGATCGAGCCCGGACTCCTGCGCGGCCGCTGCGACGATGTCGATCGCTCCAATGCGCGGAATGACGCGCAGGAACTGGCTGACATAGCCGATGATTCGCCGCCGCGCGTCGAGAATCTCCCTCGCGTCGGCGCGCGCGAGGTCGATGACCCGTTCGCCGTCTGCGACGAGGATCCGCCCCTCGCCGACGAGATAATTGCCGAGCGCCATTTTCAGGATCGACGACTTGCCGACCCCGGAAGGACCTGCGAGGACGACGCATTCGCCCGCGGCGACGGTAAACGAAACGCCGTGGAGGACGGGCAGGCGGGCGCCGCCGTGCAGATGCAGCGTGAAGGTCTTGGAAAGCCCCTCGACGCGGAGCAATTCGTTGGCGTGAAGCGCGTTCATGCGGCGAGCACCGAAGACACGAGAAGTTGCGTATAAGGCGCCTGTGGATCGTCGAGCACGCGGTCGGTCAGGCCGCTCTCGACGACTTCGCCCCCCTTCATCACCAGCATGCGATGGGAAAGCAGGCGCGCGACGGCGAGGTCGTGGGTCACCAGCACGACGGCGAGGCCCATGTCGGCGATCAGGCCGCGCATGAGGTCGAGAAGCCGCGCCTGAACGGAGACGTCGAGCCCGCCGGTCGGCTCGTCCATGAAGACGAGGCGCGGGCGGGTGACGAGATTGCGCGCGATCTGCAGACGTTGGCGCATGCCGCCCGAGTATGTGGTCGGCGGATCGTCGACGCGGGTCGCGGCGATCTCGACGCGCGCCAGCCATTCCAGCGCATTTTCGCGAATGCGGCCGTAGTGGCGGTCGCCGAGGGCCATCAGCCGCTCGCCGATGTTGCCGCCCGCCGAAACGCCCATGCGCAGGCCGCGCGCCGCATCCTGGTGGACGAAGCCCCAGTCGGTGCGCATGAGGGCGCGCCGCTCCGCCTCGGTGAGCGAGGACAGCGCGCGCGCGGTCCCGTCGCGCAGCCGATAGACGACTTCGCCCGCGTCGGCGGCGAGCGCGCCGCCGATCAGATTGAGCAGCGTCGTCTTGCCCGAACCCGATTCGCCGACGATCGTCAGCGCTTCGCCTTCGTTCAGTTCGAAGGAAACGTCGCGGCAGGCGGCGATCGCGCCGAAGCGCTTGCAAAGGCCTTGCGCTGAAAGCAGCGGGGCGGTCATTCCGCGGCGTCCTTCTTCTGCGCCTCCTGGCGCTTCTGGCAGTAATCGGTGTCGGAGCAGACGAACATGCGCCCTCCCTTGTCGTCGATGACGACTTCGTCGAGGAACGAATCGGCGGCGCCGCAGAATTCGCAAGCCGCGTCGAACTTGGTGCGCTCGAACGGATGGTCCTCGAAGTCGAGCGAGACGACGCGGGTATGGGGCGGGATCGCGTAGATGCGCTGCTCGCGGCCGGCGCCGAACAGTTGCAGCGCCGGGCAGTCGTCGAGCTTGGGATTGTCGAACTTGGGGATCGGCGAGGGGTCCATGATGTAGCGGTCGGCGACGCGCGCGGGATAGGCGTAGGTCGTCGCGATGTGGCCGTGGCGGGCGATGTCCTCGTAGAGCTTGACGTGCATGACGCCGTATTCGGCGAGCGCGTGCATGGTGCGCGTCTCGGTCTCGCGCGGCTCGAGAAAGCGCAGCGGCTCGGGGATCGGTACCTGATAGACGAGGATCTGGTCGGCGGTCAGCGGCGTCTCGGGCACGCGATGGCGGGTCTGGATGAGGGTCGCCTGAGTGGTGTCGGTGGTCGTCGCGACATCGGCGGTCTTGGCGAAAAAGGCGCGGATCGACACCGCGTTGGTGGTGTCGTCGGCGCCCTGGTCGATCACCTTGAGCACGTCGTCGGGGCCGATGATCGACGCCGTGAGCTGCACGCCGCCGGTGCCCCAGCCGTAGGGCATCGGCATTTCGCGCGAGGCGAAGGGCACCTGATAGCCGGGAATAGCGATCGCCTTGAGGATCGCGCGGCGGATCATCCGCTTGGTCTGCTCGTCGAGATAGGCGAAGTTGTAAGGGCGGGCGGTCATTCGGCGGCCTCGGTTCGGACGACGGAGGACGGAGGGCGGAGGACAGACGGCTTCTCTTCTTCTGTCCTCTGTCCTCCGTCCTCAGTTGTCGCAGCAGCGCCAGCTCCGCCTGGAAGTCGACATAATGCGGCAGCTTCAGGTGCTCGACGAAGCCCGTCGCCTGCACGTTGTCGGAGTGCGAGAGCACGAATTCCTGGTCCTGCGCCGGGCCCTTGCGCTCCTCGGCGAATTCCTCGGCGCGCAGCGCGTGATCGACCAGCGCCATCGACATCGCCTTGCGCTCGCACTGGCCGAACACGAGGCCGTAGCCGCGGGTGAAGCGCGCCGGCTCGCCGTCGCCGCCCTTGAACTGGTTGACCATCTGGCATTCGGTGACCGCGATGCTTCCCAGCGGCGCCGTGAAGCCGAGATCCTCGACGAAGATCTCGACGTCGACGTCGCCGAAGCGGATTTCGCCGACGAACGGATGGTTGCGGCCGTAGCCGCGCTGGGTGGAATAGGCGAGGCCGAGCAGGAAGCCTTCGTCGCCGCGCGCCGGCGTTTGCAGGCGCGCGTCGCGTGGGGCGGGATAGCTCGGCGCGTCGCGCGTGACGTCGGCGACCGGCGCGCCGGGCTCGGGGCTTACGCTGCGCTCGATCAGGTCGTCGCCGGCGATGATGTCGGTGACGCGCGGCATGGCGGCCTCGAGGTCGGCGGGTGCCGTCGGCGCCGGCGCCGGCGTCGTCGCGCCGTCCTCGCCGAGCGAAAAGTCGATCAGCCGGTGGGTGTAGTCGAAAGTGGGCCCGAGCGCCTGTCCGCCGGGCAGGTCCTTGTAAGTCCCGGAGACCCGGCGGCGCACCGCCATCGCGCCGGTGTCGACGGGCTCGGCGAAGCCGAAGCGGGGCAGGGTGGTGCGATAGGCGCGCATTAGGAAGATCGCCTCGATGAGATCGCCGCGCGCCTGCTTGATCGCCAGCGCGGCGAGCTCGCGGTCATAGAGCGAGCCTTCGCTCATCACGCGGTCGACGGCGAGCGCGAGCTGCTGGTCGATCTGATCAGGCGAAATCTCCGGGATCGCGCGGTCGCCGCGCCGCTTGTCGGCGAGCTGCGCATGGGCGTTGGCGATCGCCCGCTCGCCGCCTTTGACCGCGACGTACATCAGCGCGCCTCCCCGGAGATGACGACCGAACGGGGCAGGCAGGCGAGCTTCGCGCCGGCCGCGAGGATCAAATCGACGCCGAGCGGGAAGGCGCCGCGATTGGCCCGCCACTGCTCGACAAAGTCGTCGGGAAGCGATGCGGCGCGAAGCTCCGCCTCGCCTGCGACGCCCGGCCCGGCGAGCCGCAGCGCCGCTCCCTCGCCGAGCGAGGCGCCTTGCGCCACGACGGTCGTCGAGCGATCGGGATATTCGGCGCTTCCCAGCGCGAATCGTTCGAGCCGCAGGCCGTCGCTCGCAAGGTCGATCAGCGCGAAGGCCGCCTTGTCGGCAGACGGCGCCAGCGGCGCGCCGGTGTGGAACGCGAGATAGGCGGCGACGGCGCCTCCGAACGACGGCGCGATCCACAGCGGCGTCTCGAAATCCGCCAGCGTCAGCAACGCCGCCGCGGCGGCCGGCGCGAGCGGCGCCGGCGGCGCCAGCGTTTCTCCGCAGTGAAAAATCGTCCCCGGCGCGGCCATCGCGCCCATGATCCGGCGAAAGACCGCCTGCGATTCGAACACGGGATCGGCGAACGCGAGCGCGGTCATGCGTCGTCCTCGCCGCGCACGAGGGTGAAGAAGTCGACGCGGGTCGCGGCCGTCTCGGCGCGGGTCTTGGCCTTCTCGGCGGCGACGCGCGCGGCGATCGGCGCGAGAACGGCCGCCTCGACGTCGGCGCGGGCGTCCGGCCGCTGCCAGAGGGCGTCGACGATCGCCGCCAGCCGGGCCCGGCCGGCGTCGCGGCCGAGGATATGGGCGTAGCCGCGTTCACCGCTCGGCAATTCGACGATGGCGCGCGTCACCGTCGCCTCGCCGACGTTGAAGGGCGCGCCGTCGCCGCCGATGCGGCCGCGCAGCATGACGAGCCCTGTCTCGACCGGCTTGAGGTCGCGCGCCGCGCAGCTCGGCCAGAACCGTTCGATCGGCTCGGCCATCTCGGGCGCCAGCGCGTGCGCCAGCAACGCCATCGCGCGCTTGCGCGCCGCGATCGCCTCGTCGTTTCCCGCCCTTTGGGCGACCGGGACCGCTGTCGACATCATTCTCCCTTGGCGATGTTTTATGACGTTTGTGTGTAACTGGTCAGCGCGGCGCGGAACGCCGCCCGGCGATGGCGGCGCGCAGGCGGCTGGAGACGAAGTCGATCGCCGCGACCGTGATCAGGATCAGCAGAATGATGAACGAAACCTGGCGCCATTCGAGCACGCGGATCTGCTCGGCGAGAAATAAGCCGATGCCGCCGGCGCCGACCACGCCGATGATGGTCGCCGAGCGGGTGTTCGATTCGATGAAATAGAGCACTTGGCCGGCCATGACCGGCGCCACTTGCGGCAGCAGGCCGAAGCGCACTTCGGCAAGGCGCCGTCCGCCGGAGGCGCGCACCCCCTCGACCTCTCGTCGGTCGGCAGATTCGATGATTTCCGCGAACAGCTTGCCGAGCGCGCCGAAATCCGAGGTGGCGATCGCCAGAACGCCGGCGAAAGGGCCGAGGCCGACGACGTTGATCCAGATCAGCGCCCAGATCAGCGTGTCGACGCCGCGCACCGCGTCGAAGAACCACTTGACCGGCAGCCGCAACCAGGCGGCCGGGATTACGTTGCGCGCCGCCAGCACGCCGAGCGGCAGCGCGAACAGCGCGCCGAGCAGGGTGCCGAGCAACGAAATCGCCAGCGTCTCGCCGAGCCCATTGACGTAAGTCACGAGGTGCCCGCCCGGATCGGGGGGAATCATTTCGCGCACGAACCAAGCGAGCTGCGCAAGGCCCGGCAAGAGACGGCCCCAGGGAACGTCGAAATAGACGAACGCGCCGACGAAGAGCGCGAGCATCGCCGCGACGACGGCGCCCACGACGACGCGCGCGCGCCAACTGGCCTGGAAAGCCGAGGGGTGGCGCGTCTTCAGCGCCTCGACGTCGATCCGTGGGGCGTTCGCCAGCGCCGTCATGATCGCGCCTCGCCGATCAGCGCGCGGCGCAAATATTGCGTGGAAATGTCGATCGCCATCACCGCGGCGATGATGAGGACGAGGATCGCGCTGACGTCGGAATAATAGAACTTGCGGATCGCCTCCATCAAATCCAGCCCGATGCCGCCGGCGCCGACGAAGCCGAGCACGGTCGCGCCGCGCACGTTGATCTCGAAGCGCAGCAGCGTGAAGCTGGTGAAGCTTGCGAGCACTTGCGGCAAGGCGGCGAAGCGGATGGTCTCGATCCAGGAGGCGCCCGCGGCGCGCAAGCCCTCGACCGGCCTCATGTCGATGTTCTCGGTGGTCTCGAAGAACTGTTTGCCCAGCGCGCCGACGCTGTGAATTGCGATCGCCAGAACGCCCGCCAACGGCCCGAGGCCGAAGGCGACGACGAAGATCAAGGCGAACACGATGTCCGGCACGGTGCGGCAGAACTCGAGGAAACGACGGGTGAGGAACACCGTCGCCGCGCCGCCGGTCAGGTTCGGGGAGCCAAGAAAGT
>Ga0326728_10021245_pt1 | contig 12237 bp, 13 predicted proteins | sample MB3enrmetagenome_FD_207602 | JGI IMG/M metagenome (GOLD analysis project Ga0326728, IMG submission 207602) | Lab enriched peat soil microbial communities from McLean, Ithaca, NY, United States - MB31MN | ecosystem: Environmental > Terrestrial > Soil > Wetlands > Peat | place: USA: New York...
ATATTGACACACACCGGCCCGTCTCGCGGCAACACGAGGCCGCATACCTCGGATATTACGGGTTTCCCCATTACTGGGGTGGTCCATTTCTATGGGGCACAGCGTATTACCCCACCGGGGTGGCTGTTTCAGAAACTTCTTCCGCCGAAAAGGTGGCTGACCGGATCACGAAGGAATCGGCGGATTCGCATCTGCGCAGCACCGGGGCCGTGACTGGTTATCATATCGAAGCGACGGACGGCGAAATCGGCCATGTGGATGGGTTTGTCGTGGACGATGAGACCTGGGCGATCCGTTACATGGAGGTGGCAACACGGAATTGGTTGCCCGGTAAGAAGGTCCTGGTTTCGCCCGCGTGGATTGAACGGGTGAGCTGGATGGATTCAAAAGTTTACGTCGGCCTCTCCCGTGAAGCCATCAAGGGAGCTCCGGAGTACGACGAGTTCGGGCCGATCACCCGAGAATATGAGAACCGGCTCTACTTTCACTACGGCCGCCCGCCGTATTGGCTGCACGATGCTGAACACAGGTCTTCGTATTCCCTGAGCGGCGTTTAATTAAGTTAAGGGCCTGGGCATCCAGAACAGAATGCCCACCCTTTCGCTCCCGCTGGTGCCGGTTCAACACCACTTCCGTTCTTTGAACTGGATGCGAGCACGAAGTGGAACGGTACCGCGCGTGCTCTTACGTTTTAAAGGGCTACATACGATTCCGCTGAAAACGGTAGCCCCTGGAAGGGGAAGCATGAAGACATATCCAGCCACTACAGTTAGCCTAGCTGTCCTGACGACCCTCCTCTTGGCGTTCTCCGCCTTCGCGCGCGACCACAGCGCCCTGAACGGCACCTGGACGCTCGTTCCCGCCAGGAGCGATTTTGCCGGCCAGTCCGTCGTTCAAACCGGCACGGTGACGATCGCCGACCGGCAGGGCATTATCATCGTCTCTCGCCGTTTCGTGTACGCAGGCGCCACCGAGACCTACTTCTACCGCGACATCACTGACGCCGAGAACAATGCCACGATTCACACTGGCAAAGACCTCAAAAGCAAGACCAGATGGGATCATGACGTCCTGAAGGTGACGACCACCCAATCCGGCGCGACTACTCTGGAAAGCTACACCCTCGCCGCGGATGGCACCATGATGGTCAACGTCCTAAGGCCGGAGCACAAGCCGATCATGCTTGTCTTCCACCGCGAATAGACCAACTGCCCGGAGGCGACGCCTGTCCAGCCCCAACGCCAGCAATAGGCGGCCAGCGACGGCCGTTGAAGGACTCGCCGCGATCTTGGCTCATAACGTAATTGGCGAAAGGAATGACCGTGGTGGATCACTCGTTGATGAAGACGACGATTTTGCTCTTGGTCTCTGATCCGGTTGTACGTTCCATTCTTAAGGAGACATTGGAGCGCGAAGGATATACCGTCCTGGCTAGCGGCGACTTGGGGCAGGCCGTAAATTGGTTGAACCAGTGCACTCCTGATCTGTTGATAAACCCGTACTTATGTCGAGGGTTTGCCGGGCCACGAGGCAGCTATGTATTTGCGCACGAAGTGCCCGGAAATGAAGGTTCTAATGCTCGGGGGGCTTCTTGATGACAAGCGGCTTCAATACCGAGCTGCGCTGCAAGGATTTGAGGTATTCCCAAAGCCATATACCGCTGCCGTGCTCCTGCAAGAAGTGAGGCACGTCCTGAGTAAATCGCGCGGTTGAGCAGGAGGAGTGCGTGATTGACAGGAATGCTACGAGCTTCCACAAAATCACTTCCGATCACTTCCAATTCTCACGCAGTAGTAACCCGCTAGACTTCAACGCGGAGGAGGAACATGCTTCACGATCTGAACACCTTGACTGGATTTTCCGTTATTGCAACAGACGGCGAGATGGGAAGTATCCGCAACTTCCTCTTCGACGACCAGTCACGGACGATTCGTTATTTGGTAGTCGACGTGGGAAGTTGGCTAACGCGGCGAGCTGTGGTTCTTGCGATCACGGCGGTGGAACAGCCCGATTGAGTGAAGAAGATCTTCCACGTCCACTTGACCAAGGAGCAAGTGCGTCATAGTCCCGATGTTGATACGGAGAAGCCCGTTTCACGTCAACAAGAAATCGCTATGCAGGAGTACTCTGGTTGGCCGATCTACTGGGCGGACAGTGAACTTGGCCCTATGTCGTCACTTCCAACTGGCAGGAAATACCCGGTGCACACCAAGGGGGACTCGCATCTGCGCAGTGCCTGGGACTTGGAGGGTTACGAAGTGTGGGCCACGGACGGTGAAATCGGGCGCGTGGGGGGCTTCATCATGGACGACGCCTCCTGGCATCTAATTTAGGCTACTTGGATGTGAAAGCCAGAGATTGGCTTCACAACCGCTCGGTTCTTGTTCCTACTCGTTGGGTGAACTCCATTTCCTGGGCCGATCACCACGTGAATTTGCATCACGCCCAAACAACCCGAGACTCGCTATGCAGTTTCCTTACCTTTTCGGCAATATCGAATCAAATTATTTGTTGAACTGTCATGCGAGAGCTTGGGTTCCGCTGCGTCCTCGAGTTCAGGGATGATGCGTTGCGCCAGGACCTTCCCCAGTTCGACGCCCCATTGGTCGAACGAATCGATGTTCCAGATCGCGCCCTGCGTGAATACGGAGTGTTCGTAGAGCGCCACCAACTTGCCCAGGGTCTCCGGCGTCAAACGCTCAGCCAGGATCGTGTTTGACGGACGATTGCCCTCGAAGACCCGATGGGGCACAAGCCATTCTGGCGTACCTTCCGCCTCCACTTGTTCGGGAGTCTTGCCGAATGCCAACGCCTCAGTTTGCGCGCACACGTTAGCGATTAGTATGTCGTGATGCCGGCCAACTGGATTCAGAGCATGCCTGAACGCGATAAAGTCGCACGGGATGAGCCGGGTCCCCTGGTGAATCAATTGGTAGAACGAGTGTTGACCGTTGGTTCCAGGTTCGCCCCAATAGATCGGCCCGGTCTGATGGGTCACCCTCTTTCCATTGAGCATGACATGCTTGCCATTGCTCTCCATGGTCAATTGCTGGAGGTAGGCCGGGAACCGTTTCAGGTATTGGTCGTACGGCAAGACCGCCGCGGTTTGGGCGCCAAAAAAGTCGTTGTACCAGACGGCTAGAAGACCCATGAGCACTGGCAAATTGCGCTCCATGGGAGCGGTGCGGAAGTGCTCGTCCATCTGGTGGAGTCCGTTCAACATGGCACGGAAGTGGTCCGGCCCGATGGCGACCATGGTGGAGAGGCCGATCGCAGAGGACATGGAGTAGCGGCCGCCAACCCAGTCCCAGAACTGGAACATGTTGGCGCTATCGATACCGAACTTCGTAACTCCCGCCTCGTTGGTTGAAACCGCCGCGAAATGCTTCGCGATCGCTTTTTCGTCACCCCCTAAGCCGGCCAGACACCAGGCGCCAGCAGTGTGGGCGTTCGTCATCGTCTCCAGGGTTGTGAATGTTTTCGACGAGATAATAAAGAGGGTTTCCGATGGGTCGAGATCGCCGGTAGCCTCCACGAAGTCGGTGCCGTCAACGTTCGACACGAAGCGAAACGTCATTGTCCTCTCGGAGTAATATTTCAGAGCCTCATAAGCCATCACCGGGCCGAGATCCGAGCCTCCGATACCGACGTTAACCACGTTCCGAATGCGCTTACCGGTGTGACCCTTCCATTCTCCACTCCGCAATCGGCTGGCGAAATCAGCCATGCGATCGAGCACCGCGTGCACCTTGGGCACGACGTTCTCGCCATCTACAACGACGGACGCATCTCGCGGAGCGCGTAGCGCCGTATGCAAGACCGAGCGCTTTTCTGTGATGTTGATCTTGTCGCCGCGAAACATCGCGTCGATTCGCTCTTGCAAGTGAGATTCGCGAGCAAGCTGGAACAGCAACTCGAGGGTCTCATCGCTGATGCGATTCTTCGAGTAGTCCACGTAGAGGCCCACGGCCTCCGCACTCAGGTGTTCGCCACGCTTTGGGTCGTCCTCGAAGAGTTGTCGCAGGCGTACTTCCCGGATCTTCTTATAGTGAGCGGCGAGATTCTTCCAGGCCCGCTGTGTCACGGGTTGCCTGGCGATTGCGTCTGCGCGTTCTGTCATTCTTATTGTCCTTTCGGGCCCTTCGCCTTTTCCAGACCGCAGACTGCCGCCCCCGTCAATCCCGGCAGGCTGAGGACCACGTGAATCGGAATGCGCGCCATCAGTTCAGCAAATCGCCCTTTACGTTTGAAGGACTGCATAAAGGCGGGTTTCTGGAGAGCGGCCAGCATGTGCACACTAACTCCACCGGCCGGTAAACGCCGCGAGTCGCCAAGACCTTCACCGCAAGGTTGGCTGCCTCGCTAGCGAGAATCGAAACGAACAGATCAATGGTCGCGGCGCACAACTTGCTTGGACTCCCGGAATCGAGGGCGTGTTGGATAATCGTGACTGATGACTCTCCCAAGCCCGTGCCCGGCGCAATCACGCCGATGGCGCTATTGCGAACAATCTCTCCGGGATTAATGGTCTGCACGTCGATTGGCCGCAAAATCGGCACAGCCCAGGCGATTGCCTCCAGATCGTTGATCAGGTGCACCGAATTGGGATTGAGCTTCAGCGCCTGGGCCAGGGCCGTCTCTTCAATGACCCAAGGCAAGTTGGTGGTCTTTACGCGCCCGCCGATCACTGGCCCGGCGACCGCGAAGTAGGCTCGGTGGACCCGTCTTTTTGATCTTGCGAGGAACTCCTTCACGATCGCTTGTAAGCTGGGGTATTCGGCGCAATGGAATTGCGCTTCCGCCACCGGTGAGTGGGGCCCAGCTTCCTTGGAGAAGAGCGCCAGTGCGGTCTTCGTCCCTCCGATGTCTCCAGCAATTAGCATTTCGGCGCTTCGGTTTGCATGTTTTAAGCCTTCGCGTATCTCTCGCTATTCGGCTCCGATCCGCTTAGCGCGTAGAACAAGATGTACAAGTAGCAGAGCACGGGGAGAATGAACGCGTGGTGAAGTCCAATGTGGTCCGCAATTACGCCCTGGAGGAGGGGCAGGATGGCACCACCCACGACGGCCATATTCAGAATGCCCCATCCACTTCCCGTCAGAGCCCCGAGTTCTGCTTCTCCCAAGGTGAAGATCGTGGGGAACATGATCGAGTTGAAAAACCCAACGGCGAGAATCGTCCACATCGCCGTGTGTCCGCCCCGCAACATCGACGCAGTTACTAGTGCTGCTGCAACGATCGCACATAGAGTCAGCAGACGTCTGGGATTCATCCGCCGTGCGAGTGCCGAGCCGACAAAGCGTCCGATCATGGCGCCACCCCAGTAGAACGAAACATAACCCGCGGCCGTGATCGCGGAGAGACCCGCAATCGCGGGCAAGCCGAAATAATTCACCAGAAAGCTTCCGATGGAAACTTCCGCGCCCACATACGTGAAAATCCCGATCACAGCGAAGATCAGACTGGGATGCTTCCAGATCGAGTCCGTGATCTTCAATCCAGGGTTGTTCGCGGCGAGGTTGAGTTTTGGCAGCTTGGAGAAGCCGAGCAAAACCGCCAACAACAATAGGGCAGTGCCGATCACGGTGTAGGGCATCTTGACCGAGGCCGCTTGTTGCACCCGATACAGTTGCAGAGCTTCGGGCGTGAGCTTCTGCAGTTGTCCGATGGCCAGCGGCACGGCACTCAGAATCAGCAGTCCTCCGAGCTTCGGCGCGATCGTGGTGCCGAGCGCGTTGAACGCCTGCGTCAGGTCCATGCGGCTTGAGGCCATTTTCGGTTTGCCTAATTCGACCACATAAGGATTGGCGGACACCTGAAGACCGGTAATTCCCCCGCCGAGAATCATAAGCGCGGTCAGGAACAACGGGTACGAAGCCGTGGACGCGGCAGGCAAAAACAGAAATGCTCCCACAGCCATGGTGAGCAAGCCGGCCACCATGGTCTTCTGGTAGCCGATCCAGTTGACAACCTTGGACCACGGCCATGAAAAGAAGAAATAGGCCGAGAAGAAGGCAAACTGGATTAGCATCACTTTCGCATAGCTCAGGTCAAAGAGCGCCTTCAGGTGTGGCACCAGGATGTCGTTCAGGCAGGTGATAAACCCCCACATGAAGAACAAGGTCGTGACTATGGCCATAGGCCGTGTGTAATTTGGGGTCGCCGGAACAACTGGAGTACTTTGCACCGGTTTAGATATAGGAGTAGTCGCTCGAGTTGCCATCTTTTCTTGCCTCAGTTGCCAAACAGTAGCTACCACCAGGTTTCCGCCTGTACTCCGTACGTCAGGCCACTTGTTCTGCTCAGATAGGGGATTCCGCCCACCAAGCCGCGGAATCCATCCGACCAGTTTGCATAGGTCAGAAAGACGCGAAGCACCGGCCGGCTTTCGAACAGTCTGCCTGCTCCGATCTGTGGCGCGATCGTGAACTTGCGCAGCCAGCCGTCATACTGACCTCGAGCATAGGTGTGATCGGCGCCTCCCTCAAACGCCAATGAGAGGTATTTTGTGAAAAAGACTTCCGGCCTCGCGCCCAACGACAGCCATGTCTGCCACCCGTCGAGCGGAGTGCCGTCTTTGATGCGCTGGTAGACTGCGATTGGCATAATGGCAAACCTGTCGTTGAGTTGGAGAAGCACCTGTTCCGTCGCCAGAAACCTTTTGGCACTACGGATAAACCGCGTGGGATCGTCAATCGACGTACTGAAGTTGCTGGCCGCTCCGGTTCCGTACTGGATCTCCAGCGCGTGATAACCATTCTCGTGCCACTGCAGTTTTTGGTGACGCAAGCCGAAGGCGTATCCGTTAGCAGTGGGAATGATTGCACCGGTAGATGTCTGCTCGCCACCTTTGGAAATGGCGTAATTGAACCACCCCGCCCAGAGGCCGGCGGGTCCTTTCAAGCCGTACAGGCGCACGTCGATATTGCTCTTGGCATAGGTGCCGTATTGGGTGAGAATGTCGGGGCGGGCCCCGGCCAGATATGCCACGGCCAGCTTGCCGACTCCAACGTTGAGGTCCTCGACGCCCGCTCCATAGCCGCTCATGTCCAACGGATAAAAGTCGTCGATCGCAATGTGCTGACGGCGATAGTATCTTTCGCCTGCCCAGAACTTGGCGCCCGGCTGGCTCTCGAACAGATTGCCGGCTTGTATAAAGGCTTCTCGCAGACGGAAGGTGTCGTTACCGACGCCCCCGGTGACACCGGCGTAAGTGGAGGAATTGGTGGTGTTGGCTTCCAGCATCACCTCGGTTTTGGACCATGCCTTGTCGGTGGCGTGGTCGGGATTTACCCAGTTGTTGACAAAAATGAATTCCCCGTATGTTTCCGCTTCGTTTCCCAGGCGAAACTTCGCGCCCGCTCCAGGAGCTTGAAATGCGACCTGCTGGCCACCCACGCTGTTCAGGCCATAGCCCGAACGGAAATACCCGTGGAATTCAAAGGCGGCCGCGCCTTGCTCAAGACCCGTGATTTTTTTGATCCGCCTCTTGCAGGTTGTCATATGTCGACTCCGCAGACAGTTGACCTTGGTACGTTGCCCCGACCTTACCCGGTTGTCCGAGAAGAACCTTCTTGGCTGCTTCCTCGGCAAGTTCCGCCACCGAGACCGTCCCCTCTTTTGGCTTTGCGCTGGCTTCCTTCTGCTTTTCGAGTTGCTCCTCCAGGGCCGCGATGCGTTGCTCGAACACCTTAGTGGTGTCGGCGTATTGCTGTTTGAGTTGCTCCAATTGCTGCTGCATCTGTTGTAGCGGGTCCGCTTGTTGAGCGGTAGCGTTCAAGACCGCGAGAGGAACTATCGCAGTGCACCAGATAAGCGACCGGATTGGCTGGCTCAAACGGTGGGGTAGGACGATGTTTATGGCCGTCGCTTTGACTCCGTACGTTCCGCCTGTCGTCCTCAGCACGAGATGGTCCATAACAAAACACACGCGATTCGGAGGCTGAGGCAGCCGAGGCAGCGTCGGGAGTCTCCAGAGTTGAGATGCGAAAGCTGCACCTGAAGTGCAGGATTTGCCGAGCGGCGAACCACTAACCGCTAAAGACTTCGCAGCGCGAATGCATTGGAGCCGATCGCCACCGCTTCACTGGTTCCCAGGCGGGAGATACCAATCGCCGTGTGCGCCAAGGGGGTCGTAAACAATGGTGCGCGCCGACCCGGGATCTCCCGGGTCGCGCCGCTGAGGAATTGCCCGCGCTGTGACGGATCCTCGATATTGTGAGCGTGTGCGCACAGGCGATGCTGCCCAGAGTCGTAACTCGGTTGACCGCGTCGACCAGCACCGGGTCGATGAGCGTGAGAGCCTGCGCCATGGCATCGCTGGCCACTTCCCCGAGGCGACGGAAGGCTTCGGTGGCTTCGGCACGGTTGCTCGACGGCACTTGCCAGAAGTTATCAGGTAAAGCTCGTTAAGAGTGAGCTCCACTGGGAACAGGATTGAGTAATCGAGAACAGGGAGAATGCGGGGCGAGTGTCATCATCCGCGCCGTAAGCGCGCGGCGTTGTGAGGAATGGAGGGGAGAGGCATCATCATCCACGCCGAAGGCGTGAATGTCGGCAGCGGCAACGAAGCGTTGATGCCAGGGCTGGCTACGGGGTGGGCGTGATCGGTGCGATACGGTTGCGCAGATGGCGGAAGTACTGCGGATCAACCTCGCGACCCAGGAGCTCTTCGATAACGGGCGAGAAGTATGCCAGCGAGCGGATGATCCCGAGAGGCGGAGCGTCGGCGGGCCGCGCCAGGCGCCGGGCGACCGCGAGAATCAATGCGTTCTCGACCACCTCGAGCGGCACGCCGCGTTGGTACAGTTGGGTCGCTAGCCAACGGTCCGGGCGGCGGACGGCACCGCAAGTACCCGGAGTCGCGCGGTAGGCCTCCAGTAGCCGGCGGACATACTCATCTTGTTCCATGAGCATGACCCTCAGCCTTGCGGATCGCGTAGGGAGGGACCATCAATGGTCACCGTGTGGCAGTAATGTCGCACGCGGCTGAGCAGCGCGTCCACCATCGATTTGTTGCCAAGAAAGCTATGCCACTCGTCGTAGACTAAGTTGGTCGTAATAATGGTGGAGTGGCGATGATAGCGCTCCTCCATCAGCTTGAAGAAGGTGTTCGACTGTTCGGGCTTGAGATTCAAGTATCCTAGCTCATCGACCAGCAAAACATCGAGACGAGCCAAACGATTCAGTAACTGACGCGTGGACCGGTCCGCCAACGATGCGTACATCTCATCAAATAGGTCCTGCGCACGGATGAACTGGCATCGATGGCCGTTCTGCAAGGCCTTCAGCAGGAGCCCGCAGGCAAGTCCGGTTTTGCCGACGCCCGTTTTCCCGACTAGGATCAGGTTCTCGTGCTTGGCGACGAAGTCGAGTTCGGCGAAAGCGCGGATCTGTTTGCGGTTGACGCCGGGCTGGCGCGCATAGGGGAACGTTTCCAGCGACCAGCGTTCGGGCAGGTTCGCTCGGCGGATGCGCCACTCCAGCGCACTCTCTTGCCGGTCGTGCCACTGCGCACGCAACAATCCGGCGACGAACTCCGAGTAGGAGACGTCGGCTTTCTCGGCCGTGCGCAACTGCTCGTCATACACGCTCAGCATACGTCGCAGCTTGAGATTCTTCAGCAGTTGTTCCAGTTCTTCAGTCATCGGGATCGGTGTCCGTTTCTAACAGCAGAAAGTAGTCGCGCGCCACGCGGCGCAGAATCATCCGCTCCAGCCGGTCGAGATCGTAGAGACCATATTGCGCGGCTTCGCCCACCGCGGCCAGGAACGGCTCGCGCGGATATTCCTTGAGCAACCGCAACAGTTGCCGCAGGGCAAGAGCCACCACTTTGCGGCCCTTTTGCTTGAGAGCTGTCACATACGCGGCCAGCTCCGGAGCGGCGTGTAAGATGGCTTGTTCCTCTGGGTGTGGATCGCTTCGCTTGACGCCTTCCCCGCGCGGGGGCTTATGTTCGGCGAGCGTGATCCGCTGCGGGTGTGGCCCCCAGGCGCGGACATGCGTGACTATATGGCGCGCATCCAGCTGGATCTCGATCTTATCGTTGGTCTCGCGCACCTCCACCCGCCGCCCGATCCAGGAGACGGGCACCGAGTAGCGAATGGAATGCACCGAGACGTATCCCTCTACATCTACCGTGCGTGGATGCAAGCGATACACTTCCGGAATCCACGCCGGCAGCGGTTTCAGATGCATGCGTTCAACGGCGAACAGTTCGCGCGGCACGGCGCGGATATGTTTCTTGTAAGTCGCATTGACCTTGTCGCACCACTGGCGTGCCTGTTGATTCAGATCGTCCCAGCTGGGGAACGTGCGTCCGGCTAGAAAGTTTCCCTCTATAAAGCCGAAGGGGCGTTCGACGCGCGCCGAGCGGTTGGCGTCGCCGCGCTCATGCGCCACGAAGCGGAATCCGAAGCGTTCCCCGAACGCCTCCATTTCAGGGACAGGAATCATCTCGCGCCCGGTGCCACGCAGCACCACCACATGCGTGTTGTCGATCATCACGCGTTCCGGAGCGCCTCCCATGTAACGCAGCGCCTCGGTGAGAAACACCTTGCAATCGAACCTCTGAAACGTGGGACGGATCTGGAAAAACAGCAGGCGCGAATAACACAACACCGCCGAGGCGGTCTGCGCCTTATATTTCCTGCCGCCGACCTCGACTTCGTGCGGAGACGTGTCGTGCTGCATCTCCACACCCGGCTCGAAATGATACTGGCCCGCAGGCACGACCGGTGTTTGTCCGATGCCATGCCGGCGGCAAAATGCCGTCAGCGCCGGATACGACAGCACGGCTCCCTGCGCCTGCAGCTCTTCATGGACTCGCACGAGATTCCCCTTGCAGGTGCTCAAAAGCTCGAGGATCTGTTGCCGGTAGGGTTCGGCTTTCTCCGCCCGCTGGATTTCCGGCACCTGGGCGGAGTTCGATCGCAAAACTCTGCGCACGGTCAGGCGCGACAGTTGCAACACGTGCGCGATCTCGCGCTTGCTCACTCCCTTCGCGCTCAGTTCCAGAATCGCCGTTCGTTGCGCTTGGCTCAGCATGTTTGGCTTCTTGTTCCTTCCCCATTCGCGCCGCCATCCGGTCGAGTTCCCGTCGCGCGCTTGCGATCTGGCGTCGCGCTTGTTCCTGTTGCCGGCCAGCCATCTCCGGCAGGGCTTCGGCCAGCCGCCGGCCCGCTCGATGCAGGAGGGCCACCGCCATCTCCAGATCGCGCTCCAGTCCGGCCGCGGCCGGCTGGGTCGATGGCGGCTGCCGCTGCGTTTTTAAAAACAGTTCCGGCTCGGCGAGGATACGCTCGCGGGCCACGCGCGAGCCCTCGCGCCAGGCGGCATAGAGTTGCCCCGCTTGCCGCGTATCGCAACGGTGCTGCACGAAAGCGGCAGCCATCCGCGTGCAGTCCTCCACGCTGACTCGCGCCACCGGCACCAGATACTTCATGGCCAGTTGCGCGCCCAGCCTTCCTTCGCGTACTTGCCGCTGGATCGTTTCCGGCAGCAACTCGACCAGCGCCAAGCGCCGCGACACCCAGCTCACGCTGCGGTCGAACCGGCGCCCCAACTCCTCCAGCGAGTACCCAAAGCGTTGCTCCATTTCCGACAACAGCCAGCCTTGTTCCAGCGCGCTTTCCTGGGGGCTGAAGCGTAGCGACCGCGACAGCAGCAGAGCTTCGGCTTCGCTCATCTCCCAGACCGTGGTTGCTCGGAGCGAGCCCCATCCCAATATCGAAAATGGCCTCGGGCCCAGGTGCCTGATCGTCGGGGATTCCCGCGCACTGCGCATACACGCCCCGCACGGCGCAGATACATGCGCCTTCTTCGGCATTGATGCCGGGGTTGAGCTTGTTGCGCAGCAGCCAAGCTTGGAAGGAGACGGAGTTGTCGCCCGTGAACATCTCCCCGTTGTGGGCGATGCCGCCGCGAACGCCCGTGCCCAGCGTGATGCCGAACAGATTGCAATACCGTTTGGGACTCCCGGCCTGCTCAAACAGACCATTCACATAGGGCAGAAATCCCGCGATGGCATCACTGTAGACGAACAGGTCGCCATCGTTATTGATATAGACCGGGATGCCAAACTTGTCTTCCAGCATAGGGCCGAGCGCCACCCCAGAGCTGTCCAAATTAGCCGGAATGGGTCTCGATGGCCATTGGAAACAGGGCCGATGGGGGCTCTAATCAGGGCTTTGCGGAAGCTGGTTGCCGTGTTCCGATCGCTGGTTCTCATTTTTGCTG
>Ga0326728_10021246_pt1 | contig 12236 bp, 10 predicted proteins | sample MB3enrmetagenome_FD_207602 | JGI IMG/M metagenome (GOLD analysis project Ga0326728, IMG submission 207602) | Lab enriched peat soil microbial communities from McLean, Ithaca, NY, United States - MB31MN | ecosystem: Environmental > Terrestrial > Soil > Wetlands > Peat | place: USA: New York...
GCAAAGTTGCAGATATGCCCGTAACAGTTCTCCCCGGTATCTTCTATGGCGCCGACCACGAAGCCGGCGATGCAGCCGTCAGAGACGGCAACAAAATAGGTCGTCGGGTAGTAGGTCAGCGCTTCCAGAAAGATGGCATGCTCCCAAGGATCCACAAAGGACTCGGACTCGATCTCGACTATGGCCGGAATGTCGGCAGCAGTGGCTCTCCGGATAAACGGCAGCGTTGAAGGAGTGATACCCTGGGAACGGATCATGGGGGATACACCGGCCAGCCTGCAGTACCTCCTGTTGCGCCCCGGTTCCAATAAGAGTTGTGTGCCGCACGGCACGCGGTGGGTATCGTTTTTTGGGTGAAACGGTGGTTGGATTTATTGATGGTCATGAGGTACACGGGCATAACCAGCGCTGACCAGCCTGAACATACCTCTCATAGACCGGACCGGAAAAATGCCGTTGCAGTCCGGTCTGAAAAGACGTTATCCGTACAGGGTCTTTGAATATATATGGATCCGCACCCAATGATGTGAGGTAGAACGCGCCTCCCGCGAGGCCTGGTTGTTCATCATGGTGAAGATCTATCGTTTTGCCGCTGTCCGTCCTGCGCCGGGACTGGCGCCTGCCATCGCCGCTGTCCCGTATGACGTGGTGACTGCCGATGAGGTGCGTGCCATCATCCGGCAGGACCCGGATAGTTTCCTGAGAGTGAGCCGGTCCGATGCCGAACTCCCGGATATTCCGCCGCATGATGACCGGGTCTACCAGAGGGCGAGGGAGAATTTCCTCGCGTTCTTAGAGAGCGGGCGGATGCGGCAGGATGCTCCCCCGGCCATGTACGTGTACCGGGTGAAGCAGGATGGCGGAACCTTTACCGGACTCTGCTGCTGCCTCGATGTCGATGATTACCGGAATAACCGCATCCGCCGCCACGAGCAGACCCGGTATGACAAGGAGGAGGACCGGACCCGTCATATTGCGGCAATACAAGCCCACAACGGCCCGGTGGTACTCCTTTACCGGGACACCGGTTCGATCGCTTCTTTTCTCGAGTCACTGGTCGCTCCCGATCAGAAACCCGATGCGGAAGTGATCACGCCACTCGGTGCCGTCCACCAGATCTTTGTTCTCACCGATGCGCAGTCCGTCACGCGGCTGGAGACGTTATTTGACGGCGTTCCCGCTCTCTATATCGCGGACGGGCATCACCGGGCAAAAGCGGCAGTCAATGTTGCCGGCAGGACTCCCGTGAACGGCTTGCCGGCCGGCGGTGAAGTGCAGCGGTTCATGGGTGTGATGTTTGCGGATGACCGGGTCAGGATACACGGGTACAGCCGGCTGCTCACGGATCTTGGCGGCTATACCCCGGAGACATTTCTCCACCAGCTGGAGAAGTGGTATATGGTAGAGCCCTGCGGTGAGGTTGATGGTACCGGTTACAATATCCGCCCGAACCGGGCAGACCCGGAAAAATTCCATGTCATGCACATGTATCTCGGCGGAACATGGTACGAATGCAATCGTCCTGTCGACCCGGCGGCCACACTGCCCGAGGCGCTGGACGTTACCGCGCTCCAGAAATACGTGCTTGAAGGGATGCTCGGGATCCGGGATCCCCGGGAGGATTCCCGTCTCCAGTACCTTGGCGGCGCACGGCCGGTTGCCGATCTGGAAAAGCTGGTGGATGACGGGAGTTATATGGTTGCATTTGCCATGCAGCCGGTCCGTGTCGGTACTGTCCTTGCGATAGCCGATGCCGGGGGCGTGATGCCGCCTAAATCCACGTGGTTTGAGCCCAAGCTCCTGAGCGGGTTGCTCGTCCATACGTTTGCGTGACCGTTCCGGAAAGCCACCCTGCACCTTTATCGTTTTTGCCGCCGATGATGGTATGGTATGATCACCCTTGCACTCCCAAAGGGCAGCCTCGAGGCACAGACGCTCCAGCTCTTCAGGGAAGCGGATCTTGAGGTCCGGCGCACGGACCGCGATTACAACCCCCGGATCGATGACCCCCGGATCGGCAAGGTGAAGATCCTCCGGCCGCAGGAGATCCCCACGTACGTTGAGAAAGGGTATTTTGATCTGGGAATTTCCGGGCTCGACTGGGTGCGGGAGACGGGCGCAGACGTAATCGAGGTGGCAGACCTTTCCTACAGCAAGACCGGCGAGGGGAACGTGAAGATCGTCATTGCAGTCCACCGGGACGAAGCGATCGATGATGCCGCCCGGATCCGCCCGGACAGCAGGGTGACAACGGAATACCCGGAGCTGACGAAGAGCTATTTTTCCTCCCGGGGAATACCGATCCAGCTCTTCCACTCCTACGGTGCATCGGAGGCAAAAGTCCCGGATCTCATGGACGTGGTCGTCGATCTTACCGAGACGGGGACGACCCTGCGGAAAAACGGCCTCAAGATCATCGGGCAGATCATGGAATCGTATACCGTGATCATCGCGAACAGGACCAGCTGGGCGGATGTGGAAAAACGGCGGGAGATCGAGGAGATCAAGACCCTCCTTTTTGGCGTGATCGAGGCACGGCACAAGGTGCTCCTCACGATGAATGTGCCGTCCGCTACACTGGAGAAGATCGTCGCTGCGCTGCCGGCGATGAAGAAACCGACCGTGAGCCGGCTCCACGGGATCGATTACTACAGCATCCAGACCGTCGTGCCCAAGAGTTCGGTGAACCAGCTGATACCGAAGCTCCGGGCGTGCGGGGCGGAAGACATCCTCGAGATCCCGATATCGAAGATTGTGCCGTAGACAAATTATTCCTGTTCTATCCTGGATTTTCGGATCCTGCCGGTTTTGTCAGGATTATTTCCAATTCTCCTGGGATCTGAACGACCCTCACTAGAGGAGTCAAAAAAATGATAATTTTTTAAGCTGAAGCCGGTTAGATTTCCCTGAATCTTACGGGGAATCCGGCTCTGTATATACAAAAACAAAATTTATATCCCTTTACCGGTCTATTGGCTTTTATGAGATTAATACACAGCCTGCCTCTCTCTTTTTTGGCATCCGGGCTGGTCATCGTATTGTGTCTCTGTACAGCATGTGTCTTTGGCCCGTCTACCTCGGGTCAACCAGCTAACCCATCGGCAACCGATGTGGGAATCGTACCAATAGCAAGTAATTACTTAAATAAATCATTCACGCTTGAAGAGGCGGCATCTGCCGTGGCCGACAACTACCAGAATCAGGTAAATGGAAGTTTGCAGAACCCCACGTTCTATTATATCAAGGGAGAGAATGTGGATGAATCTGGCAAAGCTGAACGGTGGATCTTTGGAGCGCGCGTGGGAAATTCAACGTCCATGCTAATCTATGATTCCACAGGAGCTTCTCGTATTACGTGGCAGGGACTGTTGCCGGAGCAGGTGATCAATACTGCGAGTATTTTGTCTCCGGCGAGTATAATCAAAATCGCGTATCCTGAAAATCAAAATATCACGGGAGATCTTCAACTTGAGATCAATAATGGGGAATACACAGTAACAGCACCTTCAGGTTCCCATCCTCAGGAATACAGGATCAATGCAACCACAGGAGTGTTGATTGCGACCTATGCCTGATGATGCCGGAAATCTCTCAATCGATTTTCTGGCCGGTTTTACCATCTTTATGATTGTGTTCATCTATGTTGCGACCCTGATCCCAGGCCTTTTTATCAATCTCCAGAGCTGGACAGTCGATTATGATGCAGTTGCCTACCGGACCGGTGTTATTCTGGTAGAAGACCCTGGCATGCCTACAAATCCCTCATGGGAGACCCTGAGTGATTACAATAAAGGGAATATATTGCGGTTCGGGCTTGCCCTGACACAAGATACCCCGAATATTCTTTCTCTTAACAAGATAGACCGTTTTTTCTGCAGCACCTCCTTTGCGTATCCTGCTGATTACCGGTCGCGGGCCGTTTTCGGCGACTACCCGTACCAGTTCAATATCTCCCTCCAGATGGTGGGAGATAACAGTACGCAATCGATCGGGGACATTCCCCCTGCAGAATACGGGTACAGCCGGCGAATCGTTAAAATAAAAGAAGAGAGTAATGCCACCATCGGCGCTGCACAGATTGCACAACACCCCGGGGAATACCAGTCAGAACAGAACGTTACCGTGCATCCTTTCTCAGTCTTTTTCAACTACACGGAACTTTCAGAATATGGCCCCAATAACAATAATCCTGCTTACCAGATCAATCCGATTGATCCCTTGGGTGAAGGAGTTATCATTAACCTGACCGAACTGGCCAATACCACAAATCCCAATATGCCACAACCTCAGATAAACCTCTCCCAGATCTCTATTTACCGTTCTGTCGCGATTGCCCCCTTATATACTTCTCACTCAGCATTTGCCGGACCCCTCCTGAATTCCACTGACGCCAGCCAGTTCGGATTGTATATCGATGGCAACAACACACCCGTCACAACACTTCCGGTAAATGTAAACAGCAGTGTGTCTCTCTTTATACCTCCCAATTTACTGAGTGCGATGGGAAACGATGATCCCAGTACCTGGCTGAAAATCACGATGCAGTTCGATTTGAGTCAGGGGGATTGGTTCCTCAATAGCACCAACAGCAACACCCGGAGCGGGCAGTTTGGTGCTTTTGAGTATAACTACAGCCCCGCACAAGTGACCCAACCCGTCCTGCGTGACGGCGTCATGGAAGTGGCCGTATGGTAGACGATCACGGCCAGCTCTATACCATTGAGGGCATCGCCGCCGGCATGATCATGCTCTTTACGACATACCTTGTCCTGAATGCAACTTCTGTGTATACCCCGGGCGATACCCATATCAGCGATATGCAGCTCGAGCAGATAGGGACGGATGCCCTGCGGATGATGAACACGCCCCTCAACGGCTCGCTGTCAGAGAGCCCACTTCAGGACATCATCGAATATTCCGGTAACGGTCAATACGGATTCGATAATGCTTCATTCAATACGATGTTTACGAATTATGTGAATAATAGGACGGGATCAGCAAAAGATAACCTGCATTATTATGCTACGGTTACCTATTACAATTTAAGCAGTCAGCCTCCCACCACCGGGAGTCTATTTCTTGCGTCAAACCGCAACCTCAAAGGAGGGGAACATCCGGTCCGGGTAACAGAATGGGTGCTTGCCGATAAAACATTGCCGGGGGACTCCTCCCTATGGAGCGAACCCCAATACCCTATTCCACGGGCAGTCTTAGTGGAGGTTCTCTTATGGCGGGATTAAACAACGATGCGCAGTGGATTGTGATGATGGGATTTGTTGTGAGCCTGAGTTTCTTCTTCCTCGCGATGCTTCTCAACCAGTCCACGCTGGTTGGCCAGACCACAGCAGAAAGCGTGCTGGAGTTTTCGAAAAATGACATCCGGGATGTAAGGAGTGTCATTATCCAGTCGGACTCGGTCCCGGATCCCGGGATCGTTCAAAACGATATCACCAACATTTCGATCAGCCGAAAAGATGCTGTGGTGTATTATTATGTTACAATGCCAGCTCAAACTGGTTCGTATACGAACATCTTCATCCATTACAACAACGGAGTAACTGCGTATAATGAGACGTGGATATCGTCATATGAATGATAAGGAGGACGGGGTAACAACCCTGATCGAGTACGTAATTGTGAGCGGGATTCTCCTTTTCCTCTTTGTTGTCGTACTTCTCTTGGTAAACACATATCTCATGCAGGGACCGGCCGAAACACTTCAGTATAACTCATTTACGGATATCGGGAACGGGGTATCGACGCGGATTGTGGATGTGTACAGCATTGCGCCGCCAATCGGGAATATCACTACGAAGTTCGACATTCCTAACGACGTTGCAGGGCAGAATTATTTCGTGGAGATCTACTCCGGTGAGACGGCCGCGGATCAGGGGGTCATGGTCTACGGGAACGGTATTGCCAGCAATATCAGTATTGCCGGCATCAGCGCTACGCGGAATGTAACCGGGAATACCACGGGATCGGGTATGAACAGAATATCTTATGACTCAGGGGGATTCGATTGAGCCATGCAGACCATCAGGAGAGCAGGAAATAGAGATGACCGCGCAGTATCCGAAGCGATCGGATTTATTCTTATTTTCGCCATAATTATCGCAGGTATCGGAATGGTGACCCTGTACGGGTACCCGATGCTTCTGCAGCAACAGTCCAGCTCGAATGAGCAGATCATGGAAAAGAACATGATCGTACTGCAGAATGACCTCAAGAGCCTCGCGTACAAAACGGTTCCCTACCAGGAAACCTCCCTGAAGGTGGATGGTGGGGCGCTCACAGTATACAATATGAGTTATAATAATGCGACGGAGTCGCATTTTTCAATTTATGATCAGAGCGGTATCATTGCGCCGCAATCCCATCCCATTGTTTTTTACCCCGGAGATCTCCAATATGAATCGACAAGTGCCCAGACCGACTTGTCGCTTGAAAACGGTGCGGTGCTCAAGAGGATGATAGCCCAAACTGGATCTACCATGCTTGCAGAACCACGGTGGTTCTATGATGGCCAGACCAATACCGCCGTAATCTACCTTATTGGGTTTGAGTCCACGGACGTGATGGCACTAGAAGGCGTCGGGACCGTGAAGATGGACTTGGATCAGGGCAACTCCAACTATACCGTATATAATATCCCTTCAACAGATACAATCCACGTAGAATATATGGCGAATACCAATGCGGATTATTCAACAGGCTGGGAAAATTATTTCACCGGCACGCTTGGTATGATTTCAGATGGAATAGGAGGTTATCAATTTGATCCAACGCCTACAACCGTCGTTATATATACATATGAGATTGTCATCGAATCTGTATAATTGAACGAGGTTTTACAAGGAGTAAAAAGATTGGCAGAATTTTTTTGCCGAAAAATTCCCCGCCCTGAAAATTCAGAAACGCGAGATATCTGCAAAGCAGGCTGATAACATATAGGTCGGTAATAGCTTCCGGCGTAAGCTTTTAAGAACATCTCATGGGGTCTTGTGTGCTATACCTGTATCTGTTGACAGCATATGTGATGATGTGATACGATTAAAATTATGGAGACTTAACCAAATATTACCAATAATGATAAAATTTTTCTCCTTTTTTTAAAAAGGGGGGAAAATTTCTTTTTTTACTCAATGGTAATATATATATACAAGACAATGCAATACCTCATGTTGGAGCGAAGGGTATGCGTCTTCATCTCATCTTTATCATACTTATCGGACTGGTCATGCTGGCGTTCGTGGTTACCGCAGCACCCATACCAGATAGCTCATCATCAATCTCCAGCAGCAATAGTGTCGATAACTGGATTGTCGTAAACCACCAGACACTCATTACTATCGTGGCAAATAATATGACTTCAGGACCAATAGCCGGTGCCACCGTGAGCATGGCACTCAATTCCACGACTCTTGGCTCATTGGTTATGAATGGTTTGACAACTGATGGAACCGGCCAAGTAAACGGGACCTTCACGGCAGGAACAAAACCCGGGGATGTTAACATCACGGCAACGATTACCTACATTGTTGGGGGTACTCCATACACCGTCCAGGAAACGTATACCCAGAAGATTGATCATGATATTCCCTACAATGCAGTATATACCTATAATAGCCCGGTGTCAGTGGATTCACTTTTACCTTTTAATATCAGTTATACCGATATATGGGGTAACCCCATTGATAACCGGAATCCAAATGACCCCGATTCTATAACGATGCATATCAGCTCAGTTAGTAACCACGCTGAATTTGATCTCGGGAACGGCACATACACTCAAGACACCACTCTTCAACTGAATCCATATGGGAATATTTCCGTGAATGTCTTAACCGATATGGATGGGGGGGAAAATATTATCCAGATTGCGCCATTTGGCAATATCGGCATCACCTTTAAAACGATCATCGGACTCACAAACGGCGTGCCGTTTTCCATATCCCAAGCGGTATCACCAGATAATCCTGCGTCATTACCAGCGGACGGGTCACCCGACCACATATTTTCCTTTGTCTATACCCTGTTCGACCAGTTCGGGAATATCGCTCAAAATCAACCCGTTCAGGTGCAAACAAGCTGGCCCGGTGACCTGCCTGTAAATATGACAACCAATGCATTTGGCCAGATACTTTTTAACTATGGCCCACATGTCACTGCAGGAAATGTCACCGTCACGGTCACATCCTTTACAAATACATCAGTTAGTGCGTCCCAAGTGATCCAGTATTACAGTACCGCACCGGCAAACATGGTGTTTACAGCGAACCCGGACATCATGCCAAGCCTTGATTCAAAAGCCGGACAAACCTCCACACTCATAGCAAAAGTGACCGATATTATGGGAAACCCGGTTGCCAACCAGACGGTCAGTTTCAGCATGGGAGTACCCAGTTATGTTTATTCGCCTTGCGTAATCACTGGACCAAAACTCTTAAACACTTCTGCCATTACCGATGGCAATGGCAACGCTATAGTGACATTTATCCCCGGAAGTTTTGACACGAATAAAGCAAATGTTACCTACGATCCATCAGATACCGGCAATGTCACTATCATGGCAACGTGGAGCACCATCCAGCAACCCGTCCAAGTGAGCTGGAAAAATTATCCTTACCTGAGTGTCCAGACGACACTCATCCCCGCGCAGGTTGGTGTGAACAATACTGTAGATGTGACTATTTCCCTCTCGGCAGATGGCTGGAATCTGACCGGACACCCTGCTGACGTCGTTATTGTAACTGATCTCGCAGGAGGCATCGGCGGTGCAGGTCGACTGGCAAACACCCAAGCCTCGGAGATCGGATTTATAAAGAATGCAACCAACGACACCTATATCTCCCTCGTGTCCTTTGGGGACACAGTCAATCCGGTTAGTCCCTTCGATGCATCCACTGATACCGAAAATAAATGGAAATTACAGATAGCCCATGGGAACTGGACTGAAAAACTCTTCAACCCTGTTAGCGGCGTGTGGGATTATGATCTGGTCGACCCTGCCGACTGGGTTGGCCTTTTATCAGGCTCATCCCCAGATTGTTTCAATCCAACAAACGGACCTGGACAACCATGTTCGATTATCACAACCACAGGTTCACCGTATGTGTACTTAAATCCATATTCCGATGCACAGATCGACGCTTCTCTGATGAACGCGGGAAACGCCTATCCAGCGAACCAGAACGAACTCATCAGTATTGTCAATAACTATAACGCAAACGCAAACGGAGGAACAGATTATGCGGCGGGGATCAATGAGGCCATTAACGAGCTCAATATCAAAGGCAATCCTACTCATAACCAGACGATAATTATTATGGGAGACGGACTCAATATGATGGCCCCTATTTCACCCAACTCAACAGAATCGTACTGGCCCTCCGACTGGTATCCCCGGGCCAGCTTTGACTACATTGATGAGAGCGATTTCGGAAAAGCTGCCGGTACCGCTTCAGCTCTCCTTGCGCAAAATAAGGGGATAACCGTCTATGGGATTGGTTTTCCCACAGTGATGCCTGCTGGCCCTGAGATAGATACCCCATTTTGGTCCAGCATGGTAACAGGGGGCTTAACAGGCGGCTGCTATTATTATGCTCCTGATCCAACCACGATGACCTCAATATTCCAGCAGATCGAGGGCAAGATTCAGACCACTGCCGGTGTCAACACCTACATGGTTCTGAACTTCCAGAACCTCAATGTTACGTACAATAATGTCTCTACCATGACCAATGGTTCGGCTGTTTTCAATTACGATTACGTTCCCAACCTTCGCACCAGTATCACTGACCAGACCGGGAATACCTCTTATATAAACCAGACCGCTCAATGGGATCAGAATCAAACTCTGATATTTAATGTTGGAACTATGACGACTGGTCAGACCTGGTCCACCACATTCCGGTTGCAGGTTAATGCACCGGGTGCTATTGATATGTTTGGCAACCCGTCAGCCATTGATTTTAATACCGGAGAATCCGAGCCCCTCCCCGACGAGTATCTCATGTCGATATATAACCTCACCAATACTGGCATGACGATGCCGGCAATCCAGATCAGCAATCTCCAGATATCAAATTCAAGTATCACGGATTTCGTACCTCTCCAATGGAACATCACCTATCCCGGGAGCCAGACCGCATATGAGAGTATTTACTATTCCACAAGCAACAACCCCTACAACTGGCAATTGATCCAAAATCTCCCGCCGGTCAGTCCGGGAACGTGGCCACAATCTTATAGTTGGGATATCCGCGGTATGATGGCCGTAACATACTATATCGAGGTGACAGCAAGCGCAGTGGATGCTACTCCGGATACTCAAATCTTATCCACCCCACTTGTGTTCGGCGCTGGATCAAAAGCATATATCAAACTTGAATAATTTTTTTTATTGTGTAAGCTTATTTCCCCCCTTAATGGATTTCACTAGGTTTTCTGGAGTTGTTAATACTCCCAAAAAGGTTTTTTGATGTAAATTCCAAGAGAGAAAGACCCTTTCAAATAATATTATTCAATCCTGATAATAATAAATCCTTATCGGGTTTTTGTGATTCTATAAACGGGAATTACCGGTTCAGAGATAATTATTCCGCCGGAGCCACTCGACCTGCGGCCCGGTATACCGGTAAATTATGTCGCACTTCTCATCCTGAAAATTCCATGGGACGATGATGAGGATGTCACCCTCACGGATCCAGACTTTCTTTTTGATCTTTCCTTTGATCCGCCCCATTCGGGTGACGCCGTCAAAACACCGGATACGGATATGGTTGGCACCCATCATCAGTTCTGCACACCCGAACATCTCGCGGTTGCGTTTCTGGGGTAATTTTACCCTGACGATCTCATCGCCGGTTGGCGGGCCCTGTGGTTTCCTGTCTGTCAGTACAACCTCTCCTGATCATACCTACGTAAAACGTGCATAATTGTTACTTCAAAAGAAAATATATCTATGCTTCCCAACGGGGTACCGAGGGAATTCTCCGGTTCCATACGTACCCGCAGAGTATTTCGATGGAGGAACGATGTTTGGCTGCCGGTGGGAGGTTTCTCCGCACACCGGACTTATTTTAAATAACTCTCCATGGGTTCCAACAGGCAATTTCCAATGCAATTCCTCAGTCTTTTTATATAATATGCGGGGAGCCGGATTTGAACCGACGAACTCCTGCGAGAATAGATCTTGAGTCTATCGCCGTTGGCCAGGCTTGGCTATCCCCGCCCGGGTGTGGGATTATGTTGGGTGAAGAAAATAAATAAGGTATCTGATCGGGATTACATGAAGTCCGCCAACCCCAGCTGCTGCTCCTTCTCCTCGCCAAAGGTAGAGGAGATTGCCAGATCAAGAACCTCAACACGCTGGCGGGTATACCCGGACACATGATATTTCCGGCAGATCTCCCGGGACATTTCAAGGTATTTCTTGACTGAACCCTCGTGAACGGTCGGGATAATGTTGCCGTTGCAGACCCCCCTCCCACGGAATTTTGTACATTTTCCAGCAAGCGGCATCCGGCGGTAGCTGGTATTGCATTTTGTGCACCGGAACTTCTGTTTGGAGAATGCAGAGAGATTCCCCATAAGGTCACGGATAAAGTGGGTGGTGAGCACGCGCTCAGCCACATCGTCAGCATCGACCGCCCGGATCTTCTCGGCAAGCGCCAGTTCAGCTTCCAGTTTTTCGGTCATCGTTTTGAGCTGGGTGTAGGTGGACTCAAGCGGCCCGGCAGAGATGTCAGTCGTGTCATGGGTGTACCGGAACCCCTCCATCTGCCGGGGAGTGCCGAGTCTCTGCTCGACCCGGTCGATGAGAGGTTCAACCTCTTTTGCCCGCGCGTATCGGAGCGCCGCCTCGTACAGTTCCACCGGATAACCATCCCCCACATCCACGTTTAAACTCTCCTTGTCGATCTCTGCCGGATCGATCCGGCTGGTCAGGACAAGTGGTGCATCCATCGAACCACCCCTTGTCTGGGGCAGGAACGAGCGGGAGAAATTCAGAAGCCCGTCCATGAGGAGCATTATGCAGTCCTCATCACCGTCACATTGCCCGGTGAAGATCCCGTTTGCGGCCAGTGTGTGGTCATCGGCAACCGTCAGGCAGTACACCCGGTCCTCCGGAGCAGGTACCATTTCGGCAGATGTGATCCGGTCTGCCATAACATTCATCCCTTCAAGGACCGGTACAGCATCGCCGGTCTTCACTTCCATCGCCTTGATCT